>OLRG01001271.1_pt1 | contig 21017 bp, 18 predicted proteins | sample 1672331 | NCBI WGS metagenome assembly OLRG01 (sample SAMEA3136672, study PRJEB25190) | human gut metagenome
TATCCTGCTGTCCCAGAAGCAGCCCTGCCGCGCCGTGCTGGGGTATGAGAACGAAATCAGCCGCTCCATGCAGGCAGACTGCAAGGGCAAGCAGGTGTGGTTTACCCGCCTGCATGATACTGACAACGGTGCTTTCCTGCGCAAGGATGGGATGCTCTGCATGGCCGAGGATGGCGTCGTGACTCCCTTCCTTGCCCAGAAGGATGTCAAGCTGCGGGGCCTGCACAACATCGAGAACCTGCTGGCTGCTGCCGCTGCCGTGTGGGGCGAGGTGCCCGTAGAAGCTATCCGTCAGGTGGGCAGCACCTTTACCGGCGTGGAGCACCGCATCGAGCCGGTGCGTACTCTGGACGGCGTGCTGTACTATAACGATTCCATCGGCACCAGCCCCACCCGCACCATTGCCGGTCTGCGCAGCTTTGACCGGAAGGTCATCCTCATCGCGGGCGGCTACGATAAGCACATCCCCTACGAGCCGCTGGCACCGGAGATCATTGCCCACGTCAAAAATCTGGTGCTGATGGGCGCGACTGGCCCCCGCATCGAGCAGGCTGTACGGGAGTGCTCCGGCTTTGACGAAGCCGCGCTGCCCATTCAGCATGCAGACAATATGCAGCACGCCGTAGAACTGGCGCGCGCCGCCGCAAAGCCGGGCGACATCATCATCCTGTCTCCGGCAAGTGCTTCTTTTGACCTGTACCCCAACTTTGAGGTGCGCGGCCGCGAGTTCAAAAAGATTGTCAACGCGCTCAAGTGATCGCACAGGTAAAGGATGCAAAGCGCCGTACCCGGTTCGCGAATGCCTGCCGGGGTCTGCCGGTGCTGGACGCTCTGCTGCCGCTGGACTGTGCGCTCTTTCGCAAAAGTCAGCCGTGGCGGTTTTACGCGGGCCCCACACTGGCACTGGAACTTTCCGGCAACACGGCATGGCTGGCCGGGCACGCAAACCCCGCAGAGCTGGCCGGGTTTTTGTCCTTCTGCGGGTGCGAGAGCGCCATTCTGGACGAAGCCGTCTGCCCGCCGCCGGACGGCTGGCACAAGGCGGAAGCACTGACCGTGTTCGGTCTGCCGCAGGCTGGGCCGCTGCCCCTGCCCGCCGTGGACGAAGCTTTGTGGACGCAGCTGACCCTCTGCCGGGAAGCTTCTGCCGCCCGGGTGGCAGAAGCACTTTATCCCGCAGACCTCACCCGGCAGGCAGACTTTTACTCAGAACTGTGCACAAAGCGCAGCCGGGGCAGGGCGGTGGCGTGGACATTGGAGCAGGAAAGTGCCGTCGTTTGCACCGTGGGCGCTTATGCCCTGTGCAATGGGCAGGCATATATGGCCTGTGGGCAGACCGCAGAGCCGCTGCGGGGCAAAGGCATCGGCGGGCGGCTCATTGTGGAAATGGCAAACAGCCTTGCCGCCGAAGGGCTGCGCCCGGTGTTCCTCTGTGCACCGGAGCGGGTACGGTTTTATACCCGCCTTGGCTTTGCAAAACAGGCCGAGTACGCCCGCTATGTGCCCGAGAAATAATAAAGCTTTTGCGCAAAATAGCCAAAAATAACAGGAAGGAACTATCACGTTATAATGTCGATTCTGAACCACTTTTTTGATTATAAGCCCGAGGTGCTGGCGCTGGACGAAAAGGCTATGGAGATGTGCCAGCCCTACTTCCGCCAGATGGAGGAGATCCGGGATTTCAACCAGCTGAAGATGCTCAAGGCCTTTGCCGATACCCAGATGTCCTCCACCGATATGCTGGGCACCACCGGCTACGGCCTGTGGGATACCGGCCGTGCCAAGCTGGAGCAGATCTTTGCGCAGGTCATGGGCGCAGAGGATGCACTGGTGCGCAGCCAGTTCCAGAGCGGCACCCACACGCTGGCGGTGGCACTGTTCGGTCTGCTGCGGGCAGGGGACACCCTGCTGGCCGCCACCGGCCGCCCCTACGATACGCTGGAGGGCGTCATTGGTCTGGACGGCAAGGGCAAGGGTACCGGCACCCTGATGGACTACGGCGTGAACTATGACGAAGCACCCCTTAAAGCAGACTTCACCCCGGATTATGACCTGATCGCCAAAAAAGCCCCCGGTGCAAAGGTGTGCCATATCCAGCGCAGCCGCGGCTATTTACAGCGCAATGCCTTTGATCTGGCTACCATCCGCAAAATTGCCGATACCGCCCGCGCCGCAAACCCGGAGATCATCATCTTTGTGGATAACTGCTACGGCGAGTTCACCCAGACGCAGGAGCCCTGTCAGGTGGGTGCAGATATCGCAGTGGGCAGCCTGATCAAGAACCCCGGCGGCGGCATTGCTCCCACCGGCGGCTATATCGTTGGACGGGAGGAGCTGGTGGAGGCTGCGGCCATGCGCCTAACCTGCCCGGGAATTGGAAGAGAGTGCGGATGCAGTCAGGACGTCAATCGGCTGTTGTATCAGGGCTTCTTTATGGCGCCCCATGTGACGGCGCAGGCACTGAAAACAGCGGTATTTTGCGCCGGTGCCATGGAGGCAAAGGGCTATGAGACGTCTCCGTCCGTGACGGACAAGCGCGGCGATATCGTTCAGACGGTAAAATTTGGACGTCCGGAGCCCATGCGGGCCTTCTGCCGGGGAGTACAGATGGGCGCACCGGTGGATTCCTATGTCACGCCGGAGCCTTGGGATATGCCTGGGTATGAGGATCAGGTCATTATGGCGGCGGGTGCCTTTGTACAGGGCGCTTCCATTGAACTCAGCGCCGACGGACCCATGCGGGATCCCTATATGGCATACCTGCAGGGCGGCATCACCTACGAATCCGGAAAGCTGGGGATCCTGTTGGCATTGGAACAGCTGGGAAAAATTGAGGAGAAGGCATGAAAATTTTTGACTGGCACCATGAAAAACGCTGGACGCACTGTACGGCAGTGATCGTTGCGGCGGGCAGCGCCACCCGGATGCGGGGCGTGGATAAGATCATGGCAGAACTCGGCGGTGAGCCGGTGATTGCCCATACCATCCGAAGCTTTCAAAATGCGGGCTGCATCGATGAGATCGTGGTGGTGGCACGGGAGGATCAGCTGGAGGACATCCGGAAGATTTCGGAGGATAAGGGCTTTCACAAGGTGCAGGCCATAGTTCCGGGCGGAAGCAGCCGAATGGAATCGGTGCAGGCCGGCCTCAATGCTGCCAGCAAAGAGACGGTTCTGGCGGCGGTGCAGGATGGGGCCAGACCGCTTGTCACAGAGGATATTATCTGCCGTACGGTGGATATGGCCCTTTCCTATCATGCATCAGCACCGGCAATTCCGGTGAAGGACACCATTAAAGTCATAGGAGAGGACGGCCGGGTTGAAAGCACACCGGATCGTGAGACTCTTCGGGCAGTCCAGACTCCGCAGATTTTTGATCGAGATCTGCTGCTGGCGGCATGGCAGCGGGCCAAAAAGGAAAAAATTCCATACACCGACGACTGCGGAGCCATGGAGGGCCTTGGTGTCCATGTATATCTCACAGAGGGCAGTGAGGAGAATTTGAAGATCACAACGCCCTTGGATCTGAAAATGGCGGAAATGATATTGGAAGGGAGACGAGCCAATGCGGATCGGACACGGGTATGACGTACATCGGCTGGTGGAGGGAAGAAAGCTGATCTTAGGCGGCGTAGAGGTGCCCCATACGTTAGGGCTGCTGGGCCACTCCGATGCAGATGTTTTGACCCATGCGATTATGGACGCACTGCTGGGAGCTGCGGCCCTTGGGGACATCGGTCAGCACTTCCCGGATACGGATGACCGGTATCTGGGGGCCGACAGCATTGGGCTATTGCGCCATGTGAAGACGCTGATCACAAAGCAGGGCTACCGCATTTTCAATTTGGATGCCACTTTGATTGCCCAGAAGCCCAAGCTGATGCCATTCCTGCCCCAGATGCGGAAGACATTGGCGGCGGCAATGGACATTCGGGAAGATCAGCTCAACCTGAAGGCAACCACGGAGGAGCATCTGGGCTTTACTGGACGACAGGAGGGGATTTCTGCCCACTGCGTCTGCCTGCTGGAAGAAATGTGACAGGACTCGCCAAAGAATCATATCATGCTCATGGAGGGGATTCTATGAGCATGATATTTTTTACCTTTCGGGCCCAGACCGGGGCCCGTCAGGGGGCCTTGATATTGTCCCGGGCAGGGATTTCCGCCCGTGTGGGACGGACACCGTCGGGGATGGCGGAATACGGCTGCGGATATGGAATCTGGGTCAGCGGTCATCAGGGGGGCCGGGCAGCAGAGCTTCTGCGGAGCAGAAGGCCCAGCTATGAGCGGAGCTATCTGGTGGAGGGCGGGCGACAGCAGGAGGTGTTCCTATGACTTATCTGGATCATGGGGCCACGTCTCTGCCAAAGCCCAAAAGTGTGGAACGGGCCATGGCGTGGGCTGTGAATCATCTGCCATCACCGGGAAGGGGCAGCAGCTCCGGAGCAGAGGCGGCGGCAGAGCTGCTGTTTTCACTTCGGATGGAGGCGGCGGAGAGATTTGACTGTCAGCCGGAGCAGGTGGTGCTGACGTCCTCCTGTACCCATGGGCTGAATATCGCCATCCGGTCACTGGTAAAGCCGGGAGACCGGGTGGTGATTTCCTGTATGGAGCACAATGCAGTGGTGCGTCCGCTCTATGCTCTTGGGGCCCAAGTCCATGTGGCAGGGAAGCGTCTGTTTGACCCGGAGCAGCTGCTGGAGGATCTTGATGCGCTGCTGACCCCGGATACGAAAGCCTGCATCATGACCCATGTGTCCAATGTGTTTGGCTGGCAGCTCCCGGTGGAACGGGCGGCGGCGCTGTGCCGGGAAAGAGGAATCCCGTTTGTGCTGGATGCTGCCCAATCTGCGGGATGCCTGCGTATTTCCATGAAGAAGCTGGGCGCTGCCTTCCTTGCCATGCCGGGCCACAAGGGGCTGCTGGGGCCTCAGGGGACGGGGCTTCTGCTCTGCAACCATGAGACGGAGCCCCTGCTGGCCGGAGGAACCGGAAGTCTGTCCCGGCAGCGGGAAATGCCCGAGTTTCTGCCCGACCGACTGGAAGCCGGTACCCATAACATGCCCGGCGCAGCGGGACTGCTGGCAGGGCTGCGTGCGGTGCGTCAGCTGGGGGAGGAAGAGATCCTGCGGCGGGAGCGGCAGTGGATGGAATATACTGCACGGCGGCTGGAAAAGCTGCCGGGACTGCGGCTGTTTACCGGGCCGATGCAGACAGGGGTACTGTCGTTTGTGACAGAGGATCGGGACTGCGTTCTGTTTGGAGAGCAGCTGTCGGAACGCTGGGACATTGCGCTGCGGTCCGGGCTCCACTGTGCACCGCTGGCCCATGAGACCGCGGGAACACTGGAAACAGGGACAATCCGGGTGAGCTTTGGCCCCATGAACCGGCGAAAGGACGCAGATGCACTGGTGAATGCAGTGGAATTTATGCTTCGTGAAGGAAAAGTGACCTAGGGGTATCTTTTCCTCTGTTAAAATTCTGTGAAGAAAGAAAAAAACTTAGCAGCAGCCTTGCGCTTTTCCGTGCATTCCATTATAATATTTGATATGTAAACCTGCGTGATCCGCACGGAAACGGAGATGTACGCCATTGAATGCACTGAGCCTGCTATGGACAAAGATCCTGCGGTTTGTTACTATTATAAATTTCCCCACAGATATTCTCGATGTTGCCATTGTGGCATTTATTATCTATAAGCTGCTGAACCTGTCCCGTTCCCGGACTGTGACCCAGGTGGTCAAGGCTGTGGTGGTGCTGCTGGTCATCAGCTATATTTCGGATGCACTGGGGCTCAATACCCTGAACTACATCATCAGCAAGACCATTGAGGTGGGGCTGATCGCACTGGTTGTGGTATTCCAGCCGGAGCTTCGGCGGCTGCTGGAGCGGCTGGGAGGGAGCACCATTAAGGGGCTGTTTGTGCCAAAGCCGCAAATCAGCGATATGACCCAGACCATCAATGAAACGGTTTCAGCATGCCGCAGCATGTCCCGGCAGAAGATCGGCGCACTGATCGTCTTTGAGCGCCAGACCAATCTGGAGGAGTATTTCAAAACCGGTACCATCGTAGATGCGGCGGTCTCGGCGGAGCTCCTGAAAAACATATTCTTCCCCAAGGCGGCGCTCCACGACGGCGCAGTGGTGATTCGGGGCGGGCGGATCGCAGCGGCAGGCTGCGTGCTGCCTTTGACCGAGAACCCCAATCTCAGCCGTGATCTGGGCACACGCCATCGGGCTTCCATCGGCATTACGGAGCATTCTGACGCAGTGGTGGTGGTGGTGTCGGAGGAAACCGGCGTTATCTCCTGCGTGGTAGGCGGCAATCTCCGCCGCTATCTGACCCCGGAGACCCTGACAAAGCTTTTGAAATCCGAGCTGATGGTGGAGGACATTCCGCCGATCCATCACAGACTGCGGGGCTTCTTCAAGAAATCCAATCAGAAATCAGAAGAGGACAGCCATGAAAAAGAATAAGATTTTTTCACTGCTGCTTTCCATCGTCATTGCCCTGAGCCTTTGGGCATATGTGGTGACAACGGTGACGCCGGAGGACAGCCAGTGGATTCGGAATATTCCTGTGACCTTTGCCAATGAGGACGGCCTTTTTTCAGACCGGAATCTGACCCTGACCAAAGGGAGAAATGCTACGGTAGACTTAAAGGTCTATGGAAAGCGGCAGGATCTTCTAAAGCTCAGCAACAGTAATATTACTGTAACCGCAGATCTTTCCACTGTGCTTGGCCCGGGAGAATGGCAGCTGCGCTATAATGTAGAGATGCCGGAGACGGTCAGCGATAATGATATCTCCATTGAATCCCGCAGTGCCTATGAGATCGATGTGCAGGTGGATCTGCTCAGCGTCAAGGAGGTGCCGGTTCAGGCGGTGTTCCAGGGGTCTGTGGCAGAGGGCTATGTACAGGATCCCATCGAATTGGAATACGATACCCTGGAGATCAGCGGCCCGCAGGATCAGGTGGCACAGGTGGATCATGCAGAGGTGGTGCTGGAACGCACCAACCTCAGTAAAACCGTGTCGGATTCGCTGAGCTATACCTTTGTGGACGCAGACGGGAATGAAGTGATCTCCGATGAGATCCACTGCAGTGTGGATAAGATCGGTGTCATGATGACGGTCAGCATGGTGAAGGAGATCCCGCTGACCGTACAGCTGATCGATGGCGGCGGTGCCACGGGAGAGCATACCGTGTCTTCCATTGAGCCTGCAACCATTACGGTAAAGGGTTCCGCAGAGGATCTGGAGGGGATGAATTCCCTGAATATCGGCAATGTTGACCTCAGCACGGTGCCCACCAACACCGCATTTACGAAGAGCTATAATATTGTTCTGCCGGATAATATGACCAATATGACCGGAGAAGAGACCGCAAAGGTCACAGTTGAGCTGAAGAATCTCAAGGAAAAGACCTTCCGGGTGACAAATCTGGAGCTTGCCAATACGCCCAGCAATCTGAAGGCAACACTGGGGACTGTGTCCTTGCAGATCAAAGTCCGGGGGCCCTCAGACGTAATGGAGGCAGTAACAGCCAGCAGCATCCGTGCGGTGGCAGATCTCAGCTCGGTGGGAACCTCCACCGGACAGTTCAGCGTCCCGGTTGATGTCTATGTGGATGGCTTCAGCGGTGTTGGCGCCATGGGAAGCTATAATGTGCTGGTATCTATTTCAGAGCCCACAGAATCGGATGACACCGCAGTGGCGGTGGACGTGAATCCCAGCGGTGCACCGGAGCCCAGCAATTCTCCGGAAACCGGCGATACACCGGAGGAGTGAAATAGAATTGCAGCAGAAGGTTATGGTGATCTCCAGTGAAAACGGCGTGGCCAGGGTGCAGTATCATCGGCCCACGGCATGCCATGGGGATTGCAGCAAATGCGCCGGTGGCTGCGGCGCAATGGCAGCGCAGGAGGAGATTATTGTCTCGGCAGATAATCCCATTGGCGCAAGACCTGGGGATTCTGTCTATATCGAAGGGGAGACCGGAAAGGTGGCATGGGCCATTGCGCTGGTTTATGTGATCCCGGTGATCCTGTTCTTTCTGGGGTATTTTCTGGGAAGAAATCATGGAAAGGGCGAGCTGCTTGGAATCATTGGCTTCTTTCTGGGGCTGGCTCTTGCGGTGCTGGAAAGCCGCAGGCAGAAGCGGCATGGGGATGAGATCCGGTATCAGATCGTCTCCTTTGCAAAATAGCGTGAAAAATGGAATCGGCTTTGGCCGGTTCCATTTTTGTCTATTCGGTCATGGAATGGATTCACGGGTAAATAGAATTGCAACATTTGCAATACGAAATTATAATAAAACCATCAAAATCACTCAAATGGAATCTCCAAATGAACAGTGAGATTTCTGAGGGAGAGGAGTATGGTATGAAAAAGGATCGTATTTTGGCGTTTGTGCTGGCAGCGGCCATGTCTGCGTCCCTACTGGCGGGATGCAGCAGCAACGGGAAGCCCAGTGCAGCGGCGCAGGTGCAAAGCGTTTCCGAGCAGCGGGCGGAGGCACCATCGGCTCCGGCGGCAGATGAAACATTGGCTTCGGAAGCTATGAGCGCTGAGAAGACGGAGGAGACAGAGAGCAGTGCGGAAAGCCCTGAGCCTGAGCTTCAGCTGGAGGAGGTGAGCCTTCCGCTGTTTGAAGAGACCCGTACTTACACCATGTGGACCATGCTGCCGTTCTTTATGAACGGGCTTGTATCGGACATGGCAACTGACATCAACAACATGAAGCTTTTGCAGGAAAACTGCAATGTGAAGCTGGATGTGACTGCGGTGGGCGACAGCGTTGTGTCGGAGCAGTTCAATTTGATGGTTTCCTCCGGCGATTACACGGATATTATTTCTGACGGCGTTTCCCACTATTCCAAAGGCTATGACGCTGCCATTACCGATGACATCATCATCGATCTTCTGGATCTGGCACAGGAGTATGCGCCAAACTACATGTATTATTTGGAAACGGATCCGTCTCTGCGGGCGGCGCTGATTACCGACAATGGATGCCTTCCAACGGTTGCGACCATCTATAAGGAAGCAGGCTGTGAAAACGGCGGTATCCTGATTCGTGGTGACTGGCTCCGGGAGCTGGGCATGGATCCGCCCGAAACCTTTGATGCGTTCCATGACTATGTTCAGGCATGCATAGATAAATATGGGGCGCAGGGCATTACCATCGGCAACATGATGGCAGATTGCCGTGGTGACGATTCTCTGTACAGCTATGGCTATGACCTCTATGCGGGCGGGTATAATGTCATTGACGGGCAGGTGGTGTACTCCTATCTGAACGACAGCTATTACGACTATCTGAGAATGCTGGCAGACTGGTATCAGGATGGCACCCTGTATTCAGATTTCTTCAATGTGCAGATGGGCTCCACGGATAAGTGGTTTGCCTCTGGTCAGTGCCCGGTGGATACGGGCACCGCTGCCAATATTGCCACCATTGAAAGCTATGCAGATGAGAATTATACTTATGAGCTGATGCCCATCCACGCACCGAAGGTCCATGCAGATGATGAACTGCACTTCAGCTGGACGGATAATTTTTCCCGGATTAAGCAGCAGGACTCCTGGGCCATTTCCACCGCTTGTCAGGACCCGGAAGGAATCATGATGATGGTCAACTATCTGTTTTCTGAGGCAGGGCAGCTGATGTATAACTATGGCGATGAGGGGCATTCCTTTGAATATGATGCTGAGGGCAAGCCGCAGTATACAGAGCTGATCACCAATAATCCGGATGGCATCAGCTATAAGGATGCCTGCTATCTCTATGCCTCCGCAGTGGCCAGCGGACATCTGCCCAGCATTATGGATGTACGGGCCGGGTATTATTACTTCGGCGATGAGGAATGGGAGGTATTTGATACCTTCCGTACCTGTGATGCGGACGGCAGCTATAACCTCCCCAATGGCGTGGCACTAAACGAGCAGGAGAATCAGGAGTATGCAACGATCTCCTCGGATATTACCACCTATGCGTCCACTGAAATCATGAAGTTTATTCTCGGGCAATCCGACCTGACGCCCGAGACTTTCAAAGAATTCCAAGACACCATCCTCTCTATGGGAGGAGCACGTATGGAAGAGCTCTATCAGCAGGCCTATGAGCGTTATCTTCTGAAATAAGACCAGCACAGGAATGACCGGCAGTTTTCGCTTACTGCCGGTCATTTTTCTGACGCAAATTCTGTTTGACTTTGTATATGGATTCCTGTATACTTGTAGGGTTGTTTTTTTCCTTCCGGCCTAAGGGCGGTGGGGCTTTTATATTGCTCGTTGCAGGGGAGACTTCCAATGAAGATATTTGCGCTGATCCTATTTATTCTGACATACGTTTTGATGATCGCACTGCCAAAATATCGGCCATGGGTGGCAGTAACCAGTGCGGTGATTTTTCTGGTGGCCGGGATCGTACCGGTGCAGAGCCTTGGCTCGGCCATTGATTTTAATGTGCTGATGATGCTGGCAGGTACCATGGGAACCGTTTCCCTGTTCATCGAATCCAGAATGCCAAACCGAATGGCAGAGGTGCTGCTGCAAAAATCCCCCAATGTGATGTGGGTGGTGGTGGTTATGTCTCTGTTTGCCGGCGTGGTATCTGCTTTTGTTGATAACGTTGCGACCGTTTTGATGATTGCGCCGGTGGGACTGGCCATTGCAAAAAAGCTGAACATTTCCCCGGTGGCGATGATTATTTCCATTGCGGTGTCCTCCAATCTTCAGGGGGCTGCCACACTGGTGGGAGATACCACCTCCATTATGCTGGGCGGCTACGCCAATATGAACTTCAATGATTTCTTCTTTATGGACGGTAAGCCCAGCATCTTCTTTGCGGTGGAGCTGGGGGCGCTGGCAACGGTACCGGTGATCATGTTCCTGTTTCGGAAGCAGCGGGAGCCTTTTACAGCGGAGGGGCACACGGAAGTCAGTGATTATTTTCCCACATGGCTGCTGTGTGCCAATGTACTGCTGCTGATTCTGGCCTCCTTCTGGAAGGATAGACCCTCCATTACCAATGGACTGATCTGCGTGGGGCTGTTTACCGTTGGGCTTGTCCACTCCTATATCCGCCGTGGAGATCTGGATGTGGTGAAGCAGGCGTTTCAGGAGATCGACTATGAGACCATTTGTCTGCTGACGGGGCTGTTTGTGGTGATCGCCGGAATTACAGAGGTTGGGATCATCGATGATATCAGCGGTATATTTGCCTCCCTTGGCGGCAATAATCTCTTCCTGCTGTACACAGTGATCGTATGGGGCTCTGTTGTCTGCTCTGCCTTTGTGGATAATATTCCCTATGTTGCTACCATGCTTCCTGTGATCAGCGCCCTGTGCCGGGATCTGGGGTGCGCACCGTATCTGCTCTATTTTGGACTGCTGACCGGTGCAACGCTGGGAGGCAACCTGACGCCCATCGGTGCATCGGCCAATATCGCAGGGATCGGGATCCTGCGAAAGGCCGGATATGAGGTAAAGACAAAGGACTTCCTGCGCATTGGTGTGCCGTTTACACTTTGCGCTGTAATCGTTGGATATCTCTTCTGCTGGATCGTATGGTCTTAATCGGATACAGAAAAAGGCCTGCCGCAAATTTTGCGGCAGGCCAATTTTTATCGTTGGGGGAGAAATCAGCAGACACCCTGTGCCAGCATTGCATCGGCAACCTTCAGGAAGCCCGCAATATTTGCACCAGCCTGAATATCGCCGGCCATGCCGTACTTTTCGGCGGCCTCGGCGCAGGCGGTGTAGATGGATTCCATGATGCCCTTGAGCTTTGCATCCACTTCCTCAAAGGTCCAGCTGAGCCGCTCGGAGTTCTGGCTCATCTCCAGACCGGAGGTGGCAACGCCGCCGGCGTTGGAGGCTTTGCCGGGGCTGTAGAGCAGTCCGGCAGACTTGATGATGGAGATTGCCTCGGGGGTGCAGGGCATGTTAGCACCCTCGAAGACGCCCAGAGCACCGTTTGCAACGATCTGCTTTGCAGCCTCTGCATCGATCTCGTTCTGGGTCGCGCAGGGGAGGATGATGTCAGCGGGGACACTCCAGATGCCGCTGCAGCCCTCAACATACTTGGCAGAGGGGACGTAATCCACATAGGTCTTGATGCGGGCTCGCTTGACTTCCTTGATCTCCTGAATGATCTTGAAGTCAATGCCGTTTTCGTCCACGATATAGCCGTTGGAGTCATACATGGCAATGACCTTGCCACCCAGCTCGGTGGCCTTCTGGTTGGCGTAGATGGCAACGTTGCCGGAGCCGGAAACGATCACACGCTTGCCCTCGAAGCTGGTGCCGTTGGCATGGAGATAGGCATCGGCAAAGTAGCACAGACCGTAGCCAGTAGCCTGTGTACGGGCCAGAGAACCGCCGTAGGAGAGACCCTTGCCGGTGAGCACGCCGGTCCACTCGTTTTTCAGACGCTTGTACTGACCGAACAGGTAGCCGATCTCACGGGCACCTACGCCGATATCACCGGCGGGAACATCGGTGTCAGCGCCAACATGGCGATAGAGCTCCGTCATAAAGCTCTGGCAGAAACGCATGACCTCCATATCGGACTTGCCCTTGGGGTCAAAGTCAGAGCCGCCCTTGCCGCCGCCCATGGGCAGGGTGGTGAGTGCGTTTTTGAAGATCTGCTCAAAGCCCAGGAACTTGATGATGGAGAGGTTGACGTTGTCACGGAACCGCAGGCCGCCCTTGTAGGGGCCGATGGCAGAGTTGTACTGAACACGATAGCCGCGGTTTACCTGAACCTTGCCCTGATCATCTACCCACGGCACGCGGAAGATGATGATGCGCTCGGGCTCCACAAGGCGGCCGATGATGTTCTGCTGCTCCAGACGGGGATCCGCCTCCACCACGGGAACCAGTGTTTCAAGGACCTCATTGACGGCCTCCAGATACTCTGTCTGCTCGCTGTAACGGGCACAGAGCTCCGTATAGATGCCGTTTAAGTAAGCGTTTTTAATTGCCATTAGATAACATCCTTTCATTCGATGAATCGGGAATCGCAAAACAGTGAAAGCCTGACTGCATATGCCCGTTTCTGTTGGCACTATACTACTACAAAGTAAAGAAGAATGCAAGAGGAAGTGCGAATAAAATCAAAAAGACGGTATAATTGCATAAAAAACATGTTGATTTGCAGCAATTCATCCAAAGTGTTTCAGTTTATGACGGAAACATACCATATATTCTAATCCAATAGACATAAATGCCGCCGTATGATCTACGGCGGCATTTATCATGCAGTTTAGCGCAGGGTCACGTTCAGTTTTTCTTCCAAATCGGAGAGGATCTTCTTTACAACACTATCAGAATCTGCATCAGTCAGGGTACGGTCATCGGCACGGAGCTCCAGCGCAAAGGCAAGCGATTTCTTGCCCTGAGGGATACCCTTGCCGCGGTACAGATCAAAGAGCTTAACGCTCCGCAGCAGTGTGCCGCCGGCGGCAGCAATGACGCCCTCTACCTGTGCGGCAGTCAGTGTATCATCGCATACCAGCGCAAGGTCGCGCTCAACGCTGGGGAATCTGGGCAGAGGCTGATAGAGCGCCTCAGGGGCCAGCAGCGTCATGAGGGTGGTAAAGTTCAGCTCGGCGCAGTAGATCTCACTGGAAATGCCATAGTTGGCAGCCACCAAGGGATGCACCTGACCAAATACGCCCACATAGGTGCCGTCTACATAGAGATCAGCACAGCGACCGGGATGGTAGGAGGGATTCTCCTTCTGGGCTACCACGGTGTGAGGCTTGACGTTCAGGCAGCGAAGCAGCGCCTCTACTTCGCCCTTCAGAGAGAAGAAGTCCTCGTTTTCACCGTAGGAACCAAGGGTCAGGATGATATCCTCCTTGGGCAGCGGCTCACCGTCCACAGGGAGATAAATTTTTGCCAATTCATAGAGCTTTGCAGCCTTGTTCCGATGGGCGTTGTTCCGGGCTAGAGTCTCCAGCATGCAGGGCAGGGAGGTGGTGCGCATCACAGAGGTATCCTCGCCCAGCGGATTGAGGATCTTGATGGGCTTCCGCAGGGGACTGTCCGCGGGAATACGAATCAGGTCAAACATGGAGGGGCTGCCGAAGGAATAGGTGAGAATCTCACTGTAGCCCATGCCGCGGCAGATCTGACCGGCCAGATTCTTGCATTTCTGCTCAGGCGTATAGCCGCCCTTTGCAGCTGCACCCTTGAAGGTTGTAACAGGGATGTTGTCATAGCCGTACATCCGGGCTACTTCTTCGGCAACATCGGCCATATAGTGGATATCGGTCCGCCAGGAGGGAACGTGCAGCTGGTCCCCTTCCACAGTGAAGCCCAAACGGCTCAGGTACATGACCATATCCTCACGGGTCAGATCGGTGCCCAGGTGACGGTTGATCTTTTCCGGCTCAAAGGCAACGGTGACCGGATCGGGCACATAGTTGAGGATATCGATGACACCGTCCATAACATCTCCGGCGCCCAGCTGCTCTACCAGCTCGCAGGCACGCTGAATGGCGGGATAGGTATCCAGAGGATTCAGACCCTTCTCATACTTGGTGGAGGCATCGGTACGCATGCCCAGTGCGTTGGCGGTCTGACGGATGCAGGTGCCGTCAAAGTTGGCGCTCTCAAAGACCACGGTGGTGGTATCATCCAGAATTTCAGAGTTGAGGCCGCCCATGATGCCGGCAAGGCCGATGGCCTTATCGCTGTCGGCAATGACCAGCATCTTGTTGGTCAGGGTATGCTCCTGCTCGTCCAGGGTGGTGAGCTTCTCACCGTCCTTGGCACGGCGGACAACGATCTTTCCGCTGCCCACATACCGGTAGTCAAAGGCGTGCATGGGCTGGCCGTATTCCAGCATCACATAGTTGGTGATATCCACAATGTTGTTGATGGGACGTACCCCCAGCGCATGGAGCCGCTGACGGAGGCAACGGGGGGAGGGGCCAATCTTGACATTGGTGATCATCCGGGAGGTGTAGCGGTTGCAGAGATCGGGCGCCTCTACCTCGACCTCCAGCCGGTCAAAAATGCTTCCGGCGTCGGAGCCTTTTACTTCAGGCTCATGGAGGGTGAAGGGCTGGTTGAAGGTAGCGGCGGCCTCACGGGCAATGCCGATGATGGAATAGCAGTCCGTGCGGTTGTTGGTGATTTCAAATTCCACCACAGAATCATCGGTGCCGATGAGGGTGTTGATATCCTGCCCCACATAGGCATCGGGCTCTTCAATAATAAAGATACCGTCTTCGATGGCATAGGGGAAATCGTTGAGGGTAAGGCCCAGCTCCTTGAGAGAGCAGAGCATACCATTGGACTTTTCACCGCGGAGCTTGCCCTTGGTGATGTGAACACCCCCGGGCAGATAGGAGTTGTGCTTTGCTACGGGGACAAGATCTCCCTGCTTAACGTTCTGAGCGCCGGTGACGATCTGGATGGGTGCGTCTTCGCCCACGTCTACCTGGCAAATCCACATATGGTCGGAGTTCTCGTGGCGGACAATTTCCAGCACCTTGCCGACTACAACGTTTTTGATCTCGGCGGAAAGTACCTCGGTGGTCTCTACCTTGGTGCCGGACATGGTCATGGCGGCATCAAATTCATGGTCGGATACATCGACCTTTACATAGTCATTCAGCCATTTTCTTGAAATATTCATAACTTAACTCCACTCCCTTCCTTAGAACTGGCTCAGGAACCGAACGTCGTTCTCGAAGATCAGACGCAGGTCGTTGATGGCAAAACGGTTCATGGTCATTCGCTCGACACCGCAGCCGAAGGCAAAGCCGGAATACTCATTGGGATCAATGCCGCAGCCTTCCAGCACCTTGGGGTGTACCATACCGGCGCCCAGCAGCTCGATCCAGCCCTCACCGTGGCAGGTGGGGCAGGTATGACCGTCTACCTCGCCGGTGCCGTGACACTTGAAGCACTGGACGTCCATTTCGCAGGAGGGCTCGGTGAAGGGGAAGTGGTGGGGGCGGAACCGGGTCACGCATTCCTCGCCGTAGAGCAGCTTACCCATCTGGATGAGGCTGCCCTTCAGATCTGCCATGGTGATGCCCTTGTCGATGACAAGCCCCTCCATCTGGTGGAACATGGGGCTATGGGTGGCGTCGACCTCGTCCTTCCGGTAGACGCGGCCCGGGGAGATGATGCGGATGGGGGGCTTCCGGCTCTCCATGACACGAATCTGCATGGGGGAGGTCTGAGTGCGCAGTAGCACAGAGTCGTCCTCTGTGGTATAGAAGGTATCCTGACGATCCCGGGCGGGATGACCGGCGGGAGTATTGAGCTTGGTGAAGTTGTAGCTTTCCAGCTCTACCTCGGGGCCTTCTACCACGTCAAAGCCCATGCCGATAAAGATCTCCTTCATCTCGTCCAGAACAATGCTCATGGGATGCTTATGGCCCATGGCAATTTCCTTGGCGGGCATGGTAACGTCCAGAGACTCAGCCTGAAGCTTTCGATCCAGTGCGGCGGCAGCCAGTGCTACCTTCTTCTTTTCCAGAGACTCCTCAATGGCGGCACGGACCTGATTGGCCTTCTGACCCATAACGGGACGCTCCTCCGGGGAGAGAGAGCCCATCTTCTTGAGCAGTCCGGTGAGTTCTCCCTTCTTGCCCAGAAAACGCACACGCAGGTTTTCCAGCTCAGAGGATTCTTTTGCATCTTCCAGAGCGGCCAGCGCCATTTTTTCAATGTTTTCCAGCTGCTGTTTCATGTTGCATACTCCTTATCATAGTATTTTCGTAATTTAAGCGGGTGGGAGAACGCAAAAAAATCGCCCTCCGTCCAGTAGGGGACGAAAGACGCAGCTTCCGCGGTACCACCCGCAATTCGCCGAACGGCGCACTCCAACGTGTAACGGCGTCACCCGGCACGTCCTACTTCTCAGAGACATCCTTACGGTTTCAGACGCGCAGCTCCCGGGGGAAGGCCTGGTATTTCTGCCGCAGACAGCTCTCAGCATTGCTGCCCTCTCTGAAGCGGCGGAATGAAATCCGGACACCCGATCCTTGCTTATCGTGATATTGCATCCATCATAGCATACAATTTGAGAAGTTGCAAGGGCTATTGTCTCGGAAAATCCGGCAAAACCATACAATATTTTTCCCTTTCCACTTGCGGCTTTTGTGAATCAGGATTATAATAGCCATAAATATCCGCAGAAGGTCATGACCGGACGGGGATGAAAACATTTTAATGGGGGATACCATGAATAATTATGATGATACCTTTGTAGAAGAGCTGGTGGTTCGCCGCAATTCTCTGAAAAACCTTTTGATCGAGGCCCTTGTGGTGGTGGCGGCTATAGCTCTGGCATTGGCCTGCTGGCTGTTTTTGAGCCCTATTTTTCCGGCGATGCTGGTGATTTTGGTGTTTGCTGCCTATCTTGGCATCAAGTTTCAGGGCGTTGAGTTTGAGTATTCCTTCACCAACGGCGATTTGGATGTGGATAAGATCATGGCCAAGCGGAAGCGGGTTCGGCTGGTGGAGATCAATCAGAAACAGATTCAGGTGATGGCCCCCTATACGGCGGAGTATGAGAGCGTGACCCATGACTATTCTGTATCCCAGGTCATTGACGCATCCTCCTCTAAAAATGCGGCGGGACGCTGGTTTATCATCTATGAGGCAGAGGATGGAAAATATGTCTTTTTGGTGATCCAGCCCTCCAAGCGATTCCGGGAGGCTATGCAGAAGTATATTCGTTCCAGAATGAAGGGGATGGAGGCATGAGATTTGCCGGAAGTGCGGCCATGCGGGACATGGACGCCTATGCCATAAATACCGTAGGGATCCCTTCTGACACCCTGATGCTCCGGGCTGCCCGGGGGCTTGCGGACAAGGCGGAGGCTATGCTGCCGGAGGGGGGCATGGCACTGATTCTCTGCGGCAGCGGAAACAATGGCGGCGATGGTATCGCCGCCGGAAAATATCTGCTGGAGGATGGATTTCAGGCCCGGCTCCTGATGATAGGGAACAGGGAGAAGCTGACACAGGACAGCAGAAAGATGTGTGCCCTGCTGGAACAGCAGGGGGGTATATTGGTGGACGGCACGCCGGAGACGGTGAAAGGGATGCTGTCCCGTGCAGATCTGGTGATCGATGCGCTGTTTGGAACCGGGCTTTCCCGGAATGTCTCGGGAGCTTATGCGGATATCATTGCATCGGTCAATACCTCGGAATGTCCGGTGCTGGCCTGCGATATCGCCAGCGGCATTTCTGCGGACACCGGGGAGATCCTGGGCTGCGCCGTTCAGGCGGATGCCACAGTCACCTTCAATTTGCCCAAAACCGGACAGCTGCTGCCACCGGGGACGGAATATACCGGTGTGCTGACGGTTCACGATATCGGGATACCCGAAGAGGCAAAAAAGCAGGTCTCTTTTGATGGGGAATATGTCACCGGTGATATGGTGAAAAGCTGGCTGCCAAAGCCGATGCTGGAAAGTCATAAGGGAGACTTTGGGAAGCTCCTGCTGCTCTGCGGCTCTGAGGGCTTTACCGGTGCGGCGGCATTGTCGGCAAAGGCAGCGCTGCGCACAGGTGCAGGGCTGGTTTATCTTGGGGTGCCGGAGCCGGTATATCCGATTTTGGCGGCAAAGCTGGATGCGGCAGTGGTTTTTCCCTTGCCTGGGAATGGAAATGGCCGTTTTGGAAGCTTTGCTGTGGAAGAGATCCCGGAGCGGCTTCGGGATAAGGATGCCTGCCTTGTGGGCCCGGGCATTGGACGCTGCCGGGATACAGAGTCGCTGGTGGATGCGGTGTTGGACACTGCGGAATGCCCGGTGGTGCTGGATGCCGATGGTATAAATGTCCTGTCCGGGCATATAGATAGATTGGACAGGGCCAGAGTGCCTTTGGTGCTGACGCCGCATGAGGGAGAATTTCTGCGGATGGGCGGAGATTTGTCCGGGGGCAGAATTGCCGGCGCACGAGCCATGGCGGAGAAGACCGGTGCGGTCATTGTGCTCAAGGGCTATCGAACCGTAACGGCAGCGCCGGATGGGCGCATCTATGTGAACTCTACCGGCAATCCCGGCATGGCCACCGGCGGCAGCGGAGATGTGCTCTCGGGCATCCTGACCTGCCTGCTGGGGCAGGGAATGGAACCGGCCAGAGCTGCCGCTGCTGCGGTATGGATCCATGGCGCCGCCGGAGATGCGGCCCGGGACAGGCTTGGGGTTCGGAGCATGCTGCCAACAGACCTCATTGGGGCCCTGCCTGAAATCCTGCGATAGGGGGACATGCTGTGCGGCTGAGACGAGCCGTACCAATGATGCTGCTGCTTTTGCTGTGCGCCTGCGGAGCAGCCAAGACTTCGGCGCAGACGCCGGTTCGGTTTCGGACAGAACTGCTGGAGGCGGGACAGCTCAGCTGTCAGCTGGTGCTTCGAGCGGATTACGGCGAGTATGTCAGAGATTTTACACTGGACTGCCGGTACACCCCGGATGAAGCTTTGCTTCAGGTGGTGGAGCCGGAAATTGCAAAAGGAATCACAGCATCGGTGTCAGGAGAAGGGGCAAAGGTGTCCTATGACAGCACGGTGCTTGCAGTAGAAAATTTTGAAAGCCGAAGGATCTCGCCCATGGCCGCACCCTATCTGCTGGGTAAGGCGTGGACGGAGGGATACGTTGCCTCCATGGGAGAAAGTGACGGACTGGAAACCACAGAGTATACGCTGGGATACGGTGGCGACACCTTGAAAATCACAACGGATTTTCAGGATGGAAGACCGGTGCACGGTGAGATCTCTGACGGGCAGACGGTGCTGATCTCCTGCGAGATAAAGGATCTTCGACTGGAAAAGAAAGAAGCAGAGCAAAATGAAGATGTTAAAACGTACATGGGCGGAGGTCAGCCTTGACGCCCTTCAGCACAACTATCAGGTATTGACGAAGGATCTGCCGGAGGGCTGCCGCTTTCTGGGGGTTGTAAAAGCGGATGCCTACGGCCATGGAGCGGTTCCGGTGGCACGGGAGCTTCAAAAGCTGGGGGCCGGTTATCTGGCAGTTTCCAACTATGAAGAGGCATTGCAGCTGCGCCGGGGGGATGTGACACTTCCAATTCTGATCCTTGGGTATACCCCGGTGGAATTTGCAAGGGATCAGGCGGCCCTGCACATTACCCAGGAGGTCCATTCTCTGGACTATGGCCGCCAGCTCTCCAAGCAGCTGGAAGGCACCGGCCTTACTCTGACGGTACATATGAAGATCGACACCGGCATGAGCCGTCTGGGCTTCTTTGCCTATGACTGCCCGGAGACGGTGCCGGAGTTGGTGGAACTGTGCAGCCTGCCCAATCTCCACGTGGAGGGGGCCTTTATGCATTTTGCAGTGGCGGATACGCCCAGCGAGCTGGATTATACCCAGATGCAGCATCAGCGCTTTATGAATGTGCTGGATGCGCTGAAGGTGCATGGGATTCAGCCGGAAATCGTGCACTGCGCCAACAGTGCCGCCACCATTGCATTCCCTGCGTATCATCATGATATGGTTCGGCCCGGCATTGCCACCTATGGCCTGAGTCCCTCGGAGGAAATGCGGGGCATGTCGGATTTGCAGCCGCTGATGGAGCTGAAAACCACCATTGCGGCAATCCGGCCCTTTGAAGCCGGTGTAACGGTCAGCTACGGCAGAACCTATGAGACCCCCGGTCCCAGAACCATTGCGGTATGCCCCATTGGCTATGCCGATGGACTCCAGCGGCGGCTCAGCGGGAATCTTCATTTCCTGCTCCATGGGAAGAAGATTCCAGTGGTGGGGCGGATTTGCATGGATATGTGCATGGTGGACATCACCGATGTGCCGGAGGTGCAGGTGGGTGATACGGTCACTGTGGTAGGACGTGACGGAGACGCTGCCATCACATGGGATGATTGGGCGGATCAGCTGGGGACGATTTCCTATGAGCTGGTATGCGACATCAACAAGCGCGTACCACGGCTGTATCTTAAAAACGGCGAGGTCGTAGAGAAGCTGCAATATATTGTATAATAACAGGTCACCCCG
>OLRG01001272.1_pt1 | contig 21012 bp, 28 predicted proteins | sample 1672331 | NCBI WGS metagenome assembly OLRG01 (sample SAMEA3136672, study PRJEB25190) | human gut metagenome
GAGCTGGCTACTGCCTGCATCGCCGTGGCAGAGCTGGCTACTGCCTGCATCGCCGTGGCAGAGCTGGCTACTGCCTGCATCGCCGCAAAATTCCGGCTGTCCTGGCCCACCAGTCCAGCCAGAATTTTGCCTGCCCCGACGGGGCTTACGCCGACGCGCTCCCACAGGAACGGGTCCGTTGCGATGGTGCTGCACCGGCCCTGGTCGGCGGCCATGGTGTCCCAGCTGCCGCACTGCTCCGGCCACCAGTTTTTTAGCCACGTCAGCGTCGCCTGGTCGATCACCGCGCTGCCCTCCAGCAGGGCCCGCAGCGCCTCGCTGTTCCCGTCCGGCTGGCTCACGCCCAGCACAAGGGATACCCCGCCCAGGCTCCCGGCAAAGGTCTCCGCCTGCTTCCGGTTGTTCAGGATGCACCGCAGGGCGTGCACGCCCTTGCGATAGTTGCTCTTCATCGCGTTCCGATACGTCAGAAACTCGATCATGTCGTTATCCAGCATCGTTTTCTCCCTCCGTTTCCATCGCCAGCCAGAAGATCGTGATCTTCTCCGCCGTCTCCTGGTTCTCTGCCTTCGGCAGCGTGGGCAGCGTCACCCCGCTCACCAGCGTGTGCTCTGCGTGGCTGTTGCTGGAGCTGGTGCCGTTTGCCGTGTAATAGCTCCCCGTGGTCACGCTCCCCTGGCTGCCCGGCGTGTACACCGGCTTCACCAGGCGGTACGAAAAGCCCGCTGCCGTAACGTCTTTGACCTCTGCCCAGCCCGGAAAGGCCACCGGCTGCAGCAGCACCGCCGGCACCCCCGCAAAGAGCCTGGGAAACGGCTTGGTCTGCCAACCGGCCCCGGCGTTGACCAGGCGGCCGCCTTGCAGCCGTAGGTCCTCCAGCTCTCCGCTCCCGCCCCCGCCGATCATCGGCAGAAACGGACCGAATCGCGCCGCGTGGGCGTCCTCTGCGCTGTTGTGCGCGGCGATCTGCCCGCTCACGTCCGGGGTCGGGATCGCCGCGATCTTCTCGTCCGTGTAGGCAAATACGTCCTGCGCCTTCCCCTGCGGGTCATAGACGTCGGTGTGCATGTTCCCCGTCCCCTTGCCGTCCTCGCCCCTGGCGGCGATCTTCCGCCAGTGTACCGGGTCCGTCGGGTCGTTTCCGGTGCCGGGGGTAATGCAGAGGTAGCTGCTGCCCAGATAGGCCGTTTTGTTGCCGGGCACGTAGGCGTGGGTGGGGTCATAGTCCTCCCAGAGATCCCGCGCCGCCTCTGCCGCTGCGCGGTCGGCTTCCGCCTGCGCTCGCTGGGTCTCTGCGTCCTCCCGGCCCGTTTCCGCCTGTTGTCGCTTCGTCTCGGCCTGCGCTCGCGCCGTCTCCGCCGCCTGGCGGGCCGCCTCCCGTGTCCGGGCCTCGCTCTCGATGGCAGCAGCCTGGGCCGCGCTCCCGGCGGCTGCTGCGGCGCTGGCAGCGGACTGGGTCTCGCTTTCCTGTGCGGCCGCTTCGCTGGCCTTGGCGTTTGTCTCGCTGGCCGCTGCCGCCTCCTGGCTGGCCTTTGCCTGGCTGGCCGAGGTGAGAAACAGAGCCTTCAAGCCGTCGATCTCCGCCTGCAGCTGTTCCGCCGCCGTGGGCTCCACCTGGCCCAGCTCACCCACCGTCTCCGGCAGCTTGCTGTCCAGAACTTTCAGCAGGATCGCCGCCGTGGTCATGGCCCGCTTGGTCTGTCCGCTCGTGTCCAGGGCCACGCCCCGCACCGTCACCGTGGCCCGGCCTTCATACTTCAGGGCGTTGGCCGGGATGGGCACGTCGTAGGTCTCCGTCTCTCCCGCCACCAGGTCGCCCAGCCCCAGCACCTGGCTGGTGGAGGCCTCTTCCCTGGCGTCCGTGAAGTAGACGGTCTTGGTCAGCCCCGCCCAGCTCTTGTCAAAGGTCAGCCGCAGCGCCGCCGCCCGGTCGCTCCCGCTGGCCCCGGCGCTCTCCCCGGCCCGCTGCATCAGGTAATCCCGCACCTGAATGCAGATCGTTCGTCGTTCCATGCCGTCCTCCTCTTGTTTGGCTTGTAAGAAACGGCGCGGCGGAGCCACCTCCACCGCGCCGTCCGCTCTTCTCATTCAGTTCAGCTTGTCCTTGGCCTCTTCATAGGCCCGGCTCTCCCGCTCGATCAGGCCCGCCGTGCGCTGGTCCTGGTCCAGGCTCTGCTCCAGCACCTCGGCAAACTTTTTCTTGATCGCCACGCGCTCCCCGCGCCGGATCAGCACGCTCTGGCCGTTCACGGCCACGAACACGTCGCCCTTGTACTTGTCGTTGTCCTTGAACAGCCGCACGGAGACCAGCTCCTCCCCGGCCTCCACCGGGGCTTCTGCCTGGGCTTCCGCCGCAGCCTGGGCCGCAGCCTGCTTCGTCTTCGCTTCGCTCATGGTAACTACCTCCCGTTCTCAAGAGTTGAAGGTCGAGCAGGTCTCAATGCGGATCATATACTGCTCCACCAGCCGCTCCGCCACCTTCGTTGCTTTCCACACATCTGTTGCTTTATGACTTATCCTGTTTTATAATCCAAGCAAGACCCATACAGTCAATTTTCTGTCCTAGGAGGAGTCTTCCTATGAAAGCGCCTACAAAAGAGCAGCTTCTTGCTGATGTTCTCTCCAATGCCACCTGGAACGAGATCGCCCAAAAATACGGCTACTCGGACCCTCGCTTTCTCAGAAAACTTGCCCGCCGGTATGACCTTCCCAAACGTCGGGCTATCTTGAAACCCTCAGAGCAAGCTCTTCGCCGTATGATACAGGAAGAGGGCTTGACCCCTTATCAGATCGCCGACCAACTAGGGTATGGACCCGGCGGCTGGTCGAACATCTACGCTTACTGCCGGGAATATGGGATCACGTTCGATTTTTCGCCCAATCATGCCATGCGATCCGTCCCCTTTACCCAGCGGCAAAAAGAAATTGCCCTCGGCTCTCTTCTGGGGGACGCTTACCTGCGTCCTTCCAAGGGGAAAACTTCATACACGCTTTCCTTTACCCACGGGGAAAAGCAAAAGGCTTATCTGGAGTGGAAGTTGTCCGAGTTTGAAAACTTCGTCGCAACAAAAGAGCTTTTTGCCCGAAAAACTAACTTCCACGGGAACGCACCCACATATTCCTTTTCCACGATCACACATCCCTACCTCAGAGAACTGCACACACTGTGCTACCCCAATGGAAAGAAGACCGTGACCAAAGCGTGGTTAGACCAGCTTTCCCCGCTCTCTTTGGCAGTTTGGTATTTGGATGACGGTTCTCTCAATCGTCGCTACGGTACCATTGTCTTGTGTACCAATTGCTTCTCAGAGGAAGAACAGCGCGGCATGATAGACTGTTTCTCCCATCGGTTTGGGATCGTGCCAAAGCTCGAACCTCGTCGAAATGGGCAGTTTGTGCTGCGCATCAACGCTTCCCAGCGGTATCGTTTTCTTGACCTTGTGGCTCCCCATGTCCCTGACTGTATGTCGTATAAGCTTGGATATATCTCGTAGAAGCTTGGATAAGCGCCGGCTCATTTCTGCGCCGGTCCCCGGTTTCCTTGTGGCGTCCCGCTCTGTGCAGGGCGCTTTTTGATTATAGCCGGGGGTCAGACTATCGCATCCTGGTTTCCCAGGTCCCTTCATTTAGTCGTTCACGCTGGCTCTACCCTTGCGCCTTGTTATCCGTCTCCGGAACTTCAAGTCCATTAGAAGGGATTTTACGCGGGCTGGATGTACGTTTAGGCTGCCATAGCCAGTGTGTAACCCGCGGTCGCTCTCTAGTTTAAGGGGTCCGCCGTGCCGGAGGAACCCAGCTGCTTCACGATGTGCTGCAAGCCGCCGCCGCTGACCTCCGTCACGCCGTAGGCGTCTGCGCCCAGGATGAGAGTGGAGTACACGTCGCGGGCGCCTGCCGTGGCCGTGCTTCCTCCGGCGTAGTCCTTGCCCGCGTGGGTCCAGACCTTGGCCTCGCTCGTCTCCACGAAGCGCACGCCCTCAATGCGGCCGATCTCGCCCTCGTAGATCCCCTCCGGGTCCGAGTAGCTCTTCACGTTCACCCACTTGGGGTCGCTCATGAGGTCATAGGATACGTCCGGGTGGATGATGCCCGCGTAATACCCGTTGATCCGGGGCGCGTTCATCACCTTGAGGTACCGCACCGCCTTGCGCACCGCGTCCACGGTCAGGTGGTGGTTGTTCGCGTCCGTGGTCGAGCCGCCGCAGAGGTCGGCCCGGCTCGTCACCTGGCCCTCGGCGTACTGCACGTTGGTGCCGCCGTTCAGGACCTCTCTCGTGATGGTGTCCAGGGTCCGCCCCGCCTGGCTGGCCAGCTGTCGGGTGGCCTGCACCAGGTTGTTGTCGATGGCGGTCAGCAGCAGCATGTCGCTCATCTCCACGTAGCCGCCGTACTGAGCCACTGTTGCTGTGATGGTGCTCATGCTCAGCTTCTGCCCGTCCGGGGTCACGCCCTCGGTCAGGGCCGTCAGCATCTTGGGCAGGCTGTCATACTTGCGGAACTCGATGGTCTTGCCCCCGTTGCGCGGAATGGGGTGCTTCTGGCCGAATTGGTCGTGTACCAGCTCCGGCTCTGCCAGGTCGATCAAGTAGTCGGAGTAGTAGGTCTTCATCTCCCCGCTCAGATCCTGGCCGCTGCCGGTCTGGGTCGTGGTGTTGGTCTTCCCGTCAAACAGGTCCAGCACCATCTGTGCCTTCTGGTTCGTCATGTCGTTCTCTCCCCTTTCTGCGGGTGGGGTCCTCCCCGCCCGCTTAAAATACGATCTTTTCGCCGTGGGCGGCCCGTCGTGCGATCTCCGCCCGGTCCTTCTTCGTCAGCTTCGACACATCGCCCTTGACGAGAAATCCGCTGCCGGAGGAAACGCCGTTCTCGGCCGGCCGCGCCCCTCTGGCCCGCACGTTGTCCGTCACCTGCCGGGCGGCTGTCTGGGCCGCGCTCTGGGCGACGCCCGCCTTGATGGCGTCCATGTGGATCACCTCATAGGCGTGCTGCACGGGGACGCCTGCCTTCAGCATCCCCAAAAAGCGCGGGTCCTGGCTCTCCCGCTCCAGGTCCAGGTCAGGGTAGGCCTGCCGGGCCTCTTCCGCCTGGCTGTACCACCGCTGCAGCTGTGCCTCCACGCTCTGCTGCCGCTGGCGCTGCTCCAGGGCCTGGCGCATCTGGCCGTTCTCCCGCTTCATCTGGGCGAAAGCCTTGTACTGCTCGGTGCTCATGCCCGCGTCCTCTGCGGCGGCTTCCCAATAGGTCTCGTCGCTCTCAATGGCCCGCTGCAGCTGGCCCAGGTCGCCGTTTGCCACGCCGTACCGGTCCATCATCAGGTCGATCAGGGGCTGGTATTCCCCCAGCTTTGCCTCCAGGCCCCGGTTTTTCCGGAACCGCTGGTCCAGCGCCCGGCTGACCTCCTGCTGGTACAGGTCCTTGTACTCGCCGCCGATGAGCTTGCGAAACTCCCGCTTCTTGGCCTCCAGCGCGTCCGAGGTCACCGGGCTGCCGTCTTCCGCCGGGATGTCCAGCTCCGGCTCCCCTTCGCCGTGTCCCCCGTCCTGGGGCGCGTTCTCCTCCTGCTTGCCGTAGACCACGGTCTCCCCGGCGCCCGTGCCGCCTGCGGCTTCTCCGCCGCTCTGGCCGCCCTCGCCGCCGTCAAAGAGATCCAGTACCATGCGTCTCTTCTCGTCCATGCTCGTGCCTCCTCTCTGTCTTCCCGCGTCTTCGCGGTCTCAGGGCTTTTCTTCCGGCGCCCCTGGTGCGCCTGTCTCGGGGCCATTTTTCCCGCGCCCCCGGTGCGCGGCGCTGCCCGTTTCGGCAGGTCTATGGTGCTATGCTACCACATCCACGCGGGGAAAACGCCTGTTGTTTTCCCCAGGATCTGCACCTTGTCCGGGTGCGCCTCGGCCAGCATCGCCAGTCCCACGGCCACCACCTCAAAAGCCCTCCGGGCCTCGGCCGTGTCCCGGCAGCGCACCGCGCCCGTCCCCGCCTCCAGGCGGCTGTCTGCCTCTGCCCCGTGCCGGTCCAGCCAGCCGGCCAGGGTGCAAGCCAGGGCGCTGGCCCCGGCGCAGACCGCCGGGCTTCCCGTGGCGTGTCCGTCCATGTGCAGGCTCAGGTAGCCCCCGTCCGCTCGGAATCGAATGGTCAGCATCTTCTCTCCCCCTTTCCGTGCTCTCGTCACTGCCCCGGCCCGGCCGCCGTGCTCTTCTGGTCCATGTTCGGCTTGCTCCGCCGGACCATGCGCTGGGCGTAGCCCGGCAGCGGTGTGCGGCTGTCCATCACCTGCCGGGCCAGGCCGTCCCCGGTCTCCTGACCGCTGCCCGGGGCCGCCTGGCTGCCGCCCCGCTCTCTCCGGGCGGTGCCCTCGGCGGGGATGGTCTCCTCCCCCGTCAGCCGGGCCAGGGCCGCGCCCATCTGCTCCATCTGCTGGAGCACCTGCTGCAGCTGGTTGGTCAGGGTCTGCCCCTGCTCCACCCGCTCGCGGACCTTGTCGATGCCCTCAAAGTCCATCATCTCCAGGGCGCCCAGGGCCTCCTGCGCCCGGTCGGGGTTGAAGAAGCCCAGGCCATACAGCTCCTTGGCCCGCTCGTTCTGTTCCATCCGGCTGAAGGGGTTGCTCCGCTGCGCCTTGATCTTGATGTCAAAGACCGGCCGGCGGTACAGCGTCTGGCCGCGCATGGTCTGCATCTGCTGCTCCTGTAGGCCCCGGTTGTCCAGCCGGACGAAGGAATACCCGTTCGGGCCAACCACCCGGAAGGCCCGTCCCTCGTCGTAGAATTGCCGGATCAGCTCCACGCACAGCGTCGCGATCTCCGTGTTGGCCCGGTAGCTGGCGGAGATCATGTCCCGGCTGGTCTTGTTGCCCGCCTCCTGTAGGGCGGCGATGGCAGAGGCCGCCGTCACGTTGCCGTTCGCACCGTTGTTCACGTCCCGGTTGCTCGACGTGTCCTTCATCTCTTCGACCTTCAGGTTCATGATGGACACATACAGGTCGTCCAGCCGGTTGCCGGAGATCTCCCGCATCCGGTTCTCCGTCAGCTCCCCCTGCACGTGTACAAAGGGCTTGCTCAGATCCGTGAACTCCTCCTCGTTCACCCCGCAGCTGTCCGAGACGAAGTACCGCTTCCGGGTGGAGATGAGGGCGTTTTCCAGGATGTTCGCCGCCAGGTTGTCGATGTACAGCTGTGGGTCCTTGCACACGGCCACGAACCCGAACCCTGCCGGCGTCCCCTTCTCCGGGAAAAGCACGTCCAGCACGACGGGATACCTCCCGTGGTCGTACCAGCCCCGCTCGGCGTAGGCCGGGTCGTTCTCGCTGGCAAAGAGCGGCTCGTCCATCCCGCCCACGAACTTGACGTAGTGCAGCACCGTCCGCCCGTCCGCGCGGTGGACCTTGTAGTACCAGTCGATCACCAGGCTCTTCCCGCTCACGTCGATACTCTCGTCATACAGGTATTCCTTCACGTCGATGGCCGAGCCGCCCATCTTCCCCTTGTGCTGGGGATACTGCCGGTCCAGCAGGTCCTCGTCCACCAGCTCCACCACGAAGAGGTTCCGGCTGTCCTGCAGGTTCGTCACCCCCGGCTCCCAGAAGAGCTTGAGCAGGTCGATGCCCCGGATGCTGATGTCCCCCAGGCCGTTCTCCTTGCTCTTGTCCCAGAACACGCCGTAGGCCGCCGTGCCGTGCTTGAGCTTCTCCCACCAGCCGTCGGAGTAGACCTTTTCGTGCTCGTTGTTTTCCAAAATCACCGGCAGCACTGCGCTCAGGACGCGGGCGCTCTCCTCGTCGCTCTGCTCCCGGGGCAGGACCACGGGGGCCGGGTAGTTGTCCATGGCGTCTGCGTGCTTGTTGATGAGGGTGTTGAAGAGCCACGCGCTCGTGGGCCTTGCCTCGCCCGGTCTTCGCTTGTCCCGGCCGATCACCTCCCAGTGCCGCAGCTCCCACCACAGTTCGTCCTCCACCACCCGGTTTTCCAGGTTGGCCTTCCCGCTCTTGTACTTGGTCAGCGTCGCCTGGGCCTCGGCCAGCTCTTCTTTTCCGATGGCCGGCCGGTCCGTCCCCCACTGGAATGTCCCGCCCGTCTCCTCTGCCGGCCCTGCCGGGGCCGCCGCTCTGTTCCGCTCGTCCATCTGCCTCTCCTCCTGTCAGTTCTGATACTTCCGGTAAAAGTCATACCGGTCATAGCGCGTCTCGTCCTTCCAGCGGTCCAGCGGGTCGTATCCCGCGATCTTCTTCCCCTCGTTGGGCCGGGGCGCGATGGGGTTCTTCATGCAGACGTAGCGCAGCTCGTCGTAGATGTGGTCCTCTCCGTCCGTGTCCACGTCCTCCACGTCCGTCTCGTCATACACCAGCGCCGGGACCGTGCGGATGAAGTGCTTGCAGGTGTCAAAGACATACAGCATCGGCACCCCCTCCCCGTCGAAGGCCAGCCGGTGGTGGACCTGCATCTTGCCGTCGATGCGGCTGTGGTCCCCCTTCTCGAAGTAGACCCGCTCCCGCTCCATCAGCGCCCCGATGCTCTCCGTCCCGCTGCTGGCCCAGATCGCCGGGTCGCCCACGCCGAAGATCTTCCGCCCCTTCAGGTTGGGGTCCTCGGCCTCGATGCGCCGGATCTCCCGCGCCACCTTGCCCGGCTCCCACTGCACGCCCACGTTCGGGGTCCCCGTGCAGCCGTACAGCTCCCGCAGGCGGTACATCCGCCCCTCGTGGTCCACGCCGTACCAGCCCACGGAGAAGGGCCGGGAATAGCCCCAGTCGAAGCCCCGCCACACCGTCCAGCTCTTGGGGATGCGGAAGGGCCGGATGACGTGCGTCCCCTTCCGGTCCTCGTAGTGGGCCGGGTCGTCCTTCCACTCGGTGAAGACCTGCCCCTCAAAGCTGTCCCAGTTGCCGTACAGCAGCGCCTCCCGCTCCTTCTCCGGCATGCCGGCCAGCCGCTCCACGTAGCCGGGGTCGTTGCGCAGCAGCGCCTGGTTGTCGAATACGCTGGAGGGGATGAAAATGCGGGTCCGCTGCCCCTTGTGCTCCTGCCCTGCCGGGTCCTTCCAGGTCACTTCTTCGCAGATGGTGGTCCCCGGCGGGGCCGCCGTGATGAAGCGGGCCTTCACCCACCCGTGGCCGATGTTGCCGGGGTTGGCCGTGGAGCGCACATAGCACCGCGTCCCCGGTCCGTTCGGGCGGCAGCGGGAGAAGAGGTAGCTGTACTCCTCGTAGGTGAAGTGGGTCAGCTCGTCAAAGGCGATGAAGTCATAGGCCTGGCCCTGATACTTGATCTTGTCCTTGGCGTGCTGTAGGTTCCCGAAGAGGATCTTTGCCCCGCTCGGAAAGGTCCAGGTGTGGCTGCCGCCGTTGTACCGCGCCCCAGGGTAGGCCCTGGGGTAATAGTTCAGGCTCTTGTCGATCAGCTCCGCCAGCTGCGGGTAGGTCTTGCGCAGGATCAGCCCCTTGTAGTAGGGGATGTGGACCTGCCGCAGCGCCTCGATGACCAAGGCGTCGCTCTTCCCGCCCCCGGCCGCGCCGCCGTACAGGGCCTCGAACTCCGGCCGCGCCATGAACCGCCGCTGCTTCGGCTGCGGCTGCCATACGATGTGCATACGCTCATTCCTCCTCCACCGGCGGCAGCAGGATCACGCCGCCCTCGCTCTCGCTCTTTTCCTCCCGGCCATAGTAGTTCATCTCCAGGTTGAAGACGATGCCCCGCACGTTCTTCCCCTCCCGCAGCAGCAGCTCCTCCTCGTTCCAGCGCAGCATCTCCTCCTTCGCGCTCTGGATCACCGGCCCCAGAGCCTCGTCCTGGCCGTAGCGGACCCAGGTCCGCCGGCTGATGTCCAGGTGCCGGCAAGCCCCGCCCACGGACGGCGGCTGAAAATACTCCTGCCGGGTCATGACCTCCCCCTTGTCGTTGATCACCTTCACGGGGGCGTAGATCACGTGTCCCTTCTCGTCCCGCTCGCCGGTGGGGACGTTCTCTGTCACCTCTACGGTCCGTCGGATGGACTGGAAGTAATCGTCCAGCCCCCGCTGCAAGGCCCGTGCGCTCTTGTACTGCTTCTCTCCAGCCATCCCCTCACCTCCCTCGGCCCGGCTTCCTGTGTCCCCCATTCTACCAGCATCCGCCTGCCGGCACGCCTGTTGACGAAAAAAGCAGGCAGAGGACCCTCCCCTGCCTGCGCATGGCCTGCCTTATTTCTCCAGGACCCCGACCACATACCCGCCGCCGCTGTCCCGTCTGGCCCGGACCTCGTACTTCTCTTCCGTCTCCGCCAGGTCGAACCCCGGCACGGTCAGCCGCCAGCCCAGCGCCTCCCCGGTGTCCGGGTCCTCGGCCCGCTCGCCCAGATGCAGGGCCAGCGCCGTCAGGATGCCGTCCAGCAGCCGCCCCGTCCCCAGCACGGCCTGCCGGGCGTCCTCCTCCGCCTGCCGCAGGCGCTCCAGCTCCTTCCGCTGGTCCCGTACTTTCTTCTGCCAGCGTCCCAGTTCCTTCTCCAGGCGCTTGATCTTGTCCACGTTTCGCTCCATGGGATGCACTCCTTTCTCGTCGTGGTGGTTGGTCTCGTCTTTTGGGCACAGCAAAGTCTGGGCGATCGGGCATGCCTCCCACCCAGTTTCTTTTCCGCAGTGTTCCCTGGCCCAGGCCGCCAGCTCCCGCTGGTGCTGGAACACCTTGGCGTGTCCGTCCTCGCAGTGGATCTCCTCCCGCTTGTCCCAGCGGAAGAACGGGCATTTCCACACCCGGTTGGAGTAGCCCATGCTCATCGGCCGCCTCCTTTCCTCGGCCCGCTCTCGCGTCCCTCCTCCCCGGCCTTGCGCAAAAAGCGCAGGTAGTGGCTCCCGCTCTGGATGTCATACTCCCCGCTGTGCAGCACCAGCGCCCCCTTTGGGGCCTTCAGGGGGCCAGGCCGTACCACCAGCCGCTCCTTCACGATGGGCTTCTTCATGTTCCGGCTGCTGGTCCACTTCTTCTCGTCCGGCTCCCGCCGGGCCTGCCGGACCAGGTACACGGCCACCGGGGTGTAGTCCTTCTGGTCCCGCAGCGTCCGCACGTCGGCCCAGCCCAGGCCCCAGGCCTGCTCTGCCGGTTGTTTCCCGATGTACCACCGGCGCTCCTGGCCGTCAAAGCGCAGCAAGTCCCCGGAGAGGACCAGGTGGTGGTGCAGCCGGGCCTGCTCCCCCTCGTCCGTCTGCTCGCTGCTCACCAGCACCCAGCGGAAGGCCAGGCCCACCTTCTCCGCCTGCCGTTTCAGCCGCCGCAGGAAGTTCTTCACCCGCTTCTCTCCCTCTGCCCGCTCCGTCTCCGCCGCGTAGGTCAGCGTGACCAGGGCGTCTCCGGCCCGGAAGTTGCAGTTCAGGATGCGGGCCAGCCGCTTCGCCGCGTCCCGGTCGTTTTGGTCCTGCTTCCGGGGGCTGCTCTTCCCCCGGCGGGACGAGCGCGGTCTCGTCCCCTCCGGCACGTAGAACTTGGAGTATTCCGTCACTGCCCCGCTGATCGTCTCCCGGATCATGTAGCATCCTCCTCTCCGCATGGGTCGCCTCTCCTCTCTCTCCGCCCGTGGCCCGGTCCTTCCTCGCGTGTGCGTGCGCCCGCGCGTGCAGGCCCGCCCCCGTGCGCGTGTCGTGCGCCACATGCCTGGCCTCCCCTGGTTTTCTCTGTTTTTCCTGGGGTGGCTGTAAACTTAGCCGCTTAACGGGCCCCCAAAAATACGCACACGCCCGCGCGTATTTATATAGGTGTGTCAGGCTCTTTGCCCCGCCCCCGAACATCAGGGACAGGACAAAACACCCCACACGGCCAAAGGCCAGGGCCGCCTTACCGGCGGCTCTGACCTCTTTCCTCAGCCACGGTTTTCCACTGCATGGCCTCCTCGCTCCAGCGTCTGGCTCGCTCCCGCCATTCCTGGGCCTTCTCCTCGGCCTCCAGTGCGGTCCGGGTGGCCTCCAGGAATCTCGTGCGCCAGATGGCCTCCTGCTCTCTGGCCTGGTCGATCAGCGCCTGCTGCGCTGCGTCAAGTTTCTGGTTCATCGGGGTTCTCCTCCTGTCGTGTTCTGTTGTTTGTCCCCCTCGCACCCCTCCCAGGGGGCGCTTCTGCAATCGGGACAGAGGTACGTTTGCTTTCCCGGCGGGTCGATGCGCGACACGTTCCAGCTCCGCCAGCACCGGCAGCACAGCCGGTAGACGGGCCGCGCCTCCCGCCGCCTGTCTTGCTCGGCGGTCTGCTTGCTTCTCTGGGCGGCCAGAGCCTGGCGCTTCTTCAGGCGGTTTTTGCTGCCCATGGCTCCCTCCGCATCAGCGGCTCGCACCAGCAGCCCAGCTTCACCTGGTACAGCGTCACCCGCTCGCCCAGGCTGCCATAGACCCGCACCCGGTGCCGGACGCCGCCGCCGTCAAACCACTCCACGGTCCAGGACCCGTGGTTGGGATTCCGGGTGAAGTGCAGCTCGTCCAGCGCCGGCAGTTCTCCCGGCACCGTCTCCGGTACTTTTTCCCGTGCCAGCGCTGCCAGCTCTTCCCGCGTCATCGAGAGCTCTGCCAGCTCCCCCAGCTCCGGGTGCTGGGCCTGGTAGCCGGCCAGCTGCCACACCCGCGTCTCGTCGCCCAGGTCCTGGGGCGTCATACCCCACAGCAGCGCCGCCTGCTCCAGCGCCTGGCAGTTGCTCCCGCCCCGCACCACGGCCCGGCCGTATCGGGGGTGCTCCACCAGGACCTGCGGAAAGCTGGCCAGGTCCTTCTCGTTGCGCTGGTGGGCCGCCCGCAGCGCCTCCTGCTGCTGCCGCAGCCGTTCCATCTTGTCCTCCATCACAGCACCCGCAGGGGGATCCCCGCCTCGGACAAGAACCGGTTCACCCGGCGCTTGCGGCTTGCCGCCACGCGCTTGCGCCGCTCGGCCCGGTTTTTCCGTTTGATCTCCTCCCGCTTTCTCTTCACGTTCCGCTCCATGGCCGGGCGCAGCACCTCCAGCAGCTCGTCCATCTCCCGGTTCACCTGCTCGGCCTCCCGTGCTTCATAGTTCTTCTTGATCTCTTGTGCTGTCATTTCCGGTTCCTCCCTGTTGTCTTTGTTGTCTTTTTCTCGCAGCCCCCGCCGGGGGCCATCGGCACGCCTCTTCTGTGTCCCTCTCTAAGGATGTAGTCGCAGGTGCCATACTCGCACCAGTAGCGGCAGCCCCTGCATCCCTTGTTCCGGGTGCGTTCCACGTGCCGCATGATCTCCCACCGGGCCAGGCCCACCTCAGGCCGCATCATCCGCCCCGGTCGCTTCGCGCCGTGTGCCTTCATGTCTGCCGCTCCTCTCCGTCCTCCCGCTGCTTCTTCCAGGCCTCAAAAGCGGCCGCGTTCTCCGGGTCTTCATAGAACGCCTTGATCTGCTCCAGAAATGTGCTGCACAGCAGCCTGATCTCGATCTTCGGCATCGCCGCCGTGTCAATCTTCACAGGGTTCATAAGATTCCTCCTTGTTCCTCGCTTTTTCGCATGGTACAATGCGAAAAAAGAGGTGTTTTTTCATGTTAAAGATCGAATACGGCCTTCTCGTCTACGTCCAGGAGCATCCTTCCTGCCAGTGGAGCGACGTTCTCAACGCCTTTGATCCGCAAAGCAGCTGCAATTCCATCGACAGCCTGCTCCGCTGTCTCCTGCAAGAAGGGTTGCTCCAGGTAAAGGCCGGGGAAACGCCCCCGCTCTGCCGGGTATCGCTCCCGCCCCAGGCCGTCCGTGCTCTATCTGCCTACCAGCAGAAGCGCCAGGAAGAAGCCGAGTACCAGCGCCAGCGCCGGGAGGATAAGCTTTTTACCATGAAGCTTTCTCTCACCAGTGCCGTGGTCGGCGCCCTGATCTGCTTTGCCGGCAGTCTTCTCGCTGCTCTGGTAGCTGCGTGACAGCTCTTCCATCGCGTTGTCCATCGCTGTGTAGAGGTTCCGCTCAAAGCCGTCCCAGAAGGTTTCAAAGCCGTCCGTGTTCACGTTCCCGTCTTCTTCCCGCCGGATCACGCCGGCCTCCACCAGCTTCATCAGCGCAATGCCCTTCATCGTCAGGCAAAGCTCGTTCGCCTTGTCGTTCATTCCTTCTCACCTCTTTCATCAGAAATGCCTCCTCCGGCACATCGCAGAACGTGTCACCCGCATAACCGACAATAAGGATCGTGCCGACGAACTCTATACCACAGAATCGGCAGTTATGCGGCAGTCCGAGCAGACGGCCTTCCTCGTTGCAGATGATAACGGTATCGTTGGAAATGGTTACGACCTCGATACGTCCATCCACCTCAGCCTGAAACGCTTCCAGTGTATTCTCAACGTCAATGACCTCCGGCTCACAGCCGGGCTTTTTGCGGATTGCTTTCATCCTGTTCAGACTCCTCCTCCGAAAACCCAATAAGCCATTTCAGCTTCTCTGCGTACTCCGGTAGGATCTCTTCGTACTCCCGGACCAGCTCGCCCAGGTCATCTGAAAGGCCGTGTTCTCTCCGCTCCTTCTGGATAACCCAGCGAAAGTACGCCACGAACAGCTTGTGATTTTTCTCCGTGCTCTCACCTCCCTTGTGTTCTGTCCGCGCAAACTTACGCATTACGAAAGTCCGGCGCAAAAAAAATAGAGACCGCGTCACTCGTCCCGCTACACAGCTTCTCTGCCATGCAATTCAGAACATCATATGGAATTTTCTCCGGATTTGACAGATAAGAGGACAAAGTATTTCTGCTTATGTTCAATTCACAGGAAAGAGAAGCAATCGTGAACCCTCTCTCTGCCATTCTCCCACGAACCTTTGGTACATCTACGCAGAACAATTTCATCACCACCTTTCGTATTGCGTAAGTTTATGATACAAGGCCCTTGTGAAAATGTCAATACCTTTTGCGCGAACTTTTACGCAAAACGCAAGTTTTTTCTTGCAAGGTGTGAAAAAATATGATACACTCCAAGCAAAGGAGAGCTTTCTATGAACCCTGTATCTAACATATTGAAAAATAGACGAAAAGAACTTGGCCTCACCTTGTCTCAGATAGCGGATAAGATGGGCGTTTCTGAAGCAACTGTACAAAGATGGGAAAGCGGGAATATAAAGAGTCTACGACAAGAGAGAATCGGTCCATTATCCGAGATTCTACGCGTCTCCCCTGCTGTTCTTATGGGCTGGGCTGATGACGAGGTAACATCCCCCTCACCTCACCCCCCTATCACTTCCAAAGAAGAAGAGCTTCTCGCCCTCCACCGCCAGCTGAATGAAGAGGGGCAGGGGCGGCTGCTGGAGTATGCCGATGACCTAGTATCTTCGGGGAAATATATAAAAAGTGACCCGCTTGGCCTGGTGGCGAAGTAGGTCTGGGAAGTGATATGATTTATATTATTGTGCTGCTGCTTTTTTTCCTGTTCTGTATTTTCGGTGCCTTTCTTAAGCAACGGAACAAACGCATTAAGTCTGAAAAGGAATTTCGTTCACAATTGGAATCCTTGCGATTATCTGAATATACTTTAAAATCAAAAAACCAACTGCTGTCTTCTGAGCTATCAGAAACAGCTAAAACGCTCAATGACCTTCAAGCAAGGTTAAGGCATCATGAAGATAATCTCTCATCCCTTTTGCAATCCAATTTAACATCCTTTCCTTGGCTCGCTGGAATGATAGCCGATTTCATCACCTATGACATTGAAGTGGAAGCCAAAAAATTAGACTGGGGAAGTAACGCCCGTAGAGAGAAAAAAGTGGCTTCTCTCCGGGAAATCAGGGCGAATGCTTCCCAAAAAATAGAGCAGGCAAAAGAAGCCTCCTATCAACTGGCCTACCTACTCACACTCTACCCAGGACTGGAAGATATTCTTTCCTTAGATTACAAGGAATTGGACTTTTCTGGGCAAATCCCCGACCATGATTACACCATGGACTACTTGTCTAAAGAAGAGTGGGAAAAGCTATCCAGCAGTGAACGAGATCAACTAGCCTTAGATCGTTATATTCAGTCCAGGAAAAAGAACAACTGGCAAATTGGTCGAGATTACGAATTATCGGTAGCTTTTGAGTACAGGCAAAAAGGGTACGACGTTGACACTTTTGGAAGTTATATGCAGTTAGAAGACCTTGGACGAGATCTCATTGCTAAAAAAAGTAGAACAATTCTAATCATCCAATGCAAATACTGGTCCAAGAATAAAACAATTCACGAAAAGCACATTTTTTATCTATACGGAACCACAATCTCTTATTGCCTTGAGCACGATATTCCTCTTGATTCTGTTCACGGTATTTTCGTGACCAATACAATTCTGTCTGATATGGCAAAAAAAGTTGCCGATCAGCTTGGAATTTACGTTGTAGAAAACCACCAAATGGTCGAATTTCCAAGGATAAAGTGTAATATTGGAAGAGATGAATTTGGAGAAGAAACCAAGATATATCACTTACCAATGGACCAGCTTTATGACAGAGTAAAAATAACAAAAAATGGAGAGTTTTTCGCCTATACTGTCGAGGAAGCTATCTCTGCTGGATTCCGACGAGCCTATAAATGGCATGGTAAATGACATTCAAAGGAGCTTCCTCAGATACATTTCCCTTTTTTATTGGGAATTTAGTTGACAAAATAATCAGTTTTCTGTAAAATAGGCTCAAAACCATTTTGAGCTTGGAGGACTGTGCTATGCGTGACACTTTTAAGGGCATCCTTACCCCTAACCAGCTTATGGCTTTGGCTTCCATCGTACAGGTCGGTGAAGCAGCTTATCAGGAGTTGATGGAGGAACATCTCCCTGTCTTTGGCCATCCATTTCTTGGAGATATAAAAGGTCGGATACGGACAAAGCTCGTGCAAATGCAGTGCGAGATCGAAAGCCATGACCCTAAGTTTCCGTTCGAGTTCGTACAACGAACCTTTTCCTATAAGCACTGCATCCCAGAGCTTAGAAGTAAAAATCTCATTCTTCACGTTGCCCGTAGCGATGCGCCTGATCAGCTGCCCTATGCGGCCAGGTATAAGGTAAAGCTCTCACACAACAACCACCCAATACAGCGTCAAATGATGATCGACTTATCAGAAAAGTCTCCATACGGGGAGGCTCCATTCTATGCGATCCTGACCTTCGGCGGACATGCTGAGACGATGTTCTCTGTCATCCAATTCCCCGAACCTGGATATACAGGTATTGCAGAAGTCTTTCCTCTCCCGCAGCTTATTCTGAGTTCTGAATCTGAAACCACAAAGGTGTTCGAGAGAAAGAAAGCCTCCTTGAAGCAGGAGCTTCTTGCCCGCAGCGATAATATAGAGGGAGGGATAGTATGATCAGCTCGTTGATCCCTTCTCGAATCACAGAAGCCCGTGAATCGCGCTCCATGTCCATGGATGAACTGGCCAAAAACATCGGTGTTACTCGTCAGTCTATTTCAAAGTATGAACGTGGCATCATAAGCCCTACCTCTGAAATGCTTCAGGCAATTTCTCTCTCTTTGGGGTTTCCCGTCGAGTTTTTCTATAAACCAGAAGGCAACACCTGCGCAAGTACAAGCCCGCTGTTTTTCCGTTCTAAAGCTAATATCGCAAAGAAAGTGAAGAACGCCTGTACGTACCAAATCAAATGGACAAACGAAATCAAGAAATATCTTGAGCAGTATGTTGACTTCGTTCCCTGGGATCTTCCCGTCCTGGATAAAGATTATGAAGCTCTTTCCTTTGAAGATGTGGAAGAACTCGCATTGGCTCTCAGAAAAAAATGGGAGATCGGTGACAGTCCAATCGGGGATTTGATTGGCATCCTGGAAAACCATGGGGTCATTGTTTCTCAATTCACAGCCAATGACCACTGTGCATTCACTGGAATTGATGCCTTTTCCTGTTGGGATGACGGGACTCCTTATGTCCTTTATCACGCGTCCCAGAAAAGTGCTGTCCGTACCCGATTCAGCCTATTGCATGAGCTTGGCCATCTGATCATGCACAGCTCAATCGTTGAAAGTGACTCAATCAAAAAGGACGTCGTCAATTTAGCGGATGCACAAGCAGACCGTTTTGCTGCTGCCTTTCTTCTCCCCGCAACATCATTCCCCAAAGACGTTATCAGCTCGTCTCTGGCTTCTTTGGAAATCCTCAAACGCAAATGGGGCGCTGCCATGTCCACGATCATCAAGCGCTGTGAAACTTTAGGCCTGCTGACTGAAAATCAGATCAACTACCTCAGACGCCAAATGAGTACCAAAAAATACTGGCACAAAGAACCGCTGGACGATGTTTTGACCGTCGCTGATCCGGAGATTCTACGAGACGCCGTCTACCTTTTGGTCGATAACAAAATCATCACAAGGTCTTCGTTTATCAATTCGTCCGCTCTAGCTACTGACGACTTGAAACACTTATGCGGTTTACCCGATGAATTTTTTGATGGTTGCAATGAACGTCGTAAGCCTATTTTACGGCTTCTCTAAACTCATAACACGATCTCACCCATTGAAAGGAGGTCCCCTCTATGATGTACCCATTCTTGACCCTGGACGATCAGACGGAGATCGTCCACTCCGAGATGAAGCCCGACGGCCGGGTGAAGGTCTACTTGGAAAAGCCGGATGAAAAAGACTTCTTCCACAACGCTGTCTGCTGGCTTCCCGGCTACCAGTGGGAGGACATCAACGGCTTCACCCCGGAAGAAATCGCCAAGTATGAGGAGATCATTCGGCGGGCAAAGGAGGAAAATCCATGGAAATAGAGTTGATCCGGCAGCTTTTAGAGAAGCCGTTTCAAATGACCCAGCACGCAGAACTCCGCCGCCGTCAGCGTGGCATATCCATTCCAGATATGAAGCAGGCGATCCGGAACGGGTCGATCATCGAGGACTACCCTGACGATTACCCCTATCCGTCCTGTCTGATCCTTGGCTACGCAGAGGATGAGCAGCCGCTCCACCTGGTCTGCGGCGCCGGAGAAGGGACCCTGTTTATCATCACCGCTTACCGGCCCAGCCCTGAGAAATGGGAAGCCGATTGGAAAACCAGAAAGGAGAAGGACCAATGACCTGTTTTTTCTGCAAGGGAAACTTAGAGAACAGCACCACGACCCACATGATCGAGCTAGAGCACTGCATCCTCATCGTGAAGAACGTCCCCTGCCACCGCTGCGACCAGTGCGGGGAGATCACCCTGAGCAGTGACGTGATCGAAGAGCTGGATAAGCTGGCCAGTCTCTTTGAGAGCGCCATGACGGAGGTCGCCGTTGTAAACTACCCGCGCAAGAGCGCGTAAAGATCTCGAACCAAAAAAGATGCCCCCGGCGCTACCAACACCGAGGGCGATCAAAGGGCAGCTGACTATCGACAGGTCTTACTGCCCTTCTATCTTACAACAGAATAGGAGGTTTCGCAACATGAAAATGATGCAGAACGACAACCGGACAGCCATCACCTACTATCGCTACTCCAGCCACCGCCAGGGTGAGCAGTCCATCGAGGGCCAGCGGGCCGAGGCGGAGCGCTGGGCCAAGACCAACGGCTACACCATTGTCAGAGAATACGCGGACCGTGCCATGACCGGCACCAACGATGACCGTGATCAATTCCAGCTGATGCTGCGTGAACTGGAAAGACTGCGCCCCGCTGTACTCATCCTGTGGAAGGTCGATAGAATGGGCCGGAACAAGGAAGAGATCGCGTTCAATAAGTACCGCTGCAAGAAGAACGGGGTCAAGGTGATCTACACCGCCGAAAGCATCCCGGACACCCCGGAAGGCGTCATCCTGGAAAGCGTTCTGGAAGGCATGGCGGAGTATTACTCCCTCCAGCTCTCCCAGAACGTCCGCCGGGGGCACCGGGTCAGTGCATCCAAATGCCAGAGCACCGGCGGCGCCTGCCCCCTGGGGTACCGTGTCGGTCCAGACAAGCGCCTCGAGATCGACCCGGAAAAGGCCGCCATCGTGCGCCAGGTGTTTGAGCGCTACGCCAACGGTGAGACGCAGCCGGAGATCATTCAAAGCCTGAACGAACAGGGTCTGCGGACGCTGCGAGGCAAGCCGTTTTCCCGCAACAGTCTCCGCACCTTGCTGAAAAACGAAAAATACATCGGGGTCTACACCTACAACCACGGTGAGGTCCGTGTCGAGGGCGGCGTCCCCGCCATCATCGACGTGGAAATGTTTCAAAAGGCCCAGAAGATGCTGAAATTTAACAAGCGGTCTTCTTCTCACAAGTGGACCAAGGCAAATTACCTTCTGACGGGGAAATTGTTCTGCGGCTGTTGTGGAGAACAAATGTGCGGGGTCAGTGGCTACAGCTCGACCAAAGTGAAATACCACTATTATGCCTGCTCCGGCCATCATAATTACAAAAAGGCCCGCAGCACCTGCCGAAAGAAAAATGTCAAAAAAGAGTGGATCGAAGGTCTTGTCCTGCGGGAGGCCAAGCTCTTGCTTCTGAACGAGGACCTGCTGGACTTCATCGCAGAAAACACCTATCAGTATTACGTGGAGGCCAACACCGACACAGCCTACACCGATGCTCTCCAGGCCAATCTGCGGGAGATCGAGAGATCCTTGGAGAACATCATGCGAGCAGTCGAAGCCGGCATCTTCAACGACACCACCAAGGCCCGCATGGAAGAGCTGGAAGCGCAGAAGCAGCAGATCCGGCACGCTCTGGATCTGACCAAGTTGGACCGGGGCCTGCAGCTGACCAAAGACCATATTCTATACTTCCTGAAACGCTTCCGTGACCTGGACTTTGAAAACGCCGCCTGCCAGCGCCAGATCATCGACACATTCATCAATTCCGTTTTCGTCTATGATGATCATATCACCCTGACGTTCAACTATTCCGGGGACGACCGGACCATCACCTTGGCCGAAACCGACGCCGCCGCAGGAGGGGAATCGTTCGTGTTTGCTCCCTCTTGTGGGACCAAAAAGTTCCGAAGCCGTTTTGGCTTCGGAACTTTTTTTGTTACCTGCTTTGTGCTATAATGGAAAGCAAGCATCTTGACCACAACGATCAAGGGGGACAAAGCAGCCGACTGGAAAACCAGAAAGGAGAAGGACCAATGACCTGTTTTTTCTGCAAGGGAAACTT
>OLRG01001273.1_pt1 | contig 21001 bp, 28 predicted proteins | sample 1672331 | NCBI WGS metagenome assembly OLRG01 (sample SAMEA3136672, study PRJEB25190) | human gut metagenome
CTGTACGCGATGAGCTTCTTGCCCGGCGCGGTTACGCAAAAGAGATTCGCAACCGTTATGCCAGTGCCGTGCCAGATTATGGTGAGGACAATGTTCGTGCTGCCGGTCAGGCGGGAACGCACTCTGTTCAGCAGCCGGTTATTGAAAGCGGTCGCACTCGCGAACAGAGCGATAAGAATGTCGAACGCTAAATAAAATGTTAAATTGAAACAGGAGGTAGATGCTTATGGCAAAGCCAGCTTGTGGCGCAAGGAAACCTATTAAGAATCAGGAAGGACAGGGCATGCTGGACATTGACGAGAATTCATCTGTTGAAGACGATATGTTTGAAAACGTGAAGACCGATGAGGATATGGATCACGAGATGGAAGAGGAGGAGGGTGGTTCGGCGTTCGAGGAAGAAATCGACCCTGACGAGAGCGATCAACAGGAGCAGGCAGTTATTCCAAAAAGTCAGACCCCGTTTCTAAGTGATAAAGATACTCCGGAATCTTACGGTGAGCTTATCGGATTCATGGAAAAGTTCATTGAAGAACAGAAAGCCGAGAACGATGCGTTCCGGAAGGAGGTTAAGGACTCACTGTCTTCTACTGCAACAGATTTCAAACAACGCACGGATTTGATTCTCGACGAGATGAAATCAATCCAAAGCGATATGAAGCGAGAGGCGAGCGCCACGCGTCGCGCTCAAAACAGCCTCAGTAAAATGGTCGCCAGTTTCGAGCAGGGTGATAAGTATGCTGAGACTGTGACGAAAGCTGTGACTGACGGCGCAACGCAAGCTGTTGAGGAAACCGTGCAGGCGGGGACGAAAGCGATCGATGAAGTCGCGAAGAAAAGCGCCAAGTCAATCGAAAAGCTTGAACAGGCTGCCAATGCGAGAGCGAAGCGTTTCATGCGTATCACAAAACCGGAAGTGATGGTGAACATCGCGATCTGGATTGCAGTCGCCGTTGCTTCCGCGATTATCTTGTCCTTCTGCTATGAGTTCTTTACGAAATAGCAAAAGCGTTTATAATCGTTATTGCTTCGATATCGACCTGAACTTGTGAAGCAAACGAAAAAGGGGAGACGTGGATCTCCCCTTTTTCATGTCTATATATTGTCGGTTTAGATCAGCGATCCAGACTGCCGGTGCTGTCTGCATTGAAAACTTCAGTCCTGGTTCCATTCTCGTCGAGGACGAGATTGACGATCTGGGAAATATCCCCGCCAGTGATTTTATATTGGGTAAGTACGAGATCCATCGACTGAACTTCACTGTTGCCATTATCGACATAGACGATGAGCGTTCCCTTTTTTTGTTTCACTTTCGCAATCTTGCGATCCGGGATGGAGCTGCCGGAAAGCTGGAGATGAATGTAATCGTCGCATCGTTTCCAGCCGGATCCGGAAAGGGGAGTCGCCTTGCCCTCTGAGATTTCAAAGGCCAGGGGTTTGAGTTTATCGTCTTTCGCCGCGGTCCACTCGGGTTCTTTTTTCTTGCATCCGGGAAGTGCTGTATTAACGGCAACGCAGACGGCGAGACCGATGAATTGGCGTCGGTTGAAATTGGGATTCATTGCGTTTTCCTTTTAGATTCTGTCAGTCAGCGAGCAGGGGAGCGGATCAATAGGCGCCGTAGGGCACCGCATAGGAATCAACCTGTGTATCGTCCTGTTCAGACGAATCGCTATCCGACTCGGGTTCGTCTCGATCGTTCGTCTTCTTACGCGTCTTCTTATGCTTCTTGGCGAATTGTTTGTTGCGCTTCAAAGCATCATCCAGATCCGTTTCAGAAGTCGAGCAGGAGGTTGCGATTTCGTCTGCATGCTCGGAAATATACATGGCAAAAAGATCAAGGTCGATACTGGTCCAGTTATCGAACGCATTGACAACCTCTTCACCGATAAGCTCTTTACAGGAGCGAAGACCTTCACGCTTTTTCTGGGCGATTTGCGCTTGCTGCCGTTTTTTCTGTTCCTTCAGGGCGGCGATTTGGCGATCGATGTCTTCGATACTCTTTGGCATGGTACTTTCCTTTCTTTTGGATATTACAGTTCACTGAGTTCATTTTAGCGGATTGGCCCTTACCATTGCTAAAACCAATGGTTTTACAACCGTTTTGGTAAATTATAAGCTGCATAGGACGATAGTATTATGCTATAATAGTAGATATTGAAAAGAAAAGGGAGGAGCAGCATGACGAGAGAGACTAAAAGCTATGAGCTGAAGATCTATGATCAGAGCCTCATGAGATTCGAAGCTGCCTATGACGCATTCGGTAGTTTGAAACTGGAGATTACGGATATCGATTCGGCAAATGCGCATTTGCTTCCATTGAATTTAATTGTAGATCAAGATGAAAAAAGCCTTGCGAGTTGGATGGAAGGTAGAACCATTCCGAAAAACAGGGCATTTGTAGAGCAGATTCTTAGTACGGCAGGATTGACAAGGAATGATATCCTTGGAATTCTTGATGTATCCAAAGGGCTTTCCATTAACGATTCGTATTGGCTTGATGATGGGAAATCAGATGTTACCTTTGATGGAATCAATTTGTTCGACAATCGCTTTGATGAAGTATTGGGACTTGTAGCTTATACCGGCTACACGCCATCACAAAAGCATAAAGCTGGCGTTTCAAGTGAGTGGACACTGGGAGGGCAATTTCCGAAAGCAGTTCGACGGATTAACGATAGGCTGCTGTTGTTCAAAACAGGTACAAGCGGTGCCAGAAATCTCGGCAAAGAACCTTATTCTGAATACTTTGCAGCACAAGTCGCAAAACGGATGGGAATAGATCACGTTTCCTACGATTTAGAGATGTGGAAAGGGAAACTTGCGTCTGTCTGCGGACTTATGAATGACAAAGAAATTTCTTTTGTTCCATTTTTCGTTGCTGCTGGTGATGCAAGTTTCCCGGCAGCGTTATCGATCTTAAATGAACTTGATCCAAAGATGGCATCGAAATACAGGACAATGGTTGTTTTTGATGCCTTGATCTGCAATCGGGATCGTCACGGCGGAAATTTTGGTATCTTACGGGAAAACAGAACAGGACGGCTGTTGGGATTAGCCCCGTTGTTTGACCACAATCTGTCTTTGTTTGCGCAAGATGATGAGACAGACTATGCGGATTTCCTTGATCGTTCAAATCGATATTACCTACCTGCAACAGCGAATATCGCCTTTAATGATATGGCTGGAATTGTTATGGGAGCGGAGCAGCATGAGCTTTTGCGCAGGATGATCGGCTTTGAGTTCCAGAATCATCCAACATATCCGCTTCCACAGGATCGGCTTGGAGCGCTGAACCACTATATTACAGAGAAAGTAAGGGAATTGCTACGGATTCCTATCGTGGATGAGCATGCGCTTTGCAAAGCGATGGAAGAGAAATTCGATGAGATCCAAGCAACAACCAAAATACCGATGCTTCTTGATTCCGTTAAGATGATTCACAAGAAAGGTCTTCCACTTAGCGAGAAGGCAGAAGCGGTAAAAAGAGGATCCAAAGTATTTGAAAATACGCTGAACAAGATTATTCCGGAAGAAGACCGTTGTAGGTAAGGTGATATGGATGCCGAAAGCATTACTATGATGCTGAACGCTTGGATTTTGGCGTTCCGAAAGCTATTCGAGGATATTGGTCTCGACAGGGTGATTCGCAAGCGCTTGCGAAAAGCCTTGGTATTCAAATATGACAGTTTGAATCAAAATGTTCTATAAAGGGGTTGCTGGAAATATTCCAGCAACCCCTTTTCTATGAGAAACCATTCTTCTTCAGTAAAAATCGCCAAAAAAAATGCCCCATACGGGGCGCCCCAAAGGGCAGTTTGTGGCTTTGAAGCCGTATTTCGACTTACACATACCGTAAACCAAGCGGTAATTCACCACGACCAATATAGCACAGCAGGAGAGCATGGGACGCGGGAATTGAAAGTTTCTGAAGAAATTTTTGGAAGCAATTTTTTGAAGGTTGATTTTCAATCTCAACGCAACAGCCTGAACGGACCCCGCGTTTCCGCAGCTAGCGCAACGCGGAACTAGCTCCCGGCACCTGGCCGTCGCCTCGTTTCCGCAGGTGGAGAGCCTGGTCTCGCCGTAGCGCGAGCGCGGCGCGGTGACGTAGCGGTGCGCCGCCACCTCCCTGGTCACGGTCGAGGGCGACCTGCCGAGCTCCGCGGCGATCTCGCGGGCGCTTCGGTTGCGGTCGAGCATTCTCTCGATCGCGTTCCTCTCGTGCCTCGTGAGCCTCCCGTACGACCTTCCGGACGGTCTCGGTCTGGACATGCCGGCCTCCCTCCATCGAGGGCCGGGGGATTCCGGCCCCTCTGGGGTTGCCTACCCGGATTCGCGCCTCAGGACTCAGCGCAACGCGTTGCGCTGAGTCCTGAGGCTGTTGCAATGAAAATGACAATCAAGGGCAATTTTTTGAACGGTAGAGAATCATCAATCACAACTGGAATATTTTGGTACTGTGGTATAATGACACTACAAAAAGAAAGCCGTATACCGCCTATGTGTGGGAAAGGAAATACGCTATGAAAAAGTTGAAGCAGATGAGTGGGCCTTATTTCATCGGGTTCGAGTTAAGTTCGACGGCACATGGATTCGTTGCAACGGATCCGAACGGGAATGTTTTGTACCATGGAAAGCAACCGGTTATGGGAACCCGTGTTTTCAAGGAAGGTCAACATGCAGCTGAGGCGCGTATGCCGCGAACTTCCCGCCGTGGAATCCAGCGCCGTCGTGGACGTGAACATGAGATGGAGCGCGTTTTCGCACCGGTGATTTCCTCTATTGATCCGGATTTCTTTATCCGACGCCGGATGTCCTACAAGCTTGGAAAAATTCGGTTCGAGAGCGACCCGATCGGATTCAGCTATAGTCGTCTGTTCCATTCGTTCCCGACGCTTGCCCATCTGGACGTCGCCCTTATGGAAGCAGATAGTGCAATGGATCCACGTCTGATTTTCGAGGCCGTTGCGAATCATGTTGTCCGGCGCGGTCATTTTCTGCTCGAAAACCAAAATGTTTCGTCTACGAACTCTGATATCGATACGCAGGTTGCAAACTACGCGGAAGTTCTTGTGTCCTATTTTGAGGACACCCTTGACGAGCGAATCGAGCTGTCACTGGAAGCTCTTGACATCAATGGAAATGTAACGGCGCGTGAGCTGCAGAAGCAGTTCGCATCTGCCATGTGCGTGTCGGGTGATGATATTCAGAAGAAAACGGAGAAGGCTCAAATTAAAGCCATTGCAGATCTTGTCGCCGGCTATAAGGCAGATCTGACGGTGCTTGTTCCCGATGCTGAGAAACTTCCTAAAGTATCGATTTCCGATGGCGATGCGTTGGAGGAGTTCTTGGCGGATTCCTGTCCGGATTCCCTCGTTCCTGTTCTGATGGCAGCGCAGGCGCTCTACACTTCCTGGAAGCTTCAGGGAATGCTTTCTTATGCACCTGGCAAAAGCCTTTCGCACAATCAGGTTGCCCAGCATGACGTGTATGGGAAGCAGCTTCGCATGCTTAAAGATCTTGCACTCAAGTATGTCGCGAAGCAGGATGCAAACGGTAATGTTGACGAGGACGGCTTTAAAGATTACGTTCGGTTCTTTGGCGGTCCGAAGCGTGAGGACGGGTACCGCTACGACAAGGTTCAGGTGAAGAAGCAGGATAGCCCGAAAAACAATATGGGCTATACCGCCTACAACCTGAATGTTCTCGGTTATGAGGAGTTTGCCAAGCGTGTTGAGCTCCTGTTCAAAGATACCGATGCCGTGGACGATTCGCAATACAAGACGATGATGGAGGCATTTGCAAATCATGCTTTCCTGCGCCGTATTCATACGGTCGACAATGCTGCGATTCCCTATCAGTTGCACGCCGAGGTTGTAAATCGGATCATCGACAACCAGGGGCGTTTCTATCCTTGGCTCATTGATGCTCGCGAGCATATTCTGAAGGTTCTGACTTCTCGAATTCCCTATTATGTCGGTCCTCTTGACAGTACGGATCATGGTAAAGCCGGCGAAAACGGCACGCGTTTTGCATGGGTGAAACGTCTTGCTGGTCATGAGGACGCATTTGTGTCTCCCTGGAATTATGAGGATCATATTGATATCGACACGACAGCCGAGCTTTTCATCCGCCGCATGACGGGAGAGTGCTCCTATCTCGACGGCGAGGATGTTTTGGCGAAGAATTCTCTATTGTATGAGAAATATTGTTTCTTTAATGAGCTTGCGAGCCTCAGCTTTACAGAGGATGGAGATTCCTGGATGCCATTCGATGCGGGAATGCGGAGGGCTATCTATGATGCTGCTTCGGATGGAAAGACGATGACGGTGAAACGCATCGAGTCCGTACTGCAGCGAGACTTCTTTATCGCACATCCTCATGTTCGTGGTACGTCGAATCCGAAAGCCATGTCTTCCAAGCGGTCCAATTATGCATATTTCTGCAGGCTCTTCGACGTGAAAGCGCTCAGTGCTTCAGACATGAGCATGGCGGAGGACCTGGTTCTGTGGAATACAGTGTTTGAGGATCGCGATATCCTGCGCCGAAAGATTCTGAAAACCTATGGCGACCTGCTCACGGAAAAGGCGGTTGACGATTTCTGCCATAAGCACCTTTCCGGTTGGGGAAAGCTGTCTGAGAGACTGCTGACCGGCATCTGGGCAGATACGGCTTCTGGCGATATGTGCGTCATGGATGTCCTTGAGCAGGGCAGGCCTTATGGTCGCTATCGTGGTTCATCTATGAACCTGATGCAGATTCTGAATGACGATGTTCTTGGTTTCAAAATGGAAATCAAGAGGCTTAACGATTCGCATATGCAGACGGCAGAAGGTTTTGATTTGAACGCACTTCCCGGTTCGCCGGCACTTCGTCGAGGTGTGAGTCAGGCGATGAAGGTGTTGGATGACATCGTTTCTGTTGCCGGTAAGGCTCCGGATCGCATTTATCTGAAGGTGACGCGAACCGCCTCGAATAGCCGAAAGGGTAAGCGAACCGCCAAGCGCTGCGATAAGATCAAGCAGGCACTCAAGGCATTGGATGCGGATGCAGCGGCGGACCTTGGTGCGGCGAAGCTGCTTCGTGAGCTTGGCATGTTCGATGAGAAGGAGATTAACGAGCGCATCTACCTGTATTTCCATCAGGCAGGAAAATGCCTTTATACGGGAAAGCCGATCGACATCACTCGGATTGCATCGAATGATTACTATGTCGACCATGTTGTACCGCTTGCTTACCGTAAAGACGAGTCACTGGATAACAAGGTGCTTGTTTATGCAGAGGCCAGTCGTTATAAGAGTGAAACGCTGCTCGTGTCTCCAGCGGTGCAGCGGAAGATGCTGCCATTTTGGAGGATGCTTCGTAACGCCGGACTTATGTCCGAGCGAAAGCTCAACGCGCTGAACCGTACTGAGGTTTCCGAAGGCATGCTGAAATCGATCATCGGAAGGCAGTTCACGGAAAACAGCTGGGAGGCAAAACTGTTTACGGCTGCGATTGCGGCAAAGTATCCGGGAACGGTTGTCATTCCCGTTAAGGCTGGGGTTATCGGTGCTGTACGCAGCCGGATCGGAATTCCGAAAAGCCTTAAAGCGAACCAGTTCTATCACGCACACGACGCTCTGCTTGCAGCCGAGGTCGGGCGCTATATGGAACTTGCGAAGCCAGCGCTCGTCCATAATCGCGTTAAGTATGAGCAGTACATGCGCAAAATCAAGCTGGTTGATGAGGAGAACAAGAAGGCTCCGAAGTCACAACTTGATTTCTTTGCCGGCGGTTTCTTCTTTGACCGTGTCGACAAGGACACAGGTGAGGTTTACTGGAACAAGGATGAAGAGGTGGAGCGCATCTATCGTGCATGTGGATGGAAGAACCTTCGTGTCACATATGCCGCCTTTGAAGACGGCGGCGCCTTTTGGAAACAGACGATTTACTCTCCAAGGGAGAAGTCGAAACTGATTGCCACGAAGTCAGACCGTCCGGCAGAAATTTATGGTGGTTACAGCTCTCAGACGTTTGCCAATTTCTTTGTCTATGAAGTGATGAAGAAAAAGGTGAAACAGCTTCGTTTCGGTGCGGTACCGGCTGCGATCGCATCGAAATCTGATCCGGATACTTACAACGCTATGCTTGAGATGTATGCTCGCGGTTTGGCGAAAACGGCAAAAGAGAAATTCGTTCGCATCGTTCGTGCCCGTGTTCTTAAGAACACGATGATCGAGCTTTATGGCGAGCGCTTCCGGATCGCCGGTGAGAAGCAGGTGTATCCGGTGCGCCAGATGCCATTGGCGATTGATGAGGTGTACCTGCTGAAGGGAGTTGAGACGATTGCAGCGGCAGGAAATGCCGGAGCATCCGCAAAGATTGATTTTGAGAAAGCCGCAGAGTCTTTGGTTGGATTTTGGGATCTGCTCCTCGAGAAACTTCCGGTCAATTACCCGAAACTGACGGTTCAGCTGAAGCTTGGCTCGCTAAAGCATCCGAAGGACATCCTTGCGGCAACGAGTGAATCCGAATTCCCGGCTATCGTTTACAAGATTGCAGAGGCTGAAATTCAGGTAATGGAACAGGCAAGCGGACTTCGGAATATGTCGGACACCAAGATTCTCGGCGGCAACACGTTTGGCGGAAGCCTGGTGTTCACCTTTAACAAGGTGCTGAATGATCCGAAGTCAAAGGCTTGTTTTATTGATACTACGCCGGCCGGTCTTTATGAGGTGAAAACGAAGATTTGGTAAAACGGCGTATATCGAGCATGCGCGGAAGATGAGGTACGAGGCGGGGGACATGGTTGTGCAGAATCAGACATCTGAACAACCGGCAAAACTCCGCCTCGATGGATACGACACGATTCTTCTTGATGCTCACGGTGTTTTCCTGACTGATTATCAAAACCTTCGTAAAGCCCCTGGTTTCAACTACGGGGAGTGTCAGCTGTTTGACAAAGTTGAAATACTGTTCAAATTGGTGTCTTGAAGTACTTTGATACTCTGATACTATGTACATGCTCTTTGAAAAGATAAAATTGATTGGCTTCATGCGCATTAAAAGCACGGAGAAATGTGCACAGCGCATCAGGAGATTTTTAAAAATCTCCCAGAAAATAGGCTCAAAACGGTGATTTTTGCCGAGTTTTTTTGAAAATCTCGGCTGGTATTTGAGAGATTTTATTCAGCTTGATTTGCATAGTGATATTCACCATTTTTCCTGTTGAGAACAGGATTTTCTTTTATTTGTAATTAGTTAAGACCTAATTTAATGGGCACAAAACTACTGCTCGGTTTCGGAGGTACGGTAATCCAGGTAGTAGTTCACCTGCGAATCAAATGGGTGCTGTGAGGCGCAAGTTTCGGATGTGCCATAAATCAAGCAGTAGCTCACCCGGCAAGTAAGAGGGACTTCTTTCAAATCAGTTTCGGAGGTACGGTAAACCAGGTAGTAGTTCACCAATCGGCGCCCGAAGGATGTATTGCAACGCGTTTCGGAAGTACCGCAAACCAAGCAGTAGTTCATCCACTTCTAACTTTATCGCCGTAGCAGGCGAGTTTCGGAAGCACCGTAATAGAAGTACTAGTTCACCACTTGAAGAATGGTTCTAACCTCACCATTAGTTTCGGATGTACCGTAAATCAAGCAGTAGCTCACCCTAGGCATCGCGACGCTCCTTGTAGTTAATGTTTCGGAAGTACCGTAATTCAAGTAGTAGTTCACCCTTACTACGCCTCGATAGAGGTCGGACGAAGTTTCAGAGGTACCGCAAACTAAGCAGTAGTTCACCAATTGCTGCGCTTATAACTGGTGTCACCGAGTTTCGGAAGTACCGTAATCTAAGCAGTAGCTCACCCCGATTCGCTCTGCTTTCCTGGGGGCATGAGTTTCGGAGGTACCATAGATCAAGCAGTAGCTCACCCGGAAAGTAAGAGGGACTTCTTTCAAATCAGTTTCGGAGGTGCGGTAATCCAGGTAGTAGTTCACCCCACGGATAGCCACCGCTCACATCCGGTTTGTTTCGGAAGTACCGTAATCAAGCAGTAGTTCACCCATCTAGGCCACCTCCGCGGGCAGCGCGTGGTTTCGGAGTTACCGTAATCCAAGTAGTAGTTCACCGGGCCTTCACAAGATCGTGCTGGGTCGAGGGTTTCGGAGGTACCGTAGACTAAGTAGTAATTCACCCGATGCTATGGCCTCGAACGTCGTCCATAGGTTTCGGAGGTACGGTAATCCAGGTAGTAGTTCACCATATTGCATCAAAACAAAACGTGAGTTTTGGTTTCGGAGGTACGGTAAATCAAGCAGTAGTTCACCAGGGGACTCACGAGAAGATCCTGTGCCGAGGTTTCGGAAAGTACCGTAATTCAAGCGGTAGTTCACCGCCTTCTCGCCGCCAAAGCCAAAGAGCTGGTTTCGGAGGCACGGTAATCCAGGTAGTAGTTCACTAATCAGACCTTGGACGCTTCCATCCTGTCGGTTTCGGAGGCACCGTAAATCAAGCAGTAGTCCACCTCATGCCAAGGAGCGGTAGCGACGCGGAGGTTTCGGAAGTACCGTAAATCAAGCAGTAGTTCACCGATGACGTCCTCACCCTTGATGCGGGAGTAGTTTCAGAGGTAACGTAATCCAAGCAGTAGTTCACCACTTGAAGAATGGTTCTAACCTCACCATTAGTTTCGGAAGCACCGTAGACTAAGTAGTAATTCACCAAGCATATGTTTAACGAATCTCTTTTCTCCGCTTCTGAAACACCGTAAATCAAGTCGTAATGCAGAAAGAACAACGAAAAGGTCAACGTTCCGCTTGCTTTTGAAAGTCCCGGAAGTTTTTGAGTCCGCATGCTACTATATATGGGTATGTAAAATAACTGGTTTTAGCTAATTGCCTGCTGTTCTGTCTCAAAGGTTCGCTTGGCCTCTTTAATGCGCTAATTGCATACGTCGATGTAATCAATGGGCCGCTTCTTAAACAAAGCAACATCTTCGTTTTTCTCAATGCCGATGAAAGAACGCCCTTCCAGCACGGCTGCAACACAGAACGATCCGCTTCCGCAAGCGTTGTCGAGAACGATGTCTCCAGGATTTGTGTATGTCCTGATCAGATAACGACCAAGCTCAACCGGCTTTTGAGTAGGGTGGTATACGGCACCCTCGGATTCGGCCGTCTTAAAATAGACGATGTCAGTTGGATAACGGCTGCCGTCGCTCTTTACGTGCCTCGGGGAAAAATCTCCATAGCTTCCAGTGAGCTGATCTTTGCGAACTCCCTTGTCGTAGGCTTCACCTTCGCTCATCTGCGGATTGTAAGTAGGCTGCGCCTTATAGAAAACGCATATGTCTTCGTATTTGCGAAGCGGTTGCTTTTTCGCGTTCAAGAAGTTGGTTGCTTTTGATTTAACCCAAACAAGCTTGTATTTATATATCTCGGGGGCGTGAAGCATCAGCTTCGCGGTAAAAAGCCCACTGCTTGTCAAAACAATAGCGCCATGCGGCTTGATGATGCGCATGTACTGGGCAAAGAGCAGGTCGAGGTCGATAATCGAATCCCATTTATTCTGGGTGGTTCCGTAAGGAAGATCGCAAAGAATCATATCTATTGATTCGCCGGGAATGCTCTTCATCACCTCAAGGCAATCGCCCTCAATAATCCGGTCGCGGAAAGGCTCTAACGACCTCGTGTCCTCTGCTTTAATTACCTTCATCCGCGCTCCTTAAGTTTAGTCTTTCATTATACGTCTAGGCAAAGACGCTTCAATCCATTTGCAGACGTATGGTTAGAAGAACGTGTTCATAGGGGCGCGGGGGATCCACCGCATCGCCGCGCGCAAGTGCGTAGCGGTTACAGGGGTAATGGCGAAACGCGACCGTTTGCAAAGGTCATCCGTTTGGGTGACCTTTTTTGGCGCCATATTCCGGTATTATGGTATAATAGCCCCATTCACCAAAGCATCAACAGAAAGGAATAGAGATGCTTTTTGACTTGTTTGGTCCTCTGCTTGGACCGCTTCTAATCGTGATCTTGGTGATCGTCGTGTTCGAGTCCTGTTGGAGGAAGTGCCCGCCGGACAAACTGATGATCGTATCTGGATTCGGGCAGACGCGTAGCGTGTCAGGAAAGGGCACGTTCGTTATCCCCGGTCTGCAGCGTGTGGACACGTTGGCTCTCGGTGCTGTGCAGGTTCAGTTGTCTACGGAGAATGAAATCCCGACCCAGGATGCGATTCTTATCCATGCTTGCGCCGTCGCAAACTTCCAGATTGGACAGACTCCCGAATTGATCGAGATAGCATCGAAGAATTATCTCAATATGGATAAAGCCGAAATGACCCGTCAGGTCACCGAGGTGATGCTCGGAAAGATGCGTGAGGTTATCGGGCAGATGGACCTGAAGGAGCTCATGCGTGACCGTGAGTCCTTTAACCATAAGGTATTCGAGGGCTCGCGTGACGATCTTGCGAATCTCGGTCTTGAGCTTCGCACGTTCAACGTCCAGGATTTCTCAGATTCGCAGGGGATTATCCGCTCGATGGGTGCCGACCAGGCAGCTGAGATCAAGAAGGAGGCGGAGCTTGCCCAGATCAGGGCAGAGCAGGAGGTTGCCGAGCGCCAGAACCAGCTTGATTTGAAGAAGGCGGAGCTGAAGAAGACTGCCGACAAGGCCGCAGCCGAGGCAGATATGGTCAAGCAGACCGTGACGGCCGAGAAGCAGCGTGAACTCTATGTCGCACAGCAGGAGGCGCAGATCGCGGCTGAGACCAAGAAGGTCGAACTCGCCGAGCGCCAGGTTGCCGTGAAGGAGCGTGAGCTGGACGCCACGGTCCGTAAACAGGCTGAGGCTGACCGTTATGCCGCCGAGCAGAAAGCGGATGCCGAGCTCTACACACGTACCAAGAATGCCGAGGCTGCCAAGGTCGAGGCACAGAATAAGTCTGACGCCGATCTCTACAGTGCCCAGAAGACAGCTGAAGGCGTCTCGGCCAAGGCCAAGGCTGAGGCAGAGGCGACGCGCCTCAAGGGTGAGGCTGACGGCGCCGCTGAGAAGGCACATGGCGAGGGTGTCGCCGCCGGCATCAAGGCCCAGACGGAAGCATACAACGGTATGGAGAACGCCTATCTTCTCGCCAATCGCTACATCGATGTCATGCCGGAGGTCGCCGAGGCTGTCGCAAAGCCGCTGACAGCTGTCGACTCCATTAAGATGTATGGCGATGGCAACGCCACGAAGCTCGTCCGTGATACGACCGGCATGGTCGATCAGGTTACCAGCGGGCTCAAGGATGCAACGGGCATCGATCTTACCGAGCTGCTTAGCTCGTTCCATCAACCATTTCAGCCTCGTGAAGACAACGAGTAGTCAATGTTAGCTGCGTGGCTTTAAGCTGAATTTACCAAGGCGCCTCGTTGGAACGCGGGGCGCCTTCTTTTTGACAAAACGGAAGAAGTTCAGGGCGATTGTATCGTGATACCACTATGCTATACTAATATATACGGCATGGCACAACCAAACGAGCTACAAACATCAAGCCATGCTCTTTCCGCGCCCCAGCGAGGAATATTAGATGGATATGAGAGTCACTTTTAAGGCGCTCATATCCATCTTCATTTTTTGACCGACACGATAGACCATATCCCGTTGTCACAGATGAGAGAGCGTCTAGTCGTTTTTCCATGTCCGACAGCGATGAAAACATCCCGTACGGTCGCAAGTTCGGGTCCGGTTTTCGAGGGACACGGTACGACGGCACCGTAGCTGACGATGTCGAAAACACGCCCATCATTCCAGATGATATGTACAGGCGAATCGCTTTGATCCATCTCGACATTCACCTCGATCGCGTTAAGATCGAACGGTTCCATTTTTGCCTGCCTTTCATGCACATCGCAAGCGCTTGCGAAAATCAATCGAGCGAACGAAGTGAGCGGATCATAGGCGTGCCTGCACGCCGCACAGATGGCATTTCGCTAAATCGTCCAGAAATTCTCCCCGTCATACGTCTCGTTTCGTAATCCTATGCTACAATAGTACCGCCTAAAGGAAAGGGAAACAAGGATGAAAAACAGCACGATCAATGGTGAGGAAATCACGGATGAGCTGCGCCGCAAAATTGCAAGCCGGCTTCGTGGGAAAGCGAAAATAGCGACCCCGGACACCGTGGATTCCCTGCTTATGGAAGCGGTTTACGGTGATGACGTCATGGGGGTCTATGCCAAGAGATATCTAACGGATATCGCGGACCTGATTGATCCATCTGGTTTCGATTCCGCAGCATCCACTGAGATGGGAGATTAAATGAGCAAGCTCAATATCGATATGATTCGCGAGATTAAAAACAATCATCCCGCGGTTCCGGAGCCGTTTCTGAATGAAAGCAAACTCCTTGATGTCGAGGAGGACTGCAGGAAAGCATTTCTTTCTTCCCGAACCGGCAGGCTCGGTGCCTTTGGCAAGGCTTTTCACAGTTTTATTGAGGCTCCGTCCGGCGATCTCGTCTCCGCATATATCCTGGCAATCGATTCCGAGGACGAGCGCAAGGCGGATGTCCTGCTTCGGTTCTATACGGCTCCGGGAGAAAGGGCGGTTTTGCTATATCGCGATACGATCGCATTCGTGTCTGAGACGATGCCGGAGCCCGGCGATACGGTCACAGTCAAATCCTCACGTGAGCTCAGCAAGGATGTCATGTTGAACCATCGTTTCCAGATCGGGTAGATATGGCTATTGCAGTTTATTTGTTGGATGCGATGTTTAGCATCTACTTGGGTGTCTTAAGGGCAGTTTTCGTTATGCCGATGTGGATGAAATTAGAGATCTCCAGCATCTCGCTTCTGTTTTTGTCTGTCTGCCTTTTCTTTTTTGAATTCAGGCGGCGAAGGAGTGAGGCACATGGATAGGCCTAAAATCGACGGGATTGTCGACTACATCAAGGCTGCCTACCCGGACAGCTGGCGTGATTACGTCCTGTGCCGCGCTGGAACCGAAGAACCGATAGCGGTTATGTTTCCACATATGGGTCGAATATATTACGCGCCGACTTTGTCTATGTTCGAGAAGGCCGGTCCGCATGGTCGTCACTTTGGAGAATAAGATGTTTTTCAATCCGTTTCGCCTGGGCCAGGCTGAGAACGAGAAAGTTCAAATGGACAGCCCAAAGAAAAAAGCGGTAGGAGAGAAGATCGTGATCGATGCCGAGGATCTTCTTTCTATCGCCCGCGAGCTTGAAAGTAGTTCGAATATCGTCCATATCAACGGCAAGGAATACACCGGTAAGAAGAGCTGGATTGCCAACCGTCTTCGTGAGATCGTCGCTTCTGCGCCGATCAATCGGTAGGGCTGCAGCTTGCGAGGCAGAATCTCAACTCCATTGTTTCTTTAGGCAATTTTAAGCAACGGGGAGTTGTATGAAACAACTTATATCTTCCAGAAACATCAAAGTCGTCCTTGCCGTAGTATTGGCAATCACTTGCATAAATGGAATCGGGCTGAATCTTAACGATCATCCGATTCAGGTGCCGGATGGAACGTCTTCTCCGCAGTCAAAAACCACTTCGACATCAAGTATTCCGGATTACACCGGGCTTGCGTCAGTTGTCCTTTCAGATGGATCAGGTCTAGACATATCCGATCTTCCTTCGGAGACTGTGCTTTCAGAGCTGGACAGTCTTGGACGGTGCGGTACCGTCGAGATGGTCGTAACGCCGGACACGATGCCCGCGGAGGGTGAGCGACGGGGAAGTATCGGGATGGTGAAACCTTCCGGTTGGCATACGGTGCGCGATGACAGCCTTGACGGCAAATACCTTTATAACAGATGCCACCTCATCGCGTGGTGCCTTTCCGGTATGAATGCGGAGGAGCGGAATCTGATCACCGGTACGAGATATATGAACGTAGAGGGCATGTTGCCCTATGAGACGCAGGTCGCGAGCTACATCGAGCGCACGGGGAATAGCGTTCTCTACAAGGTGGCCCCTGATTTCCGCGACAACGAGTTGGTGGCTCGCGGCGTTCGCATCCAGGCACAGTCAGTAGACGGTCAGGATGATGAACTTTCATTCGATGTCTATTGCTATAACGTACAGCCCGGATATGCCCTCGACTATCTGACCGGGGCGGCCTCTAAAGGCTAAACGGTAGGAAGGTAACTGCAAAGAAAGGAAAGCAGATGCAGGAATTCGCATGTTCGATTAGTCGCAAAGATTTACAGGATCTTGCAGACCTGGCGATGCAGGTCTATAGAAACCCGGATGAGCTTCCATTCACATATTTTCGTCCGATTAGGGATCGTCTGTACTCTTGGGGGTTCGACGCCATCAAGGACGCACAGGCAGTGATGTATCTCGGACGTGGCGACTACGATTCATATCAAATTGCCCGTAATGACCTTGAAGACAGCGGTTGGCTTTCTCCTGAGATTGAGATCAACAGCCTCGATAAGATTCCGCTTGGAGAATATCTTCAAGCCGGGATTTCGAAGATGAAATCAACTGATTGGGCTTAACTGAATCGCGAAGACTTCAAGAAACTCGTCAATCTTTCCGTCTTTTCCAGAGTTGTTTGCAGTTTGATGGGGAAGTTCGTGGTAATGGGAGAGGGGATGGCATTCCGAGTCCAAAATTCGGTACTGTGGTATGATGGTGCTATCCTAACAGAAAGGCGAAATGCATGACGACCGGTATTACTTCAATCCTGAAAAATATTCTGAAATTCATAACGTTCTTCGGCGCTGTCGTGGCGGCGGTCTTCCTCTTGCGGGCGTTTGTGATCGAACCGTTTGTCGTGCCGACGGGATCGATGGAATCGACGATTGAGGTGGGTGACTGCATACTTGCGCAGAAGATTACCCTTGAGACGGGAAGTGATTTGAAGCCAGGCGACATCGTCGTATTCAAGAATCCGAGGCCGAGGAACGGAGTTGACATCCTTGTCAAACGTGTCATCGCGACGTCCGGTCAGACTGTCGACCTGAAAGACGGCAAGGTTTATGTCGATGGCAGGCGCCTGGATGAATCCTATGCGATGGGGGAAAGCAAGCCACTGGATGCACGTCTGTCATTAGCACCCGATTCCTATCCTTATACAATCCCCGACGGATGCATTTGGGTAATGGGAGACAACCGTGAGAATTCGGCAGATTCACGCTATTTCGGACCGGTGGAGGAGGATAGCGTGATCGGTATCGTATTCGCACGCTATTTCCCGTTTGACAGAATCGGTTCTGTTTCATAATCCAAAGCCCTGCGGCACGTTTCGTGTGTCGTAGGGCTTTTTTAATGTCGTAAGACCAGAATCTAGACTTTGAAGAATTCGGATCCATCAAGTTTTCTCGTCTGTAGTATCTTCCTACTGTGGTATGATGGTATTGCATTAAAGGAAAGAATTGATGATTTTGAAGCCAAAGGAGTCCGGATGACGCGTAAATACAGGCTGGAGCGGACGGCCTTCATCGGATGCCGGAACACCGCCTATATGGACGTAGACGATGCCGAGCCGTGCCCGTTCTGCGGTAGCAGGTAGGTGACTATCTATCCCTACGGGCAGGGAACCACCTCGTATGTCGAGGGCGTACCTACGCTCTACCTTTCATCGGCCACCTGCAAATGTCGAGGTTGCACCGCCGAGATAGACGGTCCCCAGCGCAAATCGATTATCGAGGGCGAGGACGAATACAACGCCTGTATCGCAGCCCTCAAGACCTGGAATACCCGATATAGCGAAAAGGGAAAGGAATTGAATCATGGGCATTAGCGAAGCCGGCTTAATCGAAATCATGTGCGACATACAACGAAATCGAGAAGGATCTCCGCAAGAAGTCGGACAGATAGCCGACTTTGCCGGATCACGTTTGAATCAGGAGGCATGAATTGGGACAACGCGACGAAATAACAGGCGAACTATCCGAGCGCGTCTGGGCTCGTCTGCGACGTGAGTACTCCTTGGTGGCGTCCGAGGTCTGGGTAGACGATGACCATCGCGTCGATTTCGTGGGCTTCAGGCCCGAGCGGTTTTCACCGTTCCCGTCATCGATCGAGCGCGGTGAATTCGTCTACGTCGAGGTCAAATCGTGCATGGCCGATTTCAAGAGCGGACACGGTCTGACCTTCCAGGGCGATGCGAATTGGCTCGTCTGCCCTCCAGATCTCGCGCAGTCGCTCTACGAGACCCGCCAACTACCAAAAAGCGCGGCGGTATTCTGCCAAGACGGCAGGGGTCGCTTATTGAAGAAATTCGATCTCAGTATCGGCGCGGGCAGCAGCCGTATCGCGCCCGCCTCCGAGCTGCTGTACCGGATGGTCTGCCATAGTGCCGGCTCTTGGCGTACATCGCGCGAGGGCGCCAACGACAGCTATTGCCCGTGGTGTACCCCATACCGCCGAAAGGCTCTCAACGATATCGATACCGTCTGCGGCGATATGAGCCTGATTGACGGGGTGGAGCTGTCGCTCGAGACGATTGATGGACATGGGGCGCACCTGAAGATGTCCCACGACAACGATATCGACCGCGCATGGATCCCTATCAACTATTGCCCCATTTGCGGGCGAAATCTTCGGAAGGATGTATAGATGACCGTTATTGAGTATTGTCGCGAAAAGACCGAGGTACGCGAACTCGTTGTTATCCGTAGCGGCGGGTATGAGAGGTGCGTGGCCTATGTCGACTGCGAGGATTTATTTCGCCTACCTCCCGATTACACCCATGCTGACGTCATCGATTTCTCCCGCGACCACATCAAGGTTTTGGACCATCAAGGCACATACGTAAGCGTTCCGTGCACCTGTCTGGATATCAAATAGGGAAGTGCTCTGGGTGGATCAAGACGAGATCTGTCCACACATATGGTTTTGCTGGCAAAGGATTTGGTACAGAAAGGAAGTTTTAGATGGCTTGTGAATATTGCGAAGGCGATCGAAACATGCTCGCAGTCACATCAACGTACACAGGCATGACTGCCGACGAAACCCTGATAGAAAGCCTATGCATCCTCCCTGCATCTCCAAATGAGAAACCGATCCGCAAACATGTCATCGTGACATATATGGCGGACGGGAGCGAGATCCACACCAAACCGATCACCTACTGTCCGTTCTGCGGGCGAAAGCTGTAGATGAATATGCTGGATGGAATGCAGATTGATTCCAAAGATCGACACGGGGCTGTCGATACATATGACATCGACCCGAGAACCCTGCTTACGTCGGACAGGGCGAGGCGGTCCGCGGCAAACCGTTTGCTGGAAGTCTATGGCTACTCGAATGAGATCGGCGAGGCGGATCTTCATGATTTCCTGGCCGCTGTACTGTTTGGACCCGGAATCAAGATTAGTGGTAATAGACCGATTATCGGTAGGTTGTTTGAGCTGATAAACCGCCCGGTTTGTGTTGTTAGGACACTTGAGACCGATGAAGGGGAAATCGTTCCCGTATGTTCCAATTGCGGCGAACCGATTTCCCTAACCGATTCCTTCTGCCCGCATTGCTCTGCGGAAGTAGTCGGCAATGAGTTCGATTGCTGAGTCACGTCACCACTTCTAGGTTGCAATCCGGCTGGAATATGCTGACAGGCTTCGTCTCAACTACGGAAGCCATGTGGCGTTCGGTTTAGAGCATGGCATTAAAGGATGCGGCTTGCAGACGGCGAGTTCGAATAGGAAAGGAAATCAACTGATGATTCCACTGACGACAAGGGATGCTGCCGATTGGAGCATGATCTGTGCGTACCTTCGACTTGATGATGAGGGAAGAAAACGCGTCATCGAAGAGATTGAATATCAGACATCGAGAATGATGAAAGAGCGTGAAGAGGAAAGACGTGCATGGCTTTCTAAAGATATTTAGGTCGGAAAAATGGCCCGGTGTCCGATAAGGAGCCGGGTCATTTTTCCGACCTGGTAAGTAGCACCGTTGTATTGTGGTATCATCGTATCAGCAAATGCAAAAAAGGAGGAACGAATGGGCTTAAATGGGCTTTCGAAAGAATATATCCTGATGTCAATCAAGCCGCATTATGCAGACCTGATATATACCGAAAGGAAGCGCTTCGAATACCGCAAGAGGGCTCCAAAGCTGGTTGACTTGCCGATCCTCCTATATGAGACGGCGCCGGTCCAGAAAGTGACAGGAATTATCGCCGATTGGTCGATACTACAGGCGTCTCCAGAGGCCGTGTGGACGTATTCGAAGACCCATAGCGGCTTGACGGCTGACAGGTTCTTTGGATATTACGAAGGGTACGATAAGGCCGTTGCCATCCGTATCTATTCAGTTGTTCCGTTCAAGGATTCGCTTGAGCTACAAACCTTGAATCCTGAACTGAAACGGCCGCCCCAATCGTTTTGCTATGTACAATCCGAACTCGACTTGCCGATGAAAGGATGAGCTATGGTTTCTGATGATGATCTTCGCGCTTCAGTCAGTGGATTTCAAAAAGAACAGGCACGGAAGAAAAAGGTCTGCAGCCTGTGTGCACATTGCATACAGAACCCCCATGTTCGCGACAAACGTCATAGACCAGAGGACACCCAGATTCAATATCTGTGCGTCAGGCGCGGAGAGGAACATGCCTTTGAAACCGGACATGGCAATACATGCAGCTATTGGAAGGAACGGCCGTGAGCGATATCGACATCTACGCAGGGCTTGGAGGCGGTAAGAAGCGGGTCCGTCGCGATGACGGGAAGATCTTCGACAGCATCGCCGCGGCGAGTATGTCTGCCTACGGATATGCGGGGAGTGGGATCAAACGGGCGATTACCACCGGACACAAGGCGAAAGGGCATCATTGGTACTGGGCAGACGAAATTTCAGAAGATTCTCAGAGGTAGTACTCTAGTACCGTGGTATACTGATACACGTCAAGAAAACAGGGCGTTACTAAACGAAATTGGCTGTCATCCGCTATAGTTGACAGCACGTTTCGCAGAAAGGACGAAAGATTCATGTACGAGAAGAAGCACGCACTGCCAAACAAAAAGATTCACACTCCGAAGGGGATCGCGCGTCTGACCGTC
>OLRG01001278.1_pt1 | contig 20968 bp, 27 predicted proteins | sample 1672331 | NCBI WGS metagenome assembly OLRG01 (sample SAMEA3136672, study PRJEB25190) | human gut metagenome
TCGCCAAGAATTCTCTGCTTCAAATAATATGGATATCCTCCGACTTCCAGCATATGGATATCATGGTTTGCTTCCAGAAGGATCGCATCCAGATTTTTCAGATTCTTCACTGTATAATCATCATATTTTCCAAGATCTGTTGCAACTGCTACGGACTTCCCACCTTGTTCAATACGATATCCGGACGGTTCATTTGCATCATGGGAAATAGCAAATGGGTGTACGTCCAGTTCACCAAGCTGAAATGGGTGATCTGCCTTAATCGGATGTAAAAGTCCTTCCGGCATCTTTCCAAGACTGGAAGACTCTTTGATTCCTGCAATCGTTCCCGGAGTCGCATAAATTGGTATCTCGTACTTTCTGCTGAACACACCAAGTCCCTTAATATGATCCGAATGTTCATGTGTGATCAGAATTCCATCGAGTTCGTCCCCTTTAATCTCCAACTTATTCAGACCTTCTTCAATTCGTTTCTTACTAATCCCCGTATCAATCAGAAGATGGGAATTATCACTTCCTACATAGATACAGTTTCCACTGCTGCCGCTTGCAATACTGCACATTCTCATTTGTTCAATCTATCTCCTATTTGTCTCTTTGTTGCTTCAAAGTCTCCACTATTATCAATTACAACTGTGCATGCCTTTCGAAATACTTCTTCTACCGGTTGTGAAGCAATCATTCTGGTGATCTTTTCATCCGTATAATGTCTGGAACTTTTCAGTCGTTCTCTCCGAACCGCTTCATCTGTGTAAATATACCATAATTCATCACACAGTTCCTTTCCTACTTCCGGAAGAAGTGCTGCTTCTACAATATAATAAGAACAACACTCTTCTTTTTTCTTCAAGATATCTTTCCGAACCCATTCCAGCACTTCCGGATGTACAATATCATTCAATCTTTGTAATTTCTTCTCATCTGCAAATACGCAGCTTCCAAGTTTCATACGATCCAGTTCACCATTGTTTCCGACAATCTGTTCACCAAATTCTTGTACAATTCTCGAAAACGCCTGTGTCCCTTTCTTCTGGATCTGCTTTGCAACTTCATCCATCTGGCAGACTACCGCACCGTATTCCTGTTCAAGAAATTTTAAAACTTCACTTTTTCCGGAGCCAACTCCACCCGTGATTCCAATTACTTTCATCTTATTTTGCCTCATACCAGTTCTTCCCTGTATGCATATCTACACTAAGCGGAACTAACAATTCTGCTGCGTGTTCCATCTTATCCTGAAGGATCTGCTGTACTTCTTCTAATTCTGTTTCATCTGCTTCGATCAAAAGTTCATCATGCACCTGAAGGATCATCCGTGATTTCAGATTTCTCTTCTTCAATTCTTCATTTACATGAATCATTGCTATTTTAATAATATCTGCAGCAGTTCCCTGGATCGGTGCATTCATTGCCACACGCTCCCCAAAACTTCTCTGCATAAAATTGCTGGATTTTAATTCCGGCATCGGTCTTCTTCTTCCATATAAAGTCTCTGCATATCCTTTTTCTTTCGCATCGCTCACACATTTATCAAGAAATGTCTTAATTCCCGGGTAGGATTCAAAATAATGCTCGATATACTGTGCCGCCTCTTTTCTCGAAATACTCAAATCCTGGCTCAGTCCAAAAGAACTGATTCCATACACAATGCCGAAATTAACTGCTTTTGCATTTCTTCTCTGCAGATCTGTCACTTCATCAAATGGTACATGGAATACCTGGGAAGCTGTCATTCGGTGAATATCTCTCGCTTCACGATATGCCTGGATCAGCTGTTCGTCACCGGAACAATGCGCCAGAATACGAAGCTCGATCTGAGAATAATCCGCATCCACAAAGACACAGCCTTCTTTTGGTACAAATACTTTACGGATCAGACGTCCAAGCTCCATACGAACCGGTATATTCTGCAGATTCGGTTCTGTACTGCTGATACGTCCGGTTGCTGTGATCGTCTGATTGAATTTACTGTGGATTCTTCCATCCATTCCTATATAATTTGCAAGTCCGTCTGCATATGTTGACTTCAGTTTTGCAAGCTGACGATACTCCAGAATCTTTGCTACGATAGGATACTCCGGTGCAAGTTTATCTAACACATCCGCTGCTGTAGAATACCCGGTCTTTGTCTTCTTTGCATGAGGCATTTCCAGTTTTTCAAAAAGAACCACGCCAAGTTGTTTTGGAGAATTGATATTAAACTCTTCCCCTGCCATTTCATAAATCTCTTTTTCCAGCTCAACGATTCTTGCTCCAAGCTCTTCTCCGTAACGCTTCAGCTCTTCACCTTCAACCTTAACACCGGCCTGTTCCATATCATACAATGTAAATACTAATGGCATTTCAATTTCATTAAACAAACGGAACATTCCATTCTCTTCCAGTTTCTTCTCAAGAACCGGGACACAGGCATAAGCTGTATATGCCTCATAACATGATTTTGTACCCTCATCAAGTTTTTCATCAATTAAAAGATTCAAATGTTCTCTTGCCACATCTTCTGCATTGTAATCATTTTTCAGAGGATTCAGAAGATATGCTGCTACGATTGCATCAAACCCGTTCTCACTTGTAAGTTCCGGCAGCCATTCCAGATATTCTTTCAATCCACACATTGAAAAACGTTTCACACTTTTTGCAAGGTGAGACAACTTTCCTGTCAGATATTCAAAATCAGCATCCATATCACAAGGAATCGTAACAATCTTTTCTGCTTCATAGCAAAGAGAAACCCTTCCGTATCCTGAAGCATGTGCAAACAATGGGAGAACATTTCCAGCATCTTTGGAAAATGCCGCACCAACGGTTTCTGCTTTCTCCGCCTCTTTAAAGACTTTCTCAATTTCTTCTTTTCCTGTTACCTCACGAAAATATTTTTCCACATCATTCACTGACGCTTCTACATCAAATCTTCCAAGCAGATTTTTAAACTCCAGTCTTTGAAATAATTCATGAGCTTCTTTTGTATAAGGATTCTCATGTCTGGCATTTTCAAGTTCAAAGGTAATATCTGCATCCAGTTTAATCGTCGCAAGTGTCTTACTAAGCTGTGCCTGCTCCCAGAATTCTTTCAGATTCTTGCTTGCTCTTGGCGGTTTCAGCTCATCAACATGCTCGTATGCATTTTCAATCGTCTGGTACTGCTGAATGATCTTTGTCGCTGTCTTTTCGCCAACTCCCGGAACACCTGGAATATTATCAGCAGTATCACCCATCAAAGCCTTTACATCAATAAATTCCTTCGGTGTTACTCCATAGCGTTCCTGCACATCTGCCGCATAATAATCTTCTACTTCCGTCTTCCCCTGCTTCGTCTTTGGGATGCGGATCTTAATATGCTCTGTCGCAAGCTGAAGCGTATCACGGTCTCCGGAAATGATGGAAACATCCATTCCTTTCTCCTCACAACGATGAGACAAGGTTCCCAAAAGATCATCCGCCTCAAGTCCGGCCTTTTCAATCACTTCTATATGCATCGCACGCAGAACGTCCTTGATCACAGGCACCTGCTGACGCAGTTCCTCTGCCATCGGCTTTCTCGTGCCCTTATAATCTGCAAACATCTCATGGCGAAATGTCGGCGCATGCACATCAAATGTAACTGTCAGATATTCCGGCTTCTCTTCATCTAATATCTTAAACATAATATTCAGGAATCCATAAACTGCGTTTGTATGCAGTCCTTCCGAATTCGTCAAATCCGGAACTCCATAAAACGCCCGGTTCAATATACTGTGTCCATCGATCAGTACAATTTTATCTCTCATCAGATTCTCTCCTATTATCTCTTGCTTTTTGTTGCATTTAATTTTAACCATTATTAAAGTATACACTAATTAACTTCTTTTTTAAAGGTTCATTTTATGGTATCATTATTTAGGGCTTTTGACTCCAATATCTTGTAAACAATATTTTCAAAAATACTATCAGGAGAATTATTATGGATGGAATTATATTTGATGTAGATGGAACACTTTGGGATTCTGTTGAAGTTGTAGCCGAATCCTGGAATCTTGCAATAAAAGAGAACTCTGATCTTGAGCCAAACTTAAACCGTGAAATTCTTCAGGGACTGTTTGGAAAGACAATGGACGAAATTGCTGCCGGAGTTTTTCCCGATCTCGACCCGGACTCTCGAAGAAAACTGATGGATATCTGTTTTGATTATGAAAATCGGTATCTTGAAACACATCCCGGTGTTTACTACGAAGGCGTTATGGACACACTCAAGGAGCTGGCTCTGGAATATCCTCTTTTTATTGTAAGCAATTGCCAGTGCGGATATATTGAAGTTATGATGAAAGGCGCAGGCATGGAACCATATATCAAAGATTTCCTTTGTTTTGGCCAGACGCAGACTTCCAAAGACCAGACGATTCTGAAATTAATGGAGAAAAATAACCTGACATCCCCTGTCTATGTCGGAGATACCCAGGGCGATGCTGATTCCTGCAAAAAAGCCGGTGTCCCTTTTATCTTTGCTGAATATGGACTTGGAGATGTTAAGGAAGATTATCCGACGATACATTCGTTTTCAGAATTAAAAAACATTTTAAGAGAGCTTGATTAACATTTCTGTTTATTTAAAACAAACTGACAAACCACACGAAACATTTTCTATCCATTAAGAATTTCATTCTGTTTCTGTTGTGATCTGTCAGTTTTTTATTGCTCACGACTTTTTTCATAATCTCGGATCTTACGCATCAATCCACGATACATCTTATCCTGAAGCAGTTCCCGATGTTCATACGATACCGGATATTCATTCATAAAATCGGGATGTTCTTTTATATAGCAATCCCTTTCTTCTTTCGTCGCATTCAACAGATATTTTTCATAATAATCCATATCATCTATTTTTTCTTTATTCATCACTTTCTCCCATTCCCCTTAGTTCTTATGCTGTCTCATTTTTCGCACATTTCTTCATGTTTTTATCAATTATAGTCGTAGTACGACTATATTTCAATAGTCGTGTCAGGACTTTTATATAATAATCCAAAAATACAAAAGATATCAGATTATTGTTCACTGGATACTGTGAATGATAGCTTGCTTCCGGTTAAGTTCGCACACCGGCTTTAAGGTACAAGGATGGGATTATGAAATTCGAAAACATACGAAATTTGCGAGAAGATAATGATAAAACGCAGAAAGAAGTTGCTGCATACCTCAACATCAAACAGACTACATGTTCTAAATATGAACTTGGAAAAATCAACGTTCCTATTGATGTTTTCATCAAACTTGCTGATTATTATACAGTCTCAATTGATTATCTCGTTGGTCGTGGAAAAAAGTGAAATTACAAAGAACAAAGAATGTGCATTGCACATTCTTGCGCCTGCGGCGTTGCTAAGCGCCAATGGCGCTTGTTTAGCAAGGACCGAAGTGGAAACGTAGACCGCTTGCGACATCTACATTGTACGCCGCAGTGCGCATCCTTAGCGGAGCGTTTTTTATATATTAGGAAAGCACTTTCCTAATATATAAAAAATCTCTGGACATCTTGCAAACATTGAATTTGTAAGATATTCAGAGATTAAGTTCGATGCCGCTGGCCGGCTACTCAATGCATATAAATAGGTACAAACTAATGTGAAATAACGTATTTTAAGACGTTTTCAACTCTGAAACCGTATATCAAAGTACAATATTCTGCCCCTTTTTTGCCCCTCATGATACAATATTCAATCCCCCAGGGACAAACGCTCTGGGGGATCCTTTTGAAACCACAACTATTGATTCGGCCAGTTATGCTTTTCCCTAAGTAAGTTAAGTATAGTGCGATATGGTGATTATTCATTCTACTGCATATATCCATTCTTTCCGAACATGTACTTCTTACCGCCAATTACTAATGTTTCATCACAAGCCATTTCTCCATTATCTTTGAAGTAATACCATGCTTCTGGCAGTTTTAACCATTTATTCTTGTACATCGCTCCAAGCGGCATATCTTTTGTTGCTATTGTATTGTACCAGTAGTATTTTCCCGATTTTCCGTCCTTGTACCATCCGGTCACCATCTCACCGGTCTGCTTCTTTTTGTCTTCTCCTGCGGACCAGCAACGGTAATCATGTCCGCCATATCCGAGCAGTTCACCGGTTAGCATTGCACCCTCCGCATGTTTTCCGACACGTTTTGTATAGAAGTAGAAATATCTACCGCGAATCATCTGCCACCCTGTCAGCATTGCGCCGATAGGCAATTTCCCACCTGTCTGATTGAAATAGTACCAGTCTTCTCCGATTTTCTTCCAGCCGGTAGCCATACCGCCTGTTTCACCCAAAAAATAGAAATGCTTCTGGTACAGAATCCAGTCATTCATCACGCAATAACCACGCTCATTAAACCAGTAAAATACTCCTGCAATCTTCTTCCAACTGGATTTAGGATAGCTTCCGTCAGACTCTTTCCACCAATAGCCGGTTTTGTCTTTCACCCATTTGCCGGTTCCATTCTGCGATATAATTCCAAAGCAAGCTAACAGGTTGATTGCGATTTCATCAATATTGCTATTGAATTTCTCACGGTCAGAATCATTATCAATAAATCCGCACTCAAGCAATCTATAGTTAATTCCACGCTTCGCCGCCCTGTTAATGTTAGCAAGGTCATCGCGATACTTGATATTCTCAGATCGCCCCGGTAAGATTCCGCTGATATAGGTTGCTACCGCTCTATCATACTGGTCAGTTACAAGTCCGTTTTTGACAATGATATGTCCTCCGCGTGCCTGACCTCCATCTGCATCCATATGGAGTTCCATCACACAGCATCCGTCCGGAAAGTTATATGTGCTGACATACCCGTGACGATACCAGTTCTTGCTTGTATCGCCAATAATCACATTATCGCCGCCGTAATATTTCATTCTTTCAGCAAGTGCTCTGACTCGTTCTGCTTCGGTGTATCCTCCACCTTCAGCTCCTGGATCTCCCTCTCCGTGTCCAGCAATTAAAAATAATTTCATATTACTCTCCTTTCATGTCTTCTATGCATCTCTTGCGCCGGTACAATTCTACTTTTTCTTATATGCGTTTCTGTTCCACATCTCTGTCACTCTCTCCCAGCCGCCAGTACTCACCAAATAGACGATGAATGCAGCAATAAATGATGCGAAAATGTAATACCACTCAATTACTATCTGATAATAGGTACACAAGACGATCACTGCTGCCGGTGTCAGAATCAGTGATGTGATCAGTGCCACAACATTCGTCTGCACTTTTTTCAGTGCCGGCATCTCCTTGATTGCCTGCACGATTACGCTGACCAAGAAAGCCAGTACTCCGATTCCTGCCAAAATGTAACTCATGTACTGCATTAATGTTTCAATTTCCATAATTTTATTCCTCCTATTATTTAAGACCAATCTGCATCGCTACAATTCCAATCACAATACCAATGGCTGTGGTCAGTACATACTTAACGACAGTGCGCCACATCTCCCCGTCTTTTCCTTCAAGAGCTTCCAGTCGTTCTCCTTGCTTTTCCTGCTCTTTCACCATGTTTGCCATATTGTTTGCAAGTTTCTCCACGGATGTTGCAAGGGAGCTGATCTCCTTTACCGTCTGCTCAAGAGAATCGATTCTCTTGTTCTGCCTGTGCTGCTCATCATCAATTCTTTTGGCGAACTCTGCATGCTCTTCTCTGCCTACATATTCCATGACAGTCTCCTTTGCTACTCTTCATTCAGAAGTTTTTCATACTCCTCCTCTGTGAGTTTTCCTCTCTCCTTTGCCTGTTCCACCATCTTTAGCCAGTTCTCACGGCTATACCGTTTCTTCATTTTTTTCAGGATCTGATACATTGTCTTCCACCTCCTCTTCTGGAATATAGATATCGCTCATCTCAGCAACATACTGGGTCAGAAGCTTCTGCTCCTCCATGTCCTGTTTCTGCTGTTCGATATCAGCCTTCATGTTCTCGAATTCTTTTTCCTGCCGGCAGGACAGGATCCTTCTTAAGATTCTCATTACCACCGTCTCCTTTCAGTAATTCTTTATAGTACTTTCTCAATCTCTGCGACACTTTCCAGCAATTTCCCTGTGATATATATTCAAGGTAACTTTCAAGGTGTTCATCGGCGGCTCTCTTATCAAGTTCGCCTTTTCTTATCTTGGCAGCCATCCTGCGTAGCTTTCTTCTTTCACTGCGCACGCTGTCTGAGTTGATAGTCATTATGATTTTCCCGGTTTCCATCATGCGGAAGTCGAATCCGAGAAACGAGAAGCCTTCTGTCATGTGAACTATCCTCGTCTTCTTCTCATTCATTTCAAACCCCATACTAGCGAGATCTTTCTGTATAGCTTCCAGATCTTCCTCCAGCTTTTCTCTGCTGAGGTTCAAGATACGGGAATCATCCATATATCTTATGTAATATCTTTCGTGAAGCTTCTCTTTTATTTCATGGTCAAGACCATCCGGTACAGAAATACCAGCAATCTGTACCATCTGAGAACCTGGGTTATATCCAATTTTTCCAGCATATTGGTCATCCAGTACGCTCTTCGTCATTTCGGCAACTTCTGCATCCAGCTTTCTGGCGAACAAGTCATTCACAACCTCATGGGACATATTCGGATAGTATCCGTGTATATCCGTCTCTAATATGTAGAAGTCCAGTCCATATTTACAGTAGATGTTCCACAGCATCTTTTTGAGATGTGCAATGGCGAACCTCGGTCCTTTTCCGGTCTGACAGGCACAATTCATACGGATGAATCCCCTTGTCATCGTTGGGTACAGGGCGTTGTCATTGATACTGCGTTGATAGGCTCTATCCCTGAACGGGATGCTTAAACCGTCTCTTTTCTTTGGATAGGTGATCTCTATCGGTTTCGGCTTACCATTTTTCCAAGTTCCATTTTTAAGCTGATTCTTCATCCGATGGATGTTTTCAAGATCGTTCAGCATGAAAGATTTCGTCTGTTTCTTCCACATGACACCTTTCTTGCATTTATATGCCGCATCATAGAGTTGATCAAAGTCTGTGATATATTCTTTTAAATTGTCCATGCGTGTTCTAGCACTGACAGGCTCGTAAGAGTCACGTGCATCACTATGGTATTGTTCCCCCATTCCGGGGCGGGATTTCAGCTCCTTGTCCAAATCGTTCGGATCATCTGCACTATGTGTAGACTTTGTGATCCGTCTGTAGGGCAATCGGCTGGCAACGCCACGAGTTCGACGCGTTGTTGTTGTTGATATTGCCGCTCGTGTTCACGTTCCAAGTGTTATGCGCATTGCCACGATTCGCAGAGCGCAAGCGGACATTCTGAGCTATAGCCTACGTCCCGAACTTCTTTATTTGCTTAGTTGTTCAAATCGCTTTCTGTCACCTTCGTGCCACGATTTGATTTTCTTCCTCACCTCAATAGTCTTCTCCGACCAATACTCCACTCGTTTTCCGCGCAGATGGAATAATTCTCTGGCAAGGCTTATCTGCGCCAGAAGGCTATAGCAATTCAATATTGCCTTCTTTTGCAGATCGCATCTCTGCTTCCAACCATTGTCTTTCTCATCTACACGGATGTTATTCGCCATCCATACATCTGCGTAGATGTCTTTCACTGTCCGGATGATGTCATCGGTCAATGCGCTTTGATATTGAGGGAGAAAGACATTCTTATTGGTACATATCTGAATCGTATATGCCGCAAGTCCCCTTGCCATAGTGGCCGCATCAAGTTGTCTGTTCTGCGGAGTGTCCGGCACATGCCTTTCTCCTGCTCTTACTGCCAATGCTTATACTCCTTTCTTACTCCGCATCCGTGGGTGCGGAGATTGTATTTGATTTTCCGATTAGGACAAGCGGCTGGCAACGCCACGAGTCCGACGCGCCGCCGTAGTAGTTGATATAGCCGCTCGTGTACACGTTCCAAGTGCTATGCGCATTGCCACGATTCGCAGAGCGCAAGCGGACAAGCTGAGCTGACTGGTGGTTCTCACATCCGAAAGTTTTCAATTCAGGATATGTCTGCCACTGTCCATATTTTGTATCAGAGCCACGAAGCTGTTTGTAATACTCGTGAGCTTCTCCTTCTCCGACAATCTGTGGATTGCAGAACATCTGCTCCAGTGATCTCAGAGTAACCTTATCGTAAGTTACATCCTTGACCTGTGCCTTTCCTTCTTCCGTTACGGTATCGCAGTAGGTTGTCACCTTGACCGAAAGCATTGCTTCAATCAGCTGTGGATCCATACCGCAAAGGAATCCATCTTTGCTTGATAATTCGGATGGAGCAATGTCAAACTTCGTCTGTGGTCTCCACCAGTTTCCTTTCTTTTCGGCAGAGTTGAGCCACTGTCGTATAGCTGATGTAGCGTAACGTCCACTTCCATAAGCCATCTGCTGAAGGCCATTCAGGTTTCCGGAACCATATCGTGTTATAGTTCCCAAGTTGGTTCCATCTTCCACTCCGGTTGCTTTTGAGACTGTAATAGCATTCTCAAGAATCGTGATTCCATCTGCATCGTATACGTATACTTTCCAGTTCTTCGGATCCTGATCCCAACATCCATAGAATCCAGCAAGCTTTCCTCCGACCGGAACTGCCTTGGTTGTCGTGAATTTCCAGCAGTCTCCGTTCTTCTGATAGTTTCCTGATCCTTCCTGCGCTCCGAAGAGAATGTTGTATGTACCAGCTGGCAGTTCTTCCTCGGCATAATAGAATGCATTCCTTGAGAACGGAATTCCGAACGGTGTCGCATACTTGGATTCTAACCACAGTCCGTGAACCGTCTCTCCACCCTCGATCTCAACGTCCTCAAAGTGGTTTGCTCGGAATGGAAGATCATATACCTTGTTCGCCACAGTATCTTCCCACTGGTTCTCGATGATGTCTCCGATCTGGATCATCTCTTTTGCGAGTCCCGTGCTGACCGCTTCCGCAAGGTCTGTCCATGTGCTTTCCAGACCCGGGAGGAGATATTGCTTGAGGGCTTCGATGGCATCTCCTGCTGCCTTAGCATCTGCTGCCTGTCCTTCGTTTTTCAGCGTCTTATCCAACTTCACGGTTTCTCCACCAGATTTACTGTTCTTCAGTGCTTTCATAGCAATGGCCATAATCAGGTTACTGTTCATCAATTCCACCTCCACTCGCCGTCATTTCCCATAATGGCTATATCTAGCTCTGGCGTAATACATGTACTTCCTGGAAGAATCTTCTTATCCCCTGCAATACTGTTCAGATCCACGCATGTTTTTGGGAGTGTCTCTCCTTTCGCGTCCGCCATCAATGACAGACGCATTCCAGTGATATTGTTCTCTATAATATCCAGTACATTTACCATATTGCTCCACCTTCCTTACTTTTGTTCCGTGTTTGTGTCCGCAAGATCACCCATTCCGGAATCTTCCAGAATCTCTTTTACCTTGTCTTTTAACAGTCTTGGTACCTGCTCGAAAGTTTTCTTCCCCAACATAATCTGCTGTGCCCATAACATTGCCATCATTTCTTTTCCTCCGTTCGTTTGTAGTGAAATAAAAATATTAGCCAATAAAGTTCCTATCACTCATATACCTTCTCAGACATTTCCAAAATACATCCTTCCAGCATTTCAGTTTTTTCTTTTAACGCTTCATTTTCCTTGATCAGTGCATTCATCATTTCTTCAACGGTTTCACCAACTTTATAGAGTACTACGCCAAGTATTCCAGCTGCGTACTTCACAATTGCATCCATCTGCGTATAGTTTTCGTAGGAAACCTGTGATCCGCGTTCTGATACTGTAATTTTCTTGGTTGCCGTCTCGTTAGAGAACATCTCTTTAAGCTGTTCTTCTGTTCCAGAAATTGTTTTTATCAGTAAGCCTCCGTCTGTCTGTAATTTTACGTCTTGTACTGTTAGTTCCTGACCATCGTTAAATACAATTTTCATTGTTTCTCCTTTTTAGTTTTATTTTCTCGTAAACCTCACTCCTATAATGCAACTATATCCGCTCCAGTCGCTTCCGCTCCCAATCACAATATTAGATCCACTTCCTGTTAACCTAACACTCAGCGAATTGGAATAGGAGCTATCAGCATAAGGGATCGGATAAGCTGCGCCGCTGTTGAATGCAAAGCTGTTTGACGGATCAATCCAAAAATAATCAAGCCCGGATAATCCGGTACTTACAGTTTTTGTTGTCCTATTCGGGAGTGCTCCACAGTCAATCAATTTTAAATAGATTGGCTTATTCCCAAGATATTGTCCTGTAAATACTGTGCTTCCTAAACTGAGCCTCTGAATATCTACTTTCGTTCCTACTTCTCTTTTTAATTCAGCGAGCGGCTCCTGAACGCTCAGTAGTTTCTTTACTTCCGTCACATTGATCCCGTTGTAATAGACCTCATATACCGGACATTCATCCACTATATCTCCATTCTGCAGGTTCCCACTTGCATATGTTGGCACTGAAGGATTGTTTGTCCTCGGTGTGCCTCTAATCACTTTCCACTCGCAGTTTTCAACCTCCGTCTCCGGATTTCTTGTATACCGGTTCACCACAAGATCTATTCTCTGCGTGCCCTGAGATCCATTTGTCAGCCCTACCTCATCATATGTGCCGATCTCAACGCTGGAGATGCAACCATGATGGCACATCATGCCACTTCGGATCTTGAGTAGATTGTTAGAACTCAATTCCGGTTCCAGATTTTCTCCGCTCGTGAGAATATAACTGTCCTGTCCCAGTATTCCTTCCAGCATCTGCCGGAACTGCTGCGAAGTCACATGGGGTGATCCGGTTCTTCCAGATACAATTTTCATTCTTCATCTTCTCCTTCCAATTTATAAGTGATTGATTCTACATCATTTGTGATTTCATAGATGATGTTCTTTACAGGCTTTGACATATACATCCCGGTCAGGTAATCTCTGCCTCCTACGATATCTCCAATACCGACCTGAAGTCCAAGACTTGCAACATCCATTTTGAATGTCTTCTTATTCATTCGGTCCTGAAGTCGTTCAATTGCATTTTTCTCAAGTTCATCCGTCTCCGTTGATGTATTTTCGTACACCTCCGTGATTTCATCCAGCCCGGTATAATATTTTTCTTTTCCAATACTACCGTTTTTCTGTACATACAGATGGAATACATTTCTTTCCTGTAATTCACCTTTTCCCGTAACGATCAGATGATTCACTCCATTCCGCTTATCATCCATTGTATAGTTCAGCTGCATGTCTTTCGACAGTTCCAGTTTTTTTGAATAATCTACAACAGGAACCGCTTCTATCAGCACATATCCCGGTTCTCCCTGCTCCCTCAGGAACTGAATATTTAACCGGTACTCCTTGCTTTTCAGCATCTTTGTGGTTCCTTCCAATAAAGTACAATACCGGTCAAACTGATAATTACTGACAGTGATTTCTGTATTCCTGGAAGACACCACATACAAGCCGCCAAATAATGGCTCGATCATTGTTTTCATGACCTGATGTAATTCTCCGGTCACTTTCTTATAATCTAATCCGGTCGGCGGTTCAATCACTTTGTACTGCAGGAATCCACGCCATGTGATTCCTTTCACTTCCACATAATCAAGTGTGGTGTCTGTCAGGATCTCGCCTATGATTCCACCATATTCTGTCCCGGCAATATAGATATAGCTGGAAAAATTTAATTCCGGATACCAGTTCGATCTTGCAATCTGAACTGAAAACTCATATTCTCCATTCACATCTGCTGTAAAATTAATATTTTTCACATATCCAATCTCGCGCAGATTCTTATCTGCCAGTGTTACCACGGCGGCTCCCTCCTGTTCAAAAATAAGGTCAGATCAAATCCAAATTCACCCGACCAGTTAATATTTAAAAGCCCGGAAGGAATTTTCTCAAATATGCTGTGTTCCAGTGCTCTCTCGTTAAATGCATTCTGTACGGTTCCATTCGATAAATATCTCATAACTGTACAAGATCTGCTGTCTATCACAAGATATTCATTTCGTTCCAACGTCACAAATACCTCGTAAGGATAATCATTGATCAAAATCCTCGGATTCACGCATGGTCCGTAGATGATCATCTGAAAATCACTTGGGATAATATGATCAACTTCCCATACAGCGGTTCCCCGCTTCACTCCTGCGAAGTCAAACGGATGATTATACGGAAAATCAATACCTGCAGCTGCCTCTTCTTCGGGCTGTGGAAAGAATTGTTTTCCAGTTTCTATCACCCACACAAGCTCCGGTGCCTGAAAGGTAAGTTCCACCTCGGAATAGATGTAACCTTTCCATCCTTCCTTTGCCGATTTTAATATCCTGCATCGTAAATAAGCTCCATTTACATATAATCTGCCATAGGAATCACTTTCTGCATCAACCGCAATGATCCGATATAATTGTTCCATATTTTTCTGAAATTCTTCCCGCTTTCCAAATACGTCAAGCGTTACAGTCTTCTCATATCCTTCCGATGACTCCGACCAGTCCGCATCGAACCAGTCGGTTTTCGTTGTCCTAAAAGGAGCTTTTAAAAGATTCAGTTTTTCACCATTTACATTTTCATAATACACAATCATACCTGTGGTACTGCTCCTTTCGGTAATGGTTTGTCTATCCGTTTTGTGTCAAGGAAGATTGGCTTATTGCCATTTTCTTTCGCTATCTTCCTCTGAATACGTTCAAATCTGTCATAATCAAATCCCTGGTTCTTATAGAGCGGATTGCTGTTGATCCCCCCGACTGTCTTGTCCGGATTGACAGAGGTTGTGATCTGCAGACTTCTCTGTAAGCTCTGAACTGCCTTCTGCACTCCGGCACTCATGGATCCAACCGGGATATTCTTTTCAAATCCGATTCCCATTCCAAGCGCCATCATCTTACCAACCTGATCCCGGAATACACGGGATGGTGAATGAATACCAAGTTTTGACTTAATTGCGTCTAATGCACTACTTGCCGCTGAAGTTGCTGCACTTATGAGATGTCCTACAGCACCTGCAATACCACTTGCAATTCCTTCAATAATATTGAGGCCAACACTTCCCCAGTTTACACTGGTAAATGCATTCTTAATCTGGCCAATCATTAATGGAATCTTACCAAGCAGAGTTGGGATTCCTTGAACCAGTCCCACTGCAAGCTGTGTGATGATCTTCATACCAGTTTGTATGATCTTTGGCAGGTTCGTAATAATCGTAGATGCCAGTTTTCCAATAATGACCGGCGCTTTCGCTGTCACCTGCGGGATTGCATTTGCGATCCCCTGTGCAAGCCCCATCATTAAATCAAGTCCTGACGAGATAATCTGTGGGAGATTGCTGATCAGCGCCTCCACCAGTGTCAGAATCATACTTGCCGCTGCCGGAATCAATTGCGGGAGCTGTTCTGCCAAACTGCTCACAAGTGTTGCTATAATACTTGCGCCCGTAGAAATAAGCGCCGGCAGATTCGCTGTGATTGCATTCATTAATCCCAAAATCAGCGTTGCGCCCTGCCCCATCAATCCCGGAAGTGCTGCTGTAATTCCATTTCCAAGATTGGAAATAATCTCCGGACCTTTCGTCTGTGCAAGAAGCAGCAGCTGATCAATCTGCGTTCCAAACTGACTGTAGATCAATCCTAGACCGGCAACAACAACGGCTGCAACTGCTCCAAAATTCAGCAAACTGATAAAGGATGGGATAAATCCAGCAACCGATGACAGGATTGGTGCAAAGGCATTTCCAATGATACTTGCATACCCGGAAATCTGTGTTCCTACTTTACCAAGACTTCCACCGATTACCAATCCAAGTTTTCTTATTGGTGCAGTAAATTTAGACACTGCATTTGTCACAGGTGCTCCTAATTTACTGATCTGATTTTGAATTCCGGCTCCATAATATTTCACATGGTAGGTTATTTTACCAAGAGCTCCGGAAATCTGTTCTTCCATTCCTTCAAAGGGAATCAACAGTGCATCTTTTGCTGTAGAGAGTGTCTTGGCTCCAGCTTTCATCTTTACGCCGAGTTTTTTGATATCTCCTGGCATTTTATTCAGTTTTGCTAAAACGCCTCCACTGATTTCACCCAAACCACCTAGGATATCGCCACATGTACCGGCACTTTTCCCAAGTGCACTAAATGCCGGAGCTGCCCCTGCAAGAACCGCTACCGTCTTGCCGAGATTCATAAGCTCATCTGTGCTCATGTTCTGCAACTTATCTGCCAAATTTCCAACACTGTCCGTAAAAACTTTTAGCTGCGGCACAGCTTCTCCGATTTTTCCAGATAATGATTCAAGAACATCCATTCCTGTCTTTCCAAGACGCGGAATCATCTGACCAAGATTATTTAAAATATTCTGTGCGGCCGTCCAGAATGTATCTACAAGATCATTTGCACTGATCACTCCGGCTTCAAAGTTCTCCCAGGCAGCCTTTGCGGAATTTACAGAGCCCTCAATCGTAGTTGATGCTTCTTTCGCTGAAGTTCCTGTGATTCCAAGATTTTCCTGCACTTTGTGAATAGCCTGAATCATCTGATCAAATGTCACATTGTCCAGATCACTGATTTTTTCATTCAGGATACCCGAATCATTGATTAGTCGGATCATTTCCGACTGAGTACCGCCATAACCTAATTTCAGGTTATCAAGCATAGTGTAGTTCTGCTTTGCAAAGCCTTGATATGCATTCTGGATATCCTGCATGTTGGTACCCATTTTATTGGCATTATCAGCCATATCAATAATGGCCATATCTGCAATCTCTGCAGCCTTTGCAGTATCTCCACCAAGTCCCTGCAGTAACGATGCGGAAAAACTCGTTACTGTTGACATATAATTATTCGCTGACAACTGAGCTGTTTTATATGCCCTGTTCGCGTTCTTAATAACTGTATCCGCGCTGTTTTTAAACAGCGTTTCTACTCCGCCAACTTGCTGTTCCATGTCGGCAACAATGCCGAGAGATGTTTTTACGATAACTCCAGATGCAGCACCGACTGCCGCCACAGAAGCTGCAGTTGCTTTACTTACTGCTGATAATCCACTCTTCCCAAGCTTTCCGAGTTTGCTTATGCCCTCATTAAATCCTTTTTCATTTATCTTGGTATCAAAATTCAAATACCCGTCTGCCAATACTATCACCCTTTCTGATAGCACGGCTCACGGGCTCACAAATGCTTATTTCTTAATTTTAATTTCTACTTCTCGCCGACATCTGCGGCATTTCACATACACGCCGGAACAAACCGCCGCATCTGTGTGCACGAGCAGATTCTGTCCACAGTACGGACATTTATACCACTCACGCCTTGTCGGTATTTTAATATCCATCACGAGAACATATCTCCTATCTCATAATCATTCATCTTGTGTCTCTTCTGCTTCAATGCGATAGCTCTCTGGATTTTCTTGATACGTTTCCGCTCGTTCTTATCCTGGACTGTTCCAGGATCAATCGCACGGTACATGATTCTCTGCTTAATTTCCGTGCTGTCAGGAAGCCAGTCAAATAAGCTCCGGAACTCAAACCAGTGCATATAATTAACTTTCTGCAAGTCAATTCCATAAGCTTCACGGAATGCGGCATAAATACAGCCGGCATCTTCCGAAAACGAAAACACCGGCTTGATTCTTTTTTGCTCTTCCTCTTCTTCCTCAGAATCTTCCTGGTACATCTTTTTACATGTGAAGAAATCTCCAAGAGCATATATAGCCGCTTCGATATCATCAGGAATCCTGTCTGTGTACCATTGCAGTAGTAATCTGCATTTTATCTGCCACGGAACCGAATCATCTTCCACAAGCTCTGCAAAACGCAGCCATTCACGGAAACCAGTGATGACCGGATAATACTCTCCATTTACTTTCACCGATTCCGGAAATTCTTCATACAGAATATTCATACAATATCACCTAGTTGTTGCGATTATAATTCTTGTTCTTTCTCTGCCGAGATCTTCTCTGCTGGCGGTTCCCGTTCTGGTAGGACTGCGGGAACTGCTGTGGCGCGTTCCTGTTCGGTTCGTACTTACCATATTTGCTTTCAAATGCATTTGCTTTAGCATTCTCAAATGCCAGAAGCGACTCTGCTGCCTCGTTGCACAGCATAATACTGTTTTTCCCACGTAGAATCCTTTCACCAGCTCCCTCTCCAAAAAGGGTATCAAAGAATACATAAAAGCAAGCGCACTGTGCTCGGATGATGTCACTGTTCTTTCCGACCACCGGCACGTTCTTCTGTTCTTCATGCATTGCTGCTTTCGCATCCTCGATTGCATCTAAAAAATCCGCATCCGTGAAATCCACGTCTGCTTCAAAATCTCCAAATTTCCAAAGGCTCATTGGCTCACTCTCCTGTTATATTCTATGCTTCTGAAAAAGTACAAGTCTTCCACCCGTCTGTAGTGGTAGCTGTGCCTTTCACAACTTCTCCCGCTGCTTTAAAACTTCCTTTGTAGATCAGCGCGTCCGTTCCGTCGCCTTCTGTGTCCGGAATCACACTCCATAATCTTTTACGCGCTGTACAAGTTGTTTCGGACGTCTTCTGGTCGAAGAGGTCAACTACTACAATGCTAACCTGTGCATCTGTTCCAACAATCTCATCATCTGTAATTGTTGCGATCTTTTCATGCACCGGATCATTCGTATATCTGTCCAGTTCGTAGTCGATGGCTGGTGAATAGCCTACTACATCCGATCTTTCTGATGCTTCGTCCACATACTGACGGCTGTACTCAATAGAGTTTTTGCCCTCTGACAGTGATGTAAAACCAGTCATTCTCGTATATGTTGTTCCTTTACCGTCAGCATCCATAAAAGCTACTTTCTTATGTCTGCCTACTAACATCTTTTCTGAGCCCATATAACTCCTCCTATCTGTAAATTACTCTACATATCATCTGATACCGTCCCAGATCAACCTCTGTGCTGAACAAATAGCCGGACTGCAGCACTTCTACTCGAATAGCGTCATGCCCGTCCAGCTCCGGTACGATATCATTCATATTGTTCTGTTGTGTCCACTCCTCGAAGTCCTGATAGAACCCGCTGTTTGCGATTCCTGTTCTGGCGTCCCCGTCATAAGCTTCCTTACTTGTCAGAGCGAACTGGAACTGCTTCAGGCAGCTTCCATCCACATATTTCTTATAAATGGGATCTGCTCCGATCGGATCAATGGAATATTCCATTCCATCACCAAGATAATCAATATTGATCTTCCGGTTATCAATATCCGGATAAGTCATCACATACTCACGGATGCTTTCGATAATCGGCTTTCTCTTATTCTCCTGCAAGTTTCTCAGCTCCTTCCCTGATCACATCTTTCTTGCTCGCCTTCATGGTTTCAAACCATCGTGCTTTTGACCTGTGCTCGTAGTACTGCCGGCGGGCATATGGTGCCAGGTATTCAATAGATCCGGAACCGATCACAGTTCCAAGTGTCCCGGACTTGATCAGCATCCCGGTTCTTCTCGGAGTCAGTGGATTCATATAGCGCAGGCACTCTGAATCCACAAATTCCTGCGCTTTTGAAAAACTCTGTGCCTTCTGGCTTGCAAATGCAGGATTCCATTCCAGCTTGGCTGTTACGGACCCATCTTCACCTGTTACTGTGATCACACGCCCTCTCGGCGTATTAATTGAAAATGGTTTCTTTCCTGACATTTACTCACCTCCGATTCTCCAATGTGGAAGCGTCCCAAACCGGTTATCTGACCAGCTTGTCACCTTGCAATGCCTCTGAAACAGCTTTTTCAAATCCGCCGGCTTCTCAATCTCCTGACAGCACTCACCGAGCACGATCTGATCCCCGTTCTGTATAGTCCAGTTTCCGAAGCCTCCACAACAGGCATATTCTTCCGGCGGGAGATACTGATCTGCTTCTGGAATATCCGCAGGAATACGAATCTTATAGACTTCCGCACTGTTCAGCCCGTTATCTGAAACTGCGGTCTTATGATCTACATAAACATGAACGCCGTGCAGGACTGTCCGGGACCAGGTATCAAAATGAGTAGTCTCATCGTATTTCCTGTTATAAACAGTCACATCCATATTTGTGATCACAACGCATCCCTACCTTTCTTGACAGCCATCCAGTAGGAAGAAGATAAGGATATACCGCATCATATACCTTTTTCTTCACAATCTCTTCTGCTGTCTTTCCATCCGTCTGCTCTGTAACATAAGTGACACTGTATCCGTCATTATTTTCTGACTTCACCAACGGGGTTTCTGACTGCTGCTGTGCATTGTATTTGTAATAAACCTCTGCTGCAACGCAAACAGCATCTTTTACCGCATCATTTTCCACAGCAAAGATATCACCTTTCACATAAGTCAAATGCCGGATATAGGCTTCCGCCTGCCTTTCGGCTTTTCGAAAGTCCTGTTCCGGAATGGTTCTTCCTCCATATTCGTCTGCATAATATCCATACGTGACCTGCATAGATCATCACCTTCCCTTACTCACCGGATTTCAGAACTGCAAACGGACATCTCTTGGTCTTGTCTGTCTTCAGTGAATTGATCGGGTTCGGGATTTCCCATCCAAGACGCATCACTGCACGAAGCGCAACCATATCGTTCTGCATCAGATTGTATGCGATTGTGCCATCTGTATTCTGAACAACACCTTCCGTAAACAGCTTAAAAGTAATATCCTGTCTGATGGAATATACCAGCTGTGAGAAATCTCCGGAAATCATAAGCGCCTTTGACTTATCAAATGCACCATTGTTCGGGAAATTCATCGGTGATCCATCCAGCGCATACTGGGTAGAGCCCTGCAGATCCTGCTTGAACAACGGATCTCCGTTTGCATTCTTCAGACCTCTGAGTTTAGCTCTCATGGAAATATCTGCCATATGGCCGTTCACAAAGTATCCACAGTCTTCAACGTGTGCAATCACTCCGTCTTCTGCCATGATCTTGTCATACAGACTGTCAGCCGTTCCTAATGTGATAACAGCATTTGCCTTTGTTGCGGTTGCAACCACATCATCTCTCCATGTAGACGGTTTATTTTCAC
>OLRG01001290.1_pt1 | contig 20809 bp, 24 predicted proteins | sample 1672331 | NCBI WGS metagenome assembly OLRG01 (sample SAMEA3136672, study PRJEB25190) | human gut metagenome
CCTCTCCCCGGCGAACCCGCTGACGCTGGGCTTCCCCGGGGCCCCCATTGCCGCAAGCTCCGCATCCTTTGTTTCCGCCTTGAGGGCGAAAAGCGCAGTCGCTCCGCTGCTCCTCCTCTCCCCGGCGAACCCGCTGACGCTGGGCTTCCCCGGGGCCCCCATTGCCGCAAGCTCCGCATCCTTTGTTTCCGCCTTGAGGGCGAAAAGCGCAGTCGCTCCGCTGCTCCTCCTCTCCCCGGCGAACCCGCTGACGCTGGGCTTCCCCGGGGCCCCCATTGCCGCACCTGAGCAGCCAAGGGAAACGGTACGCACTGCCGCACGGCACAAAGGCCCCTTTGTGTAAAGGGGGCTGTCAGCGTAGCTGACTGGGGGATTGCTCCCCAAGACTCTGTTTTTCGGAGCGGTTTCCGACTATGAGCTGCCAAATAGTCGAGCGGTGCCAAGCAAAAGGTTACTGCCCAGCATCAATCCCTCCGCCGCCCTATATGGGCGGCACCTCCCTTTACACAAGGGAGGCTTTGGTGCGCACCTTCCGTCACCGCTCCCCGCTGCCGCACCTGAGCAGGTAATAAAAATGGGACACACGTCCTCCCCCCGCCGGGCCCTCCCCTTGTATACCATAATTGATATACCCCACTGCAAAAATCGGCATTGGCCTTTTCCGGTAAAATGCGGTAAAATATAGTTTAGCATCCAAACCAATCTAAAAAGAACAACAGGGCACCACCCCATCATACGGGGCCCGAGTCCGCCCCAATTTACAAAAAACGGCCGGGCAGCACCGCAAAAATGTGTCTGCGTTGCTGCCCCCAAAGAAAGAAAGGAAGATAGCATATGGCTTACAAGATCAAACCCTTCTGTCTGGGCTGTCACTACTGTGCGCTGGAATGTCCCACCCACGCCATCGACTATGTGGGCACCCAGTACCAGATCGACCTGGACAAATGCGTGGAATGCGGCAAGTGCGTGGAGGTCTGCAACGTCAGCGCCATTGACACCGGCAAGCCCGAGGTGGTCATGCCCCACGCTCCCAAGGAGCTGGAGGCCGACTGCGTGGTCATCGGCGCAGGGGCTGGGGGCACCGTGGCGGCGGTGAAGCTGGCAGAGCTCACCGGCAAGAAGATCATCGTGCTGGAAAAGGCAAAGCGCTACGGCGGCAGCGGCTGGTTTGCCAGCTTTATGATCTCCAACGGAGAGATCCGTGGCCCCGGCGCACCCGGCGGCCCCGATGGCGGCCCGGGCGGCCCTGAGGGCGGCCCCGGGGGCCCTCCCATGCCCGACAAGAGCTTCCTTGAAAAGCTGGATCAGAACCTCATCGCCAATGCCAAAGCGGCAGGGGTGCGCCTCAACGACTGGCTCCTTCAGATGCCCCAGGTGCAGCCCTATCTGGTGGAGACTCAGGTGCGGGGCAAGCAGGTCAGGAGCCTGACGGAGGAGCGCATCTTCTTCAACCAGAAGTCCACCGACGGCTCCATCGGCCCCGGCAAGGGCGGCAGCTTCCTGATTGAGACCATGGTGCGCCAGTTCCCCAAATACGGCATCGAGCTTTTGACCCGGACCGCCGCCAAAAAGATCCTCACCGATGAAACCGGTGCGGTCTCCGGGGTCATTGCCAGAGATCCCGGGGGCGAGGTTCGGATCAAATGCAAGGCCGTGATCTGTTCCTCCGGCAGCTACACCCACAATGATGCCCTTCTGCGGCGGTTTATCCCATGGTTCTTCCCGGACGAGAAGGAGAACCCCAACTGTGAGCCTGTCCACCGGTTCGCCGCCCCCACGGACACCGGCGACGTGGTGGAGCTGGGCGAGAGCTGCGGGGCCTATCTCGACTATGACGCCTTCTGCATCAACCTGTTCGGCCCCGTGCACCATCCCTTCAGCTTCGCCGGCTTCTGCGCCCAGATGAACGGCAATCAGATGACCGTAAATCTGAAGGGCAAGCGCTTTTATAACGAGGGTGCCATGGGCGCAGGGGCAGCCCCCATCTGCTTCCAGCCCCGGCGCATGGTCTACAGCATCTTCGACACCCCGGGCATGGAGGCCGTTATGGACGAGGGCATCCGCACCCGTGGGGGCATCGAGGGCGAGTACCTGAAGCGCTGGCGGAGGGATTTTCAGGAGGAGCTGGACTCCCACAACGGCGTATCCCTGTTCGTGGCGGATACGCTGGAGGAGCTGGCGGAGCAGGCGGGCATCGAAAAGGCCCCCTTCCTGCATGAGGTTGCCCATTATAACCACATGTGCGAAAAGGGCGTGGATCAGGACTTCGGCAAGAATCCCCGGTATCTCCACCCCATCGAGACCGGCCCCTTCTATGCCGTCTTCGGCAAAATGGCCACCGACGGGGCCTTCGGCGGCGTGCTGGTGGATCCCAAATGTCAGGTCTATCGGGCGGACAAGCAGGGGGTCATCCCGGGCCTCTATGCCGCCGGTGACAACGCCTCCGGGGTGCAGGCCAATGCAGGCAAGCCCGGCGACTACCGGATGAAGGCCTTTAGCGACTATCAGTGGGCCGTAGACAGCGGCTATCTTTCCGCCGAAAACTGCGCCGAGTATCTCAAAAAGTAATATGCCCATGACCCATAAAAGGAGCACCCCCCGCCGGGGTGCTCCTTTTGAGACTGTCGAAAAACCTATTGGGTTTTTCGACAAAGTCTCCTGCCGGACACTGCGCGCGCCCTTTGTCCGCTTAAGGCGGACAAAGAACACACTTGCGTCCTATAAAGTATTTTGTGTCGTGTACACGCCCCTCCACAAAATGAATTGAATTTTATTTGCTGCTAAGGCAGCAAACTCTGCGAGGCTTTTTTGACACGCTGAAAAGGAGCACCCCCGCCGGGGTGCTCCTTTTACAGCAGCTCTGTTTTGAATGTGGTATAGCCCTCATAGTAATAGCTGTGGTCGATGCCCTTCATGAACACCTCACGGCTTTCCACCGCATGGGTCAGTGCGCCGTGCAGCAGCACCTTGATCTCCACATCCTTGATGGGACTGCGCTCCATGGCCAGCAGATAGTCCTCCTTGTCCACCCGGCTCCAGTCCACCACCTGACCAATGCCGTGCTTCAGCATCTGATCCAGCCAGATCCGCATACTGCGGCCGTTGCCCTCCCGAAACGGGTGGGCAATGTTCATCTCCACATACTTTTCGATGATCTCATCAAAGGTCTCTTGGGGCATTTTGTCGATATTTTGAAGGGCCGCCTCCAGATACATCAGGGGCGCAAAGCGGAAGCTGCCCTTTGCCAGATTCACGGTCCGAAGGGCTCCTGCAAAGGCATAGATGTCCGCAAACAGGTATTGGTGAATGGCTGCCAGGGATGCAAAGGTTCCCACCGGCAGCTTGTCCAGAGTTCCGCTTTCAAAGAGCCAGAGCGCCTTCTTTTTGCTGATCCGTTCCTCCTCCCGGGCAAGCTCCGCAGAGTCGGTAAGTCCTAATTTGTTTGCAAGCGCCATGGTACCCCTCCATCGATTTGATTTTGTGTATTCATCTTACCACGGTTTCGCTCCGGTGTCGAGGGAAAAAAGGGAGGATCGCCCCGCTCCCCTTTTTCCACTCTCCATAACATTATATAATGTTATGGATTTTTCAAAAAAAGAATGCTACAATAATGGAAATCACAGAACGCAGCGGAAGCCCCACATCCTTTGGCATTGTGCAGCGCTGCCCAAACATCAAGGAGGCTATGCCATGGATCACCCGATCTCCGCCCCGTCCCGGCCATATCTGGGCCATCTTGCGGCGCTGATGACCGTCACCGTCTGGGGGGCCACGTTCATCTCCACCAAGGTTCTGCTCCGCTCCTTCACCCCGGTGGAGATCCTGTTTGACCGGTTCCTGCTGGGGTTTTTCCTGCTGCTCCTGATGCACCCCCGGCCCCTGCGGGGCGCCGGGCTTCGCCGGGAGCTGGCCTTTGCCGCCGCCGGGCTCTGCGGGGTCTGCCTGTACTATCTGCTGGAGAATATTGCGCTGGAATACACCATGACCGCCAATGTCAGCATCATCGTGTCCTCAGCCCCCCTGTTTACGGCGCTGATCTCCCGGCTGATCTTCCGGGAGGGCCAGCGGCTCCGGGGCAGCTTCCTGCTGGGCTTCCTTTTGGCCATGGGGGGCATCGGGATCATGGCGGTGCAGGACAGCCCCATGGCTGTCAGCCCGGCGGGGGACCTTCTGGCCCTGCTGGCGGCGGTGGTCTGGGCCATTTATTCGAGCCTCACCAAGCGCATTTCCGCCTACGGCTATCCCACCATCCTCACCACCCGCAGGGTGTTCTTCTACGGCATCCTCTTTATGCTGCCGGCGCTGGCGATCTCCCACCCCGCATGGGAGCCGGAGCGGTTTCTGGCGGCGGAAAACATCGGGAATCTGCTGTTTTTGGGGCTGGGGGCCTCGGCTCTGTGCTTTGTCAGCTGGAACTGGGCCGTGGGGCGGCTGGGGCCCGTAAAGGCCAGCGCCTATATCTATCTCAGCCCCGTGGTGACGCTGGCAGCCTCCGCCCTGCTGCTCCATGAGCCGGTCACTCCGGCAGCCTGTCTGGGAACGGTGCTGATCCTCGGGGGACTGGTGCTGTCGGAGGGCCGGGGGAGCCTCCGGCAGTGACTGCATGGGTTTTATGCCTTCTTGCTTCGCTATTTGCTTGCATTTGCAAGCAATATAGGGTATACTGACTGTAAGGAGTGTGATACAGATGGCAAATACATCGGCAGTATACGCACGGATCGACACCGACCTGAAGGAAAATGCCGAAGGCATCCTTCAGCAGCTGGGAATTTCGCCTTCCGCCGCCATACAGATGCTCTACAGCCAGATCGTCCTGACCAGAGGGCTGCCCCTTGACCTGCATCTTCCGGAACGGAAGCCCACCGCCATAGGCGGCATGAGCCGGGCAGAGCTGGACAAGGTGCTGCAAAAGGGCGTGGATTCGCTGACCTCCGGACAGTGCCTTACGCCGGAGGAGGTAGACACCCGGCTGGCTGAGGAGTTTGGGATATGACAAAGCCCTACCGAGTGATCTATGCGCCGCAGGCCGCATTGTTTACGGCGGCAGGGATTTACGGCATATCATCGATTCGGAATAACAATAAGGAGCACCCCCTTGGGGTGCTCCTTATTCTTTCCAAAAAGCCTCATCGTCATTTCGTTCTTAAGGCATCACCGTATCATTCGCAATTGTGCGGTGCTGCCTTAAATTCTCGCCAGCAGCTCAGAGGGCGTAAACGCCATCACTCTGCTTTTGGTGAAATCCTTGAGATTTCTCGTAATAATGTAGTCGGCATGGACAGATTCTGCCGTTGCACTTTGAACAGCGTCCTCGAAGTCTTTCCACTTCATGTTCACTGCTCGTTCCAATACAGCAGGGCTGAAATCAGCAAATTCAAATATGAGGCGCAGCTTCCTGAAAACTTCTTCGATCTGTTCCGGTGTCAGCTGCTTCCGCATGACGTACATCATATTTGCGTAGGTCAGTGTGGAAATATATCCCTTCATCTGTTCGGTCTCGCACAGTTTCCAGATCATTGCGGAGTCTTTTACAAACTCTGGCCGATTCAGCAGCACATCCAAGACGATGTTGGTGTCAATCAATAGAACCATATTTCGCCTTCATTCTTTCTGCTTTCGCTTCGTCCAGATCGTAATCCTCCTTCAAAATTCCGGTAAGCGAATCCGTCAGATACGACACCGCTGCATCCTTTGGAATGAACCGTGCGACTTCACGGCCATTCTTCGTCACGATGATCTCCTGTCCTGACATCACAAGGCTTAAATATCTTCCAAAATTATTCTGCATTTCGGTTGCAGTTGCGGTTGCGGTCATCATAGCGGTGCCTCCTTTTCGCTAATTTCATTATATGCCTTTTTCGCTAATTTTATTATACGCCTTTTTCGCTATTTTATCAAGGGCAACACCGCATCATGAAGCACAGCGGATACAAGGCACAGCTCCTTCCCGACTGCAATTTACTTCAAATACGCATCCACAGCCTTGGCGCACTCCCTGCCGTCCACCATGGCCTTCACCACAAGGCTCTGGCCGGTGCGGCAGTCGCCGCAGGCGAAAATCTTCTCCACGCTGGTCTGGTAGCCCGTCTCTGCAATGTTGCTTCTGGGGGTGGTCTCCACGCCGAAGCGCTCTGCAATTCCGGCCTCGGGGCCCATGAAGCCCGCAGCAATGATCAGAAGCCCGCAGGGAATGACCTCCTCCCTGCCGGGGATCTCCGTCAGGGTCAGCCGCCGGTTTTCGTCATAGCCCTTCTGGAGGTGTACCAGATGCACGGCGGTGAGGTTCCCCGTTTCGTCGGTGTCCACAGCCTTCACCGTGGCCTGATAGATGCGGGGATCCTTCAGGAACTTCACCATGCACTCCTCCTGAGAGGAATCGAGCTTCTGCTCCTTGGGCCGTTCCACCATGGGATTGTAGAGGATCTGCTCCTTTGCCACCTTGGGCAGCATTTCGATCTGGGTGATGGACTTGGCCCCCTGCCGGATGGCGGTGCCGATGCAGTCGTTGCCGGTGTCGCCGCCGCCGATGATCACCACATCCTTGCCCTTGGCGGTGTCCCCGGCCCTGCCGGAGAGATAGTCCACGGCCTTGTGGATGCCCTTGGCCTTTTCGGCCCCTTCCAGCTTCAGGCCCCGGGCGTTGCCGGTGCCCACCGCCAGCACCACGGCGTCAAAGCCGTCCAGCAGGCTGTCCGAGGGCTCCACGCCGGTCATAAAGGTCACGCCCATGCGGGTCATGGCGTCGATCTTCCGGTCAAGGGTGTCCTTGTCCAGCTTCATGCCGGGGATGCCGTAGCGGAGCAGGCCCCCGGGGTACTCGTTTCTCTCGATCACGGTCACGGCGTGGCCCATTTTCCGCAGGGCAACGGCGGCGCTGAGGCCGCTGGGGCCGGAGCCGACGACCGCCACGGACTTGCCGGTGTCAGGGCCAACGGTCTCGTCCTTGCCGGAGGCATAGTGCATCTCCACGGCGAAGCGCTCCAGCCGTCCAATGCCCACGGCCTCGGTGCGGATGGAACGGGTGCACTCGCTCTGGCACTGCTTCTCCTGGGGGCACAGTCGGGCGCAGAACTCCGGCAGGGTGGAGGCGGAGCAGATGATCTCATAGGCCCCCTCATAGTCCTTCTCCCGGATCTTTTTGATGAAATCCGGCACCGGCATCCCGGCGGGACAGTGGACGGAGCACCACTTTCTGGGACATCCCATGCAGCGGCTTGCCTCCCGGGCCGCCTCCTCTTCGGTATAGGTCTTCTGAATTTCATGGAAGGACGTGAGCCGCTCCTCCATGGAGATCTTCTGATTTTCGGTGCGCTCAGCGGTCATGTTGGGGTTTTCCACCGGCACAAATACAGTATTATCAGGCATAAACATGATGTTCGTCCCTCCTTATCGTTCTTCTTTTCCATCGAGATAGGCCGTCATATTGCCGCCTGCGATGTAGTTGGCCGCCATGGCCCAGGTCAGCTCGGAAACCGGGGCCAGCTTGCCCTTCCGGTGCATGGCCGAGGTGCAGTCGCCGCCGGCATAGAGGCCGGGGATGATGCTGCCGTCGTTCCGGAGCACCTGACACTTGGGGTTCACGGTAACGCCGCCCATGGCCGCTTCACTGAACCGCTGGCCGTAGACCGCATAGTAGGGGCCCTTGTCCATGGGAATGGGAATCAGGAACTTGGGATCCTTGCCAAAGTCCCCGTCCCTGCCGTCCTGACAGAACCGGTTGTACTTCTCGATCTCCGCAAGGAACGCCTTGGGGTCGGCCCCCATGAGCACCGCCAGCTCCTCCAGGGTATCCGCCTTCTTCACGGGGGTGTCCAGCTTGCTCTCTTCCTCCAGATCCGCCTCCCAAGTGGCGTAGAACTGCTTCTTGTTGGCCATGGCGGGATTGTTTACATACCGCTCCGCACAGGCCTTGATCTGGTCATAGGGGAAGATGGCGTAGGAGATCTCCTTGGGCTGCTCCGAGATCAGCTGGCTCATGCCGTTCATAATGCCCTTGGTCTCGTCCACCCAGCGCCGTCCGTTGAGGTTCACCTGAATGAACTCCGGCTCCAGCGCAAAGTCCGCAATGGAGTTGTTAAAGGGGTGATGCTTGGGGCCGAACATGCTCACAAACATCTTCTGGGGATCCGGCTCCACCCCCAGCTCCCGGAGCATCTTCACGCCGTCGCCGGTGTCCCCGGGCACCGAGAACCGATGGATGGGGGTCTCACCGCCGAAGAAGTCGAAGTCGCAGTATTCCTTCAGCATCTCGTCGTTCCGGCCAAAGCCGCCGCAGGCCAGCATCACGGCCTGACAGTGGATGTGTACCTCCCCGCCGGGGTCCTTGGCAATGACGCCGCAGATTTTTCCATCTTCGTCCAGCTGCAAATGCTCTGCCGCCGTGCAGGTGAGGATCTTCACGGGCAGATTGTTCTGCTCGATGGCGTCCAGCATGGTGTGCTTCACATGGGTGCCGCCCCAGCCGGGGCCAATGGCGTCATCCCGGCACAGCAGGTTTTCAAACTGCCGGTCGCTCATTTCCAGAACCCCCTGACCGAACATGGGGCCGTGGAAATCCGTGTCCGTGGCCTTTTTCAGGGTGTAGGTCTTGGTGATGTCGCAGAGGGAGCACAGCCAGTCAAAGAAGTCGCAGGTGCCGTAGACCGCCGAGCGCAGCAGCCCCTCATCGATCTCCCCGTCACTGCGCTCCGAGAAGGCCTTTACTGCCCCCTCCCGCTCATCGGGAATGCCCAGCTTCTGGTGCCACTTGGAATAGGTGACCATATATCCGTGGGCAAAGTCGGTGTTGCCCCCCAGCTTGTGGCTCTTTTCCAGCACGATGACCTTCTTGCCCGCCTGGGCCGCCCGTACGGCGGACACAAGCCCCGATCCGGCGCCAACCACCACCACATCACAGTCCAAGGTGATGGGATCGTGCTGGCTGATGACGGGCTCCTTCTCCGGCACCTCATGGCAGGCCCCGGTATGACATAGCTTTGCGCAGAGGCCGCACTTTACGCACTTGTCCTGATCGATCTGGTATTTCGTGCCCACAAAATCAATGGCCTGCATGGGACAGTCGCTGGCGCAGTTGTGGCAGCACGCACATAGGCTGCGGTCAATAACAAACATAGCTTCCATTCCTTTCATCCGCCGGAGCCGCCGCCCCAGCATATTCGCCTGTCTATTGTACCATACATTTTCCCCGGGGGAGCTATACATTCTTGACATAGGGGTATAACTTTGTGGGATACCGGGATGAGAAGGGCGGAAAATCAGCCCCATGGCCCATGATGCCGCAGGGTTCCTCCAAGGACGAAAAGGAGCGCCGGCCTTTGCCGGCGCTCCGTCTGTCAAAAAAACTCAGTGTGTTTTTTGTCCGCCTTAAGCGGACAAAAACGTCCCCCAAGGGGATTTCCTTCGGGCATGCGCAGTGTCCAAAGGGGGCTGCCGCAATGAACTGTGGCAGCCCCCTTTCTCGGGCACATATTCAGAGGGGCGGATTATCTGGCCTGATAGCGGTCATAGGCCGCCTGCTTCAGCTCGATGCAGCGGGCAATGTTCATGCCCTTCAGCTCCTCGATGAAGGAATCCCACTCCTCCATGGGGCGGTCGCCGCTGATAAACTTGCTGACGGTCTCCGCTGCCTTGGTGGAAAGGTCGCTGGCAATGGTGCCGTATTCCTCACTCTCGGGAACGCTGAGGCTGCCGTAATACTGGTACTCGTTGGAGGTGTTCTCCCGCCATACCTCCTGGGCCTTGGCCTCGGCCTCGTTGGAGAAGGTGGCCGCCTTGCGCTCCATGGCGCAGTCAAAGGGCAGGTCAAAGAAGGCGATCTCGCTGCAGGTGTTGAACATGGCGTTAAAGCCGTTGGGATTGTTGGTGATCAGGTCGGTGTACTCCACCTTGCCGTCTACCATGTTATAGGTCTCCCCCTCGACGCCGAAGTTCATGGCCTTATAGCCGTCCTCCGTCCACATCCAGTTGATGACCTTTGCGGCCTCCTCGGGGTACTCGCAGGCCGTAGTGATGGCCCAGCCGCCGTTGCCGGTCTGCCCCTTGTTGGCATAGAGCTTGAAGGTGTCGCCCTTTTCCCGGACGATGGCCTTGATGGGCTCCATGTCATAGGTGCCGCCTGCCTGCTGCTTGGAGGATTCCGACAGGGTGTCGGACTGTCCGAAGGCAAAGCCGCACTGATTGCTGAGGATGTACTCGTTGATGGGGAACATGTTCTGCATATTCATGCTCGGCTCGCCCAGAATGCCCTCGGCAAACCAGTCCCGGAGCATCTGTACATAGTCCCGATAGTTGTCGCTGAGGATGCCCGCCTGCACCTTGCCGTCCTCTACAAAGTAGGAAAGATCCGAGCTGGTGCCGTAGCCGGAGGTGTCAAAGCCGCCCACAAAGCCGTTGTTGGAGTAGTCCCAGTTCTGGGTCAGCAGCATGGGATAGCTGCAGCCGGGGATCTGGTTCTTGAAGGCCGCAAGCACATCGTGCAGCTCGTCAAAGGTCTCCGGTACCGCAAGCCCCAGCTGATCCAGCCAGTCCTGCCGGATGTACAGCCCCATGGTGGACTGATTCTCATAGGATTTGATGGTGGTCATGCGGCCGTTGTCGGAGATCAGGCCCTTGCGGTATTCCTCATTGGTGGAGAAAATGCCGTTTTTGAAATCCGGCAGACAGTCGTCCAGCATGGGCATCAGGTCGATGCAGATGTCCTGCTCCACCAGTGCGTCGATTCCCCCGGAGACCTGCGTATCCGGCACGCCGAAGTAGTCGGGGTAATCCCCCGCCGCCAGCGTGATGGAGAATTTCTCCGCATAGGCGTCCTGATCAATGAGTGTCCAGTTCAGATGGACGCCGGTGGCCTCCTCCATGCACTGGACGCCCCGGTTGCCGTTGAGTCCATTGGTCGCCACGTCAGGAATCACCATGGGCAGGAACCCTGCCATGGCCATGTATACGTCCAGCTCGATCTCCCCGGGCTGGCACAGGGGATAGCTTACGGTAACAGCCGGGGGCTCCGGCTGTACGCTGGCCTCCTCCGCCGAGGCGGATGCTTCTGCCTCCGGTGCGGCAGGCGCTGCCGGGGTTTCTTCCGCAGGGGCTGAGCTGGTCAGGCTCTCCTTTGCGGAGGCGGCGCTTGGGGCAGAGGGTTGCTTGCTTCCGCAGCCGGCAAGCATGCCAAGGAGCATGCACAGTGCAAGGGACATGGCTCCGATCTTCTTTTTCATTGTCATTTGGTCCTCCTTTGTGTCATTTGTGTGCCCAAGTCCATCATACTCTCTTCACACAATCGACACAAATGCTTTTTCGGCATACTCTATACCACCAGTGTAATGCGCTCCGCATTCTCCTCACCCGGCAGGGGCTTTATTCGCCGCCGGGGGGCCCATCCATTGACCTGCTTCTCCAACCGTCACCTGTCCAAAAACTGCCCCCATGCGGCCTTTGCCGCATGGGGGCGATCTGTATTTCCTGATATGATTCCTTGGTGCGGAAGTCCCGTGCCAGCAGGCTTCTGAAGGTGCGCTCCAGCACCGCAGTGTCCGGCGGCTTTGCCGCAGGGGCGTCCATGCCGGCATCCAGACAGTCCTTCACGTCCTCCGAGAAGGCGTTGGCGGTCATGGCAATGATGGGGATGGTGCGTCCCAAGGGGTTGTCTCCGTTTCAAAGGGCCAGCGCCGCCGTTTCATCGGCCTTTTGCAGGGCCATGGCCCGGAGCTGCTTCCGTGCCCGGACTCTTGTGATCAGAATGGCCGTGAGCACCAGCAGGATCACCACTAGCGTTCCGAGGAGGCCCGGTCATAGGCGGTCTGCACGATCTCCGTGAGACGGCCCAGATCCATGGCCTCGATCTCCGAGACATAGCCCTTCCACACGCTGTCGTCATCCACGTCCAGATCTCCGTTGATGAACTGAAGGACGCTGGTGGATACATGGGTCAGGATGTCGCTGTAGATGCCTGCGGCCTCCTGCCCCTCCTCAGCGGTGAACTGGGTGGCGGAGCCGAGAATGTTGGCAGGCCGCTTGTTGGTCTTCCATGCGTCAAAGCAGGCGTTCTCCCGGTCTCCGAACTCAAAGGCCAGACGGGTGTCCACGATGACGCCGCCCAGATCCTTGGTGGCCAGCACCGAGGAGCCGATGGCGGTGGCCCCGAACTGCTCGAATACGGCGGGATCGAACTCCGGCCGTCCCTCTGCATTGAAGTCCCAGCTCTCGATCTCATGGCCGCTGCCCTTCTGATAGCCGAAGTTGTAGAGCAGGCTGCCCGCATAGCTGTAGCCGTAGTCCAAAAACTTCAGGGCCGTTTCCACATTCTCGCACTGGGTGGAGACGCAGAGGATGGTGGCGATGTTGTCCACCAGCGTCACCTCTTCAAAGAAGGGGATCTCCTGTCCGGGGGTCTCCCCCACGTCCTGCACCGGCCACCAGTTGCAGCCCGGGTCGCCGTAGTCCGAAGCGGCCATCACCGAGTAGTTGCCGCCGAAGGGCTGGTTGGAGAACATATAGCCGGTGTCGCCCTGGGCGCAGGCCACGGCGGTGAGCTCGCCGAAGGGGTTAATCATGCGGTTCTGCATGTTCTCAAAGTCGATGAGCCCCTTTTCATAGAGCATGTGGAGCCAGCTCAAAAACTTTCTGGTGCCGTCGGCGGTGGCCCCGTAGACTACATGGCCGTCCTCCTGATAGTAGCCGTTGAGGGCGTTGCCGCTGAGGCCGTTGGTGGAAAGCTCCGCCATGGAGCCGAAGCCGCCCATCAGCAGGCCGTCATTCATGGAGACGGTGTTGTAAAGGCTCATGGGCTCGGCGCAGTTTTTCTCGCTCTTAAAGGCTTCGAGCACCTTGGTCAGCTCGTCATAGGTGGTGGGCACCTCCATGTTCAGGTCCTCCAGCCAGTCCATGCGCACAAAGGGGCCCATGTCCTGGGGATTTGCCACCTCGTCCTTGATGGGATAGATGGCAAGGAACTTTCCGCTGTCCTGAACCTCTCCCAGCAGCTTCTGATCCGAGTGGATGATGGTCCAGTAGTTGGGCATGTTCGCCTCCAGCTGGTCTCCCAGATCCAGAATGATCTCCTGCTCATAGGCCGCATCTACCCCGGAGGTGTAGCTGGACATGTTCATCAGGTCCGTAAAGTCTCCGGAGGCCAGCATCAGGTTCAGCTTGTCCGTGGCCGTGGAGGAATCCACGATGGTCATTTCCACATGAACGCCGGTCAGATCCTCCAGCGCCGACCAGATCTGATGGTTCTGGAGCTCCCCTCCGGGCAGATAGTTCAGCACGCTGGACTCATAGCCGAAGAAGTAGGTCAGTGTCTCCGGCTGATCCACCACGGGAAGCTCCGTGGTCAGGGTCTTCAGCATCTCCTGAAAGCCCGTAAAGTCCATGGCGGCGTTGGACTCGGTAAAGTCCATGGTCTCCGGCTCCGCCTCCTCCGGTGCAGCCGACTCCTCGCTGGAGCCGGGCGCTGCCGGAGCCGGTGCCTCGGTCTTTTCCGAGGGGGCTTCCGGTGCTGCCCCGGCAGTCTCCTGCGCCGATGAACCCGCCGGGGCGGAGCTGGTCTGTGCTCCGCCGCATCCCGTCAGCACCGTACAAATTACGGACAGCACCAACAGCAGGGCCAACAATTTCTTTTTCATTTTCGTTCCTCCTTGTAAAAATTTCCTTGGTCGGTGGGGTCTAACCTCAGTATACGGACGTCAGAGCCCTGTTACAAGGGACGAAAACCGCCCTTTCCGTGTGATTATTTGCGAAAACCGTCCCATGTCCCGCTCCATCTTCCCGCTTTGTCCCGCCATCCAAGCCCCTGTATTTTTTTCGCATCTTGTGTATACCATTTTTAACGCAGACTGCATAATTTTACAAATCATATCTTTTTCAATTAGGGCAACAATATGGATGGTCACAAAGACCGGTGCAATACCGAAGGATTTCAGCCACGCAATGCAGCTTCTCTGCCTGCGCCGTAAACCCTTCGGTATTGCGGAGAAAAATTGAAGGAGATGTATCGTATGAAATCCAACAACAACGCAGTTGTCCCCGAGGCCCGCGAGGCCCTGGACAAGTTCAAGATGGAGGCCGCCTCCGACCTTGATGTTCCGACCTCATATTGAAAAATAACATATACTTACAGATTCGGCCCATTAAATTGAATTATCATGATATATATTCCATTTATTTCTTATAAAATCCATATTTAGCTGATAAATGGGTTATTCGTCAAAATGACGAAACATTTTCCATTATTAATTCCTTTTATATACAATTTCGTTTTTGCTTATCCATTTTGCAAGAATTCATTCATTTGACCTGATACATAGCGCCTGTCCTGCACGGCTCCACTCCCGCAGGACAGGCGCTATTTCTGTTTACAGGGAGGTGATATACACCGCTGGAAAACGAAGCAGCCACAGAAACTTGACCGGAGGTAATGTTTATGCTTGATTATATCTATTCCGAGCAGGCCAGCCAATACGCCTACTACCGAATTCCGAAGATCCTGTTCACCGATGACCGCTACCGGGACATTTCCACCGACGCCAAGGTACTCTATGGACTGCTGCTGGATCAGGTCTCCCTGTCCATCAAAAACAAATGGAGATTCCAGAGTCTACGGAAATCATCATTCCAGAATCTCGAAAATCATCAGGAATCAATACGAATCTAATCAAGACTGAATCCAGTAATCTTAATTCGAGTCATTCTATTCTGGACGAAGGATATGAAGCGAAGCGCGATGCCTATGATCGCTATTTGGATGGTCAGCTTCAGTTGGAGGTTCTGCGTCAGGAATACCCCCTCCAGCAGAAAATGCTGGAGGAAATCAAAAGTCTGATTCTCAGCGTGCTGCTGACCGATGCGCCTACCGTTCGAGTGCGAAAGCAGAACATGCCAACCGCCGTGGTCAAGTCCCAATTCATGAAGCTGGACGCCGATCACATCCGCATGGTCATGGACGGCCTGACTAAGACCACCACCCAAATCAAGGACGTTCGGCAGTATCTGCTGGCGGCGATCTACAACGCCCCGGATACCATCGACACCTACTATCAGCTCCGGGTCAACCACGATATGGCTCAGAGCAAAAATCCACAGGAGGCAAATTCATGTCAAAACCAACTGTAATCGCCATCGTCAACCAGAAGGAGGTACTGAGCGATGCCGAAAAGAGGCGCAAACGTCAGCTTGAGCAGCTACGATGAGATTTTTTTCACAGAGGAAACCCGCAGTCAGGACAATCTGGAGAAGATTCAGAATCTTCCGCTGGCAGAACTTCACCCCTTTCAGAATCACCCCTTCAAGGTGGTGGATGACGAGGCCATGCAGCGGACGGTGGAAAGCGTGGCCCGGTATGGGGTGCTTGCTCCGGCCATTGCCCGGCCCCGGCCAGAGGGCGGCTATGAGATCATCTCCGGCCATCTGCGGCTGCACGCCGCAGCGCTGGCAGGGCTGAAAACCATTCCGGTGATTGTGCGGAATATGGACGATGATGCGGCGGTGATTGCCATGGTGGATGCCAATTTACAGCGGGAGACCATTCTCCCCTGCGAGCGGGCTTTCGCCTACAAGATGAAGCTGGAAGCCATGAAACATCAGGGACAGCGCCTGAAAAAGCTCAGTCAGGAGGGCACCCTGAACCGGGACACCATGCGAACCATCATGAGCGAAATCAAAAAGCCGGAGCTGGGCAATATCACCCTCAAGGACGCCACGCTGCGGAAATACTTCCCCCGCTCTTATACGCCCCGGCAGATGCAGGAAACCATCATCAAGCTGCTGGAACAGTGGCAGAAACGACGTCAGCGCGATATGGAGCGCTGAAAACACCATTCATATTCGGTAAACCATGCGCCCAAATAACCGGGGCGCTGTTTTTATACCCATTTTCAGAAAAGGAGACGTTTATATGGAAATTATGAAGAATCTGTTCGACCAGTCCGCCGTAAATGCACACTCCCCGATGACGCTGCCCACTAGCTTTCAGCAGCTGCGCCGGGAGCTTATGAGGGACTGGAAGCAGGCGGCACTGGAATCTCTCGGGGCTATGCCTGTGGACGAACTGGAGGAAGCACCTCTGCTGATTGCCGCAGCCGCCGATGAAGCAACGGTGATCGTGTCCTTTGCCGATCTGGACGGAAGCCGGATGCCCGAAAATCTGGTCTTTGCCCAGGAAATCTACACCGGCCTCATGGTAGGCTTTGATGCGGATCAGGCCATTCTGGATGACGAAGTGCTGATCTATGGGCCAGTCTGGTTCTTCCGCTGCAATGACCGTGGAACGATTTGTTCCGTGACTGCGGAGGACTATTACCGCATCCGCAGGCTGTGCCAGCTGTGCCGGGACACGATCTATTGTCTGGAGGCTGACGGCACCTGTGATGCTCTGCGGCTGAAGCTCAAGGGCTATGCGCCCAAGGACTGACAGTCTGTCAGCAAAACAAGAAAATGGAGGTAGGTTATGAGTAAGAATGCAGGCCGCAAGCTGGTCTATGTGTCCACTTCCTGGGGCAAGAATTTCCCCGCCGTGATGGAACGGGCCAGCAACTATTGTCAGCTGCTCTATCAGGCGGGCTACGCCCCGGTTTGCCCCATGCTGATGTTCAGCTGCTTTTTGAAGCTGGAGGACCCTAAAGCCCGGACGGAAATGCTGGGCATGTGCAAGTCTTTGATGAGCAAATGCTGGTGCCTGTTCGTGTGCGGCGACCCCGGCTGTGAAGACATTGCCCGGGACATTGCCACCGCCAAGGCGCTCCATGTGGAGGTTATGAGTCTCAGCGGCATCATCGACTTTGGAGGGAAATCCTGATGGTCGATTTCTTTGGGGTTCCGCCCTGACCTTCTGCTGAGCAAATCCATCCGCAGGAGGTTTTTTCATGCAAGAAGAAGTTGAAAACCGGACCGTAAACTTAGCCATCAGCACCACAAAGCTCACCCTCCGGGCAATCATCACCGGCTACCGGAAATACCAGTCCCATCACTCCAAATCCAAGGCAGCCAAAGCCGCCAAGCAGGTTAAAACGCCCCAGGGCAGGCAGACCGTTAAAGAGCTGGTGGGTCAGGGTCAGGGCGTCAGCTCTATTCAGCTACATCCGGCTGGGCCAACTGTCCATGTATAAGGGCGCATCCAAGAACGGCCAGCAGGAGACCATTCCCCTGTATGGCTTCACTGAGAATACGAAAACCGACAGTAAGGAGACCATTCAGTTTCTCTCCGCCCTGGGACTCACCACCAACGATGCCTACCGGGTGGATCACGACACCCAGCAGAACCGTGTCTGGTATTTTGAAAGCGATACCCTCATCAACGCTCTGTCCGATGCTCTGAGTCGAAACTCTACTTCCACCAAGGCGGCGCTGGAGCAGTATATGCAGAACTGCGGCGGCATCGCTCTGCCTGAGACCGACCAGAATGGCAAGACCGGAGCATCCAATCTGGAACAGGGGCTTTATCTGGTCATCGAGACCCGGGTGCCGGAGAACGTCACCTCCACCACTGATCCCTTCCTAGTAAGTCTCCCCACGACCACCATTGACGGCAATGGCTGGAACTACGACGTCACCGTATACCCCAAGAACGAGACTGGTATGTCGGATCTTAGCAAGACGGTTCGGGAAGCCCAGGCCGACACCGGCAAGAACAACGGTTCTACCGATGACATCACCGATGGTTACGCCCATACCGCCACTGCCTCTGACGGGGATGTGGTGGAGTATCAGGTGATCTCCACACTGCCCACCATCACTTCTCCTGCCACGGCACTGACCACCTACACCTTTGTGGACAGTCTCTCCAAGGGCATCCAGTACAACAGAAGCGATGTGAAGCTGGAGTTCTTCCGGGACAAAGCCTGCACCGATTTGGTGGCAGCATGGACGGAAGCTGACGGCAAATTCACTGCCAGCTACACCGATTACGCCCCTGCAAACGGTTCTTCCATGACCATTGAAATGACCCAGGCGGGCTTGGACGAAATCAACAGCTCTGAAACTGTCTATGCTCCCGCCGTCAGCCTGCGCCGTGGCTACAGCGACCTCACCCTGCGGATCACCTATGCCTGCACCGTGGGCAGTGATGCCGCCACCGTCTACGGCGATTCCGGCAATCCCAATGAGGTGGAGCTGACCTGGAAGCGCACCAACACCGACTATTACGACAGCCTGAAAGACTGCTGCCACGTCTACACCTACGGCCTTGACCTGACCAAGGAGTTCTCCGACCAAAACGGCGACTTTTCCAAGGTCAAATTCCTGCTCCACAACACCACGGACGGCTATTATGTGCAGGCGGCGCTGAATCAGGCCGAGGGCGTTTACTACGTCACCGGCCACACCACCGAGGAGGCCGAAGCCACGCAGTTTGTGCCCATGTCCGACGGCACCAACAAGGGCAAGGTTCTGGTGAAGGGGCTGGAGGATGACACCTATGTGATCACCGAGACCGCCACGGACAGCGGCTATGCACTGCTGAAGGAGGACATTACCGTGGTGATCTCCCAGAGCGCCGGTACTCAGGTCTGCGATATCTGCGGTGCAAATCTCCTGACAGCTTCCGCTACGGTCAATGGCAAGGCCGTGGAAATGCTGGAGGACAACGGTTCCGTCTCCGCGCTGGTACCCCTGACTGTCATCAATACGGCCAACTTTGAGCTGCCCAAGACCGGCGGCAGAGGCAATAAACTGCTGTACGGCATGGGTATTCTGGCTCTGCTGACCGCGGTTGGAACCGGAATCGTTTTCACCCGGAAGCGCCGCGCATGAGCAGGGGCAGCAAACGCAGGGAGCGCTCTCATCCGAGGGCGCTCCCCATTCTGATCTCCGCAGTGCTGTTTCTCTCCGGCTGCGGAATGCTCCTGTACCCGACGCTCTCCAACTGGCTCAGTAACCGCCATCAGTCTGAGCTCTATGTGGAATATACGGATCAGGTGGAAAATCTGGACGATGGGGACGCCGAGGCAGAGCTGGAACGGGCCAGAAATTACAACGACCAGCTGGCCGATCAGGTAAAGCAGGTCTCCGATCCCTTCCGGGACGGAAATGCAGACAATGCCGAATATGATTCGCTCTTGAACGTCACTCCGTCTGGGGTCATGGGCTATGTGGAGATTCCCAGCATCGGCGTGTTCCTGCCTATTTACCACGGAGTCGGCAATGACATTCTGATGAAGGGCGTGGGCCACCTGCCGGAGACCTCCATGCCCATAGGCGGTCCCAGCACCCATGCGGTCCTGGCAGGGCATTCCGGCATGAGCGGGGTCCGACTGTTTACCGACCTGCCCAAGCTCAAGGCGGGGGATCTGTTCTATATCCATGTGTATGACCGGGATCTCACCTATACTGTGGATCAGGTCAAAAAAGTAGCCCCCACCGATACCTCTGAGCTTCAGATCGTGGACGGTGAGGACTATGTGACGCTGGTAACTTGCGTGCCGGTGGGAGTGAACAGTCATCGGCTGCTGGTAAGGGGGAAACGTACCGCGTGAAAAACGCCCCTGAGCAGAACGTAACATCTGCTCAGGGGCATGCTTCTTTATTCTTATACACTTTTCAACTATTTTTATGGCACAGTTATTACACTTTTCAATACATTTATTCACCCATAAATTACACTTTTGCATATGCCTGCCGTTGGTGCAGGGGAAAAGAACATGAAAAACCGCCTGAATCGGCGTGATCCAGGCGGAAGCGTTATAATTCCTCATCTAAAATTGCTTGAAGCATGCTTCGTAACTCTGCAAAATCAATTTTGGCGGTATTGTAAACATCCTCCATACGCAGAGTCTGATATTTGTGCGCCGCAATGTCCCGCATACCAGCGGCAGCCTTCCACGGAACTTCCCGGTGTGCGCTTCGCAATTCATCTGACGTGTTCTTAATTAGCTCACCGATATTGATCACCGTCATGCAGACAGCACGTTTGAGAAGCTCATTCTCCGCAAATTCTGAAAGCGTTGCATCGCCCAGCAATTCCGTTCCAATGTCAATTTCGCTGATAACCTTTTGCAAGACAATTTTATCTCTATGCTGCATAAAGCTCAACAACCTTCCCAATTTCAATCATGTCCGTTGGCTGGATTGGCCCGTGAATAATATCTACGCCCAAGCCAAGCAGTTCCTCTAACTCGCAGCGGAGCCTTGAAATCGTCATAAGTGTGATCGGAGCGGAAAATTCAATGATCAAGTCCACGTCGCTGTCCTCACGATTGGTACCATCCGCTCTGGAACCAAATAGCGTAATGCGGCGAATCGGATATGCTTCCACAATATTCAAGAGGCTGCGTTTTAACGAATCGATTGTCATAGAAAGCACCTCACTTCATTGTTTCTGCTTAAATTATACCACAAAGCCTTGTCTCATACAACGTGTTCTGCGTGGTTTACGCTTCAGGCTGAATCACTTCATCCATTGACTGAGCAGTTCTATTTTCCGATGATAGCCTTTCAGAATTGCTTCTATGTTGATCTGTGGATCAAGCCCATCAAATAAAATATGCTTTCCGACATCGGCTCACAGCCCCCAATTTGCAAATTCTTTTTGGAACAGGATCTCATCGATTGCGGACTCCATTTGAAGCTCGGCAGCATCCGCCGCCCATAAAAGTCGCTCTTCCGTAAATACCGCATCGAATGGGAGCCGGATAATCCTGTCATCGTAATAAAGCACCGCGCAGATTCCGCCGTTGTGGTACTCCCAGCGCCCCGGCACCTTGTATCTGGAGCAAAATAGGGGCTGAGCGGTGATTCTCTCAAGCGGTACATTATTTTCTTTATGCAGCGGCGCACCAGCCACGGTATCATCAGGATCATCGAACAGCTGTTCCACGGAGCAGCC
>OLRG01001293.1_pt1 | contig 20761 bp, 16 predicted proteins | sample 1672331 | NCBI WGS metagenome assembly OLRG01 (sample SAMEA3136672, study PRJEB25190) | human gut metagenome
AAATGGTATCCACGAGGACGGCAGAGCCGCCAGCCGCTGTGCCAGCTGGATCCAAGCCCATCTGTAGCACCGTTCCCGGACTCTTTGGAGCATTCCAAAAAGTCCGGGTTCTTTTCATCGCAATTTCCGTAGATTACACTGGACAATCCATAGCCGTTATACTATAATCGACATTAGATTTTTGACAAAACCTGCGCAAAATTATTTCAGACGTTTTCACCGTTTTACATCCACAAGGAGTTGAGGATATGCCAAAGCCAAAGCACATTGCCGCCCTCGCCGGAGGCGTGATTTTTTTTCTTCTGATCGTCCTGATTGCAGTAAAGCTGGGCGGCAGTCACGGCAAAAGCACCGAGGAAACTGACGCTCAAATCTCCGCAGGTGTTGCATATCTTCAGGGGCTTGAGCAGCAGGATCCCGATCAGGTAGATCAGATTCTCAAGCAGCAGCGGCTTCAAAAGCTTCAGGACATGCGGGATGAGCGTCTGCGCCAGCTGGAATCCGGTGAGATCTCCGTTTGGAGCCTCTTTGAAGACTATGTGCTCTGCGGCGATTCCCGTGCAGAGGGCTTCTCTTTCTATGGCTTTCTGCCGGAGGAACGCGTTATTGCGGAGACCGGTGCGAATCTGGAGCATCTGGCCCAGCATGTGCCGGACATCGCAGCCCTGAATCCGTCCAATATTTTTCTCTGCTATGGACTCAATGACATCGGCATGTATGCAACGGTAGATGATTTTTCCGCCCGCTTCACAGAGATCCTGAACGACCTCCATACCCGGCTTCCGGACGCCGTATGCTACATCAGCTCCATTATCCCCGCCTACGCAGGCAGTGTCACCATGGCCGATATCGCCCCCTATAACACTGCAATGTCCGCCATCTGTGATATGCTCCCTTACTGCACCTATGTGGACAACTCCGAGACCGCATCCAAGTACACGGATCTCTGGGAGCCGGATCAGATCCATGTGCAACGGGATTTCTACCCCCACTGGGCAACTGACCTGATCATGGCTGTCTACAATGCAGGACTGGAAGAAGACCAATCGTCTTCCACCGCCAATTGATCCCCTGAAGGAGGAAAGGAAATTGAAGTCTCCAAAAATTATCATACTGGAAGTGCTCAAATGGCTGTGTGTCGCAGGGCTTTTGGTGCTTTTATTTGTACTGCTCTCCTCTACCCGGGTCAGCCGTGCGGATTTTTCCGATGTACAAAGTGCGGTGCTGGCCGCTGCGGATCTTGATCCCATGGCAGAAGGCGATAATCAGACCCTGAAGCGTCTCTACGGACTCAGCGCCAGCGACTTTGAACATGTCTGCATTTACTACCCCACCACCAACATGGGTGCAGAAGAACTGCTGCTGATCCAACTGAAGGACACCGCACAGCAGCAGACCGTAAAGGACGCCATTGCCGCCCGTGTGGACACACAGAAAAAGAACTTCGACGGCTACGGCGTTGATCAATATGACATGCTGGAAAACAGCATTGTAGAAGTACAGGGCAACTACATCCTATTCATCTCAGCCAGTGACCCTGCGCCTGTGCGCAAGGCCTTCCAAGGCGCATTGTAAGGAGGGCATCTCAATGACATTCAACTCCATTGTGTTTCTGTTTTCCTTCCTTCCCATCTGCCTGATCCTGTGCTATGTGGTGCCCAAGCGGTTCCGTAATGTGCCCATGCTTCTGTGCTCCCTTGTATTCTATGCATGGGGCAATCCTACCTACCTGCTGCTGATGGCGTTTTCGGTGGTCTTCAACTATTTTACCGGATTGCAGCTTGCTGCCTATCAGGAAGAAGAGCGGCATACCGGCGCGAAGGTCTCCATGATCTGCGCCGTGGTGGTCAATCTTCTTGTGCTTGGCTTTTTCAAATACTACGGCTTTTTGCTCTCCACCATCAACAGCCTTACCGGACTTCATCTAAGCGCTCCGGAGCTTCCTCTTCCTCTGGGTATTTCCTTCTTTACCTTCTCCGTCCTCAGCTATGTGCTGGACGTTTACCGCGGTAAAGCAGAGGTTCAGAAAAACTTCCTTGATTTCGCGCTGTTTGTGACCTTCTTCCCCAAGGTGATCTCCGGCCCCATTGTCCAATATCACGACATGGCCGCACAGCTGAAAGAGCGTTCCATGAGTCCGGCAAAATTTGGCGGCGGTATCAGTCTTTTTCTGGTTGGTCTTGCCAAGAAGGTACTGCTGGCCGACAATCTCGGCGTAACATTTTCCGCCATCTCGGGCCTTGATGCCATGTCTGCCGGAACCGCATGGCTGGGCATGATCCTCTACAGCCTTCAGCTGTATTTCGACTTCTCCGGCTACTCCGACATGGCCATTGGTCTGGCTCAGCTGTTTGGATTTACATGGGAGAAGAACTTTGACTACCCCTATCTTTCCACAGGAATCTCAGAATTCTGGCGGCGCTGGCATATCTCTCTGGGCGCATGGTTCCGGGAATATGTCTATATTCCGCTGGGCGGCAATCGCTGCTCCAAAAAGCGTCAGCTTTTGAACCTCAGTGTTGTGTGGCTGCTCACGGGTCTATGGCACGGTGCCGCATGGAACTTTGTGTTCTGGGGCATCTATCACGGACTGCTTGTAATCCTTGAGAAATTTGTACTGAAGGACGCATGGCCGAAGGTACCAAAGGCCCTGCGCATCCCTGTTACCACACTTTTGGCCTTCTTTGGCTGGGTGCTGTTCTTCTCCCCGTCCCTGAGCGGTGCTCTCCACTATTATGGACAGATGTTCGGCAGCAGTCACATGGGACTCTTTGACAGTACCTTCCGGTACTACTTCTTCGGCAGTCTCCGTCTGCTGATCCTTGCCGTCATCGGCTGCGGCCCGCTGGTCCACACCCTGCATCAGCGGATCTGCTATCAGCGCGGAGGAAAGGCGATCTACATATCTGTGGTACTGTTTCTCCTTCTGCTGATCCTCTGCGTGGCCTATATGTTGAGCGCCACCTATTCCTCGTTCCTCTATACACAATTCTAATGAAGGGAGGGTTTCTCATGGATTCTACAATCAATCAATCTGCTTCTGTGCAGGATAACACCGCACATACAACACAGCCCGAGTGCTCCGAAGCCGCCGGTAACGGCACCGCTGCTTCCCCGCAGCCCCAAAAAGATTCCCAGCATCGGATTGCCGCCGCAAAAAAACGCCGCCGTATGGTTCGGCAGCGCCGTGCCACTCACAATGTGATTCTGGCCGGAGCGTTTCTTCTGATCCTTCTGCTGTTCTTTCTGATCAATCTATTTGTACGGGATCGGGATTTTTCTGACGCCGAAAACCGGAAGCTGGCCCAGAAGCCGCAGCTGACCACCGCTTCTCTTTTAGACGGAAGCTATTTTTCCGACCTTACCAGCTACACCGCCGATCAATTCTTTGGCCGGGACCGCTGGATGTCCATGAAGCTGAAGGCAGAAACCCTCATGGGCCGCATGGACGCCTCCGGTATCTATCTGGGAAAGGACAATTATCTGCTGGGCACCCCGGAGACGCCGGATCCTGAGGCACTGTCCCGTACCATAGGCCGCATCAACAGCTTTGCCGCCACCCACTCGGATCTTTCCATGCGGATGCTGCTGGTTCCCGATGCCGCCATGATCTTAAGTGACAAGCTTCCGAAAAACGCACCGGTTCGGGATCAGCTTGCGGACATGGATGCGGCCTCCGCTCAGTTCTCCGGCTCTGTGCAGTTTATCAGTGCTGCGGATGCCCTGTCTTCCCATGCAGATGAGTACATCTATTATAAGACCGATCACCACTGGACCTCTCTGGGCGCCTACTACACCTTTACAGCCGCAGCCGGTCAGCTGGGTATTGCCACGCCAGCAAGTAATTACGACACCTATACCGTCACCGACAGCTTCGAGGGCACCCTTTCTTCCAAAAGCGGCAGTCACCGCACCAAGGATTCCATTGATATTTACCAGCCCAAGAGCAATGTGACCTATTACGTTACCTACTCCGACAGTACCCAGCGGATCTGCTCCCTGTATCAGTCGGAATGCCTGAACGTCAAGGACAAATACACGGTATTCTTTGGTGGAAACCATCCCAAGGTGGAGATCAGCACCACTGCCAACAACGAGCGTGTGCTGCTGCTGTTTAAGGACTCCTATGCAAACTCCTTTGTCCAGTTTTTGACGCCGTATTACCAGAAGATCATCATGATTGATCCACGGTACTACTATGACAGTCTCGACTCCATCCTCACCAGCGAGGGGGTCACCGATGTACTGTTCCTCTACAGCGCCGATACCTTCCTACGAGATACTGCACTGGCCGACGTGCTGGAGACTGCTGATACGCAGGCCGCCGTTCCCGCCGATACCGAATCATCAGATCCCGTCCATTCGGAAAGCAGCGTGCAGGAGCCGGCGGTTCTGGACAGCACAGCCGAAAGCTCCGTCACAGAACCAACCGCAGAATAACAAAAATGCGCCCGTACCGGAATGGTGCGGGCACATTTTATATGGTCTAAATGGTACAAAGAAGGAGCTGCGATGCAGCTCCTTCTCATGGATTTATCTTGGTGAATTTTTACTTGGTGCCGAAGATACGATCGCCTGCGTCACCGAGGCCCGGAACGATATACTTGTTCTCGTTGAGCTTCTCATCCACAGCTGCCACATACATCTCTACGTCAGGATGCTCTTCCCGAACGGCCTGAATGCCCTCGGGGCAGCCGATGATGTTCATGAGCTTGATGTTCTTGCAGCCGTAGCCCTTCAGGAAGGTGATGGCCGCAGAGGCGCTGCCGCCGGTAGCAAGCATGGGATCCACAATGAGAACCTCACGCTCAGAGATATCAGGGGGCATCTTGCAGTAATACTCCACAGGATTGTGGGTCTCCGGATCACGGTACAGACCGATATGTCCAACCTTTGCAGAGGGAATCAGATCAATGATCGTGTCAACCATACCAAGGCCGGCACGAAGAATGGGCACGATGGCCAGCTTCTTGCCTGCCAGACGCTTAAAGGTGCCGGTGGCAATGGGCGTTTCAATGGTAACGTCCTCCAGAGGCAGGTCACGGGTGGCCTCATAGCACATCAGTGCAGCGATCTCACCGACTACCTCACGGAATTCCTTTACGCCGGTGTTCTTGTCACGCAGAATTGAGACCTTATGCTGGATCAAGGGATGATCCAATACATGCAGTTCTGCCATTTTTTAGTCCCCTTTCAATTGTTTCAGTTTTTCCAGCCGCTCCCGCTCTGCCTGAGAAAGACGAAGATAATTTGGCTCCAGCTCGCCGGGGGCTTCCAGCTCCCCGTTTATGGCCATTTCCTCTGCGGCCATGGCCACGCCGGAGGCACGCTGCATCTCCAGATGGATCGGAGGCAGGGTCAAAAGCGGCAGTGCTTCTGATAGAGTATTATAGCACAGTTTCGTCCCATCTCCAACCAGAAAAATCGTTTTTTCGTAAGTTTCCAGATCTTTTTTCAAATCTTCCAGAGAAATGGCTCGATCCTCGGTGAGCCGGGTCAAATTTTTACCATCCGACTCGAATAGTGCGTTATAGACCTGACTGCGCCGGGCGTCCATCACCGGGCAAATGATCCCCCGCATCATGGTCATCTGCGCCGCCATGGCCGCAAGGGTACTGACACCGCATACCGGCTTGTCCGCTCCCCACGCAAGGCCCTTAGCCGCCGACACGCCGATGCGAACGCCTGTAAAGCTGCCCGGCCCCTTGGCTACTGCCACCGCAGTTAGATCTGCCGGTGTAACGCCGCAGTCCCGCAGTACCTGCTGGGCCATGGGCATCAAGGTGGCAGAATGTGTTTTTCCGTTATTCTGAAAGCTCTCAGCCAGCAGCACGCCGTCTTGCAGCAGTGCTACCGACGCGGCCTTGGCCGAGGATTCAAAGGCTAAGATCAGCATAAGCTTCTCCTCCTTCTATGGTAATGCATCTTCCGTCATCACATTCAGGATCTCTGTGAATAACGACCTTCAGTGCGTCCTCCAGCACATCTTCTACCCGCTCGCTCCACTCTACGGCAATGACACCGCCCCGGGCAAGGTAATCCTCCCAGCCAATGTCAAAGAGATCCTCGGAGGAGGAGAGCCGGTACATGTCAAAGTGAAACAGAGGGATTTTTCCCGGATATTCATTGACAATGGTATAAGTAGGGCTGGTAACCGCATCTTCGATTCCAAGTCCTCTTGCAAGGCCCCGGGTAAAGGCGGTCTTCCCCGCCCCAAGATCGCCATAATAGGCGACCACAGCACCGGGATGCAGCTGCTGTCCCAGCCGCCGCCCCAGAGCTTCGGTCTCCTGCGGCGATGACGTATAAAATTCCATATGCTTCACGCTACGATTCACTCCCACAATGGCCCCTGCGCAGCCCTATGGATCCTTTTGCGCAGGTTTATGCCCGTGTTTCGTTTATTATACCACAGTCCGTGCAAAAGGGAAAATGTTTTTATTTACTTCCCGCCGTGAAAATGCTAGAATGATGAGAGGCTATTTCCCGGAAAGGAGCGTAAAATGCTCAACGCTATCAAAAAATTCTTTTACCGAACCGACTGGGTGCTGCTGGGCCTCTGTCTGGCCGCCTCCATCTTCGGCATTGTAATGATTGCCAGCGCCTCCAACTATCACGGCGCATCTACCTATGTTTCCAAGCAGATCATCGCCCTGGTCATTGGGTTGATCCTGTTTGTCGTGCTGTCCTTCCTGGATATTGAGATTCTGGCCGAGCATCAGACTCTGCTGGTGATCTTTTCTGCCGTATTTCTCGCCATGCTCTACCCCTTCGGCGTAGAAGGCGACACCGGCAACCGGAGCTGGATGTCCATTCCCGGCATGCCCTTTATGATCCAGCCTGCAGAATACTGTAAAATTATCTACATCATTGTCTGCGCACGAATCATGACCATTTATCAGGAGCATATCAATTCACTTCCCTGCGTCCTGCGCTTGGGGTTTGTTTCTGCCGTTTTCATGGGTCTGATCGTTGTAATCTCCAAGGATGCGGGCGTAGCTCTGATCTATGTTTTCACCCTGATCATCATGGCGCTGGCCGGCGGCTTCAGCTTTATCTGGTTTGCGGCGGCCGGGGCCGGGCTTGCCGTAATCGTTCCCATTCTCTGGAACAGCAGTCTGGTTCGTGAGGATCAGAAAAACCGTGTTATGGTACTCTTCGACGAGAGCATCGACCCGCTGGGTACTACGGTCCGGTATCAGGCATCCCGTTCCATCAATGCCATTTCCGGCGGCGGTCTCACCGGTCAGGGACTTTTTCAGGGCACACAGATCCAGTCCGGCAATGTTCCCGCTCAGCATACAGACTTTATCTTCGCCGCCATCGGGGAAGAGCTCGGCTATGTGGGCTGCGCCCTCTGCATTGGCCTTCTGGTAGCCATCATCCTGCGAATTCTCTATGTGGGTGCCCACTCTCAGAGCTATTTCTACCGTCAGGTCTGCGTAGGCATTGCAGGCACCCTGATGTTTCAGATCATCATCAACATCGGCATGTGTCTGGGCGTTGCGCCGGTCATTGGTCTGACGCTCCCCTTCTTCAGCTACGGCGGCTCTTCCATGATGTCCCTGTTTATCGCCATGGGTGTTATTTCCAGTGTACGAATGCACCCCTCGCCAGACTCCCAACAGCGATATCTGCGCCTGCCCGTCTAGCTTCTGTGTCACCTCTTACACCGCAATGGATCATCATTGCGGTGTATTTTTTTCCCCAGCAGGAATATTTTTTCTCTGACGGCAAACAATACCTCTGCAAAACAAGATGCAAAACGGAGGTAATACCATGAAACACTTGCTTGCCCGATTGATGCCGCTGGCGCTCCTTGTGCTGAGCCTGTCTGTCCCAGTCTGCGCAGCGGATGCTGATGTAGCTTGGGGCGATGTCTACTGCTTTTCTGGCAGCACCATTGCACAGGAAAACGACTGTCAGGGCATCATCATTACCGCAGTGCCCGAGGATCAGCTGGGCCGCGTCTATCTCGGCAGCCGTACCATCGCAGCCGGAGACGTGCTGACACAGACCCAGGCGCAGCAGCTGACGCTGATCCCCGTACAGGGGGCAGAGGGCGAAGCCATTGTGAGCTGCATGTCCATCACGCCGGAGGGCCTCAGCGGCGAAAGTCAAATGACCATTCGCATTGGCTCCGGGAAAAATGAAGCTCCCACCGCAGAGGACTCTGAATTTGAAACCTATAAAAATATCCCCGGTGAAGTTCCCCTAAAGATCTCCGACCCGGAGAACAATCCGCTGACCGTAACCGTCATCAAGGAACCCAAGCGTGGAACCCTTGAAATCGCCGAGAACGGCACTGTCACCTATACCCCCGAGAACAACAAGGTCGGAAAAGACAGCTTCACCTATACCGTTGCAGACTCCGCCGGAAACACTTCGGAGGAGGCCACAGTACGCATCCGTATTCTCCGCCCCTCAGACCGGGAAACCTATCAGGATATGGACGGAGATCCGGCGCAGCTGTCTGCGGTTTGGATGCGGGAAGCCGGACTTTACGACGGAAAGACGGTTGCCGGAGAAAAGCTCTTTTGTCCCAACGATACCGTAACCCGGGGAGAATTCATTGCCATGTGTGTCCGGCTCACCGGCGAAGATCCGCAGCTGCTGGAAACGGGTTTTATTGACGGAAGCGATATGCCGCTCTGGCTTCAGCCCTATGTCTCCACTGCGGTAAAATGCGGATTTATCAGCGGTTATCCCACGGAAAATGGTCTTGCCATGCAGGCGGATACGGCCATCAGTGGAAGCGAAGCCGCTGTGATCCTCACCAGAATGCTGAATCTCACCACAGATGGAACGCAGCCCGTCATGGCAGAGTTTGACACGCTTCCCGCTTGGGCTGCCGATGCCTGCACCGCAGCCAGTCAGGCCGGTCTCATGACCGTCAGTGCCCCGGAAGGCGACCTCACCTACCGGGATGCGGCGCTGATGCTCTACCGTGCCAATCTGCTGGCCGGTCAGCAGGAAAACTCTCTGCTGGCCTGGGCAAAAGAATAAAGTGATCCCCCTGATACACCTCTTTGATGTACTCAGGGGGAATTCTCTTATCATTCTTCTTTTTTGATGACATATCCCAGTGCTTCCAGCGAATCCGCCGGAATGATTGCCCCGGTGGTGTCTCCTGTTGCAAGGCTTCTGGTGGGATCCACATAGAAGGTCTCACCCGCCAGCTGCAGCTCCGTCCACACATGGTCTTCTATTCCATAAGTACCGCTGACCAGCCTGCATGGAATATCCATATCCCGAAGCAACAGCAGATATCCCTGACAATACCCAAGGCTGGAGGCATGGTCAAGGCACAATGCACCATAGGCACTGTCCGAAAAGCTGGTAGCAGCTTCATCCAGCTTTCCATCCCGAACCAGCCGCTCCAGCAGACGCTGGGCGCTGGTCACATCGCTGTTTTCACTGCCATAGAGTCCGGTAAGCTTTTGAACCGTCGCAGCAGTTTCCGACTTACAGGCCTCCAGTGAGGTCCTTGTGTGTGCATACCGGAAGGTGATTTCCAAAATCCTTCTGCTCCCCGTTTCCGGGAATGTGACGATCTCCAATTGCGGAAGCTCTATCGCAAAATCCGCATTGTCCCGGAACACCTCTTCCATCAGCGCCTCCATATCAAGGCTGCCATAGTCCTCTACACGAAGCCGCACCACAGGCTCATAGTCCTCCATGGCATCCCTCAGCCGAGATTTGACTCCCGAGATGCCGGAGGTATTTTGAATGGACTGGATCTCTTCCAGTGTTCTTCGGTAGGTAGTATGCACATGAATCTCATAATAACTGACAATTTTAGAATAGTCATAGGTCATGTAATCCACCGCAAAGGTCCCCAGCGGGTCACCCCGGGACACCTCATAGACGGCGCTGGACAGATCCTGAGACAGATCACCGGAGTAGGACTCCGCCCGGATCACGCCCTCCTCTACCGCATCCTCCACCAGACCAAGGATGGCATTTTTGAGGCTCAGGTATCCGCTGACCGTCAAGACACTGGTATCCGTTTCTACCTGATAGGATTCATTATGCGGTTCCACTGCCACATAGGTCCCGCTGCCAAAGGCGCTGCATCCAGCGAGCATCCCAATCACCAGCACCATGGTCAGAAGTTGTTTCACCGTGATTCCTCCTACAGTTTGTTCTTGGAGTAGCGTTCAAAGCCCTCTCCCAACACCTGATGCGCTTCCTGAAGCACAAGAAAGGCCGCCGGATCAATTGCCATGACCAGCTCCTTCAGTTCTGCAGCCTGACGGCGCTTAACTGCGCAGTAGACAACATTTTTCCGATTTCCGGTGTAAGCTCCCTCCCCTTTCAGGAAGGTGCAGCCCCGCTCCAGCTTCTGGTCGATGGCGTCTCGAATTTCCAACGAACGATCTGTTACAACGACTGCCACCAGCGAGAAATCGAACCGGTACACCACCGCATCCATCGCCTCGCTGCTCACATACAGTGCAATGCAGCAGTAGAGCACTTTGTTGAGATCCCGGAAGGCAATACCGGTGATGAGCGCGATCACCAGATCCACTGCCATTACCAGCTTCCCCATGGACATATCCTTAAAGCGGTACTTCATAAGCCGGGCGATAATATCGGTGCCACCGGTGGAGGCCCCCTGCATCAATACAATGCCGCAGCCTACGCCCACCAGTCCGCCGCCAAAGATGGCCCCCACCAGCGGCTCCGTCTCTGCACTGATCCACGGAGCCAGCACATCAATGAGCACCGAGGAGATGGCCATCCCGGCCAGCGATCCCCAGAAGAACTTTCGTCCTACAAATCGGTATCCCGCCAGAAACAGAGGAACATTGATCAGCAATGTCAGCACACCCACAGACAGCACCGGTACAAAGTAGGCGATGACCACTGCAAGGCCGGAAATGCCGCCTGCACCGATCTGGTTGGGTGCCAGAAACAGGTCGAAGCCCACTGCGTAAATAGCGCTGCCCACAAAGATCCAGAACAGGCTTTTTAGAATTTTCGGTATATTCTCTTTCAAACGATCCCCTCCTATACAGAGGCCTTATGGAAGTTCCAACTGCATCGGCATGGGTGCCGATGCAGTTAAGGCAATCCCGCATTATTCAGCAAGGCGATTTGGCGCAGCATTGCCTTTTTCTTTTACAATTCCATGGTCAGCTGGGTGTCCTCCAGATCCTCTTCCTTGAGGATGGCTCCCGCAGCAGGGATACTGCGGCTGCGATATCGGGTCACGTTCTGAACACCGCTGCCCTCCAGCAGACGAATATGGTCAAGGAGCGCCTTTTTTCGGAGCGTCAGCGCCGCAACACCAATGGTAGAACGGGTAGACTTTACACTGAGCAGTGCCGTAGAGAGCACCAGCGCCCGGCCATCGGTGGAGTAGAGCACCACATCGGCATCCTCATGCAGGCACAGCACGCCCTTCAGCGGCGCCTTATCGCTGTATGCGCCGGTGAGCTTCCGGCGGTTAGACTTGGTGTCATAGGCCGAAAGCGCCACCTTGCCCACCTTGCCGTTCTCATAGGCAAAGAGCATAAAGCCGGAGTAGTCTCCGGGCAGGCATACCGCCGTTACCAGTTCGCCCTCGTCGAAGCCCAGCTTTGTGGGAAGATAATCCCCCAGCACACTGGCCTTGGTATCCTTAAACTCACTCAGGGATGTCTTATAGACCTCACACCGGTCGGTAAAAACAAGCACCTCTGCCCGATTGGTGGTCTGGGTCTCCAGCACCATCCGATCCCCTTCCTTGAGCTTCTGTTCCCCGCTCATGCGGAGGCTCTGGGGCGTGATCTTTTTGAGGTACCCGTCACGGGTCACAAACAGGTTCACCGGATAGTCCGGAGCCTGCTGCTGTTCCTCCTGATACTCCTCTACCGCCTCATAGCGAATGGTGGTACGGCGGTCTGTGCCGTACTTCTTGGCCACATTCTCCAGTTCCTTGACAATGATGGCCTTGATGCGCCGGGGAGAATTTACGGTATCCTCCAGATCTGCAATCTCCTTCTGAAGTGCATCCGTCTCCTGCGTGCGTTTCAGAATATACTCCCGGTTGATGTTCCGAAGCTTGATCTCCGCAATATAGTTGGCCTGGATCTCATCAATGCCAAAGCCGATCATCAGGTTGGGAATTACGTCCTCTTCCAGCTCCGTCTCCCGGATAATGCGGATGGCCTTGTCGATATCCAGCAGGATCTTCTGCAGGCCCAGCAGCAGATGGAGCTTTTCCTTCTTCTTCGTGAGGCTGTAGTAGACCCGCCGACGGACGCACTCGGTACGCCAAGCCGTCCATTCCTCCAAAATTTCTCCAACCCCCATGACTTTTGGGAAACCGCCAATGAGGATATTGAAGTTGCAGGGGAAGCTGTCCTGCAGGGGCGTCAGCTTCATGAGCTTGGCCATAAGCTTATCCGGGTCAACGCCTCGCTTTAGATCAATAGTCAGCTTCAGGCCGCTGAGATCCGTTTCATCCCGCATGTCAGAAATCTCCCGGATCTTCTCCGCCTTGATCAGCTCTGCCACTTTATCGATGATGGCCTCGGAGGTAGTGGTATAGGGGATCTCATAGATCTCAATGAGATTTTCCTCCTTCACATACCGCCATTTCCCCCGGACACGAATGCTGCCCCGGCCGGTATTATAGACGTTATTGATCTCATTTTCATCATAAACCAATTCGCCGCCGGTAGGGAAATCCGGGGCCAGCAAATATTCCTTCAGGTCGCAGTCCGGGTTCTTGATCCGGGCAATGGCCGCATTACAGACCTCCCGGAGATTAAAGCCGCAGATGTTGCTGGCCATACCAACTGCAATGCCGTTATTGGCAGACACCAGCACGTTGGGAAATGTGGTGGGCAGCAGCGACGGCTCCTTCATGGTGCTGTCGTAGTTATCCACAAAATCTACGGTGTCACTGTCGATGTCCCGGAACAGCTCCTGACAAAAGCTGTCCAGCTTCGCCTCGGTATAACGGGAGGCCGCATAGGCCATGTCCCGGGAGTAGGCTTTACCAAAGTTACCCTTGGAGTCCACAAAGGGATGAAGCAGGGCTCCATAGCCCCGGCTGAGGCGTACCATGGTCTCATAAATCGCCGAATCGCCATGGGGGTTAAGGCGCATGGTCTGGCCAACGATATTGGCAGACTTGGTGCGGCTGCCATTTAAGAGCCCCATTTTATACATGGTATACAGCAGCTTCCGGTGAGAGGGCTTAAAGCCGTCGATCTCGGGAATGGCCCGAGATAACGCTCATCGCATAGGGCATAAAGTTGATTTCCAGCGTCTCGGTAATGGGCTGCTCCAAAATTTCGGCGTGAAGTCCCATGACGTTGGGATTATCCTTATGCTGTTTTTCATCCTTTTTCTTTTTTGCCATGTGTAGCCCCCTCCTTTCTAGGAAATATCGGCAAGTTCCAGGAACTTATAGCCGTTTTCTGTGATATGATCCTTGCGCCCCTGCAGATTATCGCCTTCCAGAAGATCAAACATCGCCGCTGTGGCCTCTGCCTCCTGGGGCATGACCTTAATCAGCCGCCGGGTAGCGGGATTCATGGTAGTCATCCACATCATGTCCGGGTCGTTTTCACCAAGGCCCTTGGAACGCTGAATGGTGATCTTCTTATTCTCCCCGATGTTCTGAACGATCTCGTCCTTCTCCCGGTTGGAATAGGCAAACCATGTCTTCTCCTTGCAGGTGATCTCAAAGAGCGGAGATTCTGCAATATATACATAGCCCTGCTGGATCAGCGTAGGTACCAGCCGATAGAGCATGGTGAGGATCAGCGTGCGGATCTGGAAGCCGTCCACATCCGCATCGGTGCAGATCACGATTTTATTCCAGCGGAGGTTGTCCAGATCAAATACAGAAAGATCCTTGGCCTTTTTTCCGCCGGTAATCTCTACACCGCAGCCCAGCACTTTAATCAGGTCGGTAATGATATCGCTCTTAAAGATTCGTGCATAGTCTGCCTTCAGGCAGTTCAGGATCTTGCCCCGAACGGGCATGATCCCCTGAAATTCTGCATCACGGCTGAGCTTGACCGATCCCAATGCGGAATCGCCCTCCACGATATACAGCTCCCGGCGGGAAACATCCTTACTGCGGCAGTCTACAAACTTCTGCACCCGGTTGGCAATGTCCACATTCCGGGTCAGATCCTTCCGGATCTTTACTTTGGTCTTCTCCGCTGTCTCCCGTGCCCGCTTGTTGATGAGCACCTGATCGGCAATGCGGTCTGCCTCCGCCTTATTCTCAATAAAGTAGACCTGAAGCCGGGACTTAAAGAACTCAGTCATGGCCTCCTGCACAAATTTATTGGTAATGGCCTTTTTGGTCTGGTTTTCATAGCTGGTCTGGGTGGAGAAGCAGTTGGTCACCAGTACCAGACAGTCGGCGATATCCTGAAACGTCACCTTTGACTCATTCTTGTTATATTTCCCCGCCTGCTTAATATAGGCATCCACCGCATAGACAAAGGCTGTCTTTACCGCCTTTTCCGGTGCACCGCCATGCTCCAGCCAGGATGAGTTATGGTAGTATTCCAGTACATTGATACTGTTGGAAAAGCACAGCGCCGCTGTGATCTTCACCTTATAATCGGCCATATCGGCACGGTCCCGACCCTTGCGCTCTGCCTCCCAATACTGGGGCATGGTCATGGCCTTATCCTCAGTGAGTTCCTTCACATAGTCGAGGATGCCGTTTTCATAGCAGAAATCCGTCTCTTCAAAGCTGCCGTCAGGCTTTTCATTCCGCAGGCGGAAGGTAATGCCCGCATTGACCACAGCCTGACGCTTTAGGATATCCGTATAATATTCCAGCGGAATATTGATATCTGTAAACACATCCAGATCCGGCATCCACCGGAAGCAGGAGCCGGTCTGCTTCCGATCCAGCTTATCGGTTTTCAGTCCGCCGATATTTTCGCCCTTTTCAAAGTGCAGCGAGTATTTCTTTCCGTCCCGGCGGATCACCGCATCAAAATATCGGGACGCATACTGGGTCGCACAGGCGCCCAGACCGTTGAGGCCCAGAGAATACTCATAGTTCTCTCCCTCATTATTGCTGTACTTGCCGCCGGCATATAGCTCACAGAACACCAGTTCCCAATTGAACCGCTGCTCTGTCGGGTTCCAGTCCACAGGGCAGCCCCGGCCAAAGTCTTCTACCTGCACCGAATGGTCCAGATAACGGGTGACAAGGATCTGATTCCCGTGCCCCTCTCGGGCTTCATCAATGGCATTGGACAAAATCTCAAACACTGCGTGCTCGCATCCCTCCAGCCCATCAGAGCCGAAGATAACTGCGGGACGAAGCCGAACCCGGTCCGCGCCCTTGAGCATGGAAATACTCTCGTTGCCATAGGTTGCTTTCTTCTTCATGTTGTTCCCCCATATAGTTTTCTTTTTGGGCATAGAACGCCAATTTAATATTTAAGGTATATTATAGGGGAAAAACGCCGCAGTGTCAATGTTTCCGGGGTCATCCTCCCGGTTTTGCCCGGAAAACGCAGCATACCGAACCGGTCTTCTGATGACCGGTTCGGTATTGCTTTTTATATACTGGAACTTATTTTGGCTCCACCAGCGGCGGCGTAAAGAGCTCCAAAGCCTCCCGCAGCTTTGGATGATGGATCACAAAATGGATCGCCGGAGCCTTTCCTTTGGACACCATGGCCCATTCTCCGGTTCGGAGATAGATCTGAAGATTCCGGAACGCATTTCCGCTGGTCTCCACCAGTCGGTAATTGCCGTGCTGCTCCGCAAACCGTCTAGACTGTTTCAGGTGCTCCCGATAGGTCTCCCTGTCATAGAGAATGTCCGCTTCATAAAACATCCCGGAAAGCAGCAGCGACGCCGGATGCCGTTCAAACTCCCGGGTATCCAATCCCGGAACATGATCTTCCACCATGCTGTGCGCTAAGACCCGCAGAATCATTTCCCGCTGCGCCCGGGCAGCTCCAATGATTTTCTCCCGGTCCGCATCAGGCAGACTTTTCCCTATGAGAAACCGCTCCAGCGTCTGCGGTTCCATGGTATAAAGCGGCAACGTAGACAAAACGCTTTTCCTCGGCCCCGGCAGCTGGACATCGGCCATAAGAAACGCCTGAAGCGCCCCTGCGTTCTCCCGTCGATAGATGTCCATCAAGGACTGGGCATGCTCCAGCAAGGCATCCGCACGCCGCTGGCAGTAGGCTACATCGTCCCGCGCCTTGGAAAAATAGTACCGCCCTGCCTCATGGCTCCCCGCAATGGCCTCGCCGGATATGGCCGCTGCCCCGGAGACCCGGAGAAAATGCAGGAACACATCATTCTGCACCTTAGGCAGATAGTAGGGGGAGATCTGTCCCGTCATGTACATGGGGATCCAGCTTTCCAGCCCCAGCATCATTTCCTCAAAGGAGCGGTCCAGATTGTGGATCTGCCGGATGTGAAGTCCCTTTTTCAGCATCATCGCCATGCCCATCATCCACTTTTTCGGGAACTCAGGATCTTTGGCCATCTCCTCCATGGGCATGTCGCTGAACATGGTCACGGGCTCCATGGATTTTGACAGCACTGTGGCCTTCAGAAAGTCCAGCTCTCCCTCCATCATTTCCTTCAAGCCGCTGTACGTTCTTGTTCCGGGAAGCTGAAAGGGAACCGTCGGCACCTTGATCTCCGCAAAATGGACCGCCTTCAAATACTCCTCCAGATGAAAAGAATTCAGCCCCTCCAAAAATTTTTCCACACTTTCCCCTGCCCGGTGATCCCTTCGCAGCCAGTCCCTAATACAGTAAGCCCGCTCCGTTTCGTCTTTCAGCCGTTCCTGCGGGACTCCCAGCAGAGCTGACAATATGCCCAGCTGCTCCGGCGCACCATAGTACCGCGCCGTATGGGTCGCCACTGCCATGGCAAACTGCTCCGGCTCCGGCGGCTGCCGGGAGCCATTGCGGAACCGTGAAATGCTGGATGCGTCATAGTTGATATTCTGACAGAGCCTTCCGATGCTCATATGCAGCACCCGCAGCAGCGTATTGAGATTCTGCCCCAAATGAGTCTGATCCTCCACAGCATAGTCTGTGCATGCCGCAAAGCGCTTCTGAACCGTCTGCTCTGTCACGCCTTCCATATGCCGCTCCTCCGCCAGCCGTGCAATGGCCGCACACAGCCGCCGGAAATGGACAGAATCCAGCTCCGGTACGCGATTTCCGGAACGATATCGGCTCATGGATGCCGCCGATATTCCTGCGGCGTCCGCCAATTCCTTTGCCATGCAGTCCAGTTTTAGAATATATCTGTTCAATTCCTCCGAAAATCTCATTTGGACACCTCCCGGCTCATACTACCGCAATTATACACGATAACTGTCGAAAAGAAAAGGAGGCGCCTACATCTACTTTCCCAAACTGGCAAATGACGCTGCCGGTAACTCCATGTCCTTTTCACTGTATATCCGCTATAATTGCAATAACGGAATATTTTGTGGTATTCCATCTGTGATCTTATCTCGAGGAGGTATTGAAATGAAAAAGAAACAAAAGCTCATGTATCGTCTGATTTCCCTTCTGGTACTGCTTTGCTCGGCAGCAATGCTTCTGTCCACGGCTGCCTTCGCCGGTGTGACAGATGTGACCGGCGGCAGCAACACAATTGTTGAAACCTCAGTGGAAGAAGTGTTCTCCGCCAAAGGCTCCATTACCTATCAGGAGACCGGGGAGACCATCTATTTTAAGGATGCCAAAGATGGGGTGGAATTGGCCAGCGATGACCCGTCTGAGCTCACCGCATGGCTCCGCTCCCACCGCGTCTCGGAGGCTTATGAAAAAATCTATACAGGCTCCAAGTTGACTTATACTGGAACGACCTATGATTCCAACGACCCGATCATCGGCGATCCCGATGACATCTTCGCCTCCACTTCCCCCGGCAAGGTCACGATCCATGAGATCCGAACGGACTACTACCTCTATTCCGCCGAGGTAAATATCCCGGTCGGCCGACCGGAAGCCATTGACACCGTGGATCTCACCGGCGCAACGCTGACCTACCAGCCTGGTGAATCCCCCAAGGCCACCGCCGCCCTCTCGGGCAAGTTTGCAACCAGCTACGATATCGTCTATGAGCGCTGGGAAGAGATGGAGAAGCGCGGCAGCACCTATGAGCCTGTGGCCTTCTGGTACTCTGATGAAAGCCAGTACACCAAGGCTACCCCTAAATTTGATACCTTTAAGGCCGATACCACCTATTTCTACTCGATCATGCTTCAGGCAAAGGACGGCTGTAAATTTTCAGACAGCGTTGCCATGACCCTCAACGGCGAGGCCGTCACCGGCGGCATGGTCTCTGTCTATCAGGACGGCGCAACCTGTATGGGGGATGCCATCAAGACACTGACCCCAAAAGCACCTGCGACAGAGCCTACGCCTACCCCTGCGCCCGCTCCCGAACCAGAGCCCGCACTTCCCTTCCGGGATATTTCTGATACGGACTGGTACTATAACGATGTTTCCTACGTCTACAATGCGGGTCTCATGCGCGGAACCGATGATGACATTTTCTCCCCGGCCACAGATATCACCCGTGGCATGCTCCTTACCATTCTCTACCGTCAGGCAGGGACTCCGTCAGTCTCCGGCCCCTGCCCCTTTACGGACGTTCCCAAGAGCTACTATACTGACGCCATAACCTGGGGCGCTGAGGCGGGCATTGCCCTTGGCTATGGGAACCAGCGGTTTGGCCCCGCGAATCCCATTACCCGCCAGCAGCTTGCCGCCATGCTCTATCGTTACGCAGCATACTGCGGCCTCGATGTATCCGGCCGGGAAGATCTTTCCAGTTTCTCCGATGCGTCAGACATCGCCGCTTATGCATCTGCCCCCATGGCATGGTCTGTGCGATGCGGCATTCTCCGCGGCCACACCAGCGGGCTGCTGAAACCCAATGGTCACGCTACCCGCGCCGAGGCTGCCGCCATGCTTCACCGATTCTGCGATTTCTTGGGCAATATCCCCAGATAATCGCAGCTCATCCCTTCAAATCGTCCATAGCTTTTCAAAAGGCCCGTACTGGCCAGATCCATAGGGATCCGGCCGGCACGGGCCGATCTTATATTTTATACATTTATCGCAGCATTTTTATACCGCGGGCTGTTTTACCGTTACCTGCAATTCCTCGCCCGCAACGGTAATTTCCAAAACACTGCCGGTGGGCATATCCCCGGCGAGGATCTTCCGGGCGATCAGTGTCTCCACGGTATGCTGGAGATAACGGCGCAGAGGACGCGCGCCATACAGCGGATCATAGGCCGCATCAATGATGAAGTGCTTTGCCTCCGGCGTCAGCTGGCAGCTCAGCTGCTTGTCTGCCAGCCGACGGTTCAGATCCTTCATCTGCAGGTCGATAATGCTGGTGATATTCTCCCGGGTCAGCGGCTTATAGAAGACGATCTCATCCAACCGGTTCAGGAACTCAGGCCGGAAGCTCTTTTTCAGCAGTGCATTCACCTGATCCTTCGCCTCCTGGGTAATGGAACCGTCCGGGCCAATGCCGTCCAACAGATACTGAGAGCCAAGATTGGAGGTCAGGATAATAATCGTATTCTTAAAGTCTACCGTGCGGCCCTGAGAATCAGTAATACGGCCATCATCCAGCACCTGAAGCAGGATGTTGAACACATCCGGATGTGCCTTCTCTACCTCATCAAACAGGATGACGCTGTAGGGACGGCGGCGGACTGCTTCCGTGAGCTGGCCGCCCTCCTCATACCCAACATATCCGGGAGGTGCACCAATGAGCCGGGAGACGCTGTATTTCTCCATGTACTCAGACATGTCGATCCGAACCATGTTCTTTTCATCGTCAAACAGGCATTCTGCCAGCGCCTTTGCCAGCTCCGTCTTACCTACACCAGTGGGGCCAAGGAACAGGAAGCTGCCGATGGGCCGGTCAGGGTCCTGAATTCCCGCACGGGAGCGCATAATGGCTTCTGCCACAGAGCGCACAGCCTCATCCTGACCGATCACACGCTGATGCAGGGTATCTTCCAGATGGAGTAGCTTCTCCTTCTCCCCTTCCACCAGCTTTGCAACGGGAATGCCAGTCCAGCGCTCGATGATCTTTGCAATCTCGTTCTCCGTGACCTTATCCCGCAGCAGGGAGTTTGTACCCTTTTGATTCTGTACTGCCTGCTCTGCCTCCTCCAGTGCCTTCTTTGCCTCCGGCAGCTTGCCGTACTTCAGTTCCGCCGCGTGCTCCAGATCATAATTCTGTTCCGCCTCTTCAATCTGACGATTCAGCTTTTCAATCTCTTCCCGGAGCTTCTGAACCCGTCCAATGGCGTTCTTTTCGTTCTCCCACTGGGCCTGCATGGTATTGAACCGATCCCGTTCCTCTGCCAGCTCCTTTCTGAGCTCCTTCAGGCGTCCTTCGGAGAGTTCGTCCTCCTCATTTTTCAGGGCAGCCTCTTCGATCTCCATCTGAGTGATCTTGCGGCGTACCTGATCCAGCTCCGTGGGCATGGAATCCATCTCCGTTCGGATCATGGCACAGGCTTCATCGATCAGGTCAATGGCTTTATCCGGCAGATACCGGTCTGTAATATAGCGGTTCGAAAGGGTTACTGCCGCCACAATGGCAGGATCTGTGATCTTAACGCCGTGGAACACCTCATAGCGCTCCTCCAGTCCACGGAGAATCGCAATGGTATCCTCCACCGATGGCTCTGCCACCAGCACAGTCTGGAACCGGCGCTCCAAGGCGGGGTCCTTTTCGATATACTGGCGGTATTCGTCCAGCGTGG
>OLRG01001297.1_pt1 | contig 20692 bp, 8 predicted proteins | sample 1672331 | NCBI WGS metagenome assembly OLRG01 (sample SAMEA3136672, study PRJEB25190) | human gut metagenome
GATGTGATCCTGCACATCATCGGCATGATCGGTGTGGATGGGGCTCTGTATAAGTCTATGGAATTCACAGGCGAAGGCATTAAAAATCTGTCCATGGATGATCGTTTTACCATTGCCAACATGGCAATTGAAGCCGGTGGCAAGAACGGTATCTTCCCGGTTGATGATGTAGCTATGACATACATGAAAGAACATTCCAAGCGGGAATGGAAAGTATTTGAAGCTGACGAGGATGCAGTTTACGATAAGGAATACACTATTGATCTTAGCACACTGCGTCCGACCATCGCGTTCCCACATCTGCCGGAAAACACAAAAACCATCGATGAGATCACAGAAAATGTGAAGATCGATCAGGTAGTTATCGGTTCCTGTACCAACGGACGTATCGATGACCTGCGTATTGCGGCAGAGATCCTGGCAGACAACAAAGTGAAAAAGGGTATCCGCTGTATCGTGATTCCGGCAACACAGAAGATATATCTGCAGGCAATGGAAGAAGGTCTGTTAAAGATCTTTATCGAGGCAGGAGCTGTAGTAAGCACACCGACCTGTGGACCGTGTCTGGGTGGTTATATGGGCATTCTGGCAGAAAATGAGCGCTGTGTGTCCACAACCAACCGTAACTTTGTAGGTCGTATGGGACATGTGGATTCCCTGATCTATCTTGCATCACCGGAAGTGGCAGCGGCAAGTGCAATCGCAGGATGCATTGCAAATCCGGAGAAAGTGGGTGAAAAGTAATGGAAAAAGCTTTAGGACATGTATTTAAATATGGAGATAATGTGGATACGGACGTAATCATTCCGGCAAGATATCTGAACTCTTTTGATGCACAGGAGCTTGCAAGCCATGCGATGGTGGATATTGACCCGGATTTCGTAAAAAATGTGAAAAAAGGAGATCTGATCGTTGCCAATAAGAACTTTGGATGTGGTTCATCCAGAGAGCATGCTCCACTTTGCCTGAAGACGGCAGGAGTAAGCTGTATCATTGCAGAGACATTTGCAAGGATCTTCTACAGAAACGCGATCAATATCGGACTTCCGATCATTGAATGCCCGGAGGCTGCAAAAGAGATCGAAGCCGGAGATGAAGTCGAGGTAGATTTCGACAGTGGTAAGATCTATGACCGCACGAAAGGCACAGAATATCAGGGACAGGCGTTCCCGGAGTTTATGCAGAAGCTGATCGCAGCAGGTGGACTGGTAAATTATACCAATCATAAGAAAAATAAATAAAAGCAGAAGATGCAGACAGAGGATGCGGGAGTAAAATCGTCGCATCCTCATTTTAAGTTTAAGAAAGGAAACGATATGAATGATACAGTGACAAAAGGAAATGCGGCGGCACTTTTGCCAATCGGAGTTTTTCTGCTGATCTTTCTCGGAGCAGGGATTGCTTTTGGAGACTTTTATGCCATGCCGGCTGTGGTTGCATTTCTGATTGCTTTATTTGTGGCTTTTATGCAGAACAGACAACAGAAGTTTGCAGATAAGATCAAAGTGATCGCAAAAGGAGTCGGTGAGGAAAATATTATCACGATGAGTCTGATCTTTCTCTGTGCGGGTGGATTTTCCGGTGCGGTAACAGCAGCAGGAGGAGTGGAAAGCACAGTGAACCTGGGACTTTCTCTGATACCGACCCACTTTGCGGTGGCAGGACTTTTCGTGATCGGCTGTTTTATTTCAGTTTCTATGGGAACATCCATGGGAACGATCGCCGCACTTGCACCGATCGCAGTGGGAATCAGCGAAAAGACAGGATTTGAACTGTCTGTCTGTATTGCTTCTGTTGTATGCGGAGCAATGTTCGGGGATAATCTATCCATGATTTCCGATACAACGATCGCAGCAGTCAAGACACAGGGATGCGATATGAAGGACAAATTTAAAGCCAATTTTCTGCTGGTACTTCCGGCAGCAGTCCTCAGTATCCTGATCTTCTGGATCATGACAAGAAATGTCAGTTATTCTCTGGAGGGAGACCTGAAGTATAACCTGTGGGAAGTTTTTCCTTATCTGATCGTACTGGCGGGAGCTTTGGCGGGAATCAATGTCTTTCTTGTGCTGATCAGCGGAATTGTTATTTCTCTGATCGTCGGGGTGGCAGCAGGAAATATTGCAGTGACAGAGATGTTTAAAGTGGTCGGGGACGGAGTGACTTCGATGTACGATATCACTGTGATCTCAATCCTGGTTGCCTGTATCGTGTCACTGGTGAAAGAAGCCGGTGGTATTCAGTTTATTCTGGATCTGATCAAAAGCAGGATCAGAGGGAAAAAAGGAGCGGAACTTGGAATTGCACTGCTGGCATTATTTGTGGATATATGTACGGCAAATAATACGGTTGCAATCGTGATGACAGGACCGATCGCCAGAGAGATCAGTGAAGAATATGGAGTAGATCCGAAACGTTCGGCATCCCTTCTGGATATGTTCACTTCAGTTGGACAGGGAATGATCCCTTATGGGGCACAGCTTTTATCAGCAGCGACGCTGACAGGCCTGACACCGGTTGATATCTTGCCGAACCTTTATTATCCGGTTCTGATGGGAATCTGCGGAGTTGGTGCAATTTTCTTGAGGAAACGGTAAAGTTGTGATATACTTGCAGAAAAAGAAGCAGAAAAAAGTTTTAAAATATGAAAAAGAGGGCAAAGCGATGAATCTTTTATACAAAAGTACAAGAAATGCAGACAAGACAGTAACAGCTTCGGAGGCAATCTTAAAAGGACTTGCAGATGATGGTGGTCTGTTCGTACCGGTAGCTGTTCCGAAACTGGATGTTACGATGGACGAATTGAAGAGTATGTCTTATCAGGAGACTGCTTACGAGGTTATGAAAAAATTCCTTACCGATTTTACGGAAGAAGAACTGAAGCACTGCATTAACAGTGCCTATGATTCCAAGTTTGATACAGAAGTGATCGCTCCGCTTGTGAAGGTGGGAGATACTTATCATCTGGAACTGTTCCACGGAGCAACGATCGCATTTAAGGATATGGCACTTTCAATTCTGCCACATCTGATGATCACTTCCGCAAGAAAGAACCAGGTGAAGAATGATATCGTGATCCTGACTGCTACCTCCGGAGATACAGGAAAGGCGGCACTTGCAGGATTTGCAGATGTTCCGGGAACGAAGATCATCGTTTTTTATCCAAAGGGAGGCGTCAGCCGTGTGCAGGAACTGCAGATGGTAACGCAGAAGGGAGAGAATACTTCTGTTGTCGCAATCCATGGTAATTTTGATCATGCACAGAGCGGAGTGAAGGCTCTTTTTGAAGATAAAGAACTGGAAAAAGAACTTGCAGCAAAAGGGTATCAGTTCTCCTCAGCCAATTCGATCAATATCGGACGTCTTGTTCCCCAGGTGGTTTATTATGTGTATGCCTATGCAAAGCTGCTTGAGAATGAAGAAATCCAGGCTGGCGAGGAGATCAATGTTACGGTTCCGACCGGAAACTTTGGAAATATTCTTGCAGCATATTATGCGAAGCAGATGGGCGTTCCGATCGCAAAGTTGATCTGTGCCTCCAATGAGAACAAAGTCTTATTTGATTTCTTCCAGACCGGTGTGTACAACAGGAACCGGGAGTTTGTACTGACATCTTCTCCGTCCATGGATATCCTGATTTCCAGTAATCTGGAGCGTCTGATTTATACGATCGCAGGGCAGGACGCAGAGAAGGATACAGAGCTGATGAATGAACTTAAGGAAAAAGGTGTCTATGAGATTACCCCTGAGATGAAAGAAAGGCTGGCTGATTTCAGAGGCGGATATGCAACGGAGGCAGAGACCGCAGAGATGATCCATGATACTTATAAAAAGACCGGATATGTGATGGATACGCATACAGCAGTTGCAGCATATGTATGCAAGAAGTATCGGGAAGAGAGTAAGGATACGAAGAAGTGTCTGGTTGCTTCTACGGCAAGCCCGTATAAGTTTGCACGCAGCGTGATGACTGCGATCGATCCGGCTTATGATGCGATGGATGAGTTCCAGTTGATTGATGAGCTGAACAAGGTTTCGGGATTCCCAATTCCGAATGCAATCGAAGAGATCAGAAATGCAGAGATCCGTCATACGACAGAGTGTGATGTAGATAAAATGAAAGAGACCGTTAAAAAGATTCTCGGCGTGTAGAATATAGGATAACCGGAAATATTTGCGGAGTCTAAAATAAAAGAGATCAGGGGCAGATGTCAGGAGAAAGACCGGACATCTGCCTTTTTGTTCTGAATTAGACAAAAGAAAGGGGAGAACGGGTGAATATACACAAGAAATAAAAGAAAAATTCTGGTACAATATGCAATAGGGGACAGTGCGTCTATTTGTACTGTCTGCCGACGTGGAGAACGGAAAATCGAAAAAGGAGGAACAGGCATGAAAAAGAAGAAGCGGTGTACGCGTGTGGGAGCAGGTGCACTTGCTGCAGTTCTTGCAGTAACTGCAGCAGGAGTTTCAGTTCCGGCACTGGCACAGCAGGCGGTGAGAACAGAATCCCAGACTCAGATGAGTTCAGACCCTGAGCTGGTATATGTGAACAATTACAGTTCTACTGCACAGCGTTCCCAGAATTTCAACAGTAACTGGAAATTCTACTTTGGGGATGCAGGAAATGCACAGGGAGCAACCTTTGATGATTCCAAATGGGAACAGGTTTCCTTACCGCATGACTACAGCATTAGCCAGGAATACTCTAAATCCATGGAAGCAGAAAGTGGCTATCTTGGTGGAGGAACAGGCTGGTACAGAAAGAACTTTACATTAAGTTCTGATACGCAGGGAAAGAGAGTCCGTATTGATTTTGACGGCGTATATATGAATGCGACAGTATGGGTGAATGGTCATGAAGTTGGAACTCATCCGTATGGTTACACTTCATTTTCCTTTGATATTACAGATTATGTAAAGTATGACGGGGAAAATACGATCGCAGTCAAGGTGGTAAATAATACACCATCCAGCCGCTGGTACTCAGGAAGCGGTATCTACAGAGATGTAGATCTGACGATCACAGATGATGTACATGTAGATCTGAACGGTACAAAGGTTACAACTCCGAATCTTGAAACCGAAAAAGGCAGTACAGTGAATACCAATGTGACTGCAACGGTTGCAAATGATTCAGATGCTGCAAAGAGTGTAGCCGTCAGACATACAGTATTTCCAAAAGACGGAAGTGCAGATCAGAGTATCGGTACAGTAACAACCAATGCACAGAGTATTGCAGCAGGTGCGACAGCAGAGATCCAGGCTACCGTACCGGTTTCCAATCCGGAACTCTGGAGTGTAGAGAATCCGAGTCTGTATACAGTTCGTACAGAAGTACTGGTAGATGGACAGGTAACGGATACTTATGATACAGAATATGGATTCCGTTATTTCAATTTTGACAGTAATACAGGATTCTCTCTGAATGGAGAGAATATGAAGCTGAAAGGTGTATGTATGCATCACGATCAGGGATCTCTCGGAGCAGCAGCTTACGACAGTGCAATTGATCGTCAGGTGAAGATCCTGAAAGAGATGGGATGTAATTCCATCCGTGTAACACATAACCCGGCAGCACAGGATCTGATCGATGCCTGCAATGAACAGGGAATCCTGGTTGTTGAAGAGGCATTTGATACATGGACAAGACCAAAGAATGGTAACAGCAATGACTATTCTGTATGGTTTAACCAGACCGTAGCTTCAGATAATGAAATTCTTGGAGCAACCAATGGTGAGACCTGGGCACAGTTTGATCTGGAATCCATGATCAGCCGTGACTATAATGCACCGTCAGTGATCATGTGGTCTCTTGGAAATGAGGTTATGGAAGGTATCAGTGGCGGAACAGATGCGGAATATGAAGCAACCGCTACAAAGCTCATTAACTGGGCATATGATGCAGATAATACAAGACCAATGACCATCGGCGATAATAAGCTGAAAGCAAACTGGCAGATTTCCAAGACTTTTGCAAGACTTCTCACAGAGAAGGGTGGAACTGTTGGATTTAACTATGCAGATGGAAGGGTACTTGACAGTTATCACTCCAGTAATTCCAACTGGCTTCTCTATGGATCAGAAACTGCATCAGCAATCAACAGCCGTGGAATCTATTACCGTACAACAGGCGGTGGACAGACGAGCGACAAGCAGTTGACATCCTATGATAATTCTAATGTAGGCTGGGGTGCTACAGCAAGTAATGCATGGTACACTGTTCTGACAAGAGATTTTGCAGCCGGTGAATATGTGTGGACCGGATTTGATTATCTTGGAGAGCCAACTCCATGGAACGGAACCGGAAGCGGAGCGGTTGGATCATGGCCTTCACCGAAGAACTCTTACTTTGGAATCATTGATACAGCGGGATTCGCAAAGGACAGCTACTACTTCTACCAGAGCCAGTGGAATGATGATGTGACAACATTACATGTTCTTCCGGCATGGAACAACAACGTTGTAAGCAAAGACAGCAGCGGAAATGTACCGGTTGTTGTATATTCCGATGCAGCATCTGTTGAGCTGTTCTTCCAGGCAAAAGGAAGTGATACAAAGACTTCTCTTGGAAAGAAGACATTTACGCAGAAGACGACAGACGCAGGATATACCTATCAGATCTATGAAGGTTCTGATAAAAACTCAACAACTGACAAGAACCTGTATCTGACATGGAATGTACCGTATGCAGACGGAACTGTTTCTGCAGTTGCATATAACAGCAACGGTCAGAAGATCACGGATACAGTCGGACAGTCAAGTGTAACGACAACAGGAAAAGCTTCTAAGCTGAAAGCTTCTGCAGATCATAAGAAGATTGCAGCAGACGGAGAATCACTTTCCTATATTACAGTAGATGTAACAGATGCAAATGGAAATATCGTTCCGGATGCAGAAAACCGTGTGAAGTTTACTGTAGAGGGAGACGGAGAACTGGTAGGCGTGGATAACGGAAGCTCACCGGATCATGACTCCTATCAGGCAGATAACAGAAAAGCTTTCAGTGGTAAAGTGCTTGCCATCGTGAAGTCCACAAAAGAAGCAGGAACGATCACTGTAACTGCATCAGCAGACGGACTGGATTCTGCAAGTGTCAAGATCACGACAACCGCAGTGGACAACGGAAGTACAGAAAAGCAGATCGACAGCTTTAAAATGTCACGTACTTACTATGTAAAAGTTGGAAGTACACCGGAACTTCCAGAGAAGATCGTGACACGTTATACAGATGGAACAAGTGAAGAACTCCCTGTAACATGGGATGCGATTACAGAAGATCAGATCGCAGCAGCAGGAAGTTTCCAGGTGAAGGGTACGGTAAAAGGCGGATATTCTGTAGCAGTTAATGTAAATATGATCGATGAGGTCGGAGGACTTCTGAATTATTCTACAAATACAGCAGTAGGAGTAGCACCGGTATTACCGACTTCCAGACCTGCAGTACTTCAGGATGGAACGGTCATGGACGTAACATTCCCGGTAACATGGGAAGATAAAGCTGCAAGTGCTTATGATAAAGCAGGAACAGTAACAGTCAACGGAACAGCAAATGTACTTGGAAAAGAAATTGCTGTAACAGCAAGCGTCAGAGTACAGGAGGAGACGATCACCATCGGTGACAGCGTTTCAGCCGATGCACTGAACCTGACTCAGAGCGTACCTGCAGATAAGCAGTCAGATACACTGAATGCGATCAAGGACGGAAGCACAACGATTTCAAGCAATACATCCGGTGGAGCAAATCCGACCGTATGGAGTAACTACGATTATTCCCAGGATGGAAATACAACAGCGGACATCATTTTTGAATACGCAACAGAACAGAGACTCGGACAGATCGTAACTCATTTTGCAAGAGACAGTTGGAGCATGAGATATCCAGATGCCGGAGCAACTGAGATTTATGTGTCAGCGGACGGAACAAGCTGGACAAAACTGGATACAACCGAGACAATCGGAACAGAGTCAGGAAATGTAAAACCATATACTTATGATTTTGCACCGGTAGGAGCAACCTTTGTGAAGTTCCACCTGACCAACAGTACTCAGGCAACAGGAACAACTGCAAAGGCATGCACAGGTATCACAGAAATTGAACTGAAAGTAGCAACAGGAAGTCGTACAACCAATACGACAGCCGAGCTGCAGACACTGACAGTCAATGGAAAAGAAGTACCGCAGACAGCACTGGACAGCAAAGTATATACAACACCTGCAATTCTTGCAGAGATTGAGGCAACAGCAAAAGATAACGCATCTGTAACAGTCCTTCCGGCTTACAATGATGTGATCCGCATCATCGTTGAGTCAGAAGATCATCAGACAAGAAATACTTATGAAGTAAGACTGAATGAAGCAGAGCAGACAACACCGGACAGCGACAGCAGAGATTATCCGGTATCAAAATTAACAGCATCCGCAGGAAGTGAGCAGTCTACAACAGGAGTTGAAGGCCCTGCATCGAATGCAAAAGACGGAGATGAGTCTACGTTATGGCATACAAGATGGAGTGCACCGGCAGCGACAAGCGATCAGTTATGGTTTACATATGAACTGGAAGAAGAAACGGTACTGGATGCACTTCGTTATCTGCCAAGACAGGGAACAGCAGACGGACAGAACAATGGTCGTGTAAACGAGTACAGAGTAGAAGTAAGCACGGATGGTTCAACATGGACAACTGTTTCAACCGGAAACTGGGAAGACAGTCAGGACTGGAAACTGGCAGAGTTTACAGAACCGGTTGCTGCAAAATATGTAAGACTGACAGGCGTTCATACTTACGGTTCAAGTGCAGCGAATGTAGATAAATACATGAGTGCTGCTGAGATCCGTCTCCGTATGGCAGAGAGTAAGACAGATATTGCAGATGCAGCAAATGGAGTAACAGTAACAGCTCCGGATTCAATCGAAGTTGCGAAAGCAGATGCAGAAAATCCGGTCATGTTCGATCTTTCTGATATTGTAGTAAAAGCAGGAGATACAACGCTTCGCTATGGAGTTGATTATGTGATCTCTTACGAGAACAATACAGACTTTGGAACTGCAAAACTTGTAATTAAGGGAATTGACGGATATACAGGAACTCTGGAGCATGAATTTACGATTACACAGAAAGCAAAAGTCATGACAGGAATTACCTGGAATACAAAGCCGGAGAAAGTCATTTATACAGAAGGCGAGACACTGGATGTAACCGGTCTGGTGATCAACGTAGTTTACGATGATGATTCAACCGAGGCAGTGGCATACAGTGAAGCAAATGCAGATGAATTTACATTCAGCCCTGCATTGGATACAAAACTTGCTGCCACAGACAAAACGGTAACTGTAACTTATAAAGGTGCAAGCCTGATCTATGATATTACTGTAAATCCGAAGAAAGTAGACCCGACAGATCCGGATCAGCCAGACAAGCCGGATACCCCGGATAATGGCAATGATAACGGAAATGACAACAACGGAAACGGTAATAATAATGGAACAGATGACGGAAAGAAAGATCCTGGACAGTCTGGAGTAACAGATAACAAGAACCAGGGTAATAATAGTAATAACGGTACAGCGGCTGGAAATAAAGCAAATGCAGCAGCAAAGACCGGAGATACAGCCAATATGCTTCTTCCGATGATTGCAGCAATGCTGGCAGGTACAGCAGTTGTTGGTACAATTTCAATCAGAAGACGCAGAAGATAATCAGTCCATTACAAATGAGGGTTTGAGGAAAAAAGAGGAGAAGTTTTAAACTTCTCCTCTTTTTTGCGTGTAGAGATTGCTTATTTCCCGTATAAATTATATAATAAAATAGAATAAGACCGTAAGGCTTTCGGTCGTAAAAGAAAGGATGGGATTATGAAAAAGCTTAGCAGAAAGCTTGCAGCAGGATTTCTTGCATTGGCGATGGTTTTAACAACGGCACTGCCGTATCTTCCGTCGATCGATGTATTTGCAGCAAGCAAGACAATGGCACATATCGTGTCAGGTGCAGAGAATGGTAATGGTCATTTTGGCAGTGCCACGCCTGAAGCATTTGCGTTATCTCCGGATGCAACATTTACCAATGAAGACTTCAGCAGCACCTTAAAACTTGGCAGTGCACAGTCAGATACGCGTGCAAGGGTTGTCCTGAAATACAAGGACGACAGTAACTGGGCATATATCGGTTATGATGGTGCCGGTTCAGCAACAGACTGGATTTATGAGTACAATAATAATGGTACTTCATCTTATGGAAGCGTTGCAGGACTTCCGGCAATTAACCAGAACGATATGTTTACGGTGTCTGTCAGCTATACAGACAGTGCAGTGAATGTTACTGTAAGAAATACTACCGCTGGAACAAGCGGAACAGCTTCAGTGACAAATGCCAGCTTTGTTGCATTGAAAGATGTAGCAGGTAAGGTTGGATTTGGAGGAGCTACAAACAGCTCTTATACAGATCTTTATTTTTCTGATGTGGCAGTCGGAGATACTACATATTCAGATTACAGTGGATGGACAGTCTACAATGACAAGAAGGGATCCTGGGATCCGGCAGCCGTAACAGATGACGGAACGCAGGAGACTGCAAGAGGAAGAAAATGGATCACCGTTCAGGGTGGAAGCAGCAACGGAAATGGACATAACTATGGAAATGCCAGTGTTGTTGCCCCGGCACTTCTTCTTGACCAGACAAAAACGACACCGGTAGGAGGAACCGTTTCCTTGAAGTTCCGTCCGGTGACAAGTACGAACTGGGGAATCTTCTATACTTATAAGGATGATAATAACTGGCTGTATGTCGGTTATGATCCAACAAGTAAATGGTACTTCCAGTACAAAGTGAATGGAACAGAGTCTTATCCAAAGCTTTCAGGTCTTCCTGATCCGGTGCTGAATGAGACAATGGATATTTCCATCACAGTTTCCAGAGAGAACCTGACAGTAATCGTAGATGGCAAGAAAGTGACCCAGTCTGTACAGGCACTGACTCCGATCTCTGATTCGATCAATGGAGAAGGACATCCGGGAGTGAAGACGAACGGAGCTACAAAAGTAGAATTTTCTGACTTCAAGATCGGAACGACAGATTGTATGGATGATACCTGGGGATGGGCAGCTACAAGATCCGGTCAGGTAACAGAAACTTATACGACAGCAGTTGCAGCAGTTTCCGGTAAGGTTACGGCTGAAGATGGAACAGCACTCAAGGGTGCAACAGTGAAGCTGGGTTCCAATACTGCAAAGACAGATGATGCAGGAAACTACAGTTTCGATGCCATCGAGACAGGAACATACAATCTTGCAGCAAGCCGTACAGGCTACCAGGCACATACAGAAGAGGTTACTGTAAGTGAAAATGCAGCACAGAATGTATTCAATGTTACCTTATCACCAAAGGCAGAACTGGATTTAAGCCAGTATGCAAAGATCAGTTCTGATTATATGGATGTATATGTTGGAAAGGAATTTCCGGTAGTTGCACGTTATGCGACAAAGAAAGTTGATGGTACTCCGTTCTTCCGTGGACAGGAGGAAGAGATCAACTCTGTCAGCATCAACAAGACTGCGATCACTCCGACCAATGTATCAGCCGAGGGAGATGATTCTTCCAGAACTTATACAATGGATCTTGTGAGTCCTTCGACAAATATCGACCTGACTATGAAAGTGAAGATCAGTGTAGATGACAATGATCTGACCTGGGAAGTAACATCCATCAAAAAGAAAGACGGATGTACAGATATTGCTACAATCGAGATCCCGCAACTGAATCTTCTTTCTACAGATATGTCAGAAGAGAATGCAGCATTTGATGGTGTATCACCGTCTACAACGACTACCCAGAGCGGAGATTCCCATATTACATGGGATAATGGATTCAATCCATCTACAACAGGAACTTATATGTATGGATTCCTGTCAAATGGAAGCTTAAGCGGTGGTGTATGGAGTAACTCTGAGATCGAGGATGATAAGAGAATTACGATGAACAGCGGTGCAGACTCCATGAGTCTTACAAGTTCTGTATGGTATTACGAACGTGGAGATAAAAATGGACAGGCTGCAAGCTATAGTTATCCGACCAGTGATCTTCCGTGTGCAAAAGTATGCATCGCAGGAGATGCAAATGGCGATGGAGACATCGACTGGAATGATGGAGCTCTTGCATTCAGAGATATCATGAACATTGCACAGGGTGCAGATGATATCAAAGATCTTGTAAACTATCGTATTGTTATGAACTTTGCCGGTATGGCAACGAATCCATATCTTGAGACAGCAGATAATATCAAGAAAGTATATCTTGCAACTGATGGACTGCCGCAGGCAGTTATGCTCAAAGGATATGGAAATGAAGGTCATGACTCAGCCAACTCCGAGTATGCAGATGTATCTGAGCGTGAAGGTGGAATTACTGATTTCCAGAACCTGATCAAGATCGCACATCAGTATAATACAGAAGTTGGTATTCATATCAATGCACAGGAGGCTTATCCAGAGGCAAAATCTTTCAATGAGACAATGCTGACAAGCCCGATCACAAATGGTTGGGGATGGCTGGATCAGTCCTTTACGATCAATAAATTATGGGATCTGGGAAGTCAGGCCCGTTATAAGAGATTAGTACAGCTTTATGACCGTATCAACGGTACAAGCTTCTACAGTGGAAACTGGGATAAGGGTGAATATGTCAAAGATTCTCAGGGAACACTGAATGCTTCTATGAGTGAGATTGCAGCAGATGCAGCAAAGAGAACAGATAATATGGACTTCATTTATCTGGATGTATGGTATCAGAATGCGTGGGAGACAAGACAGATCGCAAAAGAGATCAACTCACTCGGATGGAGATTCTCTACGGAGTTTGGTTACGAGGGAGAGTATGACTCTACCTGGTCACACTGGGCAACTGACGCCGCTTATGGTGGAGCAGGCCTGAAGGGATGGAATAGTGAGATTATCCGGTTCCTCCGCAATGATCAGAGAGATACGCAGATTCTGAACTATCCGAGGTATGGCGGAACAGCCGACAACCCGCTGCTTGGCGGATATCGTCTGTATGGCTTTGAAGGATGGGGCGGAGATCAGGATTATAACTCTTATATTACAGAGACATTTACAGAGAACCTGCCTACAAGATTCCTTCAGCATTATTATGTAACTGACTGGGAAGACTACGGTGAGGATGAAGCCTGCCCGACAGGAAATACAGAGAAGCAGATCACTCTGAAGAACGACACCGGAGATACGGTTGTTGTTACAAGAAATACAGAGCAGAGATCCGATTCTTACATCGAGCGTACGATCACTCTGAATGGAAAAGAAGTACTGAATGATGTGAAGTATCTTCTTCCTTGGACAGATGAAAACGGCGACCAGAAACTGTATCACTGGAATCTGGACGGAGGCACATCTACATGGGAGCTTCCTGACGGATGGACAAACCTTGCAAATGTTGTAATGTACGAACTGAGTGATCAGGGACGTATCAATGAGAAGACAGTTGCAGTATCCAACGGAACAGTGACTCTGGATGCAAAAGCAGCTACCGCTTATGTGCTTGTTAAGGGTGAATCCTCTAAGACACTGAAGGTAGATTACGGCGAGGACAACTATGTGGTTGACCCGGGATTCAATGGTTACTCAGGAACAGACAGTGCATTGGATGCTGCTGACTGGAGTGGGGACATTGACAATGCAGCAGTGACGGTCGAGAAGTATGCGAATACAGGCGACCAGAGACTGGCAATGAACAGCCCGGAAAAAGATGTGACTGTATCTACAAAGATCACAGGACTGACAGCCGGAAAAACTTATGTTGCAGAGCTTTATGTAGATAATGAAAGCGATGCAAAGGCGACACTGAGTGTCAATACAGGAAGTAAAGAAGTATCAAATTATACGATGCGTTCTTTCTCCAGAAATACAGTTGCAAGTGATGAAAAGCACGGTACAAATATGCAGAGGATCCTTGTATCCTTTACAGCAGAAGGTACGATCGCTGACCTGAAGCTTTCAAGAGCAGCAGGTGAAGGAAGTACTTACTGGGATGATATCCGTATCGTACAGAAGACACTGGACAACTATGCGGAAGACGGAAGTTTCCATCAGGATTTTGAATCCGTTGTAGAAGGAATGTATCCGTTCGTACATGGATTTACGCAGACAGGAGACCAGGTGACTCATCTGGCACAGTTGAATGCACCGTATACACAGGCAGGCTGGAACAACAGAGTTATCAGTGATGTCATTGATGGTGAGTGGTCACTGAAGCAGCATGCAGCAGTAACAGGTCTTGTATATTATACAATTCCTCAGAACTTCCGTTTTGAGGCCGGAAAAGTATACAATGTTGAGTTTGATTATCTTGCAGGAAATGCAGCATATCAGATGATCGTAGGTGACGGTAACAGCTATTCTGCACCGACATCCTATCTGGCGGCAGCAACCGGGGATGAAGCACAGCATGTAAGTATGCAGGTGATCGGAAGCGGAACCGGACAGACATGGATCGGTCTTTATGAGAACGGTTCACTTGCCGGAAGCGGAAGTATGGGACAGACAGACTTTGTCCTGGATAATTTAACGATCACAGAAGATGCAACAGCCGTGACAGCAACTGTTGAAAAGACAGAACTGTACAAAGGTGAGACAGCACAGATCTTAGGTCAGAACTTAGACCAGATCACATTTACATCCAGTGATGACAGTGTGATGACGGTAGATACAGAGAACCATAAGATCAATGCAGTCGGAGCAGGAAGTGCAACATTGACAGGAACACTTGCAGACGGCAGCACGCTGACTTTCGATATCACAGTAAAAGATACAGTTGTAAATGATATTCCTAGAACAGAAACACCGGATATCACATCCAGTGCCAATACAGAAGAAAGTACAGGAGAACCGACAGGCAGTGGAGTAGCTTCTGCAGCAACAGACGGAGATTCCAGCACTTACTGGCATTCCAACTGGAGTACGACAGGCTTCAATGTAAGCGAGTCAAACCCGGCAATCCTGACAGTAGACCTTGGAAAATCCATGGATATCGGAGGATTCAAGTTCCAGCAGAGACCTAGCACAAATAATGGAATCGTGTACCAGTACAGCTATCGTATCCTTGATGAAAATGATCAGGTGATTGAAAGCGGTGACCATATCACAGTTCCGAGCAATTTAAGAGCCGGTGCTGCATGGGTATCAACTCAGTTTGATACTACAGCAAAGAATGCAAGAAAGATCCAGATCCTTGTAGAAGAAGGACAGGGTGGATTTGCAGCAATTTCAGAAGTTGTTCCGTTTACAGTACAGAAAGTAGCAGACGCAGTAACTCTGGATGCAGAAAATGTAACATTGAAAGTTGGAGAGACAGTAACACTGACACCGTCAGCTACACCGGAAGGTGCAATGCTCAAGGGTCTTGTATGGAGTTCTTCTGATGAAGAAATCGCAACAGTAGATGAGAACGGTGTTGTTACAGCCCTGAAAGAGGGAACAGCAACGATCAAAGTATCCAATGTAGCCGGATTAGAGGCAACCTGCAAAGTCACTGTAAAAGGAAAAGCAGAGCAGCCGGATGTGGATAAAGAGGCTCCAACTGCACCAGGTAAACTGAGCAAGGCAGAGGTTACGAAAGACTCCATCCAGATCAGATGGAAGAAGTCAAAAGATAATGTCGGAGTTGAAGGATACGAGATCTTCTTGAATGGAGTAAGCATCAAAAAAGTATCTGCAGATACGACTTCTGTTATGATCAGCAATCTGCTGGCAGGAACAGAGTATCAGATCACTGTAAAAGCATATGATGCAGCAGGAAATTATTCTGAGGCAGCGGCTCTGACAGTGAAGACTCTTGCAGAGGACAAGAACAATTCTGGAAATAAAGATGACAATCAGAAACCTGATTCAGGTAATAAGAATGATGGTCAGAAGCCTTCCGGAGATCAGAATCAGAACAGTTCTGCAGATAAGAAACCAGCAGGAGTTCCGCAGGTAACGGTAGTGAAGACCGGAGACAGCGGAGCACCGATCGGAATCTTTGTAGTTCTTGCAATCGTGGCAGCAGGAGCAGTGGTTGTTGTAGTCCTTCGGATGAAAGCAGACCAGAAGAAAAATGCAAAGAAAAAGCATAGAAACCGCCCGGATGGGACAAGATAAGTAACCGGTCAGAGTACCAGTGAAAAGTATAAGATCAACCGATAAAATTTACATAAAGTAAATGGTTGTAAAATCCGGGTAAATAGCGTATAATAGCTTTAGGTAAAAAAGAGAACCAACCTGGGGTGTACGACAACCCTGTTATTTTGAACCTACATTGATTAAAAAGGGATTCCAATATTTCTGTATAATATGTCAGGCCTCCGATGTATGCAGTGGACGACAGAAAGGCAGGATGAGGTTGCCCACCTAGCCGTGGCTAGGACTCAAAATACAGGGAACGGCATTTTGGGGATTAGACAAAAGATAAAGTTAAGGGACAGCTGAAGAGATTCGGCTGTCTTTCTTTTTTGCTTGAATATTGAAAATAGTTATGGTATTATCCATGAAGTAACAATTTCGTGACGGCTGAGAAGAAACATAAGCCGTTCTGAGTATTTAACCTGGGGAGTTAAAGAAAATGGAGAAGTTTAATAAGATAAAAGAGCGCGGATTGCGAATTGCAGCTACCGTGAGTTCGCATCACACGGGAGCCTTCGCAGCACAGGCGGCATATTTCTTTGTGCTTTCATTGATTCCTATCTTTATGTTGCTTTTAACAATGGTACAATTTACACCAGTGACGAAAGCGGATGTGATGGAGGCTGTACTTCCGGTATTTCCATCCACAGTCAGCCCAATGATTGAAAGTATTGTGAATCAGGTATATATGACATCTAGTTCAATCATCCCTGTGACGATTTTAGTTGCATTGTGGTCAGCTGGAAAGGGTGTACTTTCAGTAACCTATGGATTGAACTGCATTTATGAAAATACAGAGACAAGAAATTATTTTTATCTGCGTGCAAGAGCATGCCTTTATACATTTTTGTTCCTTGTGGCAATCATGCTTTCACTGGTACTTTCCGTATTCGGTAACAGTATCAGTGTTGTGGTTTATGAACATGCACCGCTTATAAGCAAAGCAATTCATAAGATTATACATTTGAGGATTTATTTCACACTTCCGCTTCTGACTTTCTTCTGGGATCTGGTATACAAGTATCTTCCAAATCGTGGTGCGGAAGGAAAGACGACTCTTCGGAAACAGCTGCCGGGCGCTTTCTTTACTGCCTGCGGGTGGATGGCACTTTCCTTTATCTTTTCCATCTATTTGGATATTTTTAAAGGATTCACTAATATGTATGGTAGTTTTACAACGATCATTCTTGTTATGTTGTGGTTATATACGTGTATGTATATTATTTTGCTGGGGGGAGAAATCAATGCAATTTTAGAAGGGGTTAAAAGCAGAAAATAGTGGAAGAATATCAGCCAGATAATCCAAAATGCTAACTTTAAGAAAAGAATATGAAAAGAATGTGAAAGAAAAGTGAAAAAACCATTGACTCTTTCATTTAAGGGGAGTATCCTTATTATGCATAGGTTGACAGCAGAAGGATATGACTAATTGAACAATATAAAGAGAGAAAGGAAAATTATGAAAAACAAGTCGTACAAGAAAATACTTGCACTTACCTTGGCTGCTACTCTTGTAGGTGGGAATGCTGTAGCAACATTTGCTACAGAAAGTACAACCGATACAGGGGTGACAGCTTCAGAAAACAGAGATTTAGAAGATTCAAATGAAAAGCCAATTACGGTTACATTTAAAATGTCTGATGAGGGAGGCAAAGCATATTTTAAGGCAACAAGTACAGCAGAAAGTTTTTTTGATGAAGTGGTAGTTGGGAAATATAGTTATCTTCCTAAAATAATCTTACCAGAAGATTGTGAACTTACAGGATGGGAAGTTTCTAGTGATGATGAAGTTAAACAGCCTGTTAAGACATTAGCAGCCGAACAGACAAGGTATACTTATGATACTGTAAAAGGATTGAAAAATCCAGTGATCACAGCAGTTATCAAGAAGAAAGAAACTGTCAAACCAGAGGTTGCAGTAGCAAACGCAAAGGTAGTTGTAGATCTTAAGAAAGGATCTTTCGACGGATACGAGGGAACAACAGAAGTTAACACCGAGCATCTTGAAGAGTCAGATTATACTCTTGGATACCTTCCAACAGTAACTGCAAAAGATGGATATAAGTGGACAGGTTGGGTTGTAACAAACAAAGCAGGCGAAACAATCATGGATCTGGGTACAGATGCATCCTCAATCGCATTTAACTATGGAGTAGCAGATGATTACACAGTAACAGCTAAGTTTGAGGAAGTTAAACCAGAAGAAAAAGAAGCTAGAGATGTAATTGTAAACTTTAATGTAGATCCAGAGAAAGGTGAATTCACTGATCCTAAAGATGCTAAGGTTGTTACATTTACAATCAAAGAGGATGACGGAAATCAGTATGACGTACCAACTGTAGAAGCGAAAGAAGGCTACGTATTTACAGGATGGGAAGTACAGGGAGAAGAAAAAGGTCACTGGGATGCAGATGCTAAGACATTTGGAGTAGCAGGACTTGCACACTTCCCAGAAGGATCAGATAAAGGATATGTTACAGTAACAGCTCAGTTTGAGGAAGTTAAACCAGAGGTTGCAGTAGCAAACGCAAATGTAGTTGTAGATCCAGACAAAGGATCTTTCGACGGATACGATGGAGCAACAACACTTAACAACGAGCATCTTGAAGAAGCAGATTATACTCTTGGATACCTTCCAACAGTAACTGCAAATGACGGATATAAGTGGACAGGTTGGGTTGTAACAAACAAAGCAGGCGAAACAATCCTTGATCTGGATACAAATGCATCCTCAATCGCATTTGACTATGGAGTAGCAGATACTTACACAGTAACAGCTAAGTTTGAGACGGTTACACCGGAGCAGCCAGGTACACCAGAGCAGCCAGGTACACCAGAGCAGCCAGAGCAGCCAGGTACACCGGAGCAGCCGGCTAAACCAGAGCAGTCAGCTACAGATAACAAGACTGATAAAACAAACAAAACTGATAAGAAGACAGACAAAAAGACAGACAAGAAGTCAGACAAGAAGTCAGACAAGAAGTCAGACAAAAAGAAAACTCCAAAGACAGGTGATGTAAGTACACCGATCGTATATATGGTAACGCTTATTGGAGCAGCAGTGGCAGCAGTTCTTGCTCTTATCAAGAGAAGAAAATTCTAATTTTTTCGAATTAGTATATGAAATCGAAGAGACGTAAACGTCATTCGAGAAAAAAGAATCATATCCTGATAATACTAATCCTATGCATGGTTATTGCGGCTGTAGCAATTTTTGCTATTGGCCGCATAGCCAATAAAGAAACAAATAATCAGAAAAAACTGGACGCACTTACAATAGAATATCAGACGGTTACGAATGATAGTCTTAAGAATGTGATAAATAGCGCAGGTGATATTGATGTGAGTGTCTATACAGATGATTCGGTTAATGTGCTGAATGAAGCAATTCAGAATGCAGAGGATACAATTAAGAAAAATGCAAGTCAGGATGAATTGGATGATTCTTATTTGAACCTTATAAAGGCTATACAGTCACTGCAAAAAAAATAATTAAAAAACCATATAAAAAGGAAGTTGTTTGTCAAAGCGGACAATTTAGAAATGCATGTATTCTTGTAGTAAGTAAAAAGACGGTTGAAGCAATTCATCTGTCTTTTTTTGTGCGAATATCCTGAAGTCTGGGACTTGACAAAAAGAAATGCTGTGTTAAAATAATTAAAGTAAATTCACTTAAAATATGAAAAGTTTATTAGATTTAAAAAGCGAAGATCGTGCACAGTAGAGACCTATTTTCTTGCAGAGAGAGAGAATCATCGGCTGAAAGTTCTCTTAAGTTCAGATAGTGATTGAAATTCACACGTGAGCTGCATTTTTGAAAGGGAACATCTAAGGGACAGTCAGGATAAAAGATTTGCCCGGATGTGAAGAGTAGAGAATGTCGTATATTGTACGTTACACAATTTAGAGTGCCTGTAGATGGATTACAGGAATCAGGGTGGTACCGCGAGTGATTCAGACCTCGTCCCTTTTGGGATGGGGTCTTTCTTTATGAAAACGTTCGTCCCTGATAAGTGAGTTAAGAAAGGAGAAAACGATGAAAGAAAGACTGGAACAGATTAAAGCGGAAGCAGTCGCAAGAATTCAGGAGGCTGACGTTCCGGAGAAACTCAATGACGTGCGTGTAAAGTTTCTTGGTAAAAAAGGTGAACTGACAGCCGTATTAAAAGGAATGAAAGATGTTGCACCGGAGGAACGTCCGAAGGTTGGACAGCTTGTGAATGATACAAGAGCAGCAATTGAGGAACTCTTAGAGGAATCTAAGACAAGAATGGAGAAAGCGATTCGAGAAGAGAAGCTGAAAGCAGAAGTAATCGACGTTACACTTCCATCTAAGAAGAACAGTGTAGGACATAGACATCCGAACACAATCGCACTGGAAGAAGTAGAGCGTATCTTCGTAGGCATGGGATATGAAGTTGTAGAAGGACCGGAAGTTGAGTATGATCTGTACAACTTTGAGAAGCTGAACATTCCGGCAGATCATCCGGCAAAGGATGAGCAGGATACTTTCTATATCAATAAGGAT
>OLRG01001304.1_pt1 | contig 20633 bp, 10 predicted proteins | sample 1672331 | NCBI WGS metagenome assembly OLRG01 (sample SAMEA3136672, study PRJEB25190) | human gut metagenome
ATCGGCCGCCGGCGCTCCTTATGTCTTATGCGCTTGCACAAGAACTTTTCGGAGCGTGCCATAAATCACCGTAATCCACTTGCAATCGGACGGCCGGCTGCTATAGTAGGCAATGTGTTTAGCACTCGTTACCAAAGAGTGCTAGCACTCAGAAACACAGAGTGGTTAAATAACGGGTATGCGAAACCAATCTCGCGTAATCGATGCGAAAGGAAGGCAGCGTTATGAATCTGAAACCCCTGGGCGACCGCGTTATCGTGAAGGCCGACGAAGCTGAGGAGACCACGGCTTCCGGTCTGTTCATCGCATCCGAGGCCAAGGAAAAGCCTCAGAGCGGCGTCGTTCTGGCAGTCGGCGCTGGCAAGCCCGATAAGGACGGCAACCTGGTTCCCGTTCCCGTGAAGGTCGGCGACAAGGTCGTCTACGGCAAGTTCGGCGGCCAGGAGATCAAGGTCGACGGCGAGGATCTGCTCATCCTCCGTGCCGACGATCTGTACGGCGTCTTCGAATAAGTTTCGATCGTTTCACCTCGTCAGTAAGCATGGGCCTGCGCCCGGTATCTTGGAACCGTGCGCAGGCCGCATTCGAAAGGAAGCTTTAGAATGGCTAAGGATATCAAGTTCGAGGCTGATGCCCGCAGCGCTCTGGCCGCAGGCGTCAACAAGCTGGCAAACGCCGTCAAGGTCACGCTCGGCCCCAAGGGCCGCTACGTCGCCCTTGAGAAGTCCTTCGGCGCTCCGCTGATCACCAACGACGGCGTCACCGTCGCCAAGGAAGTCGAGCTGGAGGATCCGGTCGAGAACATGGGCGCCCAGCTCATCCGCGAAGCCGCCGTTAAGACCAACGACGTCGCCGGCGACGGCACCACCACCGCCACGCTGCTGGCCGACGTGATCGTCTCCGAGGGCCTGCGCAACGTCACCGCCGGCGCCGACGCCCTGGGCATCCGCCGCGGCATCCAGAAGGCGACCGACGCCGTGGTTGAGGCCATCAAGGCCGACGCCACCCCGGTTTCCACCACCGAGCAGATCACCAACGTCGGCACCATCTCCGCCGGCGACGCCGTGATCGGCGCCAAGATCGCCGAGGCCATGGACGCCGTGGGCAAGGACGGCGCCATCTCCGTCGAGGATTCCCAGACCTTCGGCCTGGACATGGATATCGTCGAGGGCATGCAGTACGAGCGCGGCTACATCAGCCCCTACATGGCCACCGACATGGAGAAGATGGAAGCCAACCTCTCCGACCCCTACATCCTGCTGACCGACCAGAAGATCTCCAACATCCAGGACATGGTCCCGCTGCTGGAGCAGATCATGAAGACCGGCCGTCCGCTGTTCATCGTCGCCGAGGACGTTGAGGGCGAGGCTCTGGCCACCATCCTGCTGAACAAGCTGCGCGGCACCTTCACCGCTGTGGCCATCAAGGCCCCGGGCTTCGGCGACCGCCGCAAGCGCATCCTCGAGGACATCGCCGCCGTCACCGGCGCGCAGGTCATCGACAAGGACTTCGGCATGACCCTGGCCGATGCCAAGATCGAGATGCTCGGCACCGCCAAGACCGTCAAGGTCACCAAGGACCGTGCCCTGATCGTGGACGGCGCCGGCGACAAGGCCGCCATCCAGGAGCGCATCTCCCACATCAAGAAGGAGCTGGAGCGCGTCGACTCCGACTTCGATCGCGACAAGCTCCAGGAGCGCCTGGCCAAGCTGTCCGGCGGCGTGGCCGTGCTGAAGGTGGGCGCTGCCACCGAGGCCGAACTCAAGGAGAAGAAGTCCCGCATCGAGGACGCCCTGCAGGCGACCCGCGCGGCCGTGGAAGAGGGCATCGTCGCCGGCGGCGGCGTGGCGCTCGTGGACGCCATCGGCGCCCTGGACGCCGTCAAGGCCGATGACAAGGACGAGGAAGTCGGCATCGACATCATCCGCAAGGCCATCGAGGCCCCGATGCGCGCCATCGCCCAGAACGCTGGCTTCGAGGGCTCCGTCATGGTCGACAAGGTTCGCCACATGGAGAAGGGCGAGGGTGTGAACTTCGCCGACGGCACCACCGGCAAGATGATCGAGATGGGCGTCAACGACCCCGTCAAGGTCACCCGCACGGCTCTGCAGTCCGCTGCTTCCGTGGCTGCCCTGATCCTCATCACCGAGTGCACCATCAACGAGATCCCGAAGGATCCCGATCCGGCGGCCGCTGCTGCTGCCGCAGGTGCAGCCGGTATGGGCGGCATGATGTAAGCAACAGGTTCATAAACCTTGCAGCAAAAGGGCTCGCTTCGGCGGGCCCTTTTCGCGTCCTGCGGGGAAACCGCGGTAGCCGTCATAGCCTGCTTGTGCGCACCTGCGGTGTTAGGCGCGATCACGGCGAGGGTCGTCCTAGGCTCAGCCGGCGCGGCTTTCGCCCGGCATATCGCGCTGCGACGGGCAAAAGCGCGCACGGGGAAGCTCGAATCGCCTACTTGGGTTCCCCGGGCGGGCGCCCCCGTCGTCTCCATTCGATCGTCGGAATGCAGCAAAAACGCCCTCCTGCGGTTGCAGGAGGGCGTTTGCGGTCTTATATGCGGTTTGCTGGGCCCCTTACAGGCTTACAAGTCTTCGGCCTGGAAGCGGCGCAGGAGGGCTTCCTGATGGTGCGAGTACTGCAGCGCGACGTCCTTCGCCACCTTGCCCTCGCGCACGGCGTTGAACAGCGCCTGGTCCATGGTCTGCATGCCGACGGCGCCGTTGGAGGCGATCACGGAGTCGATCTGGTAGGTCTTCTCCTCGCGGATGAGGTTGCGGATGGCGGTGTTCATGTGCATGACCTCGAACACAGGGATGGTGGTGCCGTCGAGCGCGGGGATGAGCATCTGGCTGACTGTGGCCTGCAGCACGAGCGACAGCTGGGTGCGGATCTGGCGCTGCTGGCTGGCGGGGAAAGCGTCGATCATGCGCTCGATGGTGTCGGCGGCGCTGGTGGTGTGCAGCGTGGAGAGCACCAGCTGCGTCATCTCGGCGGCGTTGATGGCGGTGCCGATGGTCTCGGCGTCGCGCATCTCGCCGAGCAGGATGACGTCGGGGCTTTCGCGCATGGCCGAGCGCAGCGCCTCGGAGTAGTTGGCGATGTCGGTGGGGATCTCGCGCTGCGTGATGATGCAGGAGCCGTGCTTATGCACGAACTCGATGGGGTCCTCCATGGTCAGGATGTGGCCCGTGCGCTTGTGGTTCATGCGGTCGAGCATGCACGCCAGCGTGGTGGACTTGCCGCAGCCGGTGGGGCCCGTCACCAGCACCAGGCCCCTGTTCAGGTCGGCCAAGCGCATGACGGACTCGGGGATGTTCATCTCGTCGGGGTCGGGCAGCCCGAAGGGAATGACGCGGATGACGGCGCCATAGGAGCCGCGCTGGCGGAATATGTTGGCACGGAAACGGCCGACGCTGGGGACGGCGAAGCTGAAGTCGTCGTCGTGGTTGACGCTGTCGGTGAACAGGCTCAGGTCGCGCCCGGCCAGTTCGTAGATCGTCTCGATGTACTCCTGCGTGTCGGCCGGGGTGAGCGGGGCCGTGTCCGTGCGCACGTGCGATCCGCTCGCCTGGTACGCCAGAGGCAGGCCGGCGATGATGAACACGTCGGAAGCGTGCACCTCGATCATCTTCTCGAGTAGGCTTTTCAGTTGCATGGCGATCCTCCTATGCTATTGCTTCTCGTCGTTAGTTAGTGGAAAGAAGAGCTTGCTCGGGAAGCTCTTGCGCGGTAGTCATCTTCCAGGCGTCCACGGTGCAGCCGTTCGCGGCGATGGTCGCCGTGGCGGCAAGCTCCTTGCCGTCCTGCGCGATGACCGTGAACGTGACCTGCGTGCCCGCTACTTCGATGAAGGACCGCAGGTCGCGGGCGCCGCTTGCCTCGGCGGCGTTTTCCAGCAGCTTGTCGGAGCGGTGCTGGACCAGCGCGGCGGCCGCTGCGGGCGAGCCGCTTTCTGCGATCTGCTCGTCGATTTGGGCGAGCAGCGCTTGGCCGAAGGCATCCATCTCGTAGGTTTGCGACAGCGCGTCGGCCTGCCGCTGCGCCATGGCCTCGGTTGCGTGCGTGGTGGTGACGCACAGCATGGCCAGCACCGCCAGCAGCAGCACGGACACCAGCGTCAGCAGCGTGATGGGGCCGATGCGCACCCCTTCCCCGGTTCGCCTTGCCATGCTATCTCACCCTGCTTTCGTATCGCGACGCGTCGAGCGCGTACACTTCGCCGGAATCGTCGCTCACGGTGATGTGCGCCGTGTACAGCGTGCCCCGACCCTGCGCGTCGGAGTCGACGTCGCAGCTGACCGTCAGGCCGTCGGAGCCGTTGACGGCGGATGCGTCCCCGGCGGCGACGCCCTGGCCGACCGTCTTGCCGGCGGCGACGGCTGCGGGGTCGGACGAGAACTCCTCGGCGGCGTTTTGGGCCAGCAGCGTGGCCTTTGTCAGCTCTTCGGCCTGATGCGCCGCAACCGCCGAGTGCGTGAACAGCTGCGTGAACACGGCCATGGACGCGATCAGCACTGCCATAAGCACCAGCGCCTCGATGAGGAACGCCGTATTCACTTTGGTTTTCGAGGCGTCTTCGATCTGCTCGTTCTTCGTCATCCTAGGCACCTCCCTGCATGTAGCGAAGGGCCACCTCGGCGGTTCCCTGATCGGTGGTCACGGCCAGAAGGCCGTCGGAGTACGAGAAATCGAAGGTGTCGGAAGCCGTCACCTCGGTGGCCTTCTCGGGCGTGTACCCGCTGCCTGCCAGGCTGTATTCCTGCACTACCTTGCCCTCGTACAGGTAGAAGCGCGTTTCGTAGGTGCCGGAATCCAGCGGCTCCACCACCACGAGGGACTTACCCTCCGGTCCTTGGCCTTGGGCGATGGCGCCCTTGGAGTCGTTGGCGCGCACGACGTTGCAGATAAGCCCCGCTCCTTCGCGCTGCGCGCTGCTGGCCTGCTGGTCTGCGGAAATGGCTTTGTATACGGTCACGCCCGAGATCATGGCCAAGAGCAGCGCCGCAAAGAAGACCGCTAGCAGCAGCGTGGGGAAGGCGCGCCTTGCGCCGGCGCCTTTTTCGTTGGACGGCGCACCTTGCGTCACGGAAGCGATGGCGTGGATGCGCTGCTTGTGGGTTTCGTTCGCCTGCGGATTCATCGGGGCGTCACCACCACGCTGGGCATGATGTTGTCGGCGAAGCACTCGTAGGTGATCACGTAGTCATCATGGTTGATGGTCAGCCCGTAGCTTTCCTCGAGATGCTCGAGCGAGCTCGGGTAGCTGCCCTCGATGGCGCAGCACTGCTTGGCCGAGGCCAGGATGGAGTCGCGCAGCGCCACGGCGCCTTGCGTCTTGGCGCTCTCCTGCACGACGCTGTATACGGCGAAGGCGGCGAGGGCGAGCGCCGCCACCAGGCATGCGGTGACGACGATGCGCTTGCGCCGCCGTTTGATATCGTTGTCGGTGAGTTCGTGGAACATGGCTGTTACCTGCGACTTCGCTATGCGATCGAGCCCATGATGCCGATGAGCGGCAGCATGACGGCGATAAGTGTTGCACCGACGGCGATGGTCAGGAAGGCCGCCAGCGTGGGTTCGACCCGGTCGACCGCGGCGTCGATCTGCATGTTGGCGTCGTCGAAGAATACCTGCGCAAGATGGCCGAGCACCTCGTCGACGGAGCCCGCGCGCGTGCCCATGAGCAGCATGCGGCCGTATACGGGCTCGACGATTTCGTGCTCGACGATGGCCTGTGCGAGGCTGCGCGGGTTCTCAAGGTCGATCATGGAATCGTAGGCTGCCTGCAGCTCGGCTTGCAGCTTGGCGTGGTCGATGGTCGCCATGGCCTTGCGCATGGCCTCTTCCTCCTGCACGCCCGATGTCACCAGGGACGAAAGCGCGCTGACGAAGCGGGAGAGCGCCAGCTGGTACATGGCCCGGCGGGTGCCCGGGTAGCGTTCGAGCATCTTGGTCACGCGGTCGCGCCCGCTTTCGTTGCGCGCGCAGATGGCCACGTATAGGGCGGCTACGGTGGCGACCAGCACGATGGCCAGGGCTATCCAGCCGATGGCGACGGACGCGCCCACGGTGTTGAAGGACCCCGAGGTCATGGATCCGGACAGGTTCTCATAGGCGCTGGAGAAGATGGGGAGGATGATTGCCACGGTGAACACCAGGATGACGCTCATGATGCACAGCAGCGCCGCCGGATAGCCGACCGAGTTGCGCAGCTTGGCGAACGCGCGGCCTTCGCTATCGTAGTAGCGCCCGAGGCTGCGCAGCACGCGCTCGGTGCGGCCCGATGCCTCGCCGACGCGCACGGTTTCCGTTGCGTAGGCGGGGAAGGCGCCGGTAGCCTCCATGGCGTCGGCGAGGTTGGAGCCTTCGACGACTTTGGAGTAGACCGCGTCGCATACGCGCTTGAATTCGGATTGCTCGCGGTCTTCCGCAAGCATGTGAACGGCTTCGTCCGTCTGGACGCCGGCAGCCAGCATGGTCGCCACGCTGCTGCAGAACGCGCTGATGGCGCCGCTCTCCAGAAGCTTTCCTGTCATCGGTACCTCCTGGGTTATCGGTTTAAACGTTCGTTATTGTCTCACATATAGTAGGCGATGACGTGCGTTTTCTCCTGTTTTTGAGAAGAAGCTGATACCCCGGTGCCACTATGTGCCGGGCGAAGGGGTTCCGGTAGTGAGCGCTTTCGCCCGCGTGCTGCGGGATGCTGGCCGGACCGGGGTGCTGGATGCTATGCGTAACCTGGGGGAACGGGGGCGCTTCGGGCAGCGCCTTCGACTGCGGTCCGGTGGTTCCGGTTTCTGCCGTGTGGCTGCGGGTGAGACGTAGCGCTGCTAGTACACATAGCGGTCGGTGTAGCTTTCTCCGTCCCCGACGTTCGCCCCGCCTCCCGTTGCCGCAAAGGTCAGGTCGATGCGCGACCAGGTGTTTGGGGAAACGCTGAAGCGGGCGCTCTGCCAGGTGCCATCGATATTCACCATGATCCAGGCGTGGTAGATGCCCTGCGGCGAGACGGTGCCGGTGACGATCTTCGCGGGGATCCCCTGGCTTCGCAGCATGGCGGCGCCTAGGCTTGCGTAGTCGAAGCAGACGCCTTTGCCCGACTGCAGCGTCTCGTCCGGGTCGGGGATGTAGCCGGTGGAATCCTTGAGCTTCGCAGCCTTGTCGTCGTCGTAGGCCACGTTGTCGACGATGTAGGTGCAGATCGCGCGTAGGGCATCCCCTTGGTTCTCGCAGCCTTCGACCAGCTCGCGGGCCTTGGCCACGCAGCTGCTGGAAGCAGTGTAGCTGCAGTAGACGTTCGGGCGCAGGAACGGGGCGAACTCCGAGGTCAGCGCGACGTCGATGTCGGCGCTGCACAGCTCCACGTAGTTGTTGCCTGACGTGTTGCGCATAATGCGCACCGTGTACGGGCCGTCGCCGAACGCCAGCGGGCACGCGATGGGCGTGCCGTCTTGGGGCATGTCGAAGCTGGAGCTTGCTTGACCGCTGATGACCTGGGCTTTTATACGCGCGTTCGAAGTGGCGCTCGCGCTGACGTAGCCGTCTTGCACGTGGGACGCATCGATGAGCGCGTCGTTGGCGCCCGTGGCGGCGCTCGCGTCGAACTGCGTTTCCTCGACTGTTGCGGCAGGGGAGAACGCGGCGCCGGTGGCCTGGTCTTTGCCGGCGCCTCCCGCGCTGCCGGAGCTGCTGCATGCGGTAAGCCACAGCAGGACGCAGAAAGCCGCCGCCGCGATGGCGGCGATGAGCGGGGAGGTGCGCCTTGTCTGAGCGGATGATTCCATGATGCGTCGATTATACGCGTGATGGGTGGGGTTTCGGCCTGCGCAGCTAAACGGTTTTGACGCGAGATCGTTCGTTCTCTTCATCGTTTGTCACGTTGTCGGGAAAGCCTGGAAAACCCTTCTATCGGAGGGGTGACAGTTCTGCGGACATGCAAAAGGGGCGTTGTTTGTTACGGGCGAATCGAAGAAATGGGCAGAATCGCATATTGAACTGGGAGTTCGTATATGAATTTATTTGATTTGAATGCAGATAATTAGTGGCAGGGGAGGTACAGAATAGGGAGAATCGTTATATAATTGCCCACAATAGCCTGCACTAGGCCGACTGCGCGCTTCGAATGATCGCGCGCGGCGGCGAGACGGGTTGAAACGGTATTTCAACTGCGAACGTTTCCGACGGAAACGCTTGATGAGGTGAATGATATGAAGGCAAAGAGCAACGAGCTGACGGTGGAGAGCATGACGCAGCGATACTCGCTGGGCCACAAGGCGCTGTCCGTGGCGCTGTCCGTCGTCTTGATGGGATTCGGCTGGCCGGCGGTCTCACCGTCGCAAGTGTACGCCGGCGATGGCGCCGCGGTCGAAAATGCGGCGGCGCAGGTGGAAGGCGCTTCGTCCGGTGCAGCCACGAGCTCGGCCGACAAGGCCGCTGATACGGCGGCAAGCTCCGTAGCATCCGCAACGAGCTCCGCAGCGCCTGCGGCAAGCGAGCAGCCTGCGTCCACGACGTCGCAGCAGCAGGCCGCCCCAAGCGCTTCCGAGTCCGCGCAGCCCGCTGCAACGCAGCAGGTCGAAAGCGCGAAGGATGACGCCGACACGGCCGACGTCGAGCTGGTGCTGGGGAACGCCTCCATCACGTATATGAACCAGGTCGTCTCCGCGCCTGCGCATAAGCTCACCGTGCCCGTGAATGACGACTTCGAGTTCACGGTGTCCCCCGATAACGGCTATAGCCTCACGAAGGTGGTGCTCAAGGTTTCCGGCAAGGAGAACCCTATCTCCCCCGATGAACAGGGCGTTTATACCGTTTCCGCCGCCGACGTAGCCGCCGGCGCGACCGTGACGCTTGAGACTGAGGCTGTTTCCAGCGATTCCGGCAAGGATAACGCTGCCGTCTCCATCGAGGATGACGCCGAGGAGGATGATGCTACCGAGAAGACGCAGGCCTCCGTCTCCGGCGCAGGTGCCATCTCCGGCCCCACCTCCATCGCGCAGGGCGATGAGGTTACGCTCGCCGATTCCACCAAGAAGCCCGACAACACGGACTTCGAGAAGTGGATCTATGTTGACGAAAGCGTTGACCTGGTAGGTGACGAAAACGCGTGGTGGGGAGAGAGCTGGACGGTGTCCAGCGGCTTCGAGAACGTCAAGCTGTCCGGGTCTAGCAGCGGGTTGCGAACCGCAACGGGCCGTGAAGTTGGCGATGCGACGGTGCAGCGCGAGTATTACGCTTTGGGCTGGCATACCGAAACCTTCACCATTCATGTGATGAAGAAGCCGGCGGCGACATCGCTGTCCATTTTCGGGCCTGAGACCGACACGGTCGAGCAATTCAAGAACATCACGTTGACCACGGACTCCGATACGGACGTCACGTGGACGTCGAGTGATCCCTCGGTCGCCATCATCGACGCTTCCGGCAAGGTGGTCGGCGTCAAAGCGGGCAGGGTCACCATCACGGCCACCACGGTCACTGCGGAAGGCAAGGTGCTCACCGCCACCTACGAGCTGACGGTGGCGGAATCGAAAGCCTCGGCTACGAATTGTTATCTGTTCTTCCAGAATAGCCCTACCGCCAACCCGGACAGCAACGGCACTGCCTCCTGGTTTCCCTCCGGCGGAAAACATGCCTTAGGGGTCAAGGTCAATCTCGACGGTTTGAACCTTCCGGGCGGCAAGAACAGTTACGACAACGTGGCGAATCGCGTGACGCAATGGCCTGATGGAAGCACGGGTTCAAGCTGGGTGCTCGATAGAAACGGCGCATATAGCCAGTATTGGAACGCCGTTTTCCGGGCATGGAAGGACACGCTCTCCAAGGAGCAGGGCACTCAGATCACGGAAGATGACGTGGAGGAGATCGCGCTCTATCCGTACAAGATCTCGAATAATACGAATGTCGGTTGTGGGTACCACCTTGACTGTAAGGTGGTAGTGAAGTGCAACAAGGCGATCAACGCGGTGTTCTATCTTCAGGACGCCGATGCGTCCGGCTTCGCTCAGTACGACGCTGCCACGTACAAGCTGGAAAAGGGTATTGCGCAGGTTGCCGCCCCCTCCAAAACCCCCGCTGACGAGAAGACCGTCAACGGTGTGAAATATAAGTTTATGGGATGGTGCTCCGATCAGGCTTGCACGCAGGCGGTGTCGTTCCCCATGCGCACGAGCGAGAACGTGAACTACTACGGCAAGTATGTGGCTTGCGATCAGTCCATCCAGGTCAACTACTATCTTGAGGGGACCACAACTCAGGTTGCGCCGTCCAAGACCCTTTCCGGTTACATGAAGGGTCAGACGGTTGTGCAGAGCCCCATTTCCATTGAGGGCTATAAGCCTGTTTCCGACGAGACGAAATCCGGTGTGGTGGGCAATGACTCCTCCATCGACTTCTACTACACCGCAAATCCGGTGAACTATAGCATCGAGTACTACTGGACGGGTTCGGACACCCCGATTTCAAGCGAGAAGCGTTCGGCCATGTGGGCGACCAGGTCACTGGGCTTGCGCCCAAGGCGATTGCCGGTTACACGCCGGTCAGCGATAACGTTCAGGACCTCAAGCTTGGCGCTGACGAGTCTCAGAATGTGGTGAAGTTCTACTACCGCCAGAACGTTTCGTTGAAGGCGAATTCCGATTCCAAAACCTATAACAGTTCCGAGCAGGGCGTCGATGGCTACACGACGAACCTCCCCGAGGGCGTGAGCGCCAGCTTCGACGGCGTGATGCTCGAGGGCGGCAAGGGCACGAACGCCGGGGATTACCCGTATACGTTCGCGAATGGCACCATCGGCAAGGTCAGCTCCGATAATAACTATGTCGTGACCCAGACGACGCCCGGCAACCTGCACATCGGCCCCGTTACCGACGAGGTTACCATTACGATTTCCGGTCACAACGGCGGCGAGAAGTACAGCGGTGAAGAGCAGAGTGTCTCGGGCTACGACGTTTCCGGTTTGCCTGCTGGTGTGGGTGAAGGCGATATCAGCTTCACCGGTAAGGCAGAAGCGAAGGGCACTGATGCCGGCGAGTACAAGATGGGCCTTGCCGAAACGCAGTTCTCGCTCAAGGGTGATGCCGCCAAGAACTACGTCAACGTGAAGTTCCGGGTTGAGCGTGACGGCGTGCTTACCATTGGCAAGCGTACCGTTATCCTGACGTCCGAAGGTGGTCACAAGAATTACGACGGCAAAACGCTGCAGCGTCGCACCGATATCAGCAAGAATGTTGGCGGCGACGGTTTCGTGGGCGAAGATGGCGTTTTGGCCAAAGACAAACTCACCTGGTATGACGAAAACAACATCCTGCCGGGTACGTATGAGAACAAGTTCGACCCCGCCTACACCCCCAGCACTAAGCTCAACAACTATGACGTGCAGCTTGTGTTTGGCGAGTTGGTGGTCAACGCGCGCACCGGCAAAGATAAGTACGCGATTACGGTTACCGCTTGCTCGAACACGGTTACCTATGATGGCGAAGAACATACGGTGTCTGGCGTGACGGGCGATACCTATACCAACGAAAATAAGGTGACCTTCACTGTTGAAGGCATGAGCGCCAGCGTGTCCGGAACCGATGCGGGTACCTATACGAATAAGGTCGCGGGAACCCCGGTCGTGAAAGACCCCCATGGCAATGACGTGACCGATCAGTTCAAGATCACGACTGAGGACGGCAAGCTCACTATCGACAAGCGTTCGGTGACGATCACGGCCGGGTCAGCGGAAAAGGAATACGACGGCAGCGCGCTGACCGCCGATCAGGCTGACCCGAAGTTCACTACCAAGGGCTTCGTTGACGGCCAGGGCATCTCCGACGTTACCGTGGAGGGCTCGCAGACGCAGTGCGGCACCTCCGCCAGCACCATCAAGGACAAAAGCTGGAAGTTCCAAAATGGGACGAACGGAAACAACTACAGCGTCACCACTGAGCAGGGAATGCTGACGGTGAAGCATCGTTCGGGCGACAAGAAGTACGCCATCACGCTGACGGGCAAGAGCGATGGCGGCGCTACCTATGACGGCAAAGAGCACACGGTGTCCGGCGTGGAGCAGGATAAGTGGACCTTCGACGGCGTTGGGTACACCGTCTCGAATTACCATGCAAGCGTTTCGGGCGTGGATGCTGGCACTTACGGCAATATCGTTACCAGCGGCGAGGGCGGCTATAAGGTGACCGACCCGAACGGCAACGACGTGACGGAGGAGTTCTCCATCAGCGCCGTCTCGGGCATGCTGACCATCAAGCCTGCTGAGGCAACCGTGACCGCCGGCTCTGCGACCAGGGCTTACAACGGATCCGCACTGACCGCCGCCGAGGCGAAACCCGAGTTCACCGCCGATGGCTTCGTGGGCGATGACGGTATCGCATCCGCTAAGGTCGACGGCTCTATCACCGACGTCGGCGAAACTGAAAGCAACGTGGCGCAGGGTAGCGTCGTGCTCAAGGACGGCACCAAGGCCTCCAACTACAGCATCACGTACAAACCCGGCAAGCTTGAGGTGACGCCGGTTGCCGATGAGGTGGTTGTCACCATCGCCGAGAAGTCCGATACGAAGGACTACAACGGTTCCGAGCAGTCCGTTGAGGGTTATGAGCTTCGTAACATCTCGAACGACAGCTACGCTGCCACGGATATCGAGTTTGCGGGCTTGGCCGACCATAAGGTTGCCAAGGGCACCGATGCCGGCACGTGTGAGATGAACCTCAAGCCCGAGGACTTCAAGAACAACAGCGCCAACTTCACCAACGTGAAGTTCCAGATCGTCGATGGTTCGCTCACTATCACGAAGCGCACCGTGACGCTGACTTCCGCTACGCCGGCCGAGAAAACCTATGACGGCAACCCACTTGAGGATCGCACCGTCAGCATCACGAGTGGCAGCCTGGCTACCGGGGACAAGTTTGTCGCAGACGTCACGGGTTCTCAGACCAATGCCGGCAGCAGCGCTAATGCGTTCACGTACAAGCTGGTGAACGCCGCGGGCGAGGAGCTGGTGGAAGACGCCGAAGGCGCCTACCGCAACTACGATGTCGCCAAAGTCGAAGGCGTTCTGAAGGTGAACCCGGTGTCCGATGAGGTTGTGGTGACCATCGCGGGCAACCATGCCGAAGGCGCTTACAGCGGGAAGCCTTTGACGGCTACCGGTTATAGCTTTGCGTCCTCTAACGCGCTGTACACCAGTGCAAAGGTCGCTTTCTCCGGCGAGAACAGCGCGTCGCGCACCGATGCCGGCACAACTGTCATGGACCTGCAGGGCAAGTTCACGAATGCCGATTCAGTCAACTTCCCCAACGTGCGCTTCGATATTACGAACGGTTCCGTTGCTATCTCCAAGGCGAAGGTGACGCTTCAGTCCGCCAATCTTACGAAGGAATATGACGGCACGGCTCTGACCAACAAAAACGGCGGCGAGGAGCAGACCTCGCTTGCGGTGGAGTCCGGCTGGGCCGAGGGTGAAGGCGCCGCTTACACCTTCACTGGTTCTCAGACGCTGGTGGGCGGCAGCCCCAACGCGTTCAGCTACACGCTGAATGAGAACACCAAGGAAGGCAACTACGATATCAGCGTGATCCCCGGTCAGCTGACGGTGACCAATCGCCAGGCGCAGTATCAGGTCAGGGTCGAGGCGAACTCCTCCACCGGCAACACGTACGACGGCGTTGAGCACGCGGCGACGGGATTGAAAACGTCCGAGTTCACGGTGGACGGCCAGAAGTACACGGTCGAGGGCCTGAATACCTCCGACCCGAAGGCCGTTAACGCCGGCGAATATGCGAACACCATCAGCGGCACGCCGGTGGTGAAGGATGCTAACGGCAACGATGTGTCCAGCCAGTTCGCTGTAACGCTGGTTCCGGGCAAGCTGGAAATCGCGAAACGCTCCGTCACGCTGACCTCGGCAAGCGATAGCCGGGTGTACAACGGCGAGGCGCTGACCAACGATGACGTCACCGTTGGCGGCGATGGCTTCGTTGCGGGCGAGGGCGCTGTCTATAACGTGACGGGCACCATCACCGATGCTGGCAAGGTGGCCAACTCGTTCACGTATGAGCGCAACTCGAACACCAACTTCGACAACTACAATATTAGTAAGAAAGAAGGCACCCTTGAGGTGACGCCAGTTGCCGACAAGGTCACCGTCACCATCACGGGCAACAGCGCCACGCTGCAGTACAGCGGCTCCGAGCAGAGTGTGGCAGGGTACTCCTTCGCCACGAGCGATAATCGCTACCGCGAAGCAAACGTTAAGTTCCAGGGCGAGGCCGTCGCCAAGGGCACGAATGCCGGCACCTATAACATGAACCTGGCTTCCGGGCAGTTCTCCAATACTAGCGGCAACTTCACCAACGTGGAGTTTGTGGTCGTCGATGGCTCGCTTGAGATTACGGGCGGCGATCTCGATGCTGGCAAGGTCGTCTGGGATGTACACGATGTGCAGAAGGTCTACGACAGCACGCCGCTTTCCGCGTATGTCGCAAAAGCCACCGACAAGTTCGGCAATGCGCTCAAGGTGGAGTACAGCACTGACGGTAAACAGTGGACGGACGATCCGTCGAGTATCACGCTGACCCATTTCGGCGCTCAGCTGGTGATGCTGCGCGCGACGAGCCCCAACTACGCTGCTGGCCAGTATGCGGAAAACAAAGATGGGGAGTGGGCCGCCATCACCAGCCGCCCGGTCAAGTTGACTTCTAAGGGCGATAACAAGAAATATGATGGCAAGCCGCTTACCAACGATACCGTGACGGTTGAAACGAAGGGCGAGGGGACTGGCTTCATCGACGGCGAGGGCGTGACCATCAAGGTCACCGGTTCCCAGACCGATGCCGGCGAAAGCGACAACACCTTCGACTACATCTTCAACGAGGGCACGAACGCCAGCGACTACTGGGTGACGACCAAGTTCGGTAAGCTCGTGGTGACCGCGAGCGATTCCGAGGTGGTTGCGACCATCGCCGGCCATAATAAAACCGTCGAGTACAACGGCTTGGAGCAGTCCGTTGAAGGTTATGACTTCGTCGAGGCTTCCAGCAAGTTGTACGGGGAAGGCGACTTCGCCTTCAGCGGAACGGCCGTTGCCAAGGGCACGGATGTCGGCACCTACAAGATGAACCTTGCTTCCGAGCAGTTCGCCAACACCAGCAAAAACTTCTCGAAGGTCACGTTCGCCGTAACGGACGGCACGCTGACTATCACGCCGAAGTCGATCGTTCCGGATCCTGAGAATCCGAAGAATACGATGTCCGTCGATTCGCCTGCGGATGTCGTCTACAACGGCCAGGATCAGACGTGGACGCCCGTGGTCAAGGATGGGGAGCGCACGCTTGAGCCCGGCAAGGACTACACCGTCGAATACAGCACCGCCGACCGCACCAACGCCACCGGCAAGAAGATTACAGTGACCATCAAAGGCATCAACAACTATTCCGGCGAGGTCAAGCGCACGTACCAGATCACCAAGCGCCCTGTTGAGCTGAAGTCCGAGGGCGGCTCGAAGCCCTACGACGGCACCGCGCTTGTCAAGCCCGAGGTTTCCGGCTGGCAGCAGCAGGGAGACACCGGCTTTGTGACGGGCGAGGTTTCGAGCGTTCGCGCTACGGGTTCCGTGACCACCGTTGCCCAGGGCGAGGTCACCAACTCGATCGCATACGACACAAACGCTGGCTTCAACGAGAACAACTACGCCACCTCCAAGGACGAGGGTAAGCTGAGCATCACGGCGCTTGCGGCCGAAGATGGCATCACCATCACGCCGAACAATGCTACCTATATATATGATGCATCCTCGCATGAGGCGGGCGCCGCAACGGCTTCGGCTTCCGTCGCGGGAACCGACGTGAACCTTGAGTATCGCGCCAAAGGCAGCGCCGATACCGAGTGGCGCAGCAACCCTTCCGCGATCACGGCGATCAACGCCGGCACCCTGACCGTCGAGGTTCGCGCTTCCGCCGCGAACTATAGCGGCTATAAGTATGCAGAGCAGACGCTTGCCATCCAGAAGCGTGACGTCGAGCTGACGTCTGCCAGCGCGTCCAAGGTGTACGACGGTGCGCCCCTTGCGAAGGACTGGGTCGACATGGGTCCGAACCGTCCTGACACGGGCTTCATCTGGACCGACCTTGCCGATGACGGCCAGGTGCACGCGACGGGCTCGCAGACCGAGGTCGGCTCCTCCGAGAACGCGATCTCCTACCAGCTCAAGCCCGGTGCGGAGAACAACTACAACATCATCGGCGAGCACGTCGGCACTCTTACGGTGACGGCTCAGTCCATCGCACCCGATCCGCAGAACCCGGATTCCTATAAGGGCGTCGCGATCGACGAGCCGAGCGACCATGTCTACGACGGCACGGAGCACAAGTGGGCTCCCGAGGTCACCGACAAGGACGGCAACAAGCTCGTCGAGGGTCGCGATTACACGGTGGCCTACGACACCGACGACTTCGTGAACGTGAAGGTCGTCAACGTGACGATCGCCGGCACGGGCAGCTACACGGGCACGTGCGTGAAGGCGTACGAGATCACGAAAGCTCCGCTGACCGTGAATGCCGGCAGCGCTTCCAAGGTCTATGACGGCGAAGCCCTGACTGCGGGCGCGACGATCGAAGGCCTTGTCGGCGGCGAGAACGCGACCGCTCAAACCCAGGGTTCCCAGACCGAGGTCGGCTCTTCCGCCAACACGGTGTCGGGCATCACGTGGGATACCGCCAAGGAAGGCAATTACTATATCGCTGCGCAGAACGACGGCACGCTGACCGTCACGCCGAAGGGCATCGCCCAGATGACCGTCGGCAGCCTGCCCGACGTTACCTACAACGGTGAAAGCCAGCAGCAGAAGCCGGTCGTGAAGGACGGCGAAAAGGTGCTGGCAGAAGGCGTCGACTACGAGCTGACGTACTCCGGGAACACGACCGATGCGGGCACGGTGACCGTGACCGGCAAGGGCAACTATGCCGGTAGCGTCGACGTGGCGTATCTCATCGCGCCCGCGCCGCTGACGGTTACCACGCCGAGCGCCTCCGGGGTCTACAACGGCAAGCCTCTGACCGCCGCCGGCACCATCTCCGGCTTCGTCAACGGCGAGTCCGCGCCCTTCGAGACCACCGGCTCCCAGACCGAGGTCGGCACGAGCGACAACACCTACGCCATCGACTGGGCGGCGGCCGGCGCCACCGCCAAGCAGGCGAACTACACGGTCTCCGAATCCATCGGCAAGCTGACCGTCACCGAGTTCGCCGGCCGCGTGGTCGCGACGCCCGGCAGCTATTCCGGCGTCTACGACGGCCAGGCCCACGGCGTCGACGTGACCGTGTCCGGCCTGCCCGAGGGCTATTCGGTGAAGGCCGCGCGCTCCGACGCCGCGGCCACCGACGCGACCGACGAGGCGGGCGTGACCGCCTCGGTCGACGAGCTGGTCATCGTCAACGCCCAGGGCGAGGACGTCACCGGCAAGCTGGATATCGAGAAGCAGACCGGTACCATCAAGCTCGTGCCCGCCGAGTACCATGTCGTGACCGAGGGGGCCTTCAAGGTCTATGACGGCACCGCGCTGACGGCGCCCGGCAAGATCGTCGGCCTGGTCAACGGCGAGGAGGCATCGCTTTCCATGACCGGTAGCCAGACCGACGCGGGCTCCAGCGCGAATGCATACGCCATCGCGTTCGACAAGTCCGCGAAGGAAGGCAACTACGTCCACGGCGCCGATACCATCGGGTCGCTGGAGGTGACTGCGGCCAAGGCGGAGGGGAAGATCTCGCTGAGCGGCAGCTCCGCCTACAAGGTCTACGACGGCAAGCCGCTTGCGGCGAAGGCCGCCACCGCGACGGTCCCGACGCAGGATGCGGTGACCATCGAGTACAGCCTTGACGGCGAGAGCTGGACGACCGACCCCGGCTCGCTCACGGCGACCGACGTGGCCGATTCCGCAACGGTCCAGCTCCGGGCGTCCAGTCCGGGCAACTACGAGGGTTACGTGTACGACTCGCAGCAGCTGTCCGTCACCAAGCGCGCGGTCAGCCTGAAGAGCGAAAGCGCCTCGAAGGTGTTCGACGGCACCGCGCTCACCAGGCCCGAGGTGGCCGGCTGGAAGCAGCTCGGCGATGAAGGCTTCGTCGACGGCCAGGTCTCCGACGTCCGTGCCACGGGCAGCGCCACCCACGTTTCCGACGGCAAGGTGGCGAACGTGATCGCCTATACCGAGGGCGAGGACTTCAACGCGGACAACTACGCCATCTCCAAAGACGAGGGCGTGCTGAGCGTCACGGCCAAGCAGATCGCCGCGGCCGATATGACCGTCCAGGCCCCGGCCGATGTCATGTACAGCGGCAAGGTCCAGCAGCAGAAGCCGGTTGTGAAGGACGGCGATAAGGTGCTGGTCGAGGGCGTCGACTACGAGCTGACGTACTCCGGGAACGCGACCGACGCGGGCACCGTCACGGTGACCGTGATCGGTAAGGGCGACTACGCCGGCAGCGTTGACGTGGCATACCAGATTGCGCCCGCACCGCTGACGGTGGCCACCGAAAGCGCCAACAAGGTCTATGACGGCAAGCCCCTGACCGCCGGCGGCAAGGTCGACGGCCTGGTGAATGGCGAGACCGTCGCGTTCAAGCTGGTCGGCAGCCAGACCAAGGTCGGCTCGAGCGACAACGCGTACAGGATCGAGTGGAGCGGCACGGCGAAGCGGGCGAACTACAGGCTTCAGGCCGAGACCGTGGGCAAGCTGACCGTCACCGAGTCCGCCGACGAGGTTGTCGTGACCACCACGGGCGGCACGTTCACCTACGATGGCGCGTCCCACGGCGCCACCGTGACGGTCGGCGCCCTGCCCGAGGGCTACACGCTCGAGGCCGCCGCGTCCAGCGCGACGGCGACGAACGTCTCCGACGGCGAGGTTGCGGCCACGGCCGACGTGCTCGTCATCAAGAACGCCCAGGGCGAGGACGTCACCTCGAAGCTGAACGTCAAGTTCGTCGATGGCGCCATCAAGGTCGAGCCGGCGAAGCTGACGGTGACCACCCCGAGCGCCTCCAAGCCCTACGACGGCCAGGCGCTGACGGCCGAGGGCAAGGCATCCGGCTTCGTGAACGGCGAGGCCGCAACCCTCAAGACCACCGGCAGCCAGACCGAGGTCGGTTCGAGCGTGAACGGCTACGAGCTGGTTTGGGACGGTAGCGCGAAGGCGGCGAACTACACGATCGAGGAGAACCTCGGTATGCTCGAGGTCACCAAGAGCATGGCCGGCATCGTGGTGATCCCGCAGGGCGGTACAAAGGTCTATGACGGCACGGCCCTTGAAAGCGCCGGGGTCAACGTGATCGGCGTGCCCGCGGGCTTCACTCTTTCGGCCAAGACCAAGGGCTCCGTCACCGACGCCGGGTACGCCGCGGCAGAGGTTGATTCCTATGTCATCACGAACGCCGCCGGCCAGGACGTCACCGACCAGTTCGGCAACGTGGCGACCGGCAAGGCCTCGCTCGTGGTGACCAAGCGTCCGGTGACGCTTGTCTCCGGCGACGCCTCCAAGGTCTACGACGGCACCGCGCTTACCGAGCACAAGGTCAGCGTTGAGGACGGTTCGCTTGCTTCCGGCGAGGAGTTCGGTTACGACTTCTTCGGCTTCCAGACCTCCGTGGGCTCCAGCAAGAACACCTTCGCCGCAAAGCCCGGCAACGACAGCACGAAGGTGGAGAACTACGACATCGCCTATAGGTACGGCACGCTGACGGTGAGCGCGCAGTCCATCAACCCGGACGACCCGATCCCGGGCGCGTATGCCGGGGTGAAGGTCAACGCTCCGAGCGACGCCGTTTACGACGCGCGCGAACATAAGTGGATTCCCGTGGTCACCGGCAAGGACGGCAACGCGCTCGTCGAGGGCCGCGATTACACGGTGGCTTACAGCACCGATGACTTCACCAACGTGACGGGCACCATCAAGGTAACCATTACGGGCATCGGCGACTACACCGGCTCCGTTACGAGGGAGTACCAGATTGCGCCTGCTTCCGTGAAGCTTGCGTCCAACACGCGCGAGTTCGTGTACAACGGCGCGTACCAGTCTGATGACGCGGTGACGGTCCAGGGCGCCGAGGCCCTGTTCCGCAGCCAGGTCGATGACCTGAAGGCGGTCGGCAGGGTCATGACGGTGGCCGAGGGCAAGGTTCCCAACACCATCGCCTACACCTGGAAGGACGGTTTCAAGGCCGGCAACTTCGCCATCGAGAAGAGCGAGGGCGAGCTGTCCGTCGTCGCGAAGGACATCGTCTCCTCCGCCGACATGACGGTTTCCAGCCCGAGCGATTTGGTCTACGACGGCCGGGAGCACAAGTGGGCACCCGAGGTGAAGGACGGGGAGAAGCTCCTGACGGAGGGCATCGACTACACGGTGTCCTACGGCGCCGATGACTTCACCAATGTGGCGGGCGTCATCAAGGTGACCGTCACCGGCCAGGGCAACTACGCCGGCAGCGTCGAGCGCGCGTACCGCATCACGCCCGCGCCGCTGACGGTGAGCACGCCGAGCGCCTCCAGGGTTTACAACGGCAACGCCCTGACCGCCGCCGGCACTATCTCCGGCTTCGTCAACGGCGAGTCCGCGCCCTTCGAGACCACCGGCTCCCAGA
>OLRG01001311.1_pt1 | contig 20548 bp, 16 predicted proteins | sample 1672331 | NCBI WGS metagenome assembly OLRG01 (sample SAMEA3136672, study PRJEB25190) | human gut metagenome
AGATACTCTGTACAAGGAGTTTTGTATGCTCGACCGTAGCTTCAGGAAACATCCGGATTTGCGCATGGCATTGGAAAACCCCATCCTGACGATACGTGAGAAGTTAACACTTATCTGTACCGCTGCTGTGGGGGATGCTCCTGCGGGCCGTGAGTTTGCGCGTTTCATGACCCTGGTGTTGAAGAACCGGCGGGAAAAATTTTTCCAGTACATCTGCCTGAGTTTTCTGGATTTGTACCGGAAAGACAAGCATATCGGTGTAGGAAAGCTGATAACAGCCGTTCCCGTCAGTCAGGAAGTGCGGGAGCGCATCCATGACAGTGCTTCCTCCCTGCTGCATGCCAGCATGGAGCTGCAGACTGAAGTGGATCCCTCCATTGAAGGTGGTTTTATCTTCGACATCAACGACTTCCGTCTGGATGCCAGTATTGCTACGCAGCTTAAGAAAGTGAAACAGCAGTTCATTGATAAGAATAGAAGAATCGTGTGATTTACGATTTGACAATTTACAATTTACTTATTTAATAGTCTTGTGATGCGTAAGTTGTAGAGGTCAAACAGTATATGATTCGGGTTCTTTCAAATAGTAAATAGTAAATTGTAAAATAGTAAATACTAAGATGTTGTCTGAAAATATAAAAGTAAGCGAAGTCTCCGATATTCTCCGCAAGCAACTGGAAGGGATTGACACCCGCGTACAGTTGGACGAGATTGGCACGGTACTGCAAGTCAGTGACGGTGTAGCCCGTATCTATGGGTTGCGCAATGCCGAAGCCAACGAGTTGTTGGAGTTCGACAACGGCATCAAGGCCATTGTGATGAACCTCGAAGAGGATAATGTGGGTGCTGTGTTGCTTGGCCCTACGGATAAAATCAAGGAAGGCTTCATTGTAAAGCGTACCAAGCGTATTGCTTCCATCATGGTGGGAGAGGGTATGCTGGGCCGTGTAATAGACCCTCTGGGTGCGCCGCTCGATGGCAAAGGACTGATAGGCGGAGAACTTTATGAAATGCCGCTGGAACGCAAGGCGCCGGGAGTTATCTTCCGTCAGCCGGTGAATCAGCCGCTACAGACCGGTCTGAAGGCTGTGGATGCCATGATACCTATCGGCCGTGGACAGCGTGAACTGATTATCGGTGACCGCCAGACCGGTAAGACGGCCATTGCCATCGATACCATCATCAACCAGCGTGCCAATTTTGAAGCTGGTGATCCGGTGTATTGTATTTATGTAGCCATTGGTCAGAAAGGTTCTACCGTTGCCTCTATCGTGAATACCCTGCACCAGTACGGTGCGATGGACTATACCATTGTGGTGGCTGCTACGGCGGGAGACCCGGCTGCATTGCAGTATTACGCTCCCTTTGCAGGGGCTGCCATCGGAGAGTATTTCCGTGATACCGGCCGTCATGCGCTGGTGGTCTATGACGACTTGTCCAAGCAGGCGGTGGCCTATCGTGAAGTGTCTCTGATTCTGCGCCGTCCGTCAGGACGTGAGGCCTATCCGGGTGATATCTTCTATCTGCACTCCCGTTTGTTGGAACGTGCGGCGAAGATTATCAGCCAGGAGGAAGTGGCACGCGAGATGAACGACCTGCCGGACAGTCTGAAAGGCAAGGTGAAAGGTGGCGGTTCGCTGACTGCATTGCCCATTATCGAAACTCAGGCAGGAGACGTGTCCGCCTATATCCCAACGAATGTGATTTCAATCACTGACGGGCAGATATTCCTTGATACGAACCTCTTCAACCAGGGTAACCGTCCGGCCATTGACGTGGGTATCTCTGTGAGCCGTGTGGGTGGTAATGCCCAAGTCAAGGCTATGAAGAAGGTGGCAGGTACATTAAAGATTGACCAGGCACAGTACCGGGAGCTGGAAGCGTTTACCAAGTTCAGTGGCGATATGGACCCCGTGACGGCATTGACCATCGACAAGGGACAGAAGAATACACGCCTGCTGGTACAGCCCCAATACAGCCCGATGCCGGTAGAAAAGCAGATTGCCATTCTTTATTGCGGCACGCACGGCTTGTTGAGGAATGTTCCTTTGGACAAGGTCAGCGAGTTTGAACGCAACTTCCTTGAGTCTCTTGAGATGAACTATCGCATGGAGGTACTCGACGTTTTAAAGACGGGTGCCATCAATGACGATGTCTGCAAGAAGATTGAGGAGACGGCAGAGGCGGTTGCAAGGCAATTCATGTAATTTACGATTGGACGATTTACGATTTACGATTGGGGCTACTCTATATGGTAAGTGGTAAATCGGCTGCAAGCAAAAGTAACTTCAATCGTAAATCGTAAATAATTAAATCGTAAATAGATATATGTCTTCACTGAAAGAGGTAAAAAATAGAATAAGCTCCGTCAAGAGTACACGCCAGATAACATCGGCTATGAAGATGGTGGCATCTGCCAAACTGCATAAGGCGCAGGGGCGGATTGAGAATATGCTGCCTTATCAACGGAAGCTGAATGAGATTCTGACGAACTTTCTGCGTACGGATGCTTCCTTCGAGTCGCCCTATACCGAGAAAAGACCCGTGACGAGAGTAGCGGTTGTGGCGTTTTCGTCCAATAGTTCCTTGTGCGGTGCATTCAACTCGAATGTGGCGAAGATGCTGGAACGGGCTTTGGAAGATTACCAGTCGCTGGGCAAGGAGAATATTCTGATATATCCCGTTGGGAGAAAGATGGAGGAAGCCGTCAAGAAAATGGGATATGTGCCGCAAGGCAGCTACCAGGTGATGGCAGACAAGCCTTCGTACGTTGAAGCGTATGAGCTGGCAGAGAAGTTGATGCATGAGTTTGTGGAAAAGCAGATTGACCATGTGGAGTTGATTTACCATCACTTCAAATCGATGGGTTCGCAGGTGCTGCTCCGCGAGAATTATCTGCCCATTGACCTGACGCAAGTAGCGCAGGAGGCGGCAGAAGATGTACCGGAGGATGCCCGCAGTTTTAATAATGATTACATTGTGGAACCTTCCGTCGGCGAACTGATAGCGGAACTTCTGCCAAAAGTGTTGAGTCAGAAGATATTTACCGTGCTTCTCGATTCCAATACTTCGGAACATGCTGCCCGTATGCTTGCCATGCAGACGGCGACAGATAATGCCAACGAGTTGATTCAAGATTTGACGAAACAGTATAACAAGAGCCGTCAGCAGGCCATTACGAATGAGCTGCTCGATATTATCGGCGGTAGCTTGAAATAGTCCGGATTGCCCCGTAAAGGGCTTTCTCAGGATGGGTACAAATAAATGGAATAATAGGACAAGGATAACGAAATAACCGCTATCTTTGTCCTATTATCATATATGGCTACTGATGAAATCCGTATCATTCTGAGAGAGAGCGGATTGGTTGAATAATAAACATATCAATGGAGAATAATCCCGAAATAGCGCTTGCATGGCAATTCATTGAAAACACAGGCACTCATCTTTTTTTGACCGGCAAGGCAGGTACCGGTAAGACAACTTTCCTGCGAAAACTGAGGGCAGAGAGTCCGAAACGGATGATTGTACTTGCACCGACGGGAATTGCCGCTATCAATGCAGGCGGTGTCACCATCCACTCCTTTTTCCAAGTACCTTTTGCTCCTTATGTGCCCGAAAGCTCATTCAGCGCAGATGGCAAGGCAACCTACCGTTTTCGTTACGGGAAAGAGAAAATCAACATTATACGCAGCATAGATTTATTGGTCATCGATGAAATCAGTATGGTACGTGCCGACTTGCTCGATTCGGTGGATGCCGTCTTGAGGCGGTTCCGCGACCGGAACAAACCCTTTGGCGGCGTGCAACTGCTGATGATTGGCGACTTACAGCAGCTGTCTCCCGTAGTGAAAGACGATGAGTGGCAGATGCTGCGCAAATACTATGACACGCCTTATTTCTTCTCCAGCCAGGCCTTGAAGCAGACGGAATATTGCACCATAGAACTAAAGAAAGTCTATCGGCAGAACGATGGGACTTTTCTTGAACTACTGAACCGCATTCGCGAAAACCGTTGTGACGGGCAAGTGCTGGAAGCCTTGAACCGCCGGTATATTCCCAATTTCGTACCAGATAAAGAAGAAGGATACATCCGCCTGGTGACCCACAATTATCAGGCCCAACGGATTAATGACCATGAGCTGGAACAACTTCCGGGACGCTCGTATGCCTTTCGTGCCAAGATTGACGGAAAGTTTCCCGAATATTCCTATCCCACGGATGAAGTACTGGAACTGAAACGCGGTGCCCAGGTAATGTTTGTGAAGAACGACACCTCCGGTGAGCACCGTTACTACAATGGCATGATTGGAGAGGTGACAGCCGTGTCGGCAGATGGAATTGAAGTGCGCAGTAAGGGAAGCGACGCTACCTTCTTACTTCAGGAGGAAGAGTGGACGAATGCCAAATACGTGCTTGATGAGGAAACCAAGGAGATTACAGAAGATATTGAAGGAACATTCCGGCAATATCCGCTGAAGCTGGCGTGGGCGATTACCATTCACAAAAGCCAGGGACTGACGTTTGAACGTGCCGTGATTGATGCCAGTGCCTCCTTTGCGCATGGGCAGACCTATGTGGCTCTGAGCCGCTGCAAGACATTGGAGGGAGTGGTGCTCAGTGCCCCGCTTTCTGCAAAGGCCGTTATCAGTGACCATGCAGTAGATACCTTCACGATGGAGGCACGGAGAAACGAGCCGGACGAGAAACGCTTCCGTTCCTTGCAGCAGACCTATTTCCTGGAACTGCTGTCGGGCTTGTTCGATTTCCAGCCCATGGAGCAGGCTTTGCGGCGGTATGTGCGGCTGATAGACGAGCACTTGTACAAACTCTTTCCCAAGCAACTCGCAGCCTGCAAGGAGGAAGTGGAACGTTTTCACGACAAAGTGACGAAAGTGGCCCAGAAGTTCAGTATCCAGTATGCCCGCCTGATTGATACTGCGCAGGACTATGCAGCCGACCCGACTTTGCAGGGGCGCATACACTCTGCCGCCACTTATTTTCAAGAGCAGTTGCAACCGCTGGATGCGGTGATGGCGAGTACGGTAACTTCTGATAATAAAGAGTTGAAGAAGAAGCTCCGGGATGCCATGGAGGAGCTGGAGGAAGTGTTTGACATGAAGACTGATTTGCTGGATTATGTGCTGGAGAATGGTTTTCATGTGGCAGGATACTTGAAGCAGAAAGCACTGCTTTCCATTGATGATTCGGCTTCGCAGAAGGGTAAAGGCAAAGGGAGAAGTGCTTCTGCCAAAGAAGGGCAGGGAAGCAGTAAGCAGGCTGATAAAGAGAAACGTCCGCGTGAGCGGAAACGCGATGCTGCGGCTGTTGAAGTACCCACGGATGTGCTGCATCCGGAACTTTACAACCGCTTGGTAGCATGGCGCAATGCAGAAGCTTCCGCATTAGGGCTGCCCGTATACACCGTCATTCAGCAGAAGGCAATTCTAGGCATCAGCAATCTGCTTCCTTCGGATAAGGCCATGCTTGTACGTATTCCGTACTTCGGAAAGAAAGGGGTGGAGAAATATGGAGATGTGATTCTGGAGATGGTACGTGTGTATCGCAAAGAGAAAGGACTGGCAGAGCCGGAGTTGCTGTAGTCGAATCTGCTGCCATCCGCACCTGCATTATTTACCATCCGAACATCAGCTTTATTCCTTCCTCCAGCGTATACGGTCGATACCCCAGTTCCCGGTGTGCCTTTTCTATACTCAGCCCGCTGAAACGGGGACGTGGTGTCTTTTCGTTCATCTCCTTCGTGGTGACGGGACGGATGAGCGAGCGATTCAGCCCCAATACGTCCGCTACCCGATAAGCGATGTCTGCAATGGTCAGGCACTCGCTGCCACAGAGATGATAGATACCGTTTTGCGGATGACTTATCAGCTTCTCCACTCCTTGCGACACGTCTCCCACGAAGGTGGGCGTACGCCATTGGTCGGATACGACGAACACTTCCTCATTGTTCCTTAATCTGTTTGCCACCAGTTGGAGCACATTTCCATGCTGTCCGGGCAGGGCGGCACCGTACACCACCACTACGCGCACGATGGCATAATCCCTGCAAACGGCAGCGATACGTTTCTCACCTTCCAGTTTGGTGTAGCCGTAATAATTAACGGGAGCGGGAATATCCTCCTCCGTATAGGGTCGGTCCGTATCACCACCGAAAACGAAGTCGGTGGAAAGATGGATAAAACGGCTGCCTCCCGCCTCACAGCATTCTGCCAGATGCTCCACGGCAGTAATGTTGACGGCATCCGCTTCTGCATGGTGCGTTTCGCAATAATCGGGGACGGAGAGGGCGGAGGTATTGATTACAACATCCGGCTGTACTTCCTGGAAAAGCTTTTCCACCGCCTGGCGGTTGCATATATCCGTGCGGATAAAGCGATAGTTGCCCGAATGGGGACAAATGTCGTCGTGCAGGGAACAGCCCGTTGTCTGGTAAGACAAGTTGCGAGACAAATCATCCAGGATGCGTCTGCCGGTAAAACCGTTGGCGCCTATCACCAGTATTTTCTTTCTTGTCATTGATTCTGTTGTTAAGTGATGGGCATCAATAGGGCACGTGTCTGCCCTGCTGTACCTCGATGCGTATGCCAAAGGCTCCGTTGGCTGATTTCAGCTCGAACGCCCCTTTGAAATTGTTCTTTTCCCAAGGCAGTGCGGAAGGGTTGGGCACTTTCCAGCCGTCCTTGTCATATTCGCCGTACGTATGGATGCGCATGCCGTTCTTCAAAGTGAAACTTCCCATTTGCAGGTTGTCGGTAGAGCCCCAGAAGCCCGTCAGTCCGAAGGGGTTTGAACTGAAATACCGGGAGTTGCTGAGTGAGAATATGTTCGAAAGGCCTTGTGAATAAGTCACGTTCGGGTTCAACCGGAAGATGCGGCTGTAGTCCTTGCTGGCATCCGGTATCTCCAAGGTGAATTTGGGAAGAGTGGGGGCAGACAGATTCATCAGCCCCATATCCAGCAGGAAGCCGTCGTAATTCTTCACGTCCGGCAGAAGCTCCTTTTCAGACGGAGACATGCCTTCGGGAGACGCTTCGCCACGTACAGCGGTACGTACCGTATCGGCAGGCATCCCACTCTGTGCGCTGACGGACGATATGCCTGCAAGTAAAATGATGATGCAGAAGAAGATTCGTTTCATAGTTCTTTGTTCACAATTTCAGTTGCTGTCTGCCGCATAGGGGCAGACTGAACAAAGATACTCGTTTCCCTCTATTTCCGGAAATATCTTTGTATTATTTCTATTTCTTTATACGAATGGTAGGGGCGAAGACGGGCGAAGTCACCCATTTCATTTTGGTGGGGTCGTAGCTCCGTTCCAGGCCTCCGTTGAGGTCGAGCCAGTCCGTCACTTTCAGTTCCAGTACCATGCCATAACCGCTTTGCGGATACATCGGGTTCATATATCCATGAAAGGAGTTACTTCTCCCGTAGCCCGAATACTGGCCGAAGGCATGCAGGCGCATGTAGGGATTGATGCGGTAGGATACGGAGGCATTGTAACCTACGTCCCATTGGGTACCCCGGGGGGCATCCCTTTTGGCATATCGGGCGCCGGCAATGGAGGAGGGGGTAGAGATGGAATAGTGGGCGGCATATACCCCTCCGCTCAATTCCCAATGTCCGTCGGGACTGTAATAAGTGACTCCTGCGCCAGCCTGCATGATGGAGCCCATTGCAGGATAGGTGTTATGGCTGCCGTACATCGTCAGTACGACAATGCCAACTAAGAATATCGCAATTAAGGAAATCGGCGAAACGCTGGAAGTCCCATTCAAAGATGTTCTTCTGAAAGTGTATCTTCTTCATGTCCGTCCAGGGCAGGGGCTCCACATAGTCGGAGGGAGGGAGATGGAGATTTATCTCTTCCTGCTGTTCGTCTTGCAGACTTTGTTGGGGCTGGCTTTCATCAAGGCCCGTACGCTTGTTCTCTTTTGGAGAAAAGGGAATCTGCTCTTTCTTTACGGGAGGCCGGTTCTTTATTGTGTCTTCCGGAATCTCGCTCTGTGCATAGGCGCAGAGTGAGGAACAGATAAAAGTAATGAATAATAACTTTCTCATAAATAGTAGTTTAGTTTTAGTTTAGTTCACTATTAGTTTATATCCTATTCCCCGCACATTGACGATACGGATGCGCTCGTCTCCGGCCAGTTTATGCCGCAGTTTGGTGATGAACACATGCAGGCTGCGGGAGTTGAAGAAGCTGTCGTCTCCCCAGAGGTCGAGCAATACATTCTGGGTGTTGACCACCTGGTTACGGTTCTCGCAAAGACGTTTCAGTATCTCGGACTCGCGGTGGGAGAGTTCCACTTCCGTATCCGCGTTAGGTGAAGTCGGGGTGCCTGCAAAAGCAAGTCGTTGAGTGACGGAATTGAAACGGTAGTCACCGATTTCAAAAACGGTGGTTTCTTTGGGCTTTTCCTCTGTAAAGGAGAAAGCTTTGCCTACCAGGGCCTTTATGCGGATAATGAGTTCCTGCATTCCGAAAGGCTTTTTCAGGTAATCGTTGGCACCCAGCTCAAACCCTTCCACCACATCGTTGATGGCGGAGCGGGCGGTAAGGAACAGTACCGGGGTCTGTTTGTCGGTCTGCCGGATGCGGCGCACCATCTCAAAGCCGTCCATGCGGGGCATCATCACGTCTGCCACCAGCACGTCGGGACGGAGGTCGAAGAACTTGCGCAATCCCTCTTCACCGTCTGCTGCGGTGTGGATGATGAAGTTCTGCCCTTCCAATGTGTCCTTGATAATCATGGCGAGGGTCTGTTCGTCCTCAACCAGAAGTACGGTTATCTTTTCCATAATTGTCGCTTTTGTTACAAGTAATGTAAAGCTCCTTAACAAGTAATGTAAAGTACCCTAACAAATAATGTTATCATATCCTTATCGTAAAGGTACTTCCTTTTCCCAACTCACTCTTTACCGATACGCTGCCACCATGCTTCTCTATCATGGTCTTCACATAGAACAATCCCAGCCCATAGCCTTTCACATCGTGCAGATTACCCGTGGGTACGCGGTAGAATTTGTCGAAGATGTGCTTCTGCTTCTCGGGAGCAATACCGATACCGTGGTCGCTGACAGAGATTTCGGTCTGTTCATTCTGCCCTTCGACGGCCATCTTGTGGCAATGGATGGTCACTTCGGCTTCTCCGTGCGAATATTTGATGGCGTTGTCTATCAGGTTGCTGATGATGTTGCTGAAATGCGTACGGTCGGCAAGTACGCTCAAATCTTCCGGTTCGATGTCCACCGATATGTGGACGGAGCTTTCCGCTTTCAGCTTGTGTTGTTCGATGAGCGTTTCCAGAATATCACGTATTGCAAATTCCTCCGGGTGCAGGCGGAAAGTCCTGCGGCGTTCCATACTCATGGAAAGTATCTGTTCAACCAGTCCACTGAGGCGCTGAAGCTGTTCCTGGCAGATACGCAGGTATTTGTCGCGTTGGGCCTTTTCCTCCGCTTGGTTGAAGTTGAGCAGAGCGTCGTTGGCGGCATATGCTACGGCGATGGGGGTTTTCAGTTCGTGGGTGATGTTGTTGGTGAAATCGCTCTTCATCTCTTCCAGTGTCTTCTGTTTCAGGATGGTGCGTATCAGGAACCAGAAGGAGAAAGCGAGTACGATCAGAATAACGAATGATGTGGTGAGAATGCCCGACATCTGTCGCAAGACCAACGTGCCGGCCGGTTCCATGATGAGACGGTAGCTTTGACTTGTATTGATGTCGAAAGAATAATTATATTCCACGGCTTTTGAGGTAGGCACATAGCCGGGGGTACCGATGTTTACCAATGTATCTATATAGAGAATGGTAGAGTCCCATTTGCTGCCTTTGTGAAGATGTAGCAGCCTATGGGGAAGATTGATGTTACGGTCATGCAGGAATGAAGTCAGCAGGCTGTCATAAAGCAGTACGTCGGGGTCGGAAATGATGTCCAGTCCCGAATGCAGTCCGCGCTGGAAGTAGGTGGCGAGTTCCAGCATACTGTTTTGGTCGCGCAAAATCACATCCAGTCCCTCTTTGGCACTCAATGCGGATTGGGGAGAGCTGTCTGAGTCCCTGACACTGACTTCCACGCGGGTTGAATCGTTCGGGTGGGTCACGTAAACACTGTCTCCTTTGGGCATGAAGGTTTCGTGCAGGGTGGTGTTGTCCAAAGAATCTTCACGGGAGATGGTGGTACTGCTACGGACAAATGATTTTCCGTCATCGCTGTATCCGGCTGATACGCTGACTTCACCGTGGTTTATGTCGTCCTGCTTCATTTTATCCACGCGTATCATCATTTCGTTATAGTCGCTCATGCGCATGGCTTCGGTGATGTCCCTTTCCATTTCACTGTGCATGGTATGGTAGAGCCCCGTCAGCCAGTAGGCTTGGTAGGCGAAGATGCCGGCCAGGGAGACGATGACAAGTATGGCAATATATTTGAATGGCAGTTTCATGTTTGTTTCCGGTTACTTTTATACATACAAAGGTAAGATTAATATTGTGAACCCTATCATCCGATAAGACTAAATAACACTCCCGATAACACTGGATAACACTTGGTAAGCCGCTGATAACACAAGTTTCTGCTGATTCTGCCGTACTTTGCAGACGAAGATTTGCAGAAGAAGAATATAAACATAAATAAAAAGAAGAACATGAAACGATTCTATTTACTCCCTATTGTATGCTGTGCTTTGAGCATCAGCCTTTCGGCACAAGAGAACAACGGTACTGCAACCACCTCCGGTGCGGACGACAACCGCATCCTCAGCGCCGACAGCCTTATCACGACCGATGCCCGTCTGGACAGTCTTTATCAGACCTTGCCGGAAGTGATGATTACCGGTGAACGCCCCATCGTTAAGGCAGCGCAAGGCAAGCTGGTGTACGACCTGCCCCGCCTTATCCAGAACCTCCCCGTAGACAATGCCTACGATGCCGTGAAAGAGCTTCCCGGCGTCATCGAGATGAATGGAGGGCTGCAGTTGGCAGGTCAGGGAGTCACCGTTATCCTGGACGGCAAAGTAACCACCCTCAGCACAGAGCAGCTCTATTCCTTGCTGCGCAGCATCCCTGCCAGCCGCATAGAGAAGGCGGAAGTGATGTACAACGCCCCTGCACGCTACCAGGTGCGTGGCGCACTTATCAATATCACCCTGAAACAATCGGCAGGCGGCCCCGGCTCCTGGCAAGGCGAACTCTATGCCAAGTATCGCCAGAAGCATAACGAAGGCTTTGAGGAACGCGCCAGCCTGCTCTTCAGCAAAAATAAATTCTCAGCAGATTTTCTTTACTCGCACAGCCATGGCCGGAGCTACTCTACTACCGACAAAGAGGCTGTGCACACTCTGGCAGACGGCTCGGTTTACCCCATGACAACAGATGAGGTGGGCCGTGGCCGCAGCCATACCCATAATTTCAGGGTAGGGGCGGACTATAACATCGCCAAGGACCATCAGCTGAGTTTCGTCTATAACGGTGGCTATTCCACTTCCCACAACTGGAAGGGCGTGACGGGCACACAGGTGTCCACAACTTATGGCAATAGTACCGACTGGCTGCACAACGGCCGTCTGGACTATCGTACCCCTTTTGGCCTCAAAGCCGGTGCCGAACTGACCTACTACCGTTCCCCGTCCGACCAGTTGCTGCATAGCCGCATGCAGGACGAGGAACTTGACTTCTACACCGAAGATTGCCAACGCATCAACCGATGGAAATTCTTTCTGGCCCAGGAGCATAGTCTGGGAAAAGGTTGGGATTTGAATTACGGAGCCATCTATACTACCAGCATCGACAACAGCTACCAATATTATTACGACCCCGAAACCGGCGAACAACTGACCTCCTCAGATGCCTTAAGCAATATGAAGTCCCGCCGCCGCGAACAGACCTGGAATATCTATGCAGGTTTCAGCAAGAGTTTCGGCGACAAACTCGCTTTGGACGCTTCCCTGGCTGTGGAGCATTACAAGACTCCCGTCTGGAACCAGTGGGACTGGTATCCCATCGTCAACTTGAACTATATGCCGTCACCGGGACATATCCTTCAGCTCTCTCTGAGCAGCGACAAGGACTATTCCGACTACTGGGCCGTGCAGGATGCCGTCTCTTACATCGGCGGCGGATACTCTGAGCTGCATGGTAATCCGTTGCTGAAACCGGCACAAGAGTATGAGCTGAAAATGACCTATATTTTGAAAAGCAAATACATCTTCAGCGCCTGGTTCAACCACACCAAGGACTACTCCGTACAGACACTCTACCAATCTTCCGAACGTCTGGTTGAAATCTACAAGACACTCAATTTTGATTATCAGCAACAAGCAGGAATACAAGCCTCTATCCCATTTAAGGTGAAGAATTGGTTGAATTCTCGCCTTACCCTCATCGGCTTGTGGCACCGCGAAAAGGATAGTGATTTCTGGGATATTCCTTTCGACAGAAAACAATGCTATGGCATTGCCCAGATGAACAATACTTTTACCCTCTCCACCAAACCCGACTTGAAGCTGACGGTGACCGGATTTGTGCATAGTAAAGCCATTCAGGGCATCTACGACCTGCCTACGTCGGGCAATGTGAATATTGCCCTGCGCTACGGCTTCGCCAAGAACAAAGCCATTCTCAACCTCTATTGCAACGATATTTTTGAGACGGGACAGATTTCTCCCCGCATCCGTTTCAAGACGCAGAATGTGACGAATCATTACTCATGCTTCCGCGAATTCGGCGTATCGTTTACTTATAAATTCGGTGGATATAAGGAGAAGCAACGGGAGGCGGTGGATACGTCGCGGTTCAAATAGATAGAAGATGCAGGTGGTCAGGTGAAAATACGGTATTCTTTTGTACTTTGCCACATCTTTCGTACTTTTGCAACTTTCAAAACATTAAAGTTGTTATTTAAAGAAAAGACTCTGTATGAAATCGGACATTGAAATAGCCCGCAGCATAGAGCTGAAGAAGATAAAGCAGGTGGCTGAAAGTGTGGATATCCCGCGTGACGAAGTAGAGAACTATGGCCGTTACATAGCCAAGATTCCTACGCATCTGATTGATGAAGAGAAAGTGAAGAAGAGCAATCTGATACTGGTGACGGCTATCACGGCTACGAAAGCGGGTATCGGTAAAACAACCGTGTCCATCGGGCTGGCATTGGGGCTGAACAAGATTGGCAAGAAAGCGATTGTGGCTTTACGCGAACCCTCGTTAGGTCCTTGCTTCGGCATGAAAGGCGGTGCTGCCGGCGGAGGATATGCCCAGGTGCTTCCCATGGAGAAGATAAACCTGCACTTTACGGGCGACTTTCACGCCATTACCTCCGCACACAACATGATTTCCGCTTTGCTCGACAATTACTTGTACCAGCATCAGGCAGACGGCTTCGGACTGAAAGAAATCATCTGGCGGCGCGTACTTGATGTGAATGACCGTTCCTTGCGGAGCATTGTCACCGGATTGGGACCGAGCACCAACGGCATTACCGAGGAGTCGGGCTTCGATATTACCCCGGCTTCCGAAATTATGGCTATTCTCTGTCTGGCAACGGACCTCGATGACCTCCGTCGCCGTATCGAAAATATTATTCTGGGATTCCGTTTCGATGGTACTCCTTTCACAGTGAAGGAGTTAGGAGTAGCCGGTGCCATTACCGTACTATTGAAAGATGCTATCAACCCCAACTTGGTACAGACTACCGAAGGCTCTGCTGCTTTTGTTCATGGAGGACCGTTCGCAAATATTGCCCATGGTTGCAACTCCATTCTTGCCACAAAAATGGCCATGACATTCGGCGATTATGTAGTGACGGAAGCCGGTTTCGGGGCTGACCTGGGTGCGGAGAAGTTCTACAACATCAAGTGCCGCAAGAGCGGCCTACAGCCCAAGCTGACGATAATCGTTGCTACCGCACAAGGACTGAAGATGCATGGCGGTGTCAGTCTGGACCGCATCAAGGAACCCAATATGGAAGGACTGAAAGAGGGCTTCGGCAATCTGGACAAGCATGTACGCAATTTGCGTTCATTCGGCCAGCAGGTCATCGTGGCATTCAACTGTTTTGCCAGTGATACGGACGAGGAGGTGGAAGCTATCCGCCGCCATTGCGAAGAAAAGCTTGAGGTAGGTTTTGCCGTGAACAACGCCTTTGCCAAAGGAGGAGAGGGAGCCGTTGACCTTGCCAATCTGGTAGTAGATACTATCGAGAACAAACCATCCGAACCGCTGACCTTCACCTACGAAGAGAGCGATTGCGTGGAACGTAAAATAGAAAAGGTAGCCTGCAACCTCTACGGGGCAAGCGTAGTGACTTACAGTCTCCACTCCCGCAAGGTTATCAAACTGATAGAGCAGATGGGTATCAGCCATTACCCCGTCTGTATTGCCAAGACGCAGTACTCCTTCTCTGCCGACCCGAAGATATACGGTGCAGTCAACAACTTTGAGTTCCACATCAAGGATATTGTGGTCAATAACGGTGCGGAAATGATTGTAGCCATCGCCGGTGAAATTCTCCGTATGCCGGGATTACCCAAGAAACCACAAGCCGAACACATTGATATTGTGGACGGAAATATAGAAGGGCTGAGCTAAACGCGCGGAGCGCGTTTAGAATTAAAAATTAAGAATTAAAAATTAAAGGCTGCGCAATGTTCGCTTTGAACTGCGCAGCCTTTAATTTTTAATTCTTAATTTTTAATTCTGTTTGCTTATTAATAAGCAAACAGCGGGTATTCTTTCATCTTCGCATTGACGCGTGCACGTACCTCTGCGATGACTTGTTCGTTGTCTACGTTGGACAGAACGGTTTCAATCATCTCGGCAATTTCGAGCATCAGGTCTTCCTTGGCACCACGGGTTGTGATGGCAGGAGTACCCAGACGGATACCGGAAGTCTGGAAAGCCGAGCGGCTGTCAAACGGAACCATGTTCTTGTTTACGGTGATGTCGGCAGATACCAACGCCTTCTCGGCAACCTTACCGGTCAAATCGGGATATTTGCTGCGCAGGTCTACCAGCATGGAGTGGTTGTCCGTACCGCCGGAAACGATGGTGAAGCCACGGTCTATCAAGGCTTGTGCCAAGACAGCGGCGTTTTTCTTCACCTGCTTGGCATATTCTTTCCATTCCGGTTGCAGGATTTCGCCGAAGGCAACGGCTTTGGCTGCGATGACATGTTCCAGCGGACCACCTTGGATACCGGGGAATACGGCTGAATCCAGCAACTGGGACATCATCTTGATTTCTCCCTTCGGAGTTTTCTTGCCCCAGGGGTTGGGGAAGTCCTTACCCATCATGATAACGCCACCACGAGGACCACGCAGAGTCTTGTGGGTAGTGGAGGTCACGATGTGGGCATATTTCACGGGGTTATCCAGTTCACCGGCTGCAATCAGTCCGGCAGGATGAGCCATGTCAATCATTAGGATGGCACCTATCTTGTCCGCGATTTCGCGCATGCGCTTGTAGTCCCATTCGCGGGAATAAGCAGAACCGCCGCCGATAATCATTTTGGGTTTCTCGCGCAGGGCAACTTCTTCCATCTGGTCATAGTCCACACGTCCGGTTTCCTGGTTCAGATTGTATTCGCAGGGAGTATAGATAATACCGGAAGTGTTGACCAGTGAGCCATGGGAGAGGTGACCGCCGTGTGCAAGGTTCAGTCCCATGAATTTGTCGCCCGGATTGAGCACGGCGAGGAATACGGCTGCATTGGCTTGTGCACCGGAGTGCGGCTGTACGTTGGCCCATTCTGCGCCGAAGATCTGTTTCAAGCGGTCGATGGCAATCTGCTCACTCTGGTCCACTACCTCACAACCACCATAGTAACGCTTGCCGGGGTATCCTTCAGCATACTTGTTGGTGAGGCAGGAGCCCATTGCCTGCATAACCTGGTCACTTACAAAGTTCTCTGATGCAATCAGTTCAATGCCTTTGAGCTGACGTTGGTGTTCTTTTTCGATAAGTTCGAAAATTAAATCATCTCTTTTCATTCTGCTTATTAGATAAGTTTGATAAATCTGTGTTCTCTTATTAAGCGCACAAATTTACGGGAAATAAATGAATAAATTGAAAGAAAAGGAAGAAATTTACTGTCAAAAGAACACTCCGAAAGAAAAACTCAGCACATTGTCCCTGCGGTGAAAACGGATTTCGTTTTTCGTGTTTTCGTCAGCAGCGTTGTTGTCGGCCGGAATATCGTATGTCACGCTCTTGGAGATGTTGTGCAGCCCCATGTCGTAACGGAAGTCGAAAAAGACGCGTGAGATGGTGACGGATACGCCGACGGTGAAACTGAGATTGAGCGGACGCAGCCTTTCACGGATATTCACCTGGTCGAAATTCTCGAAGTCGATGTCACTTTTCCTGTCCCATATATAGCGCACTTTGGGTCCTCCAAAGACGGCAAGGCTGTACGGCCCCTCCTTGATGAAGTTGTATCCGTAGATGACGGGGATGTCTATACTGTGGATGGACGATGTAATGGAGGCTTCCTCCGGCCGGGCTCCTGATGCGGCGTCTTCGGGCAGAGGTTTCTCGAAGGTGATGTTGCACCGGTTGATGTTGTAGGATATTTCCGGTTGCAGGAAGTGGCGGTCGAAGTTTATCCGCATGAAAAGGGAACCGAAATATCCTATTTTGTAATTGTTCTGCACTTCGTCAATGGGCACTCCGTTGACGCTGAACTGGGATACAAGGAACAAGGAAGAGGTGAAACCGCCTTTGAAACCGAAATTGACCGGAGTTTCCTTGCGGTGTCTGGAATGCTCTTCGTCGGCAGTACCGGGCACAACCGGAGTCTGTCCCCACATCATGGCGGGGAAGGCCAACAGATATAAGCCCATCAAGATTCGTCGCAACTCCATCTCTTAAAACCTTTATCGCATTATTACTTCTTTTTCTCTACTGACCATCCGAATTTGCCTATCTTTTCTCCCAGCTCATAATATCCACCGTGCACATAGACCAGCGGATTCGTTTCCGCCAGTTCCAGTTTGCCGGTTTCAGGGTTCAGATTACGGGTATCGGCACGTACATTTACCACATCCGCTATAAACATGTCGTGCGAACCGAGAGCCATAATCTCCTTTACCCGGCATTCTATGCAAAGCGGTGATTCCTTGATAAGAGGCGCGCTGACTACGGTGCTTTTCCCCGGTGTCAGATGCATTTCCTCGAATTTGTTGTAGTCCTTTCCGGAGCGTACGCCACACCAGTCCGTGGCACGGGCCATGTCTTTCGTGGTGAGATTGATGACGAATTCCATATTCCGCTTGATGATGTCGTAGGAGTGGCGTTCGGGGCGTACGGAGATGTAGCACATGGGCGGGTTCGTACAAATCGTCCCCGTCCATGCGATAGTCAGAATGTTATATTCCTCCGGAGTGCTTCCGCAGCTCACCAATACGGCAGGCAGCGGATAAATCATTGTTCCGGGTTTCCAGTCTTCTTTCATATAATCTCAATATCTTCTCTGGTCTGCTCCTTTTCGCAGTAGTGGCATTTGATGACGCAATTGTCCTTATCCACGACATGAAACAACGTAGGCATAGGCTCATTGTTCGTGATGCACTTCGGGTTGGCGCATTTCACGATTCCGCGCAGCTCTTCGGGCAGGCGGACTTCGCGTTTCTCCACCACTTCGTAGTCGCGGATAATGTTCAGTTTTACATTGGGAGCCACCACGGCGATACGGTTTATCTCTTCGTCGCAGAAGAACTTGTCGGCAATCTTGATGATGCCTTTCGTGCCCAGCTTCTTGCTCTTGAGGTTGAAGCCGATGGTGATATTGTTGCTCATGTGTTCCAGTCCGAGCAGGGAGACTACGGTAAACAGTCTCTCGGAGGGTATATGGTCTATTACAGTGCCGTTTTCCAGAGCAGCAACCTGCAATTCCTGTTTCTTTTCGCTTAACATCTTGAAATATTAGTTATTAGACGATTCTACTGAATTACTCCTTTACTCTTTTTCACCTCATCCAGCGTGATGCCCAGTACATCGCACAGAATAGCTTCACGGGCATACAGTCCGTTTTGTGCCTGCTGGAAATAGTATGCCTTGGGATTGTCGTCCACATCATAGGCTATTTCGTTGACACGGGGCAGCGGATGCAGGATGCGCAGGTTGGGACGGGTATGTTCCAGCATCTTGTTGCGCAGGATGTAGACATTCTTCACCCGCTCGTACTCCATAAGGTCGGTGAAGCGCTCGCGCTGCACACGGGTCATGTAGAGGATATCGGCATCAGCGATGATTTCTTCCGTAAAGTCCGTATGTTCCACGTACTTGATGTTGTGCTCGCGGCAGTAGATTTTGTATTCTTCGGGCATCCGCAACTCGTCGGGAGCGATGAAGTGGAAAGTGGGGTTGAAGTGGCGCATGGCCATCAGCAGGGAGTGGACGGTACGGCCGTACTTCAAGTCGCCGACCAGAAAAATGTTCAGGTTTTCCAGTGTGCCTTGTGTCTTGTAGATGGAGTAGAGATCGAGCATGGTTTGTGAGGGATGCTGGTTGGCACCGTCTCCGGCATTCACAATGGGCACGGTGGTGACTTCACTGGCATAGCGTGCGGCCCCTTCGAGGTGGTGGCGCATCACGATGATGTCGGCATAGTTGCTTACCATCTTGATGGTGTCTTTCAGCGTCTCGCCCTTGGATGAGCTGGTGGCCTTTGGGTCGCTGAACCCGATGACACGTGCTCCAAGCCGGTTGGCGGCAGTCTCGAAACTGAGGCGTGTACGGGTGGAAGGCTCGAAAAATAAGGTGGCAACTACTTTCCCGTCCAATATATGCCGATTGGGATGGGCTTCAAACTCTTTCGCCATCTCGAGCATATAGAGGATTTTTTCCCGGCTATGCTCGGCAATGGTGACTAAACTTCTGTTTTCCATATCGTTGAATTCATTTATACTTTTCGAGAGTGTAAAGTTACGGAAAATATGCGGGCTACGGAAATATGCGGGGAAGTTTTTTGCGAAATATGGGCTGTTTTTTTAACCGTGTGGCTTGTTGTCCGGAATGCCACACTTCATCATCCGAAATGCCACACTTCGACAAAGTAAATGCCGCATTTCGCGAATGTTCAAGTGTGGCATTTGCCTTAGTCAAGTGCGGCGTTTGCCTTGTCGAAGTGTGGCATTCCGGACAGTGAAGTGTGGTATCTCTTTACGCCGTCGCCGTCGTTCTTTTTAACGACAACGTCGTTTTTTTCTCTTCTCTTCTTATCTTATCTCCTCTTACGCGCGCGAGGGCAAGTTTTCATTGTTTCAATTATAGCTCATTACGATGTGTTTTTCCTTTCCGATTTTTTCTTCAAGTTTTCTAATTATTTTGCAATCGTTTTGCATTTCACTGACAGTTTCCATTAAAATAAACGGGCGTTTTTTTTGTGAATGCCGGAAATCTTATCCTGAAAAAGATATAAAAAGCATAGGCACATCCAATATATTTCCGTACCTTTGCCCTATTATTGAACTTTGATTTTAGCAACTGAAACATGATAAGGAAAGTCGTCAAAATCCTATGGATTTTCATCGCACTGATTTCGCTGGTGTGTGTCTTTATATTCTTTTCCATAGCCAAGGGCTGGATAGGCTATATGCCTCCGGTGGAAGACCTGGAAAATCCGAATTACAAATTTGCCACAGAAGTCTTTTCCGAGGACGGAAAAGTATTGGGTACTTATTCCTATAGTAAGGAAAACCGCGTGTTTGTGGGATACAATGATTTGTCGCCCAATATCATCAACGCCTTGATAGCTACGGAAGATGTACGTTTTGCCGAACATTCGGGCATTGACGCCTACGCCCTGACGCGTGCCGTAGTGAAGCGCGGTATCCTGATGCAGAAGAATGCCGGCGGTGGCAGTACCATCACCCAGCAGCTTTCCAAACAGCTTTATTCTCCCAGTGCCGACAATGTGATGGAACGTCTGTTCCAGAAGCCCATCGAATGGGTGATTGCCGTAAAGCTGGAGCGTTACTATACAAAAGAGGAAATCCTCACCATGTATCTCAACAAGTTCGATTTCCTGAACAATGCGGTAGGCATCAAGACTGCTGCCTTTACCTACTTCGGTTGCGAACCGAAAGATTTGAAGATTGAGGAAGCGGCTACGTTGGTGGGCATGTGCAAGAATCCGTCTCTCTATAATCCGGTGCGCTACAATGAACGTTCCCGTGGACGGCGCAATGTGGTGCTCGACCAGATGCGGAAAGCGGGATATATTACGGAAGCCGAGCGCGACTCCCTCCAGGCATTGCCTCTGAAACTGAAGTACAACCGTGTGGACCACAAGGAAGGGTTGGCCACTTATTTCCGCGAATACCTGCGCGGCGTGCTCACCGCCAAGAAGCCCGACAAGGCCAACTACCGCGGTTGGCAGATGCAGAAATACTACGAGGATTCACTCGACTGGGAGAACAACCCGCTCTTTGGATGGTGCGAAAAGAACACCAAGAAAGACGGTACCAAATACAACCTCTACACCGACGGGCTGAAAATCTATACCACGCTCGACTCGCGTATGCAGCAGT
>OLRG01001321.1_pt1 | contig 20462 bp, 13 predicted proteins | sample 1672331 | NCBI WGS metagenome assembly OLRG01 (sample SAMEA3136672, study PRJEB25190) | human gut metagenome
GGTTCGCATCCTATCCCCATCTGTTCCAGTTCTGCTACAGTGGCTTCCACATCCTCCACCCGGAATGCTAGATGCCGCAGTCCGCAGGCTTCCGGTCGATTCACGCGCTTAGGTGGGTTCGGCTCTGCGAAGATCTCCAGCTCAATCGCATCAGCACCCTCACCAACACGCAAATCCAGTTTCCAGTCATTCCGTTCTTCACGGAAGTTTTCTCGTACAATCTCAAATCCCAGCTTATTCACATAGAAGTCTTTCGATTTCTCATAATCTGAAACGATGATTGCTACATGATGAATCGCTGCTAATTTCATTTTCTAGGTTTCACCTCTCCTTATATGTACCATACTTGCCGAATCGTTGCTGTTGCCAGTTCCAAAAATACCACCACACTGCCGACCACCTGCGGAATCATAAAAATCACAAATCCACCGATCAGCATTTGAAGTGCTTCTATCCCCTGCGATTGTTTCATCAGGAACGAAAGCACTGCTGTTGCCAGCAGCACACTGCCCAGCAGATAGAATATCCATGCCGAACAGCAATGAAGGAACGTCACGAACCATTTCAGTAGCCATACTACGACGAGTAGCGGCAGGGTCAATAAGGTCAATATCAGTTTTGCCAGCTTTCGGGTTATACTCATTTCGTCCTTCTCCTTCCGGTTGGTCTGTTGCCCATATTATAACATACTCTTTGATGTTGTATCATGGGCAACTTCGCCTTTTTGAAATTCATTCTGTGTGTAATGCTCTCACGGCATCCTGTATACTCTGCTCATATTTAAACCGTACTACGATACGCCCACCCTCATGCACATAAACATTTTCAATGAAGGCTGACACCATGCTTGCCGTAAGTCTCGTGCCGTGCAGAAAATTTTCTGCCTGTTCTGCTGCTGCCCGCACCGTCCCTGGAACAACGCTCTTGACAGATTCTTCCGCTTTGAATTGTTCGATTTTGTCCTGCACTTCTGCAATCTTCCTATCGCATTCCAGTTTTTTGCTCTTATAATTGTCCAGGGAGAGCGTTCCTGCCGCGTACTCCTCATACATCCGCATCTTCTCACCTTTCAGATTTTTCAGTTCCTGCTCCATCAAAGTTTTTCGGCGGCTTGCCTTTCTACTGGCTTCTTTTAAGCTCTGTTCTTCCTTTTTAATATCACTATAGAGTGAGTCCAATAGAGAAAGTTCTTTTTTTAATGCCTGAAACACTGCATTTTCAATATCACTGGCCTGATATATTTCCGATGAACATTGGGTCTGACCGATAAGTTCCATTCCCTCTCTGCACCAGAATATGGGAGAAGCCTGTTTGTAGTCATATCCCAGGACTCGTCTGCAATTACCGCATCGAATTTTTCCCTTAAGGGGAAAATCCACGCTTCCCATCACTACTCTATGTCCGTTATTTCTTATGACAAGCTGCGCTTTTTCAAATTCTTCCCGGCTGACGATAGCTTCATGGGTTCCTTCCGTAATGTATTGTTGCCCTTTTGGAACAATGCGAATGATTTTCTTGCCGGAAATCAATCTTTGACTTTTTCCCAGAACCATCGCTCCGGTGTACACATAAGCCGTGAGAATCTTCCAGACGCGAGAACTATCCCAAAGAATCACAGGTGCAATCGTGTAAGTCGTTTCTTTTCCATACGCCTTATGCTCCCGGTTATAAACACTCGGCACAGGAGCATTTTCATCATTCAATGCCATCGCTATTTCTCGCGTTCCCAATCCCAGAATCGCAAGGTCAAAAATGCGACGGACAATTTTTGCCGCTGGAGGGTCAATGATATATGATCCTTTTCTATTCGGGTCAAACTGATAACCAAACGGTGCAGCAGACGCTGTAGAAATACCCTTGCGCCACTTCACTCGGTTGGCTGTCCGAAGTTTCTTTCCTGCATCTCGGCAGTACATGGTGTTTACCAGGTTGCTGACAACCAAATCCATCCCCAAGGTTGTACCATTATAATTGCTGCTGTCATAGTTGTCATTGACGGAGATGAGCCTGACACCCAGTAGTGGAAAAATCTGCTCCATGTATTCGCCCACACCAATGTAATCGCGTCCAAAACGAGACAGGTCTTTTACGATAATGGTATCAATCTCGCCACTGCGCACACCATCCATCATTTTCTGAAAGCCCGGTCTGTCGAAATTGCTGCCTGTGTAACCATCATCCACAAAATCCATCACAGGCAGATTTTGCAGACTCTCTTTGTGGGAAATATACCGCTGGATCAGTTCTTTCTGGTTTTTGATGCTGTTGCTCTTGTCTTTTCCATCTTTACCCAAATCACCGTCTGCCCTTGAAATGCGCTGATACGCTGCAATCATTTTCCCGCACTCTCCTTTCCAAGGTCCGCAAACACATCTTGAAATCCAAATACAATGCGAATCCGCTTATCTGCACTCACTTCGATTCTCTGCACAAGGGATTTTACCAGCTGAGCATCAAATCCAAAGTCATCCAGATGCTCTTCCAAGTTGGAAGTCATATTCAGATATTCTCTGATCTGTTGTTCTACTTCCACCTTTTTGGCTTCTGCTCTCTGCAGTGCTGCTCGCAGGCCGTCATACTGTTTGGAATAATCTTCCCGAATCAATTGATAATCTTCAGAATCCACCACGCCTGCCACATAATCTGCATAAAGCTGTTCTCTTTTCTTTGCCATCTGGCTAACTTTATCCGTCAGGCTCATAATCTCACTTTTTGCACGGTAGACAGGATTCTGCATATCTTCGATTTTTCGCAGCTCTTCCAGAACTTTGCGCTTATCACTAAGCCGAACAATAAACAGATGCAGCTGATCCATTACCAGAGCTTTCAACAACTTTTCCGTAATCTGGTGTCCGATGCACTTATCATCCGCCTGCCTTGCTCTGCAAATATAGTAACAAACCTTTTTACTTTCTTCTGCTCCATGCGGAAGCCTATCAAAATCCATCGATCTGCCGCAGTCTGCACAGAACACCATTCCGGCAAGGTCATTCTGATACTCCGTGCGAATCTGTTCCGATTCAGCTCTTACTGTTTTGAACACCTTCTGATTCTTCGTCAGAATCTCCTGCACCTTTTCAAAATCATCCCTTGCAATGATGGCTGGATGTGTATTTTTTGCCACATACCACTGCTCTTTCGACAAGTCACGTTTGTCCTGCCCAGCAAAAAATCTCTGTGTACTTTTATTGTTGATGGTATCTCCCACATAGGTTTGATTTGCCAGCATATGCCGTACCGAGGTTTCGCCCCATTTTTTATAAGTAACAACTTCCTTTCCCTCAACAATTTTCCGATGCCACTCCCGTGGGGTTGGAACCTTCAGCAGAGTCAACCGTCTGGCGATTTCAAAAATCGCTACGCCCATCAGTACCCACTGGAAAATCAACTGTACATAAAAGGCTGTTTCCGGGTCAATCTCATTTCGTTTTGTCACTGGATTCCGAATATATCCAAACGGAGCATCACTTCCGACTGCATAGCCGGCTTCTTTTTTACGCTGCAGGGAAGTCCACACCTTTTTGGAAATGTCTTTCGCATACATGGTGTTGACCATATTCCGAATCGGGAGAGCCGGGCTTTCCATATCCTCTTTGCGCGTACTATCAAAATGATCGGTGACAGCAATCAAGCGAACACCTAGAAATGGAAATACGGTTTCAATATAGTATCCCGCTTCCAGATAGTTACGGCCAAAACGCGATAGGTCTTTTACAACGATACACTTGATTTTTTTCTGCCGCACATCGTTCATCAAACGGGTAAAGGCCGGGCGCTTGAAATTTGTTCCTGTAAATCCATTGTCAAAATACGTATCTACATAATTTAATTCACTGCTACGGTTAATAAAATCCTGCACCAGTGCAATCTGTGTTTCCATGCTTTCGTTATCTTCATCATCTTCCACCGAAAGCCGTCCATAGATTGCAGTTGGTATCTTTTCTTCATCCAATTCCGGGAACTGCACTGAAACCGTTGCCTGTTCCGGTTGGAGCAAATTCTTTCTACTTTTTCGTGCCATCGTCTGTACCCTCCAATTCTATCCGTTCAAGCATCTGCTTCCATTCCTCTGTTTTCATCGTTAGACTGATTTCTGCCTGTCTATCGCCTAAAAATGTAACCACGACCTGTTCAATGTACTTTTTCACAAAATTACGATCCAGTGCCTCTGGGGTCTTATATTGTTCCATCTGCTGAATCCACGGATTTCGCAAACTCAATGCCCGTTCCCATACCATTGTATTTTCCATGATTGTTGTAAGCTGTTCATTCAGCTTTCGATGGGCTTCTTCATAATCCAGCACTTCAGCCTGATATTGTTCTTCCGTGATTTCATCAGCCATATAGCTTTCATACAACGGTACACGGCGAAACTGTTCCATATTAAGTTCAGCCAGAATGGTCTTCATCTGCATCGAACTATCAGCTCTTACTGCTTCAATTGCTTTTCTGCCAGCTCCCTGCTGAATTGCGGAGTACATCTTTTCTTCTTCCCGATGTTCTCTCTCCATAGCATCTATCACCTTTTTATATACAGATGCAGCCGGAGCTTTCAATTCCTTTCCATTCTCCTTATGAGCACGGCAGTAGCTGCAATAGAATAGTTCTTCTCCCGTTTTCTTATCCTTATGCCAATAAAGTGGACGTCCACAGGTACAAATGATGCGCTTTGCAAGAGGATTCGGTTTTTTATATTTTTTCCGAGTTGATATTTTGTTTTCACTCTGCTGCATATTGCAAGGAAGCGCATAAAACTGTTCTTTTGTCATGTACGGCTCATGGCAGTTCTCTGCAATAATCTGACGGCTTCCGTTTGCCGTTGCACCCGTATATGTTGGATTTCTGAACAATCCCCTCAGATTATCCGATGTCCACAGATCAGATTCTCCCTCATATGGTTTTCCCTGAATTCTTTTTTTGTGCCTCATCGGTGGTTCGACATTCTGTTCATTCAACCATTTTGCAATATCGCCCATCTTCTGTCCCGATGCATATCTGGAAAAAACTTCGCTCAGATACGGAGCAACCTCTTCATCCTTTACCATGTTGCTTTCACCATTCCTGCGGATATAACCATACGGAACGGAATTGGTCAGCCGGAATCCTGCGCCCTGCTTCTTCCTCCATGCAAACATGATTTCTGCGTGCATCTCGCAGCGTTTCTCCTCAAAATAGTCCTCAACCTCTTTTCGACTGGCAGTTCTGGTATCCAGTCCTTCTTCCAGAACGATCAGATCAACGCCTGTCTCATAGAGAGTTTCCTTGATTGACTGACGCGCCGCAGGAAAGCCAGGCCCACAGTAATACATAGATGCTACAATGATGCAGTCAAATTTTCGCTCTGCTCCATCATCAATCATTTTGTCAAATGCCGCACTTGCGTTTTCTACACCCTTACGGTCAGAATACTTTTTCTGTAAATCCATTTCTTTATGTTCAGCTAAGTATTCTGCAATACGCTGATTCTGGTCGGCAATCGTCAGTTCACCTGTATGGTTTTTCCAAGGCATCGTCCGAGTATAGCTTACACATTTCATACTGTACTCCCCTCCGTTTCTGTTGTCGGAACGCTGTTGCAATATTCCAGCACATTGCGGATTTCCTGGTCGAAGCGATATTGGATGTGAATGTGCTCTTTATCATAGACTGTAATGCTTTCCACCAGTTCTACCAGAACACGGCGATTCAAACTCGTTAAGTTTTGATAGGATTTAAAATCTTCGATCCACGGCAAATGTTCCACATCCAAATTGCTCAGGCTATCCAGCTGTCGGTTCATTTCCGTTTTTGCCTTACAGATATTTTCGACTTTTTCGTTAAAGGAACGGCTGAACTCTTTATACTCATCCTTACTGACAATGCCGCTGCTCATATCTTCGTAAAGCTGACGGCGCAGGGTCTGGTATTTCTGTTCTTCCTGTTCAAGCATTTTCATGTGCTCTTCTACCGATTTTAACCTGCGTTGATTTTTAGGAATCTCGTTGATTTCATCCAGCCGCTGTTCCAGTCCACTGATCTGCTGAATTTTTCCCTGCAATGCAGCCAGCACCACTTCTGCTAATTTACTTTCGCTGATAAGGTGTGAAGAACAGCCCAGACCGTTATGATTTGTGATGCAGTGCAGATAAACATACTTCTTTCCATTTTTTGATACAGTGCGCCGCACCATATTCTGTCCGCAGCCCCCGCACCGAACCATACCTGAAAAGAGATTGACTGTCTGTTGTCCTTTCGATGCACAGGTGTCCAGCTTCAAAACTTCCTGCACGGTGTCAAACAATTTCTGCGGAATGATGGCCTCGTGCATATTGGGAACTTTGATCCAGCCGGATTCTTCTACGTCACGGATTTTCTTAATCTTGTAATTAATTTTCTGCCGTTTTCCCTGCACCATCGTTCCGGTGTAAACTTCATTTTTCAAAATCCGAAGTACCTGAATCGCCTGCCACTTTGCATGGGTTCCAGCCTTGAAACCGCTGTGATAATTTAATCCGCACAGCCGTTTGTACTCACTGGGAGCCAGAACCCCCTCGCTGTTCAGCTGTTCCGCAATAACCTTTGCGCTCATGCCTTCCAATTTTCTGCGATAGATAGAACGAACAACATCTGCTGCATACTCATCCACCACCAACCGGCTTTTGTTCCGTTCATCTTTGCAGTAACCGTACATTGCATACCCGCCGATGAACTCTCCCTTGCGCCGCTTAATGTCCAACTGGCTCCGAACCTTAATGGAAATGTCCCTGCAGTAGGAATCATTCAGCAGATTTTTGAAGGGAACCACGATGCTATCCGAATCACTGCTCTCAGTGTTTGCGTTATCGTAGTTATCATTGATGGCGATGAACCGAATCCCCATCATTGGGAAAATCTGTTCCAGATACTTTCCCATCTCAATGTAGTTACGGCCAAGTCGAGACAAGTCCTTGACTATGATGCAGTTGATTTTGCCGGATTTGATGTCCTCCATCATCTGCGTAAAGCCTGGTCGCTCAAAATTAGTTCCCGTGTAACCATCATCTGCATATTCTCCTACCAAATGCAGTTCTGGTCGTTCTGCAACGAAATCCCGGATCAGTTCTCTCTGGTTTCCGATGCTGTTGCTTTCAGCCTTATCTCCGTCCTCGATAGACAACCTCAGATAGGCTGCTGCTCGTATGTCCTTATTCTTTTCCTTATAAAAAAACAAAGCCATTAAACCTCCTGTCTCCACGCAATTCGCATGGTAAAATCCAGAAAGTTAATGGCTTTTGATTGCACATATTTACTTAACCCGTCTGTATTCTACCAAGCTGCGGCACGAAAATCAAGCTGTAGCGCACAATTTTAAAAAATCTTTTTTTCAGTGTTTCCCCATACTCTGCAAGAGGCAGTCCCACAGTTCACTGCCTTCTGGTCGGAACGATTCATACACGGTGATGCCCTTAATAATGATTTTTCTGTGATGGTCAGGCTCCGTTCGCTCCTGCTTCACTTTTTCGTCCAGTCGCTCTTTCTGCTTCATCGGATCAATCCCCCTTTACTAATAGGAATCCAGAAGGGCATTTTGGAATACAGTTTTTGAAAGAAATTCAAAAAAATCTGGAAAGTGTATTCCAAATAAAGGCTGCGGATTCCTATTTATAGAAGCACTTCTTTTTCTGATGGCAAGGCCTATACTGCAACACCAGGGTTTCCCTGTCTTAGAGCAAGATTCGCCTATGGTAACTCAAAACTCACTTTCGTGATTTTTCATTCCCGGCAATCTTGATGGGGATTCCGTTCCCCATCCCCACGGTACGCACAAAATCTTGGATTTTGGCTATCTGGCTCCACATGAATGTGTTCGCAGCCGAACGCCTACGGCTTATCGGGAGTTGCTTCGCAACTATAAAATGCAGGAGGATCACACTATGGCTCGCCCCAAAAAGGATGAAAGCATCAAACGGACTAAGAATGTAATGGTTCGTTTTACCGATGTGGAGTACGCACTGGTTTCGTGTTCTGCTGAACAGGCTGGCTATCCCGTTGCCGTTTATGTAAGGAAACAGGCCATAACCGAAAAACTTCACGTTCATTACAACATCGTTGCCGACATTGCAGAACTGCGAGATTTTGCAAGGCAGCTCTCTCATATCGGAAACAATCTGAACCAGATTGCAGCCTTCTTTAACAGCGGTGGTATCCAATCTCGCGCTATGTTGGAAGAGATCAATCGTTGCATGACCGACCTCCGCTCCATGCGGAAAGATATTGCTGAATTGGCAGGTGATTATCGTGGCAATCTTAAAACACGTCGCAGGTAAAAGCGCAGACTACGGTGCGGCACTCGACTATTTGAAATATGAGCACGATGAGGTCTTGAAGAAACCTCTGCTGGATGCAAATGGAAACTGGGTGCTCCGCCGGGATATTCTGCTGGATGGCATAAATTGTGAACCGGAACTTTTTGATGTAGAGTGTGAAATGCTCAATGCACAGTACCATAAAAATCAGAATTATGATGAAATCAAGACACATCATTATCTCATCAGCTTCGATCCTGCGGATAAAGATGAATGCGGACTCACAGGAGAACGAGCGCAAGCCATCGGCATGGAATATGTAAAAACAAATTTTCCTGGCCATCAGGCATTGGTCTGTACCCACATGGACGGGCATAACGGCAGCGGCAATATCCATGTACATATCGTAATCAACAGTCTGCGAAAGCTGGATGTTCCGCAAAAAAGCTTTATGGAACGTCCCATCGACTGTAAAGCCGGCTACAAGCACCACCTAACAAAAGATTACTTGAAGCATTTACAGCAGTCTCTTATGAACATCTGCATGAGAGAAAATCTCAATCAAGTTGATTTGCTCTCCCCATCTGTCAACAAAATCACGCAGCAGGAATATTATGCTAGACAGCGCGGGCAGATCAATCTGGACAAATTGAACGCCGAACTTATTGCAGAAGGCTTCACACCCATGCGAACCAAATTTCAAACCGAAAAGGACAAACTGCGGGATTCCATTACTGCAGCAGCAAAGCGTGCAAAATCATTTGAAGAGTTCAGCCGACAGCTTCAAGCTGAATCCGGTATTTCTGTCAAGGATCACCGTGGGCGATTCAGCTATCTTTTACCGAACAGGGAAAAATATATTTCTGCGCGAACATTGGGAACCAGTTTTGACCGCAATCATCTTCTGATGCTTTTTGAAAGCAATGCGCTCACCGCTGAAAGAGAAAAACAGCAATGGAGTGTTGCTGACCCCATTGCCGTTCTCTATATCAAATCGAATCTTCGTTTGGTTGTGAATCTGCAAGACTGCGTAAAGGCCCAGCAGAGCCGCGCCTATGCACAAAAAGTCAAGATTTCCAATTTGCAACAGATGGCAAATACCATCGTCTATATACAGCAGCACGGCTATGACAGCTATGACGAATTGAAAAAGGCGCGGGATGAACTCTCCGCTAAAATGTCAGATGCCCGCAATACCGCAAAGTCAACGGATGCCGATTTGAAACGGTTGAATGAACAGATTCACTATCTGGGGCAGTATCTCTCCACAAAAGCCACATATAAAGAATTTCTACAGGCCAACAATAAGAAGATTTACCGTTCTGAGCATCAAGAGGAAATTGCCAAATATGAGGAAGCCGCTCAATTCTTAAAACGCAGTTCCCCGGATGGCACGATTCCCACTATGAAGGACTTGCGGGCTGAGAAAGAAAAACTGCTTTCCACGCGAGCGGTACAATATGAAAGCTATGCCTATTTCAAGGACTACTACCATGAACTACAAACCGCTTGTCAGAATGTTGATATGATCCTTGATACAGGACATACACAGCAACATAGCCGTACACATCCTAAACGCAGTCACGAACCATCTCTTTAAAAAACTGCATAAAAAGAGCCAGTCACAAGACTTCACTCTGAATGAAAGTCCTGTGGCTGGCTTGCTTTACGGAAACAGATTTTTAGTTTTTAAGGGTTCTCTCCTGCTGTTGCTGCTGTCCCTGTTCTTTCTGCTTTCGATTTTCCAGTTTGATATGCAGCCGATCCAACACTGAAACTCTGTTGCCAATGACACGCGGCTTTTTCGGGTTGTTGTTGACACAACCATCAATCATATTGTAGTTCTGCTCTGTGCCAGACTCCCGCGCCCGTTCATACGTTCCATTCGTCAGGCACTTTTCATGTTCTGTCACATCCTGCTGTTTCCTTTCAGCGCGGCGAACATATTCTGTAATAGTGGCCCGAACATTTTCAAAGCCATTCGGTGCCTCTGTCACAAATACACCTTTACTGTCTACCACGATTGGAGAAACAGCATCTCTGCGTTGCTCATTCCGCATCATAAAGAAGCAGACACCCTCTACAACTTCACTATCATACGGGAGCCATGTTCCTGTTTTTCCATCAACCTGGTAATTGGGAACCATGAGGGCAACAACATTTCCGGCAGAGTCTATATCCGTAAAACCGCCAAACTCAACCAACTCGTCTTTATCGACATAGAAGAATTTTCGCTTTTCTTCTTCATCCCATACCATAACATCACTGACTCCGAACGGACGGCCGATAAATGTATTTGGCCTTTGTTCTTCCAGACGCCCCCGAACTGTAACTGGTGTTTCACTCGGTCCTACCTGCCCCTTATAAGCACTTTGGTAATTCTGATGATGAATCAGAAAACCATCCTCTATCTGCTGTGCATAAGATTTTGCCCTTTGCTTATGATGAATCTCCTTGATTTGGAATACTCTGACCTGTTTATTCATCTGCCACCCTTTCTACTTTCTTATTTGGTTCATCTGGCTTATACCATTCCAGTTCCAGCCCCTTGAACTGCTGCTCATTCAACTGCTGCATCTTCGGGATGGTCTGCTGAACCAGTGCAGCCACCTCTGCATCCTCTGCCACAAGCGGCTGAACTTCCTTCAACGCCTGGATCGTATCTTTGAGTGTCGGCTGCTCAAACATCGCCATCAGCATCAGTTCCAGTTCATCAAAGCGTACATTGCTCATAACTCCATCCCTTTCTTTTTCGCTTTCTTCGGCTTATCCTGTTCCTGTGCAGGCTGCTCCTGCTTTTTTGCTTTCAGACTGCGCAGGGCATCCAGAACAGACTTTTTCGTACTGCCGCGTTCCTGCTCCTTGCTCTGCTGTCGTGCCGCCATCAGCTTTTCCATATCAGAGATCGCCTGCTGCACCAGATTATCATCCCTGAAATAGTTGATGGAGTTGATGTTCTCGCGCTGCACTTTATCGTTCACGACCAGCTCATACATTCCAACAAAGCCACCATCTTCCTCGATGCAGAATCCAATGCACTTGTCAGCATTCATCCGTTCGGACGGAATCTTGTCGTAGGCTTCCAAGGCTTCTTCCATTGTCAGATGGTCGTGGAACTCTCCCGCAAATGTAAACTCCAAGCACTCCGCAACGTAAAAGCTGAGCGTTTCTTCCGGCGCAGGTCTTTCTGCAGCGAGTTTTTCTTTCAAAACTTCTGCCTGCTGTTCAGCCACCGTATCAGCCTGTTCCCGTAGTTCTGCCGCATCCATGACTTTACACTCTGCCGCATCGCAGCCGAACTCTGCCAGCAGCTCCGTCATAGCCTCCTGCACAGGCTTATCTCCGTCCGTTTCAAGGATGCCGCCATCCTGCTCCGTGAAGTCCTTATTATATAAGGTATAGTCGAAGCCATCGTCACAGGTCTGGATATGGAAATAGGCATCCGGCAATTCGTAGGCCAGTTCCACATCCTGCACGGCTAAGGCCCCCTGCAACGGCTGGACAACATGATTCTGGATATACGGGTTATCCCAGCCCGGAACCGTTTTGTAGTCCTCCACAATGGTGTCAATGCCGTTCCTGCACTGCAAAATATCCAGTGAACCCGGCAGCGGATCAGGATTTTTCTCCACACCCAAGGCTTTCATATAATGGTTCGGAAGTGCCTGATACTGCGACATTGCATCGTTGAGATTGCCAAACCGCTTAATTTCAAGCGGAACAGCCTGCCGGTTCTCGACCACATAGAATCGCTTTACAAATGGCTGTTCCAACTCTTTCTGCTTTTCCAGTTTCTCTCGGTACATCGTCACAAAGCCATCCAGTACAGCCGAATGGCTGGTAACTACCCAATCTGCTCGAAATTTAATGATTCTCGCATTATTCTCCGGGGTGCCGACTTGCTCCGCCCATTCCTTATTACTGTGAGAAAAGCGGCCATCGTAGTTTTTATGGTGCAGAGTATTTGCCAGAATGTAGCCCACGCGCTCCATACCGTACTGTCGCACCACCTGATCGACTGCACCATCGCCAAGGTACATTCCGTCATAATTGTCCGCAATCGCTTCATGGATTGCCTGCTTACACTCGCCGTTCAGCCGATAGGAGGTACGGTATAAATCCACCTCGTCATTTTCTTTGGCATAGCTGAACGGCTCATAGTAGACAGGCACATCCGAATAGTCCTGCGCGCTGTTGTCCGGCACCGGCGCAGCCTTTTCAATGATCTCCGATACCACATCATCCTTATTCGGCATATTCCATTTTTCAGAAAGATACTCTTTTACCGCATCCAAAAATTCATCATCGAAGCCGTTCCACAAATCCTCTGCCACCAGCTTGCTCTGCTCATCGACTGCAACACAAGCCGCCATATCGCCGTGTTCCTCATGCTCCAGCAGGAAGAACTTTTCCCCACCGATCTCCGTTTCATCAACGGCATACCATGTACCGAGATGCCCCTCGACTGCGATGTGGTCGGAATCGCCGTGGATCAGACCATTTCTTTTCTGCTGCTGTTCCTCCATGAACTCTCGCACGGTCAACTCCGCGCCTGTGAAGTTCAGCCCATCCTCTCCAAGTTCCAGCCGCCCGTCTGCGCCAAGGTCAAGTTCTTCGGCCATCAGGACAGATGCCGCATGGTTCACCACCACAGTTTTCTCCACTGTAATGGGCTGGCCTGGGTCGTAGTCCGAACCGCGCAGATCATAGCGATATAAGCCCTCCGGCACATCTTCATCCCGCAGTCGGCCATTGCTGAAAAGACCGGGCTTATCAAAGATTTCGATTTCCTGCAATTCTTCGTTCAAAAGGTTCTCTTTCTGCAAATCCATATTCCTTTCCTTGAAAAATTCCGGCAGTTCAGCAAAGCCGATGCTGTCCACATAGTAGGCTTTGACCGTACTGCCATCATTGAGTACCACCACATCACTGACCGACAGCGAATGCCCCGTAAAGTCTGCCGGACGCTGGATATTGAATCGTTCATAAATGCCATCCAGCGTATCCTTTTCCGTAAGCGGTGCGGCATAGATCAGGTCATAATCTGCACGGGTAACCGTTATGCCTTTCTTCTCCACATAGTCCAGCCCCATAAAACGGTAGTCGTGTTCCGGGTCACGGGCAGTGATCTGGTAAATACCGAGCTGCTTCTCGCTGCCATACAGCAGCATATTTTCCTGTTCTGTCATACTCCGCTCCTGCTCCAAATCTGCTGTTGCAATCTGGAAGGTATCACTTCCGCGCTCGATTTCTGTTCGGTCAGTAACGATCACTGGCCACGGACTGATGCGGACAAGATAAATCTGCTTACCCTCGTCATACAGCCGCAGAGCCTGTTCACGGTTTATTACTGTCAGCTTAAAATCCGGGCGCGCATACTCGTCCTCTGCATAATCTTCCCGTTGTTCCAATAGAATCGCATCCCATGCGTCTGCCCTAATGCCAAAAATACCATCGTGCTGCTCGATTCCCTCTTGGCTTACATAATCACCTGCCGTGCCATCACGGAACAGCGGATAGATTCTTTCACCCAGCCGATGCCATTCTCGTGCGCCCTCTTTCGTCAGCGGCAGCACATCATCTTTCCGGTAGCCGTAGTCATGCATTTCGGAAAGACCAATCATCCCATCCGGGAGATTTTCGATTTTCTCCTGCGCATCGTACATCAGGCGGTTGACTTCTTCTTTGTCATCCTCGGCCAGTGCAGCCGCCAGACCATTCACCAGTTCTTCCATTGCTGCCCGATCATCCAGCTTAAAGGCAAAATTCACGATGAGATTTCGCTGCTCATCATCAAAAATCGTCTTTTCCTGCTCCTTGTCGCCAATCAGCTTTTCCGCATACTGCATTGCGGTCATGCGCTCTGCGCTCCTTTCTGCCACCGCTGCTTCCAGCTTTTCCAGAAAGTCGGCAGCTGTCAATCGAATCGTATCCATCGAGTCTTTCAGCTCCTTCATCTCCTTGCCGCTGGCCCAGCTTGCCACATACGGAAAAGAGTAATCGGATGTATCAATGCCCAGAGCCGAGCATACCGTAAAAGCGATGCTTTCGGCTTCGGTTTCTTTCGTGAGCCTGTCTTTTTCTTCGCCGCTCTGCTCCATCAAATCGCTGTTGTGCAGCATCGCATGAGCAACCTCGTGGATCATCGTCTTTATGGTCTGGCTCTCGCCCATGCCGACCTGAATGCAGATTTCTTTGTCTGCATCACTGTAATAGCCTTTGGCATCCCCTTCGATTTCATCAAACCGCATCGGCACAGGCGATACCTGCTCGATTGCCGCCGTAAGCAGCGCATAGTCTTTGACGCTGGCCGTCAGTTCGTTCACTTCCAGCGATGGAATCGGTTCCCCATCGGTCTGTGAAACATCAAAAACCGTCGTCACTCGGAAGCGCGGAACCACATACTCCACACGTTCCATTTCCGGTTCACCGTTTTCGTTCAGCACAGCCAAGCCCGTATCCTTGTCGATTTTCTCTCGCTCCTCGACTTCCTTAATGGGAGCCGGAGCGATGATCTGGATGCCCTTTTCGCCTTTTTTAACGTAACGGTTAAACTTATTCTTCCATGCGTTAAACCCTGCCACCAGTGTGGCATCAGGCCGCTGCATAGCGATCAGCAGCGTATTATTGAAGCTGTAATTGTGGAATTTTGCCATCGTGCGCAGATACGTCGTGTACATTTCCGATGTAAAAATGTCCTTTACGCCCTGCTCCAGCCGTTCCGTGATTTCTTTCATCTGCTGTTTGCGGTCAACTGCCATGCAAACCCTCCTTTTTCTTGACCCATCGTGTTTTCATCTGGCGCGGATATTGGTCAGCCTGTTTCGGTGCCTTCGCGCCGTTCCATTCCAAGCCTCCGGCTCTGCCCTCACAGGTGTAGCCGGCAGCTTTCAGGGAGCTGCCATTCTCCGTGTCCAGAATGTAGGTAACAACTTTGTTGTAGCCCATGGCCCGTGCTGCACGGTATGCCGCCGCATACAAAATACTGCAAGCATTCGGCGTTCCATTCGTACATAGACGGTTGACTTCCAGCGTGTAGCCATCATCCAGCCGCCGCGCCACTGGCCTGCCGCAGATAGCAACGCCCACCAGCGCACCATTGTCCGATACGCCGATAGAAAACTTATGCCCCCGCGTCGGTTTATGGTGGCGGTGATACTGCTGCACAAATGCGTTTGCCGTTTTCAAATTGATCGGTGTTAATGTCAGCAAATGCCCTCCTTGTTCAAAAATGCCCCGTTAGATTCCTTGCAGAGATCTAACGGGGTTATCCTATTTACAGTTCCATATCGTGACTTTTCCGCTTCTGGGATTTCTGCGGTTCTGCGCTGCGCTCTGCCTGTTTTGCATGAAGCTGTGCCAGCACAGAGGGTTTCCGCACATTGTCCGCAGTGCGCTCTGCAACGCGGCCTGCATAGTTCACAGGCTGGCGCGGCCTGTCTGCAACTTCGGTTTCGGCTGCATCCTCGTCCACTCCCAGCGCATCCTCACTGCCCTTTTCATCCATGTTGAGCAGAGAGTTCAGCTCCGCAAGGCGCGCAGATTTTTCAGCCAGTTCCGCTTCCTGCGCAAAGGGACGTTTGGCTTCTTCCTTTGCCTGCGCCAACTGCTGTTCCAAGGTTTCCAGTCTGCGTTCCACCTGCGGCAATGCTCTTTCGATGCCTGCCAGCGCATTGGTAACGCGCAGGATATTACCCAGCGGGTCTTTGCCGACTTCCATCGAGTAGTTCCATGCGCCCTTGATGGATAAGCGGAACACCTTATCGAAGTTGTCAAACCGGGAATGCAGTTCAAACGCACCGTAGCTGCCGATTCTGCCCTCGGTGCCAGCCGCCTTCAAAGCCTTACAAGCCTCGATAATGGCTGCACCTGCTTCCTTGCGTTCGGTGTACACCTTGCCGCTGATTTCCATAGCAAAATGGTCTTTGTCCTGCGCCAGAAGCGGTTTTGCCGCTTCTATATCGGTTTTCAGTGCTTCGATCTGACCCTTTGCCGCAGTAATTTCTCGTGGATAGCGACGCGCAATATCCGATTCCAAGCTATAAATCTGACTGGTGTGATTGGCTTTCAGCAGTTTCAGCTTACTGACCTGAATATCCAAATCCATCTTTTCCTTGATGTAGGGATTGCCCGTTGCCAGTGCCTTGATTTCGGCATAGGACAGTGCGGTATCGTCCACATCATCGCAGGCACGGACAGGAGATTTGGAAGTCATGATCTGGGAAATGAACTTCTGCTTATTTTCCAGAATTTGCCACATATACGAATCAAACGTATTTTCCGTGACGTAACGATAGATTTTTACCTGCTTATTCCGGTTTCCCTGCCGGAGAATACGTCCCTCCTGCTGTTCCAGATCAGACGGCTTCCACGGGCAATCCAGATGATGCAGGGCAATCAGTCGATCCTGAATATTGGTTCCTGCGCCAAGTTTCGGCGTAGACCCCATCAGGATACGCACCTGTCCGGCGCGCACCTTTGCAAAAAGCTCTGCCTTTTTGGTTTCCGTGTTATACTCGTGAATAAATGCCACTTCTTCACGGGGAACACCTCTCGCCACCAGCTTCTCCCGCACATCATCATAAACGTTGAATGTGCCATCTGCCTTTGGTGTCGATAAATCGCAGAAAATCAACTGTGTTCCTCTATCTGCCGTAGATTCTTCCCAGACCTTGAACGCATTGTCCACACAGCGATTGACCTTGCTCTCCGGCTCGTCCGGCAACATCTCGTTCATAAGCCTCTGGTCGAGTGCCAGTTTTCGGCCATCGTTGGTGATCTTGAGCATATTATCGAATCTGGGATTCACATTTCCATTGCGTACGGCCTCGGCACGGTCTGCAAAGGAACTTACCATTTCTTCCTGTGTTTCGCTCGGTTTCAGCACTTCGTTGATGTACTCTGCTTGCGGCACAGGTAGGTTCAGCATGTCCGCCGTCTGCACATCTGCGGATTCTTTGAACAGAGAAATCAGCTCCGGCAAATTGAAGAACCGGGCAAAACGTGTTTTCGCACGGTAGCCGGTTCCTTCCGGGGAAAGCTCGATTGCCGTGACGGTTTCACCAAAGGATGCCGCCCAATCATCGAAGTGGCTCAGTCCCATCTTCTGCAGGGTGTCATACTGGAGATACCGCATAATGGTGTATAGCTCCACCATCGAGTTGCTGACCGGGGTTCCGGTTGCAAAGGTCACGCCCTTGCCGCCTGTCAGCTCATCCAAGTACTGACACTTTGCAAACATATCGCTGGACTTCTGTGCATCGGTCTGGGCGATACCTGCGATATTTCGCATTTTTGTGTAGAGGAACATATTTTTATAGAAATGTGACTCGTCCACAAACAGACGGTCAACACCCAGTTCCTCAAATGTAACCACATCATCCTTTCTCGTCTGGTCGTTCAGCTTTTGTAGCTTTGCTTCCAGCGTTTTCTTTGTTTTTTCCATCTGCTTGACCGTAAAACTGCGGCTATCCTCACTCCGGGCATCGGCCAGAGACAGCGTAATATCGTCAATCTGACGCTCGATAATAGCCTTCTGCCGTTCCGGGGAGAGCGGCACACGCTCAAACTGCGAATGACCGATCACGATGGCATCGTAATCGCCGGTTGCAATGCGGGAGCAGAACTGCTTACGATTGCTGGGTTCAAAGTCCTTTTTCGTTGCCACCAGTACATTGGCATTGGGATAGAGTCGTAAGAAGTCTGCGCCCCACTGTTCTGTGAGGTGGTTTGGCACCACATAGAGGTTTTTCTGCGATAAGCCCAACCTGCGGCTTTCCATGCCGGCAGCAATCATCTGGAAGGTCTTGCCTGCACCAACGCAATGCGCCAGCAGCGTATTGTTGCCGTACAGAATGTGCGCTACCGCATTTTTCTGGTGCGGCATCAGAGAGATTTCCGGGGTCATGCCCTCAAAACGGATATGACTGCCATCGTACTCACGGGGCCGAATCGCATTGAAAATCCGATTATAGGTCGCACACAAATCCTCGCGGCGATCTAAATCCTTGAAAATCCACTGCTTAAACGCTTCCCGAATGGATTCCTGCGCTTGCTGTGCAAGCATGGTTTCCTGCTTATTCAGTACACGATGGTCGCCATCCGCATCGTGAATCGTATCGTAGATTTTGGTATCGCGGAGATTCAGCGCATCTTCCAGCAGCTTATAGCCGTTGACGCGCAGGGTTCCGTAAGTGTTGGTGACAAGCGGATTGCCGCGATCCAGCGACTTGCCCGAAATGTTCTATGCACCGGAGATTTCGGAATAGGTTGCCTTAATGTCAATCCCGGCATAGTAGCCTGGTGTCTTGAACACTTCCCGCATAAACTGCGTGATGTACTCCGGCTTTACCCAGTTTGCACCCAGCCGCACTTCGATTTCCGAAGCATCCAGGTCTTTGGGCTGTACCCGTTTCAAGTAATCCACATTGATCTGGTACTCTGCATGGTTCACCGCAAAGGTTTCTGCCGTGGCCAGTTTTTCACGAACATTGCCGGACAGGTATTCATCCGAGGTTTCCCACTGCTGTGTCACAGGGTTTCGGAAAATCGCACCTGCCAGTTCATCCGTGATCTCGTGTTCCGGTTTACCGCAAAGCTGCACCATAAACGGCACATCCACCTTTGCTTTTTCTCCAATGGAAAGTGCCAGGGCTTCGCTTGGCGTGTCCACTGAGGTAACAGGCTCCGGCTTACGGATGGTACGTTTGGTGAAAATATCGGCCAGCCGTTTGAGATTCTTCTCCTCATCCAGAATTTCCAGAGATGCCAGCAGACAATAGCTGCTGTCCTGTCGGAACGCCCGCTTGTTGGCCGTGCTGTTGATAAGGCCATACTGCGCCTTAAATGCGGTGTACTGCTGTTTCAGTTCATTCTGCAAAAGCTGAACTTCTGCATCCGAACCATCATGCAGCTGACAATCCAACAGCTTCCGGGTGGTTTCCCGCAGAGCGATCATGCCCAGCACCCGCTCTGCAGTTACGGCAGGCAGTTCCACCTTATTCATAAAGGAATTTTCGCGGTAGTAAATCTGCCCGTCCACGTTCGTGAAGCTGAAATTCTTCACGCTTGGGTCTGCCGGAATGGGTTCTTCCTGCACATCCAGATCATCATCGGAAATTTCGGGTTCCGTGATGGTGGCATGGATGTTGCTGACCGCTTCTTTCAACTGCTGGGCAAGGTCTGCGCCCTCGATGGGCTTGACCGTCGTTTCCTGCTTGCCATACTGAGTGCTTTCCGTGGTGATCTCCCCCAGCACCATCTCAGGATGCTGCGCAAAATACTGGTTGATGGAATATCCTTCCGGCGTTTCACCGAGATCCACCCAGTCAGCCCGTTCCACCGCTGCACGGTCACGCTTCTGCAGGAACAGAATGTCAGCAACCACGCCCGTGTTGGCATTGCGCTGGAACGCATTGTTCGGCAGACGAATCGCGCCTACCAGATCGGCGCGGTTGGCAAGATACTCACGGACAGAGGAATCCTTCTTATCCATCGTACCGCTGGACGTTACCACCGCCACCACGCCTCCCGGACGCACAAGATCAAGGCTCTTGGCGATAAAATAATCGTGGATGAGGAAATTGTGGCGGTCATACCGCTTGTCCGGTACTTTGTAATTGCCGAAAGGTACGTTGCCCACAACACAGTCAAAAAAGCTGTCTGGGAACTGCATCGTTTCAAATCCCTGCACAGCAATTTTATTTTTCTGGTACAACTGCTGTGCAATGCGGCCTGAAATGCTGTCCAGCTCCACACCGTACATCCGAATCTTCTCCATGTTGTCCGGCACCAGTCCCATAAAGTTTCCGACACCACATGACGGTTCCAATACGTTGCCCTTGGACAAGCCCATATTATCCAGTGCTTCGTACATTGCCTTGATAACCGTAGGGGAAGTGTAAAATGCGTTCAGGGTACTGGCACGGGCTTCCTTATACTCATCTGCCGTGAGCAGGGACTGCAGTTCGGCATACTCTTTTGACCATTCCGCGTTGTTTTCATCGAACGCCTGCGGAATGCCGCCCCAGCCCACATACCGGGAAAGCATCTCCTGCTCCTCTGCGGTAGCCTGCCGCTGCGCTGCATCCAGTGTTTGCAGCACCTGAATGGCTTCCACATTGGCTTTATACTTTGTTTTCGGCCCTCCTGCGCCGAGATCATCGTCCGTAATACGGAAGTTCATAGGCTCCTGTTTGG
>OLRG01001325.1_pt1 | contig 20363 bp, 17 predicted proteins | sample 1672331 | NCBI WGS metagenome assembly OLRG01 (sample SAMEA3136672, study PRJEB25190) | human gut metagenome
AGTCGTAAAATTCCACTAATTTACAAAACGCTGCTGACTTACTCAGAGTAATTTGTATAATTGTACTTGAGGTGGGTTTATGTCGAACAGAAGAGATAATGGTTCTGGGACAATATATTTCAATAGTTCAGCCGGTAAGTGGTTTGCTTCGTACCCAATAGGAAAGTATCAAAATGGCAGACCTAAATCCAGCTTTCCTCGCTCAATGATTACGCAGGCTGTAGCTTGGTCATCCTTGGCGAATATGGGAGCGGGATCGCCAGTGCCACCAGGCCGTCCCGGCTTGATGGAATCCCCACCGAAAATTGCTTGCATATCCTCCATAGACATTTCCACATAAGGATCACGTTGTTTGCGAGGCATCACGATGCCTTTGAGTTTTGACATAAGACTTGCCCTCCTTCAAAAAATGTAACCCAATATGGATTCAGCTCTTTTTATGCCAGAAAAAATAAAATTTGGCTGCGGGTTTTTGCCCGCAGCCAATGTAGTGCATGGATTGTGAATAGTTCAGGTTTCAGTTGCCCCAGAAGTCATCATAGATTTCCTGAACACCAACCAAGCGTTCCTCATACTGGTCAACGCCAAGCTGACCCAGTTCCATGAAGCGGTCCAGACCGCAGCCTTCCAACTGACTCATGAACTCAGCCCAGTCTGCATCGATATCCTTGTCGCCCACGATGAATTTGACCACATACTCCTGATATACGGTGGAAATGTCACTCTGGCAGGTGTAGTACTCATAGCTCTGGTCTGTGGTCATGGTAGACAGGGCAGCAGCACTGCGGGTGGTAGTCCAGGTATTGGCAGCCTCCAACTGTTTGTCGGAATAGGAGGCCAGATAACGGTTGAAATCTACCTGGAAGGGACCATCCTTGAAGAAATAATAGGTCATCATGATGTTTGCGCCCAGAGAATAGGGGTCGTTGACAATCAGATCGGTGAATTCACGCATTCCGTCTGCGTTCACCACATAGGTTTCACCTTCTATGCCCCAGTTGCAGAAGTCATAGCCGTCTTCGGTGTAGAACTCGTTGAAGATCGCGCACAGCAGCGGAATGTTGTCACTTGCAGTGGTGACAGAGAATGCGCCCATGCCGTCTACACCGGAGTTGTTGGGAGCCTTGCCGTATTCGCAGGCAGCACCTTTTTCCAGAGACGGCCATGCGATGGGTGCAATGACACCGTTCTCCATCAAGGACTGTTCTGCTTCCAGATAGGACACATAGGTGAACCACACGCCAATCTTGTCACCAGTGAAGAGTTCGTTTGCTGGATAATCGCTACTGCCCTGGTTGAGGAAATCGGCGTAGATCAAGCCCTCGTCGTACCACTGGTTCATCATCCGCATGTAGTCCTGGAAGCCGTCCTCCAGAGGCGCAAAGTGGAAGGTGCCGTCCTTGACTTCTGTGGGGAAGCCTGCGCCGCCGCAATACTCGGGGAAACCATAGCCGCCGGAGAAATCTCCGGGTACACCGCCATAGGAGGTGAGCCAAAGGGTGGCGCCATAGGCATCCCGGAAGGCTACCAGCACATCATGCAGTTCATCATAGGTCTCGGGAGATGCAAGACCCTGCTCCTCCAGCCAGTCCTGGCGGATGACGGGACCGTAATCGGCCTTAGCGTTGGCATCGTTGATGCCGTAGAAAGCGGTCAGATTGTAATCCGTAGAATATGCGGCGGCCACATTATTGATATTCTGGAACAGGGTGTTCATATAATCCGGCATATACTCGGCGTATTCCGCGATGTTGGTGAGGACTTCCTCCTCCACTGCGCCGTCCACACCGCCAGAGTAGTTCAGACTGCCTACCAGGATGTCGGTATAATCTCCAGAGGCGATCATCAGGTTCTGCTTGTCTGTGGCGTCCAGGAAGGAGTAGAGGTCCACCTGAATATCTGCGCCCGTGCGCGCATGGAGCCATTTGGCCCAGCCCAGCTCGCTGCCATCATCGCCGATCAGGGAAGAACCGGTGAGAGAAGGGGTAGTGGATTCACTGACGGTAATGGTAAAGGACTCGTCGATGGGGAATTCGATCAGATGGACGATTTCGGCGGGTTCCTCCACAATGGGTTCCAATGGGACATCTTCAGCAGAGGTCTCCTCGATAGGCTCTGCAGCGGGCGCGGGGGGGCCTCTACAACAGCGGACGCTTCTGCCGGTTCTGGATCAGAAACAGCCGTACTGGCAGCGGGCTGTGTCGTACTGCCGCAGGCGGCAAACAGACCCAGCACCATCGTGAGTGTTAACAGTATGGCAATCCATTTTTTCATAGCAGATGCTCCTTTTCTAATTTTTTGACTGTATAAAAATTAAACAATGTTTCACCGGTTGTTGTAACGATCCAGCATGGACTGCTTCAGAGCGATACATTCGTCGATGCCCATGTTGTGAAGTTCCTCTACGAAGGTGTTGTACTCGCTGAGCTCCTTCTCCCCGGTGATAAAACGAAGCACCGTCTCATTGTAATGGGTAGAGATCTCACCCATATAGTCATTGTAGCTTTCAGACTCTTCCGAGGTGAAGGTGGCAGTCACAGGGATGTCGTAGGCACCATCGTTGTGTTCCATCCAGGTGGTAAGGGCATCAATGGCGTACTGGGCCATACCGGTGGTGTCGGTGGGCATGAAGTTGATACTGCCTACGCTCATGGTGTACAGGCTGGAGGCGTCCATCTTGGACATGCCGTCGGGGTTGTTGGTGATGAGCTCCGTCCACTGGGGATCACCGTTGGCGTCGTACTCATAGGTCACGCCCTCCTGGCCCCAGGTGGCCAGCATCCGGCCAGTCTCGGTATACCAGTAGTTGCACCAGGCTGCAGCCAGCTCCGGGTTTTCACAGGTGGTGGAGATGGATAGGCCCTCTGTTTTGGCGGTGGCATTGGCCAGACCAAAGTGGGTCATGTCTCCCACGTTCTGAACCATATCAGCTATGGCAACCACCTCAAAATTGGGGTCGTAGTCCTTGCCGGTGGCGACCAGGTATTCGATGAGCATGGTGGGCGCACAGAATACAGCAGTCTGTCCGGTGGTGACGGTGGACATGAAGCCCGCATCCATGGCGTTGCCGGTATTTGAGACGAAGTCGGAGGAGATCAGCCCGTCGGCGTACCAGCTCCGGACCATCTCAATGTAGCTGAGCCAGCCGTCCTCCAGAGCGCCGAACTTCACAGTGCCGTCCACCTGGTAGAAGGGCTCTGTGGCGGCAGCGCCTGCACCAAAGTTCATGTCCACGGCCACGTTGTAGCCAGCGGCCAGCACGTTCTTGGGCAGAACGCCGGTGGGATTGAGATACAGAGGCTCCTTGACACCGGAATCCTTGAAGGCGGTGAGGACCGCGGTAAATTCGTCATAGGTCTGGGGGATGCCCATGCCGATGCCGTCCAGCAGATCCTTGCGGATCCAAAGAGCTTGGGAGGGGTCCATACCTGCGGCGTAGACTGTTACAAAGGTAGGTACACGGCCATCATCTGTGGTGACTTCGTTCACATAGCCATCCACCAGATCCAGCGCCCGCAGAAAGTCCGGTGCATACTCCTCCAGATAGGGAGCCAGATCGATAATGACCTCGTCGTCCATGGCGGCAATGGAGCCTTTGGAGTACAGGTCGGTGGCTTTCTTAATTAAATCGGTATAGTCTCCAGAGGCCACCATCAGATTGAACTGGTCACTCTCCGCGTCCATGCCCACGCCAATATGCTTGATGTGAACGTTTGTAGCTTCCTCCGCTGCGACAAAAGCGGGGGCATCATCGATCACACCGGTGGGAATGTAGGTGAGAATCCGGGAATCCACATCGTGCCAGTAGGTCAAGGTCTCCGTCTCATCCAGTGGGAAGGAGATAGCGCACTCGCCGTATTCTGCAGCGGGTTCGCTCTCTGGAGCCTCTGCAGCAGATGCGTCAGCTTCCGCAGTGGGAGCTTCCTCTGCAGGCGGAACGGCATCCTGCACACTTTCGCTGGCGGCAGGCTCCGGTTCAGATGCAGGCACTTCCGAAGTGTCCGCCGTGGTTCCGCAGCCGGCCATCAGGGCCAGCACCATGGCAAGGACCAAGAGGAGGGACAGAATGGATTTCTTTTTCATGTTTTTTCTCCTTTCAGAAAAGATGTTTTTTATGTAGCAATCTTTGTGCCAGGAAGCTTCTTTTTAACGGATAAATTTATTTGAGTGTTTTGGCATGGAAATTGCTAATACCAAAGCGTAAAGAATTACCTGAAAGGAGCCAGTTATCATGGATGAAAAAGCATTGCTCGCTAAGATCGAAGCCCTGGAGAAGGAGGTCGCCCGGCTGTCCAAGCACACGGACGCGGTGGAGGTTCAGAACCTCATGAGCCGCTACATCTTCTATATGGAGAACGGAAAGATCGCCGAGGTCTGGGACGACCTTTGGAGCCATACCAACCCCGACGTGCGGGTAGAGATCATGGACTCCGGCGCCTACCTGGGCCAGGAGCACGTCAAGCGGGTCTGGTACACCATGGGCCGCCGTATGGACAAGCATGGCAACATGATCGATACCACTCCCAAGGTGGGCGAGATGTCCAATACCAATACCGACCGGGCCTTCCTGTTGCTGATGCTGACCATCTCCAGCCCCATAATCGAGATCAGCGAGGATGGCAATCACGCCTGGGGCCAGTGGCACATCTTCGGGCCTCACACCAACCGGGTCTTTGACCCCGAGACCAAGATGAAGAAGGACACCGCCTTCTGGATCGCCGGCAAGTACGACAACGAGTTCGTCAAGGAGAACGGGGAGTGGAAGATCCTGAAGTTGCGGCCTATCTGCTGGCTGCGGACCCCCTACCACAAGGACTTCCTGGAGTGCCCCGACTGCCGCAGGACGCCTTCACCCTACTATCCGCCGGATGAGCCGCCCCGCATCTCCTCCTTCAATCCCGACGAGGGCAGCAATCCCGACAAGTGGGGGCCCCTTCCGCATGAACATATCGTCCACAAGTAAGGAGCGATTTTGATGAAAACCCTGTTAAAGCAAGCAAATGTCTTCGGCGGTCAGACCGTAGACATTCTGGTGGAGGATGGCATCATTACCGGTATCGGCAGCTTTGACACTGCAGATGAAGTGGTGGATCTGTCCGGCTACGCGGCGGTGCTGCCCGGTGTCATTGACGCCCACATGCATATCGTCACCGGACCTATTGAATACAACGACCGGGCCCTCCGGAGCTGGGCCCAGGCTGGCGTGACTACGGTTCGGGATCTGGGCATCGGCAATGACCGGAACCAGTTCCCCACGGAGGGCTTCCTGGCCTACCGGGACACCATTGAAAATCCCGATTGCGCCCACTGCCTGACCTGCGGCCGTTTTGTGACCCAGTGGCACGGTTACAGCCACATTATGTCCGATGGTGCGGAGACCGGCATCGGCTGCAAGACGCCCCAGGACTGCGCCGACGCAGTAAATCAACTAATCGACCTGGGCTGCGACGGCATCAAGACCGCTGTGGACAAGGGCAGCCCCATGTTCGGCGGGGAGAAGCCCCTTCTGACTGTGGAGCAACTCAAGGCCATCGCGGAGACCGCCAAGGCCCGAAACGTCTGGTGTTGCGCACATGTGCTGGAAGCTGACTTGATTCCTATGCTGCTGGAGGCGGGCATCCCTGAATTCTGCCATATGCCTACGGACCGGGTGCCGGACGAGCTGCTCCGGGAGATGGTGGAACAGGGCGTCACCGTGGTGCCCACTCTCTGCACCATCAACGCCCCCCGGCCGCCGCTGCCCAAGGACGCCAAGCTGCCGCCCATGCCGAAAATGCCGGAAGGCATGACGCCGCCGCCCCCTGTGGATACCGTTGCCCAGGAGAAGGCCTGTGTGGACAATGTCCGGCGTTTTGTGGAATTCGGCGGCATGGTGGCCGTTGGCACAGATACCATGCGGATGGAGACCCAGCCCCATGTGGCGACCATGCCCGTCCGGGAGCTGCAGCTTTTGCATGAGGCGGGCCTGACGGTGGCTGAGGTCATTGACGCGGCTACCATCAACGCCGCCAAGATCTGCAAGATCGACGACCAGGTGGGCTCCATCGCCGTGGGCAAGCAGGCCAACATCATCGCCGTGAAGCATGCCATCGACGAGACCTTTGAGGCCCTGTCCCATGTGGAGTTCGTCATGAACCGGGGGCAGGTCATCAAAGGCGCCTGACAACTCAATATCTGCCTTCCTTTCTGCTTTGGAGGACGTCCGTCTTGGGCGCCCTCCAAAAATATATTGCACTTGGCACAAAACTTGCTACAATGAACAAGGGAGGGGAGCGATAACGTGAGAATGACGGCGGATCTGGCTACCATACAGTCTGTTTCACCGCAGATGGTGGCCTCTATGACGGTGCTCCAGTGCGGCGCCCAGGAGCTGGGCGATTATCTGGAGGAGCTCAGCTATGAGAACCCTTTGATGGACTTGCAGGAACCGGAGCGGGCTGATCACGCACCGGTGACCGATGCTGTGGACAAGCTCCGCTGGCTCAGGAGCTGCGATTACCAAAACCGTAGCTATTACAGGGATTCAGACCGGGACAGCGTAGATCAGTATCTGCATATTGACCAGGACATGAGCCTCAGAGACTTTGTCTGGGAGCAGATTCTGACCTTGGATGTGTCGGCAGAGCTGCGTCACGCCATGGAGGTTGCTGCAGAGCTTCTGGATGACCGGGGCTTGTTTTCCGGGACGACTGCGGAAATTACCGGATTGGCCCGTTGTTCCGAGGCTGTGGCGGCGGAAGCGCTGGAGCTGGTTCGCACCCTGGAGCCTGCGGGAGTGGCAGCGGAGAGCATGCAGCAGGCGCTGCTCCGGCAGCTGGAGCCCATGGAAAAGCCTGTGGCTCTGCGGCTGATCCGGGAGCATTTTACGCATTTGGGCGCCTGGTCTGACCAGCGGATCGCCCGGGAAATGGGTATCTCGAAGGAAGCCGTTGCGGCAGCAAAGAATTTCGTTGCGACGCTGCGGCCCTATCCCGGCTACGGCTTTGCAGGCCGGGAGGACATCCAGTACGTCACGCCGGATGTGAGCATCTTTCCGGAGGACGGCGCGCTGAGGGCCGTGGTGGAAGAAGGGTATCTGCCCAAGGTGCAGATCAACGCAAGGTATCTGGAAATGCTGGAGACCGAGCAAGACCCAGCGGTTCGGGCGTATCTCAGCGATAAGCTCCGCCAACTGGAGCAGGTCATTGGAAATCTGAGCCGCAGGAAATCCACCCTGCTGCGCTGCGGGGAGGTCATCGCAAGCCGTCAGGCGGCCTTTTTCCGGGGCGGTGCCCTGGGAACCATGTCCCTGAAGTACGTGGCCGAGGAGCTGGGGCTCCACGAGTCCACCATCAGTCGGGCGATAAAGAACAAGTATGTCCAGTGTCCCCGCGGGGTGTTGCCGATGTCTGCATTTTTCAGCCGGGATGTGGGACAGAACATGGGGCTCAGCCGCAGCAGCATCCAAGCGGTCATGACGCAGATCATCGGTGGTGAGAACCCCCAAAAGCCCCTCAGCGACGAGAAAATCGCGATGGAACTGGCGAAGAAGCGGATAAACCTGTCCCGGCGGGCGGTGGCAAAGTACCGCATGGAGCTGGGTATCCCCGCCGCATCTGCCCGGAAACACGAATCATGATATGGATTTGGCACGGGAATTGCTGCGTGTTTTGCAGATAAGAAACAGGAGGTAACAACATGAACTACACAGTACTCAGCCCCTGGGCGGAGGTGGATCAGTCCCAGCTCTACGGCCTGAGTCCCCGGCTGGACACCCTGAACGGCAAGACCATCGGCATGTTTGGAGACTTTATGAAGGTGGCAACCTTCATGCTCCAGGTGGTGGAGAAGCACATCCGGCAGAAGTTTCCGGAGGCGAAGTTCTCCTACTTCCGCTACGATACCGAGACCACGGACATCGCCAAGGACGCGGCGGTGGCGGAGGAATTCCACAACTGGCTGGCAGGCGTGGACTGCGTGCTGGCCTTCTACGGCGCAGTGCCGTCCTCGTCCCTGTTCCTGGGCTACAACGCTGCCTATATGGAGAAGCAGGGCAAGCCCACGGTCATGGCCGTGGTGCCCCGGACCTATTCCGCCGGACTGCGGGGCGTCAAGGCCCGCTGCGTGCCGGGACTGCGGGTGGTGCCCTTCCAACCGGAGGTGCTGGACATCTTTGGGCGCTCTGACCTGGCTCAGACGGAAAAAAACATGGGCGCCGGAACCGAAGACTTTGTGCGGGAACTGATTGACGGCCTGACTGCGCCCCTGACCGAGGAGGAAATCCATCCCACACCGGCAGACCAGTCCCTTGCGAAGAAAACCTTCTCCGGCACCCCGGAGAAGCTGTCCGACCTGTTCTATTCCTACGGCTGGACCAATGGCACGCCCATCAAGCTGCCCACCCGGGAAGCGGTGGACGAGATGCTGCGGGGCACCGACCTGCCACCGGATTATGTGGTGGCGAAGATCCCGCCCATGATGGGCCTGGCCACCGTGGAGAAGATCGCCGTCAACGCGGTCATGGCCGGATGCCTGCCCACCTACCTGCCGGTGCTGATTGCAGCCGTCCAGGGGGCCATGGATCCGAAGATCTACCTGGAGGGCTGGTGCTGCAGCCAGTCCACCTGGGGCCCGGTGCTGACCCTCAGCGGCAAAGTATGCAAGGACATCGGCTTCAACACCGCCGACCACGCCCTGACCCCAGCCTTCCGGGCCAACACTACCATCCCCCGGGCCTTTGGCTACATCATGATGAATATTGGCGGTGTGCGCCCCGGGGTGGAGGACTTGAGCGAGATGGGCCATGAGTTCCGCCAGGGGTTCGCTATGGGCGACGACCTGGACAGCAATCCTTGGACGCCCCTGCACATGGACTTCGGATTTGAAGAAGGCGACAGCGCCGTGACCATGTTCTGGCCCCAGGAGCACCGGGTCAGCACCTGCACCACCGTTCCCGCCGTGCTGAAGGCCCTGTGCAAGATGGATCCCTACGGCTGGGACCCGGGTCTGGCGGTGATTCTTTCGCCCAAGTGCGCAAAGATGATGGCCGACGCAGGCTGGACGAAGCAGCGCATCCTGGACTACATCGTGGAGTACGCCCGGAAGCCCGCCAAAGAGGTGGATCTCCAGTGGCTCATTCAGAACAACCACCCGCCCAAGACCGTGGATCTGCCCCTGGACATGGAGGCCAGCACCCGCATCTTCTGGTCCAGCGAGCATATGTTTCTGACAGTGGCCGGCGGGCAGGCAGGCTGCATGGTCACGGTGCTGGGGGGCGGCGGCGACCACGGCGGCCCCGCCTGCGCCAAGATCGAACTGCCGAAAAACTGGGACGCCCTGGTGGAGCAGTACCGGTGCGGGAAGCCCAACTATGTGGCATACTGAGGAGGATACTATGCATTATCCCAATCTGCTTTCCCCCAAAAAGGTGGGGAATATTCTGTTCAAAAACCGCATTTTCACCGCGCCCACAGGCGTCCACGCCCTCCAGCATGGAGAGCAGAGCTTCCAGGAGGCAGTCATCACCCACTTCGGGAACCGGGCCAAGGGCGGTGCGGCTATGGTCACCTGCACCGGCGTTCAGGTCAACCCAAACATGAAATCTGACGGGAACCACCTCCATGTGAATCCCTACACCACCGAGGGCCTGCGCAGCCTATATGAGCTGGCTGCCCGGGTTCACCATTTCGGGGCGGTGGCCTCCATGCAGCTGAGCGACCAGTACCGCTACGACCAGTATTATGCCGTGGGGCCGGGACTCAAGAAGTTCGGCCGGGACAGCGTGGAGATGCCTCGGGAGATCATCCAGCAGAAGGTCCAGATGTTCGCTGACGCGGCGGAAATCGTCAAAAAGGCCGGCTTTGATATGTGCATGCTGCACTTCGGCCACGGCGGCGAGTGGGCTCAGTTCCTGTCCAGGCGGTACAACCACCGCACCGACGAGTTCGGCGGATCTCTGGAGAACCGGGCCCGGTACCCGCTGATGATTATAGACGAGATCAAGCGGCGCTGCGGGAAGAATTTCCTAATCGAGCTGCGTTTCTCCGTGTCTGAGGTGGATCCGGAGGGCATTACCGTGGAGGACTCCATCGAGTTTGTAAAGCTGCTGGAGGGCAAGGTTGACCTGCTCCACTGCTCCTGCGGCATGAACACCGCCCGTTACTTCACCACCACCCATCCCTCGGGCTTCCTGCCGGACACGCCCAACGTGAAATACGCCGAGGCCATCAAGAAAAGCGGCGTCAACATCCCGGTGGTGGCCATCGGCGCCATTCAGAATCTGGAGCTGGCAGAGGAGATCATTGCCAGCGGCAAGGCGGACTTCGTCTCCATCGCCCGGGGTGTCATCGCCGACCCGGAGCTGGCAAACAAGGCCTACGCCGGGAGGGGCGGCGACGTGCGGCCCTGCATCAAGTGCTTCAAATGTCACGACGGCGCCTGCTACTACGACCACTTCGTCTGCTCCGTGAATCCCACCATCGGCATTGAGGACAAGCTGGACAAATACATCCTGCCTACAGCGGGCGGAAAGAAGATCTGTATTGTGGGCGGCGGCCCTGCGGGCATGCAGGCGGCAGTCTACCTCCACGACCGGGGCCACCAGGTCACGCTGTTTGAGGAAAAGGATCACCTGGGCGGCCAGCTCAACTTTGCGGACTACGCCCAGTTCAAGCGGGATCTGGGCCGGTTCAAGCAGTACCTCATCCGCCAGATTACGCAGCGGGACATTTCTGTAAAGCTGGGCACCAAGGCCACGCCGGAGCTTCTTGCGGCGGAAGGCCCCGACCATGTGATCCTGGCTCTGGGCGCAGACCCGCTGGTCATCCCCATTCCCGGCGTGGAAACCACCGTGAAAGCGCCCGATGTGTTCGGCAACGAGGACAAGCTGGGCCAAAAGGTCGTCATCATTGGCGGCGGTCAGGTGGGCGCGGAGACCGGTATTCATCTGGCCCAGAAAGGCAAGGACGTGACCATTCTGGAGATGCAGTCCAAGATCGCCCCGGATGCCTGGTTCACCTACAAGTGGGCCATGGACATTGAGCTGAATGAACGGGAAAATCTGCACACCATCGTCAACGGCCGCTGCTCACGCATCGAGGCGGGCAAGGTGACCTACATTGACATAGACGGCGCAGAGCAGGTCCTGGAGGCCGACAGCGTGGTCCTCTGCGTGGGCTTCAAGGCCAAGACCAGCGCCGCAGAGAGCCTGATCCTGCCCGGTGTGCCCTTCACCCTGATCGGTGACTGTAAGCAGGTGGGCACCGTCCAGCAGGCAGTCCGCAGCGCCTTTGACATTGCCATGACACTTTGACATTCTTAGTCCTTCCTGCAAGAAGCCAGCATTTTCGCTGGCGGGCTTCGACTATGTATGTTAGAACATGGCGGGGGTGGGCAACTGCTTGGCCCGGAGGAAGATGTCTCCGGTGTAGTCTCCCGGTACGCAGGGGACCTCTTTGCCGTCCACAATCAGTTCCACATCGCAGCCGTCGGGGGTGACGATGCGGGAGCTTTCGTCCATATGCAGGGCAGACAGGTAGTTGTGTCCAATGAGCGTCCAGACGGTGCCGTTCTTCAGGGTGACGATGACGCCGTTGTTCACCACCGGGCAGGGGGTGTCATAGACCTGGTAGATCTCCTTGCGGTTGGAGCCGGAGATCTTTTTCACCGCGTGCTGGGCCCGGGAGGCGGAGATGACGCCCTCCAGCTCCACATGATCCAGGGTCAGCACCAGGTTAATGGGGTAGCTTTTCACCTCCATGGGCGGCATACCAGCGGGTTTGCCGCTTGGTTTCCCATCGGGTTTCCCGCCGGGAGGGGCCATAGGCGGAACCTTCGGCTTGGGGGCGTTGGTGGTGCCGTTGTAGAAATCTCCAACGATGGTCATATCCTTGAAGGTTGCCTGTAGGTCGGTGCACCAGTCCTGCTGCTGGAAACCCCAGATGGAAATGTCATGGGCGGCGGGTTTTGTCACATCGTGACTGGGATCCTTTACGGGTATCTCCGTGTCCACCTCTACCTCCGGCTTGCCGAAGCCGGGATCATCGGAGTCGAACATCTGGAGGATGACCCGGTTGCCCGTCTCCAGAGTGGCGTTCTCGCAGTAGATGTTGGGGAAGCAGCTCCGGGCGATGAAGGTGGAGCGGCCAGAACGGATGGTGGAATCCTTGACCACCAGCTTGCCGCCCTGATTGGATTGCCACATGACGCCAAAGCGCCCGCCGATGATTTCACTTCCATTGATGAACTCGCCGCCGGCCAGCTCATTGGCCACCTTGTAGGCCACGTCGGGAGCGTACATCCGGGTGTGATCGAAGATGTTGGTGCAGTCGCCGATGGCGTAGGAGCCGTAGCCGTGGCGTCCGGTCAGCTCCACGTCGCAGTCCTTGGCGTAGATGCGGGTCTTGACGGGCCGCCACTCCTTGGGGGAAGAGATGCCGTCGGTGGACAGGACGCCCCAGCTGTCGGACTTGATGGTGCAGTTTTCGAACACCGCAGAGGAGTCATTCTGGACGTTGACCGCACGGGTGGTACCCCAGCCGCCGGAGACATAGGTCATGCAGGCCTTGCCGGGCCGTTTCTGGTGCACCGCCTGAATCTGCTCCGGCGTGCCGCCCACACACTCAATGGTGGAGTTTTTTACAACCACCTGGGCGGTGCCGCCAGTGACAATGGCGTCGTTGCGGATGCCCTGGTTTCGGATGGTCAGGTTTTCAAAGAAGGTCTTGCTGTCACCACCGGCCAGGATGCCGCAGCCCAGGCCCTTGCCGTCGTCCACAGAGTGGCCGGAATTCTCAATGGTCAGGTCTCGGACCGTGTAATCGCCGCCGGTGACGATCAGGTTGTTGAAGCATTCTGCGGTGGAGCGCATTGTGCCGCCTGAAATGGTGGTGCCGTCCACGCTTCCGCCCACATAGCCAGCGGCAGCGGCATTGGCTTCCGGCCCGTCCTTGCCCAGCTGCAGCGCCGCCCGGTAGGGCTCAGGAGGATCGCCGGGCTTGCTGTGCATCCCCTCGATGGGCGCGTCAATGTAGTCCGTGACCACCAGTTGAATGTCTCCGGAATAGGCGCCGGGAAGGGGATCGACCACAGTTCCGTTTACCACCATGGTCAGAAGCTTGCCATCCGGCGGCAGGAGCTTTCCCACCGGGCTGATGACAAGCTGTGTCAGCGAGGTGCTTTCGGGCACCTGATATGCTGTTAAAATATCCATGTACAGGACTCCTTTCTGATTCACTGTGTTTGAAACAGCAATTTCTGTGCCAAAACCAAGGAATCTGTGATATGATGGAACCGAAAAGGCCTGCTGCAAGCTGGCACAAAACTTGCTGTTACGTTATGTATGAAACTTGAAAAGGGGAGTTCTCAATGTCTACACTTTTGAAAAATGCAGTCCTGCTGGACGCAAACTGGAACAACGTCCCTATGGACATTCTTGTGGAAGGAAGAACGATTGCCGCTTTGGGCAAGGATCTGGGACCGGCGGATGTGACCATTGATCTCAGCGGCTATACCGTCCTGCCCGGTTTTATTGACGCCCATGTCCATGTGGCAGTGGACGATAACACTTTCAAAGAGGATGCCATCCGAGCCTGGGCCCACAATGGCGTGACCACGGTCCGGGAGCTGGGGATGCTGTCCCAGCTCCCTCAGAAGGACTACGCAGAGTGGATTCAGAAGGTGAATCAGCAGCCCGAAACAGCAAAAGTCATTGCCACAGGCAAGTACATCGACGTGGCAGGGGGCTACGGTGCGGGCCCCAATCCCAATCATCCGGTGGGTAATCTGGTGACCACCCCGGAGGAGGCCGCTGACGCGGTGACCGAGGCCCATCAGCTGGGCTTCCCGGGCATCAAAATCGGCATCCATGACGGCCGCATGGACACTACGCCCCATATCAGCTCGGAGATGGCCCAGGCGGTCTGTGACCGGGCTGCCTTCCATGGCATGTGGGTGGCATCCCATATTGGCATCTGCCGGGGCGCAAATTTTATGCTGAACGCAGGTGTATGTGAACTGGCCCACACCCCATCTGACCCCATGTCCAATGAGATGATCGCGGATATGGTGAAGAAAGGCATCGTTATGGACACCACCGTGGGTGACCCGGACAAGGCCATGGAGCCCCCTCCAGGTATGGATCTGCCTGGCGGCCTCGGAGGCCCAGACGGCGCGTCCATGGGGCCACCGCCTGATATGCCCCAAATGGACCCGGCAGAAAAACGGAAACAGTGGCAGGTCATGGTGGACAACCTGGGTCGCTACTACAAAGCTGGTGGCAAGATCGTCGTGGGAACGGACCTGATACATAGTCGGGACTTTATGCGGGATGCGGTGATTCCTGTGCCGGAGCTGAAGGCCCTCACCAGCGTGGGGCTCACGGTCCAGGATGCTATCAAGGCCGGAACGATCGCTGCCGCAGAGGTGGTCGGCACTGGTGCTGAGGAAGGTTTGATCGAAGCGGGCCGCCTGGCGAATCTGATTGCAGTTCCCGGCTTGGTAGACGAGAGCTTTGCTGCGCTAAACCGCGAGAATGTAAAACTGGTCCTGCACTACGGAGCTATTATCCGGAACGAGCTTTAATTTGCCGAAGCTATGAGAGGAGACTGGGGCAATGCGAACTTTGTTAAAAAATGTCTGGTTACTGGACAACTTTTATTGTGTTGAACCAGCAAACATATTGATAGAAGAAGAACGCATTGCCTCAGTCTTGCGGGATGAACAGGCAGCGGATCATATCGTGGATTTATCTGGCTGTACGGTCATTCCAGGTCTGGTCGACACGGATTTGTCGTGCGCAGATGCAGATAGATTGAGGGCACGCCTCAAAAATTGCTTTTCGAGCGGCGTTACCACAGTCCGGTGTAATCAAATGATTCCCGCAGAGGCAACAAATCTAAATGTTCTCTATTCCTATCCAGTTGAAAGCTACACGGATTATTTGGACAGACTGACGGAAGGAAAACTTGTTGCCCAGGGAATTAACCTGACAGCCCAACTGATTAAACACACGGAAGAGAAACTGCTGTATGATATATGCTGCCGCAGCGCACAGAATGGTATGTGGGTCACAGCAACTGCATCAACGCTGGAGGAGTTGAAAATCCTGGTTGCTTGTGGTATAACTGAATTGCTTGATACACCGGATTTCCCAATTCCGAATGAGGTTATCATCCGAATGGTGGCAAAGGGAATCTGTATGACCTTGCGTGCGGATTGTTCTGAGAATCTAACGCCAATCCAACGGGATAATCTTCGGATATTTCATGAATTTGGAGGCTTGATTGCGCTAGGGAGTGGCAAAGGCAATACAACGGTTTCTGGGAAACAAATAATTTCTCTGATGGAGATTGGATTGAGTCTTCAGGATGCTGTAAAATGTGCAACGCTGAATGGTGCAATTATTGTCGGAACGGCCCATGAGGACGGCTCTATTCTGGCTGGGAAATACGCGAATATGCTCGTCGTGCAAGGAAATCCGTTTGAGACGCCAGATGCTTTTTGGGGTATCCGTGTGATTGTGCAAAAAGGAAAGTTATATCAAGCAGACTGACCTGAGAGGAGCATCAACGTAACAATGGAACATGTGATACGGCTGTCGGAACAGGACTTGATGGGGGCGGAGCCTATTCTTGATGCTGTTCTTGATAACATGGTAGATGCTGCTGCATTGATTAACCAGCACCGTCAGGTAATTTATCTTTCAGCTGGATTTGCTGAGTTGACGGGCCAGACCATGGATGACTGCAAGGATCACCCGATGGATGAACTGAAATTTGATGGTCAAGACCATGTGGACCAGGTGCTTATGTCCGGTGTCCGGCAAACCGCAGTCCCAATGCAGGTTGGGTCTCAAAAGTTGCTGGTAAATCTGGTTCCTATCGTATCTTATGACAAGGATCATGTGGAAAGCATAATTGGCGTTATGGTGCTCATTACCTTCCGAAGCATGGCGGTACTTAAACGCGCGATTCAGACCTTGGAGCGTAGCACTGCGCCGGTTCCTGTGTCCACCGGTGCAAAGGTATCCGGGCACTACACCTTCTCGGACTTCATCGGGGAGGCAGACAATGTGGTGCTGACCATTGAACAGTGCCAGCGCATCAGCCACACGGATCACCCGGTGCTGCTCATCGGCGAGACCGGCGTGGGCAAGGAGATTATCGCAGACGCCATTTATTCCGAGTACAGCCAGGGGCAGAACATTCCCTTTGTGAAGATCAACTGCTCAGCCATTCCCAAGGATTTGCTGGAATCGGAGCTGTTCGGCCATGAGAAGGGGGCCTTTACCGGAGCCACGAACCTGAAAAAGGGTAAGTTTGAGCTGGCAGCGGGAGGCATCCTGCTGCTGGACGAGATCGGTGAGATGGATTTGTCTCTCCAGAGCAAGCTGCTCCGGGTGCTAGAGGCCAAGGAGTTTGAGCGTATCGGCGGCAGCCGGGTGATCCCCATGAAGGCCCGCATCATCGCCAGCACCAACCAGAACCTAAAGCAGATGGTGGCCAGCGGCAAATTCCGCATGGATTTGTACTACCGGCTGAACACCTTTGAGATCAACATTCCGCCCCTGCGGGCCCATAAGCAGGATATCCCGCTGTTGATCCAGCATTTCATCCAGCAGGACGGACTGGAGCTGGAGTTCTCCGAGGACGCCAAGGGCATGCTCATGAACTACGTCTGGCCGGGCAACGTTCGGGAGCTGCGGAACGTGCTGAACCGGCTGAGCTTCCTGTATCCCAACATGATCATTGGAATCCAGCAGGTCTACAACGCCACGGGAGAGATGTTCCACCTGGTGGAGCTGCCGGAGTACCGGGATCAGACGGATCCCCTGCCAAAGCCCACCATGCCGAAGTACGGTGAAACCGAGGTACCGAAGCAGGAGGCGGCGGAAGAACCAGCGCTGCCTGAATTTCTGGAGGGCAATGTGCTGACCATGGAGGAATACGAAAAACGGATTCTGCAGAAAGCCATTGCCGCGGCAGACGGCAATCTGACAGAGGCGGCAAAACGCCTTGGCATCAGCCGAGCGTCGGTGTACAACAAAGTGAAAAAATATGGCCTGTGACAGAATCGCTCCTCGGTTTCAAAACCGGGGAGCGATTTTTAGACAAATCTAAATTTTAGACATCCAGCGCCGCGTGATAGCCCTCATACATGGCCTTGGTGATATTGGCGGGGCGGATACAGTCGCCGACCTCCCGGACAAAGGGAGCCGAAAGTCGAAGTGCGTCCACATCGGCGCGGTTTGCCCGCTGACCCACGGCACAGATGACCGTCTCGCCGGGAATCAGAACTTCCCTGCCGTCAGGTGCCTTGCAGATGAGGCCCTCCGCCGTGACCCGCAGGCCCGCGTGGCCCAGATGGATGGTCACCAGCTCGTCGATTTTGTGCATGAGGATGGGCCGGTGACGGATATTGCAGTCCGGAGCCAGAGTATTCCGCATTTCCACCAAATGAACGGTCTTGCCTGCCTGCTGGAGGTGTACGGCGCACTCGCAGCCTGCCAGACCGCCGCCCAGAACGACGACCGTATCTGCGACCTTTTCCTGCTGGAGATAGTAGTCGTTGACCACCACCACGTTGTCCCCGTCGATGCCCGGCAAGGGCGGCACGATGGGATTGGAGCCCACCGCCAGAATCAGTGCGTCGGGCCGCTCTGCCTCCGCATACTTCGGCGTGACCGGCGTGTTCAGGCGAATCTCCACGCCCTCCGCCCGGGCCTGACGCTCTAATGTCAGCCCCAGGTCGTACATCTCCCGCTTGAAGTCGATGGCCTGCTCGGATTTCAGGATGCCGCCTACTTTGTCAGACTTCTCGCAGAGGATGACCTGATGACCCCGCTGGGCCGCTGTGATGGCCGCCTTCAGCCCTGCCACGCCGCCGCCAGCCACCAGGACTTTTTTCACTTTGGGCGCAGGGGTGACCTCCATGCCCTCGATCTCCCGGCCAATGAGGGGATTCACCGCGCAGCGCCGGGTGCCGGTAACAGGCCGCTCCGCCATGCAGGTGAAACAGCGCAGGCACTTGACGATCTTGTCCTCCTGGCCAGCCGCAACTTTATTGGGCAGAAAAGGGTCTGCCAGCAGCTCCCGGGCCATGTAGATGATGTCAGCCTTGCCCGAGGCGATGATCTCCTCCATCATAGCCGGATCGTTGATGGCGCCGATGGTGGCAACGGGCTTGCTCACATGCCTTTTGATCTCTGCTGCCAGATAGACGTTGCCGCCATGGGGGGCGAACATGGGCAGATGGGTGTTGAAGAAGCCAAACTGATAGGAGCCTGCGGACACATGGATGAGATCCACATAGTCCTCCAGAGCATGGGCGATACGGCAGCCCTCCTCCAGATCATAGCCGCCCTCGAACAGCTCCGAGCCGGACATCCGCAGCTCGATGGGGAAGCCGGGACCCACGTTCTCCCGAATTGCTGTGAGAATCTCCCGGGCAAAGCGCACCCGGTTTTCAAGGCTTCCGCCGTACTCATCCTCCCGCTTGTTGAACCAGGGAGACAGGAACTGATTGATGAGCCAGCCGTGGCCGGCGTGTACCATGATCATCTCATAGCCTACCCGCTTTGCCAGCGCCGCCGCCTTGCCATAAGCCTTCACAATGTCTGCAATCTGCTCCTGGGAGAGACCCTTCACCGGCATCCCGTCGGGACGCACGCCATCACTGGGGCCCCACTGGCAGAGAGCGGCTTTCTTAGCTTTGTCGGTCAGGTATGTACCCGCGTACTGGCCCGAGTGGGAGAACTCAATGCTGGGCACAGCACCGTGCCGCCGGATGGCGTCCGCCACGAAGGTGTGGGCTGCCAGGTTGCCCGGGGTGGTCAGGTTCAGGTGAAGCATATGGCTGCCGTCGGTGTCCGGATGGACTACCAGTTCGCTGACGGTTACCGCCGCTGCGCCGCCCTTGGCCCGCAGCTCGTAGAAGCCCTGGGTACGGGGACCAGGCGTGCAGTCCGCGGTGATGTCCGTAGCGCCCATAGGCGCGGAGAACATCCGATGTCGGAAGGTGACGTTGCCAATGCGGATGGGGGAAAGCAGATGGGGGTAGTTCTTTTGCATGGTAAAACCTCCTGAATGGCGGTCAGGCTTCCTCTCCGTGAGCAAGCCTGACCATGTTATGGGAAAGAAATAATCGGGGGATCAATAATTGACATGGCCAAGTTCTGAACAATATTGTGCCGCAAGCTCTGCTCAAGTGGAAGAAAGAATGGCTTCCTTGCATACAAGACCGCCGTGGTCGCCGCGGCCCAGATAGCACATTCCCCAGTCGCGGCCGCCCACGACAGTGGCTTTGCCCATCAGCGGGGGCAGCTCTGCTACCAACTAATCTCCAGCAAGTTCTGTGCCACGGAGCATTTCCTTGACTGCTTCCTCTGTGGGCGGAACCACCGGCGTACCATTGGTCCATCCGTGGGTGTGCATCCAGTCGTTGATCTGCTCCAGTGTTCCCGTGAACGTCTCCGTAGACCAATCCTTGAACGGGGCGGGGACCTTCTCCTCTTCCGTCAGCGGCGCTGTCAGAGCGGCAATGATGCCATTGCCAACAATCTGTTCTCCCTCGGCCATACCGCGGTACTCCAAGCCCAGATCCCCGCGGATCATGAAGGCGCCCATGCCCATCGGTTCCTTGTTGGTGGGATAGGCCATGAGACCTCCCTATTTGGAGCCTGCCGCATAGGACTCATCTGCGTATAGCGGATTCCAGGGAGCCCACTTTTTCGCAAAGGCTACCATGTCGTCCTTGACAGCAGTGTTGGGCCACATTCCGGGCATGCCGGGCATTACATCCTGGCTTTTGCCATTCATTCGATCCAGGGCTTCGTCGATAACCTGCTTGTCGTGATCGTTGTACTGATAGGAATAAAATACTTCAAATTCCTTTGCCATGTTGATTCCTCCAGACGTTTGTATGAGAATACAACAAATATTCCTGCAAGTTTGAGGCCAAAGGGAAAGAGATTGGGTATAAATGGCATCAGATTCGCTAAAATAATCAATATGGATTGTATATGCCATTATAACGGATGATTCCTGAGAAGTATGAGGTATTCTATGGCGATTTGCGATACTTGTCTCACTTAAAATGTGGCGTCCTGATTCGAATCTGGTCTCGATTTTTAACAACCATATGCAAACTTATAGTGCAATTCCGTTCAGCCGTTTTGACCCATTCCTGCTGCCGATCGACGGTGGTGCTGCGCAAGAATTATTCGGACAATATTTGAAGGAGGACTGACAGATGCGGAACGAAAAATATCTGGAGCTGGATGCGCTGGCTGCGCCGAATGGCTATGTCGCACCTCCGACCAAAGAAGATCTTGCCTATGTGGTCCACTTCCGCAAGACCTGCTAGCGGTATCAAATCGACTTCGCCAA
>OLRG01001326.1_pt1 | contig 20360 bp, 17 predicted proteins | sample 1672331 | NCBI WGS metagenome assembly OLRG01 (sample SAMEA3136672, study PRJEB25190) | human gut metagenome
TGTGTAAGTTTCTTTGTCAAGTCCACGAAGAACTGCCTGACGAAGTGCCAGATCTCCGAGTGCTCCGTTCTGGTTCATGAATGCATAAGTAGAACGAAGGGATTCCAGGGACTGGATGTTGTAGTTGTCATTTCCGTCAAATTCAAAAACGTTCTCTGTCTTTAAGTTGTAAGCAACATCGATCTCACCGGACTGAAGAGCCATGGAACGTGTTGTCTGGTCGCCAATGATACGAAGAGTTACGCTGTCATTCGGAACATCTCCATCCCAGTAGTACTCGTTGCGTACAACAACAGTGTCACCTGACGGGTCAAAAGACTGGAATGCGTACGGTCCTGTACAAACCGGTCCGTCCATTGCGATGTTGGAGTTGTCAATGCTGGTGTCCATGATCAGGAACAGCGGGTCTGCCAGACATCCTGCCATGTTTGCGTTTGCTCTGTTCAGGTTGAATGTGATGTTCTGTCCGTCAACTTCAATACTGTCAATGTCAAAGAACTCCGGTACACGGTTTGACATTTCGATGGTACGCTCCAGAGATGCTTTTACAAGCTCTGGTGTCATATCGTTACCGTTTGAGAATTTAACGCCTTCACGAATCGTAAATGTCCATGTTTTTCCATCTTCACTGTTGGTCCACTCTGTTGCAAGACATGGTACCATGTTTCCTTCTTCATCAAACTTGGTAAGACCCTGGCCAACGCCGTAACGGGAGATAACCCAGCTGAAGTACTGCTCTGTCGGCTCCAGTGTATCAGCAAAGCTTGTTACACCGATGGTCATTGTTTTTGCATCTGCTGCAAATACAGATGTTGGAACCATTGCCATTGTCATGAGTCCTGCCAGCGCTACTGCACAGATTTTTTTTGCGATTCTGTTTTTCATATGTTTTTCTCCTTATTTTTATATATCCTGTTATGTTTACGCTATCTGTTTCATCCACTTATGAGTAAGCTCATGTGGGTTCGGGTCTTTTAAACCCGGTATCTATGTTACTCCTGTCTCGGGTCAAGAATGTCGCGGATACTGTCACCAAGCATGTTAAAAATAATTACTACGATCACGATGGCAATACCTGGTGCGATCATGAGCCAGGGTGCTTTCGCCATATAAGTTCTTCCTTCGTTCAGCATCAGTCCCCATTCCGGAGTCGGCGCCACAGCACCGAATCCCAGGAAAGAAAGAGATGCAAGTTCCAGCATCATGGTTCCCATATCTGCCGCTGCTGTTACAGTCATGATCGTCAGCATGTTCGGGAGAATATGTTTCCATAAGATTTTGAATGTGCTTGTGCCGTTTACGATCGCGGCTTCCACATACAGATTACGTTTTACTTTCAAAACCATACTTCTTGCCAGACGGGCATATTTGGTCCAGCTTACAGCTGTGATAGCGATCACTCCGTTCTGAAGACTTGGTCCCAGCATACCTGCAATAGCGATCGCCAGGATCATTCCCGGGAAAGAGATCATCATATCTGCAATACGCATGATCACCTGGTCGATCCAGCCGCCAAAATATCCTGCAATGATTCCAAGTATGGTACCCACAACAAAAATAGTTGCTACAAGAATCAGAGTGGACACCAGAGAAGTCCTGGTACCAAAGATCACTCGTGAAAGAATGTCCCTGCCCAGCTTGTCAGCGCCAAGAGGATATTCCGCACAGGGCGCTTTCAGGGAATCCAGCATCACTGCTTCCAACGGATCTTTTGGTGCGACCCATGGAGCAAATACTGCCACCCCTACAACAGCAAGGGCAAGAATAAAGAATAAAGTAAACTGTTTGTGAGCCAGGAAAAAATTCTTCTTCTTCACTTTACTTAACCTCCTTTATTCTTGGATCGAGATAGGTATAGGAAAGATCCACGATGATATTGATAACCATGTACATGATCGCGATCATCAGTACATATGCCTGTACCATCGGATAGTCACGACATGATATTGCTTTGATCGCCATACTTCCCATTCCAGGCCAGTTGTAAATAATTTCAACAACAGCAGTTCCTCCAAGCAGTGATCCCAGTGAAAGACCAAGAAGAGTTACAATAGGAAGCATTGCATTTGGAAGTACATGTTTCCAGAGGATCGCACTTTCTTTGATTCCTCTCATCCTTGCTCCGATCACATAATCCTGTCTCAGTTCTTCCAGCACTGCATTTCGTACCTGTCTGGTATATTTTGCAGACATGGAAAGTGCCAGTGTCACAGATGGAAGGATCATCGCCTTGAAATCTGTGGTACCTCCCGCTACGTTGATCCATCGAAGCTGTACTCCAAAGATGCTCAGAAGGATCAGTCCGATCCAGAAACTTGGAATAGACACTCCAAAAAAGGTAATTCCCCGGATCAGGTAATCCGGCCATTTGTTCTGATATACTGCCGAAAGAATTCCACAAGGTATGGAAAACAGGATCATCAAAAGAAGCGCAAACAGCGACATCTTAAGTGTAGGCCAGAAACATTTCATAAGTTTCTCAGTTACAGGAACTTTAAACGCATAAGAAGTTCCCATGTCTCCGGTAAGTACTCCTTTCACCCAGTTGCCGTACTGTACCAGAAACGGCTGATCAAGTCCCAGTTCATGTCTTGTCTGTTCCAGAAGTTCCGGTGTAGGCAGGTTACCACACTCTGTCAGCATGATCTCAGCCGGATCACCTGGTGAAAGATAGGTAAGCCCAAAAGTAAAGAAACTTACACCGATCAGAACGATCAGAATCTGAAGGAATCGTTTTCCGATTTGTTTTTTTGTCACTTTAATCTCCTTCCCATATTATTTTGGTGGTCTGCACCATATAACTGTTCAGATAAAATATACAAACGCAGGTGAAACAGTGCTTTTGAACAAAAGCACAGAAAAAAACACCCACACTGACTACGGATGTTATTTGCACGCAAAAAAAATCGATGTTTCCTATCTACCGCAAGAATCATATCTGATCAGTTGCAAGCAGGTCTCCTGACTTAAGATCATCGCTTCAGAACGCCTTCCCAGGTACCACACCCAGTGGCATGTTGTTCTGTAACTCCCTGTCACAGTGACGGGATCGTACCGGAATCACACCGGTTTCCCTATTAATCCATCAGATCCTCAATATCCATCAGATCCTCAATTGGAACTTACAAAGGCTGGTTCAAAACCAACAAATATTATTTAGTTCGATTTATTTTATATAAAAAAATAGTATTTGTCCAGAACTTTTTTCCAAAATCATGTATTTTTATGTATACAAAAGCAGTTACCCTGTAACATTAAAGTAACTGCTCTTATATTTTCACATTATTCGTATTTATTTTCAGGCATTTCTGAAACGACTGAGGAATTCTTTTGTCATTTCTTTCTGAGGATTTTCAAAAATCTGCTGTGAAGTGCCCTCTTCTACAATCACTCCATCACCCATAAAGATCACATGTTTGGATACATCTCTGGCAAATGCCATTTCATGGGTAACAATGATCATGGTCAGACCTTCTTTGGCAAGGCTTCTCATAACTCCCAGAACTTCTCCTACCATCTGAGGATCCAGTGCGGAAGTAGGTTCATCAAAAAGAAGGATCTCCGGTTCCATTGCAAGAGCTCTGGCGATTGCCACACGCTGCTTCTGTCCACCGGAAAGTTGCTTCGGTTTGGCATTAATGTAAGGTGCCATTCCAACCTTTTCCAGATACACCATGGCGTTTTTGTGGGCTTCTTCTTTGCTTTTCTTAAGTACCTTCTCCTGTCCTACTGTACAGTTTTTGAGAACAGTCATATTATTAAACAGGTTAAAACTCTGGAATACCATTCCTACTTTTGCTCTGTAATCCGGTACATTTACATGCTTGTCCATGATGTTGGTACCATGATAATTGATCTCGCCAGAAGAAGGAGTTTCCAGAAGATTCATACAGCGAAGCAGTGTGGATTTACCAGATCCGGATGGACCAATGATACAGGTAACATCCTTCGGTTTAACAGAGAAATCAATATCTCTCAGTACATCATGACTTCCGAAAGATTTGCCCAGATGCTTCACTTCCAGGATTGTCTCACTCATATTTCTTCTCCTTCTTTGGTTTATAGGAATACATACCACTGGTATGTGTCAGGGTATCTGCTGTGGCCAGATCGTAGTTGTCCGGACCGTCCATTTTGTGTTCCAGAACTCTCAGAATACGGGAACAGGTAAATGTCATAATGAAGTAGATCACCATGGCAATGGTAAAAGCCTCAAAATATGTATACAGGGCACCTGCCGCACCTTTAGTTGCATAGAACAGTTCAACGGTACCAATAATAGAAAGAACACAGGTATCTTTGATGTTGATGATCAGGTTATTACCAATCTGAGGCATGATGTTCCGCAGTGCCTGTGGAAGGATTACGTTGATCATGGTCTGTACATGAGTCATACCAATAGCCTTGGCACCTTCTGTCTGTCCTTCATCAATAGAAAGGATACCACCTCGTACTGTCTCAGCCATATAGGCTCCTGTGTTGATGGACACAATAAGGATCGCAGCAAACCACATAGACATGTTGATGTTAAAAAGAGCAGAACTTCCAAAATAAATAAACATGGCCTGTGCCATCATAGGAGTACCTCTGAAGAACTCCACGTAGCAGGCAAGGATAAATTTTATGATTTTGATCAGAACTTTTTTGACTATGGAATCGTTGCGGTCTACAGGGATTGTCTGAATGATGCCTACAAAAAAACCAATGATACATCCAAAAAAAGTTCCTACCAGTGCCAGCCACAGGCTGACACCGGCACCCTTCAGAAAAGAAGAGCCATACTGTTGAAGAAGATATATGATTCTTCCTCCAAAACTATCTGGCAGCATTTTGCTCCTCCTTTATGACTCTGAAGACAGTGGCTGAACAGCGATTGCTTCATCCATCATCTTGTTGAAGTCATCTTCTGTCATATCTTTCAGCACACCGTTGATTGCGTCTTTCAGTTCGTCGTTGCCTTTCTTGAGAGAAATACCGATATTGATATCTTCATCAGACACTTCAAATGCTCCATCTGTTCCGGAGAAGTCAAGAAGTTTGAAGTCAGGGTAAGCAACACATGCAGCTTTACCTGTAGGCATATCTGTTACAACTGCGTCGCATTTACCGGATTCCAGGGCAACCAGCATAGCCGGTGCACTTTCCTGTGCAGGAAGGATATTGCCATCCGGAATCTGAGGCAGGCAGGAATCATACCAGATTGTATTCTGCTGAGAAGTTACAGTAGCGCCCTTCAGGTCTTCTACACTTGCTGCATCTTTGTAATCCCCATCATTCTTTACCAATGTGATAATGGATGCATAGTAGTATGGCTCTGTAAAGTCTACCATCTGCTGACGTTCTTTGGTAATAGACTGTCCTGCGATAACACAGTCAACCTGTCCGGACTGTACTGCAGGTACCAGGGAATCCCAGTCAAGTTTCACGATCTCCAGCTCATATCCCAGTTCATCTGCGATCTTCTGTGCCATCATAACATCATAACCGTATGCATAATCAGAACTTCCGGAAATCTGAACTGCTCCGTTGGAATCATCCGGCTGTGTCCAGTTATATGGTGCATATCCACACTCCATAGCTACTTTCAGAGTTTTTTTGTCATCTGCGCTTACGCTCTGTACTCCGACCATTCCGCAGGTCATGGATGCTGCAACTGCTGCAACAGTCATCATTTTCCACATTTTACTCTTTCTCATTTTCGTTTCCTCCTGAAATTTATTTTCTCCTTTATTTACAAGTTAAAAAAGGCGCAAAAAAGGAGCAAAGTGCCCCATTGCGCTTTGCCCCATTTTAATACTTTATTTGTGAAAAGTCAAGACATTGTATCATATTAACGTAATAACATATTACTATTCATTACTGTTCACGACCTTCACGTAACTACTGTGACTCTCTGATCTTTTATGAAGGACGTCTTACAGAAAGAATTGTTCTGTATGTAGCGTCATTACTGATCTTTATACCATCCCGGGAATTGGATGCATGTACGATCTGTCCGTTGCCCATGTAGATTGCCACATGTCCACCATAGCAGATAAGGTCACCAGGCTGCGCATCTGCATAAGATACTTCTGTTCCCCAGTTCTGCTGTTCATAAGATGTTCTCGGAAGGCTATATCCGAACTGTGCGTATACACTCTGAGTAAATCCGGAGCAGTCAGCACCGTTGGTAAGGCTTGTACCGCCCCATACATATGGATTACCAACAAACTGTGTAGCGTAATCTGCGATAGCAGATCCTGAACCGCTGGATGAGCCGGAGGAACTGGAAGATGTATCTACATCATCCGGATCTACAGTATTGTCACTGTCGATCACATTGCCATACTCATCATGTTCTACATCATCACTGCTGGAATCGCTTTCGCTGTCATTAGAAGATACTTCGCTTGGATCTACTTCGTTACCATCTTCATCATATATCGGATCACCGTTCTCAGCTGCATCATCTGGATCTACTTCATTACCATCTTTATCGTATACAGTCTGGTCTTCCTGCTGATCTTCCTCTTCCTGGGCAGCTTCTTCCTCTGCTGCTGCAGCAGCTGCGGCTGCTTCAGCTTCTGCCTGACGTCTTGCTTCTTCTTCCGCTGCAATACGCTCTGCTTCCAGCTGTTCGATCTCTGCCTGCTGTTCCTGGATCAGTGCGGCGTATTCATTCGCCATCTCCTGTGCATATGCGATCTCGTTGTCATAGTCAGCAGATGTGGCTTTCTTTTCGTCGATGGCTGTCTGGAGGTTTAAAGATTCTGTTTCGTATTCCTGTTTCATACCTTCCAGTTCAGCTTTCTCTGACTGGTACTGCTCACCAAGCTGTGTTACCTGCTTGATAGTATTGGCATAAGTCTCAAGACTCTGTCTGTCATAATCGTACATTTTCTGTGTGTATTCTGCTTTTGTAAGAAGATCGGACAGGTTGTCTGCATTGACCATCATCTGGAACCATGCTTCGCTTCCGCCTTTCTCATACAGGTACTGAATACGCTGTTTCATGGCTTCGTACTGTTTGTCCTTGGCTTTCTGTGCCTTGGTCAGGTCTGACTGTGTCTGCTGGATATCAGCTTCTTTGTTACTGATATCACCTTCCAGGGTCTGAATAGAAACCATAACGTTTACAAGATTTGCATCCAGGTTGGAAATCTCTGCTTCCAACTGCTGTTTGGCTGCATAAAACTGATCGATCTGAGAATAAGTTGCATCCAGCTGCTGACTTGTCCATGCCTGTTCTTCACGCAGTTCTTCTTCTCTTGATGCACTTACAGTTGCAACCTGTCCGGCTGTCATCATCAGTGCCAATGTCAGGCATACAATTCGCTTTTTCATGTTTCTCACCTCATATAATATAATCAAATTTGTAACATTTTTGAAATAACTTTCTGAACTTCTTTTACATATTAGCACAAACTTCTCATGATTGCAATAGTTAAAAACATAAAAGTTTAAAGTTTTGTAACATTTGGTAACGAATCAGTAAAAAAAAGAGAAGTCTCCATACTTTGGAAACTTCTCTGTAATATTTACGGAAACAGTACTTTAAGTATCTGGTCTGCTGTCATCTTCTTGAATCCATCCGGATCAGAAAGAGTTTTGGTATTCCATCTCAGGTAATTACCTCTTCGGATGTAGTTACCGCAGGATGGATGATATTCGTACTTGCTGTATCCTGCATATCTGGACATATATTTCTTTGCAAGTGCCACTGCCTGGCTGTCATAGTTACCATTCGGTGTGGTGGTTCCTGCAAGTTGGCATCCTGCCTGTGGAGTGGAATGGACAATGACTGCACTCTTGTCTGAACACTGTCCTACTACGATCCAGGTATGGCCACCGTCATATCCTACATCACCTGGCTGCATCTTCCAGCCCTTACCGGACAAATAGTTCTGGTTCAGGATACTTCCCCATCCCAGACTCTTGTAGTAGCTTCCGATATCACCGGATACTACAGTATAACCACCGCCTACACCGCTGGTGGTGTGCATTACCTGATAGGCTGTCCAGCCAACAAAGCCGGAACAGTCCAGACCCTTGATTCTGTTGGCAGTTGTAAGATCACGATAGTTATTATAATTATAGGAAGAATTCTGGCTGGTATACCATTTCTGCCATGTAGAACTGACACCCTTCCTGGTAGAATCTGTCCAGCCACCGCCCCATACATACAATGCCTGTCCTACCGGCTTCATAGCACCTGCCAGATAGTTCTTGATGGTCTTGGCACTGGTCTGTGCAATCGGCCGTGGGTCATTTTTGAATGCATCAGCGGAAGTGCTTGGATCATAAGTATTCGTCAGAACACCACTGGAATTGAAAGTATATTCAATTCCATTGACCGTTATTGTCTTGCCTGTAACCATGATATAAGTAGCTGTATCAAAATAATATTTATTGCCACTGATGGTCACAAATCCTTTGGTTGTAAGTCCTGAATCAGGATCAAAATAGTATTTTTTTCCACTGACGGTCTTAAGTCCGGTATACATGATACCTCTGGAAGAAAAATATCTCTTTCTTCTGGAAGGAGTCTCCGTAAGCCATCCGGTTGCCATCTTGTAGTTCTGGCGGAAATACCTGGTAAGTCCGTTGGAACCCTTGGAAAATCCTCTGAAGGCAATACCTGTCTTCTTATTGAACAGGTAATAATACTTGCCGATCTTTTGCCATCCGGTATACATATAACCGTCAGAAGGACCGAAGTAATATTTGTGGTTACTGCTGTCCTGCATCCATCCGGTTGCCATCTCAAAAGTCTTTGGCATAAAGTATCTGTACTTGCCGTTACTGAACTTCAGGAAGCCCGACTTACTGATGCCGGTCTTTGGATCAAAATAATAATATTTGCCTTTTATTTTCTGGAAACCGGTAAGCATTGCTCCTGTACTGGTGCTGAGATAGCTCTTGCCGGCACCAACCCGCTGCTTCCAACCTTTGCGCATAACACCTGTGTTAAGGTTAAAGAAATATTTTTTTCCTCCAATGGTCTTCCAGCCCTTTACCATCTTGCCGTTCTGGTAATAATAAGTCTTGCCTCCTACTGTACGGAAGCCATTAGTTGTCGCTGCCTGCACCTGAACTGTAGTTCCATGAAATGTGGACCCTGCTGCCGCAAAAAGCATAATGCCCAGCAGAATTCCCAGGATTCCGAACCTTCTGCACGCTTTTTTCATATAAAAACCTCTTCCTACATATTTGTCAACTGTGTGTTTCCTTTACAATTATGATACCTGCGAGTTATTTCGTGCAGGGCACTCTCACAATTTGACTCTGTTATCTTAATGATTACTGGTTTTGTAACGAATCTTTACAATCTTGTTACAATATTATGTAGGTATTATATCTCATCTTTACTAAATCGTCAACTAAAAAAGGACGAGAAAAGAATCCCGCCCTAATTCTGCATTTGTTAATGTATTCAGACCTTTTGTTCCTGGTATCTAATCTGTTTATTACAGAAGATGTTTACGAAGTTCTGCTCCGTCCAGTGCGCTTAAGTAAGCCGGTGGTACATCAAATACTGTCTTGCAGCCTTTCTGTCCTTCCTGGCTCATTCTGTATGCAGCTCTTGCATAAGCTACAATAACAGAGGATGTGAATTCCGGGTTGGAATCCAGCTTCAGGCTGTATTCGATCACATGATTATTTTCATCATTCCAGCCTGTCTTACCTGTACGGATCACAAATCCGCCATGAGGAATACCGCTGTGGTCACGTTTCATTTCTTCTTCTGAGATGAAATGTACAGTAGTATCATATTCATCAAAATAGTTTGGCATGGTCTTGATCTCCTGTTCGATTCTTGCAAGATCAGCACCTTCCTCAGCTACTACGAAACATTCTCTTGTATGTTTCTCTCTGGTAGTCAGATCCGGATTCTCACCATTTCTTACTGCTTCCAGTGCAGATTCTACAGGAATGGTATACTGCTTGCCATCTTTTACACCGTCAATGCGGCGAATGGCATCAGAATGTCCCTGGCTTACACCTTTGCCCCAGAATGTGTAATCCCTGCCGTTGGTAAGGATAGCGTTAGCATACATTCTGTTCAGAGAGAACATTCCCGGGTCCCAGCCTACGGAAATGATTCCTACATGTCCGTTTTCGGTTGCTGCTTTATCTACATTTGCAAAATGTTCCGGAATTCTTGCATGAGTGTCAAAACTGTCAACTACGTTAAACCACTGAGCGTATTTTGGAGTCTGAACAGGAAGATCTGTTGCACTTCCTCCACAGATAATAAGAACATCCAGTTCATTTTTCATTTTTTCTGCTTCATCTACATGATAAACCTTTGCTGTCTCTGTAAGGATCTTTACATTGGAAGGATCACGACGTGTAAATACAGCTTTCAGTTCCATATCAGGATTATGCTTTACTGCACATTCCACACCTCTTCCAAGGTTTCCATATCCAAGAATACCAACGCGAATACTCATTATTGTTTCCTCCTCTAAATCCAGTCTGTAATGTATCTTCTACATTCCATTAGTAATGATAATATCTGAACTTTCAGTTGTCAATCTTTTTATGCTTTACTACTGTAAATCAGCGACAATAAAGGTTGCTACTGTGAATCATTATCAATAAGCAGTACTTCTACTAACAGCAGAATACACCGCCGCCTCCACAGCAAAGGTTACAGAGCATGTTGGCAAGGCAAAGTTTCATGCAGTAATCGCCATTATCCGAAGGCATACCTCCAAAAGGATTCTGCTGTTCCTGATACCAGGTGCCACCGCCCTCCATTCTCTGAAGAAGCATACGGTACTGCAGATTGTCCGGTTCCATATTAACCGCCTGACGGATATCATTAAGGGCATTGACATTGTTACCAAGTCTCATATTCGCTATGGAAGAAAGATAATACCACTGAGCATTCTTCTGACTGAGGGAAGAAAGTACATTCATTGCCTCCCTGTAGTGACCACTCTGGATAAAATTAGCTGCTGCCTGTCTGCGTACAGCTTCTTCATCCTGATAGCCACTGTTTGTCTGACTGCCAAAACCACCATAATTCCCATTATTTCCATAGTAAGAACCATACTCCCGTTCTTTCATGATCTGTTCATAGGCCTGCTGAACTTCTTTGAATTTCTCTTCTGCCTGAGCTTTGTTGGGGTTGTTTATATTGGCATCCGGATGATATTTTCTGCTGAGCTTCCGATAAGCTTTTTTGATTTCTTCGTCTGATGCATCCCTGGACACACCGAGAACACTGTATGGATCAAACATCTTTTTTCTCCTGTTTTTCTTTTCTGTCCCTGGTTACCTTTTCAAACCGGCACCAGACACCGGAATACAGAATATTCCGTAAAATATCGGTATATTTAATAATAGGAAGTTTTTCAAATTCCCGGCAGGCTTCTGAAAGCATCATCATCAGCATCTGCTGCACCTGTCCCTGGAACCCCTCTATTATATAGGATTCTGAAAATGGATTGTAATTTCCTTTTTTTGTATCTTTTTCCACATCGTCATAGGCATCCATAAGATAAATAAATTTCCCAAGGAAAAATCCCATTCTCCGGAGGGTGGGCTCCCAGACATCCTCTCTGTAGGCAAAAATCTCTGCCATGATCTTTCCAAAACATCCGGATACTTTATCGATATCCTTTTCTCCGGCTTTTTCCATTGCAGAAAGATCTTCCAGCAGTGATATGATCCTGGATGTTTTCTGCGGGAAAGTTCTCTCGATTTTCTGCTCTTTTCTCTCAAGGACTTTGCCATAAAGAAGCCCCAATGGACTTCTGTCATCGTTCCAGTCATCTCTGCATTTATAATAAGCAAGAAAAACATTCATGTCTGCTGCATATTCTGTAATAGCATTCTTACGGACCGGCTGCCTGCGAACAGGATGTACAATACATCTGGTAGTGCCTTTCCTGACAGGTAGTTCATAAAGTCCGCTTAAAAGAAGAATCACAAAGGTCAGATCATAGGTCAGTGTGATCTGTCCTGAGATACCATAGCGTTCTCTCAGCTCCCTGCACAAACCGCAGTAAAAAGACCGGTACAGATCAAAATCTTTGAACTTGATCTCTGGTTTATTCATTACCACATATCCGAACATATATCCTCCTCTTATGGTTCTGCTCCGGCTGCTGCAAATATAAGGTTACTGTTAACAGTGACATAAAACTGTTCAGCTTTTTTTGATAAATTTGGTATGACACTTTGGACATTCGATCTCGATTTTGCCCTTGCCTCTGGGAATACGGATTTTCTGTTTGCAGCCCGGACAGGAATAAATGTGATATTCTTTGCGCTGCTGCATGATATTTTTTTCTCTGAAAAATCGCTGTCTGATACCGGAGGTCACTGACAGATATTTCTGGTTCTCTCTGCTTCTCTTATCAATATCTCTGGAAAGCATTCTGTAATAAGTGTAAAGAATCACAAGAAGTCCCAGCGTATCAAGAAGTGCCCCTGTCCTGCTTCTGCTTCCGAAAAATACGGAAAGAATGATCAGAACCAGTGCCACTCCCATGGTAAAACGGGCAAATGCATCTACTCCGTAACGTCCCTGCATGAATCTCATAAATTTTTCTCTCATAATATTGCCTTTCTTTTGTTTATCATTTCATCATTCTATCACTACTGGCACAAAAAAGCTACCCCCTGCACCGAGCAGAAGGTAGCTACTTTCTAAATTCTTTGTGAATTTTGCTGATTTTTATTTTTCGTCTACTACCTGGAAGATGTAGAATTTCAGATAATAGGATTCGTCGGAAGACCAGAGGATCGGGTGATCCGGTGCCTGAGTGCGGTATTCTACCTGGCGAAGCCGCTTATGGGCACTTCTGGCAGCCTGACCAATAGTCTTGGTAAAAAGCTCATAATCCATAAAATGGGAGCAGGAACAGGTAGCAAGGAAACCACCGTCCTTTACCAGTTTCAGGCCACGAAGGTTGATCTCCCGGTATCCCTTTACTGCATTCTTAACAGAACTTCTGGACTTGGTAAATGCCGGCGGATCCAGAATCACCACATCGAACTTCTCTTCTCTTTCTTCCAATTCAGGAAGAAGTTCGAATACATTCTCGCAGAGGAACTTCACTGTTCCATCCAGTCCATTCAGCTTTGCGTTGGCTTCTGCCTGATGGACTGCAAGCTCAGAAGCATCCACACCAAGGACTTCTCTGGCTCCTGCGAATCCGGCATTCAGTGCAAAAGATCCTGTATGGGTAAAGCAGTCCAGGACTCTGGCTCCTTTACATAATTTCTGGATTGCCAGACGGTTGTACTTCTGATCCAGGAAAAATCCTGTTTTCTGACCATCCTTTACATCTACCTGGTACTTCACTCCATTCTCTGTGATCTCCACAAGAGTAGAAAATTCCGGTCCGATGAATCCTTTGTACAGTTCCATACCTTCCTGTTTGCGGACCTTGGCATCACTTCGTTCAAAAACACCACGAATGTGAATGCCATCCTCAGCCAGTACTCTCTTAAGAAGTTCAATGATCGTTTCTTTCCACCGATCGATACCCAATGCCAGGGACTGTACCACCAACACATCCTCGAATTTATCCACTGTCAGTCCCGGAAGAAAATCTGCCTCTCCAAAGATCAGACGACAACTGGAGGTATCTGTGACTTTCTTACGGTATTCCCAGGCATCCCTGACTCTTTTTTCAAGAAAGACTTCGTCAATCTTCTGGTTCTCGTCTCTGGTAAGAAGTCTGACTGTTATTTTGGAATTGGTGTTGATAAATCCACGTCCCAGGGGATAACCGTCAAAATCATGAACCAGAACTATATCTCCATTGAGAAAGCTCCCCATAATCGTAGCGATCTCATTGTCAAAGACCCACATTCCACCTGATTTCAAAAGTCTTCCTTCACCCTTTTTCAGGGTAACCACTGCCATACTCATATGCTATTATCTGCTCCTCTGTAAATTAATATCCGGACTCATCGTATTCTGCATTTTCATCATATCCGGTATCCTCTGAACCTTCTTCACCGGCTGTCTCATCTGCTGACTCTTCTGTTGCATCTGTCTTTGTGTCATTGTAGAGATATGCAAAGAAACTCATTGTATCATCGTACAGAGTCTGTCTGTCTTCCTGAGATACATTGACCAGAATATCATCTCCTGCCGGTTCTGTCTCAATACTGAAGATCTGTTTCATGGTTGTATCCAGCATATTTACCTGTGAAGTGGTATAACTGTCTGTTTCTGATGGTACATAAGTCATACCACCGTCTTTCAGAACAGTCTTGTATGCTTCAAGGACTTTCTTGGTAAGTTTGGTTGCTGTATCGTTGTCCAGGGTAACTACCGGCTGTGCAGGATCAGGCATAATACTCTGAAGAATTGCCATGTCTCCTGTATATTCGCCCTGGCAGAACTGCTGTGCCTGATCGTATTTACCCTGATCCTCTGCACTTAAAGCATCCTCACTGTCAGAAGTATCTGCAGTGTCTTCTCCACTTTCATCCGGGATCTGTTCTCCGTTGTCAGTGCTTTCGTCTGTGCCGGCATCCGGAATCTGCTCTGCACTTCCATCGGTATCTTCTGCATTCTGGTCCGCACTGTCAGTACTTTCTCCGTTGGATTCGTCTGTGGAGGCCTCATCCGTTCCCCAGGATGAGTCATCTCCATTATCATAAGTACCGTCTCCGGTAGCATCCGGGATACCTGTACCATTGTCAGTGCTTTCATCTGCGGAACCTTCATCTGTGGAACCTTCATCTGTGGAACCTTCATCTGTGGAACCTTCATCTGTGGAATCATCGGAAGTATCGTAACTTCCTTCATCCTCTGCTTCTTCTGGTTCATTGGTATTGGCACCTGTTTCCTGTGCCAGATTAGCATCCTCGGTAGATGTCTCAATGATACTGCCAATCGCATCTGGATCTACATCCTGAGTAATGTCTTCACCATCTCCAGCTTCATCTCCATCATCTTCATCTCCGTTATCTTCATCAGAATTATCCACTTCATCACCCTCTGCTGCTGCCTTGCTGTCCTCCAGATTCTTCTGGATACTTTCCAGAGTCTTCTGCATTTCCTGGATGTCATATTTCTGCTGTGCGATTTCCTTAAGGAGCTCTGTGATGGTATTCAGTTCATCTGCTGTTAATGTGATGCCGTTCTGTACTGCAATATTATTTACAATATTATAGATCTCATCTGCACTCTGAATATTATCTCCAATGATCTGCATCTTGGCCTGGTTGATGATATTGGTAGCGTTGTCACGTCCTACCTGAGTTCCTACATTGCCTGTAACAACTACTTCCTTGGTAGCCAGGTCTTTCTTGGTGGAATCCAGTTTCTTACCGCTGGCTGTCTCATAAGCCATCATAACACCGGTAAGTGCTCCTGTACCGGATACTTCCATAGGGCAGGCTGCAACTGCCTCACAGTTGGTAACGCCGGCTGTGGAAAGTGCTGTAGCGATCATATTACAGGTTACATAATTAAGGTTGGCTGTACGGACCTTGATACCACCGGACTGGGTAGGTCTTACATAAGCACAACTTACAGTTCTGGTACCGATCTGTTCACTTGGGACATATTTACCAAGGTAGTTATGTTCATCCTGATTGGTAACGGAAATGATCTGTACCTGACTGGAATCTGTCTTGAAATATTTCATCATGGTATTCTTCTGAGCTTCAGAAAGATCTGCTCCCAGTGTTACAACCTTGGTAGCGTCTGCCATTGCCGGCATGGGAGTACTTGCAACAAGACACATACTGCAAAGTAATGCAACCATTAAATTTCTTTTTTTCATAACATTCATCCTCCATTATGATTTCACTGACAGTCTGTATTACTGTTCAAACTGGTTTTCTGTTTTTGGTGTTCTTATTATAGCACACCTTATTGCAGAATTGTATTTTTTATTTTATAGCACTTCCAGGAATACCTGTATGGTTCCCCCGCACACAAGTCCCTCTTCTGCTGCCTGTGCCGCGGTCATATCTACAGTAATAATTCTGCTACTCTTTTTTTCCTCTTTCAGCATTCTAATACACTGATGCTGCACTTCACTTTCTGTGCAGCCGCCGCCAATGGTTCCTATGATCCTGCCATCAGAGAGAACCAGCATTTTGGTCCCGATTTCTCTCGGTGCAGAACCTCTCCGGGAAATAATCGTAACCAGTACTTTGCCGATTTCCGGTTCTTTCTCCCCTGTAAGATATTCCAGAAGCTCCTGGTCATATCCGCTGGTTTTCTGGAGGCTGTTTTTCTCTATGATCAGTTCTGACACAATAGACACTGCGATCTCTTCCGGTGTTTCTGCATGAATGGACAAGCCTACCGGTGTGTGGATCTCATCCAGAGCCTGCCTGTCTGCGCCTTCTTCTTCCATCTGTTTCTTCAGAAGTACCCCTCTGCCTCTGCTTGCCATCATGCCAACATAACATCTTGGTTTCTGCAAAATAGCGTCCAGGCATACTCTGTCGTATCTGTGACCTCTGGTCACTACAAGGAAATAGGTGTCTTCACTGCCTGGTATGGTCTTTAATGCTTCACCAAAATTATCACAGATTACCTGGTCTGCTCCGTAACTTCTTGCTTTTTCTGCAAAAAATAATCTGTCATCTATAACTGTCACAAAAAATCCCACATTTTTGGCAAGAAGCAGCACCTGCTGGGAAACATGCCCTCCGCCGCAGATCACCAGATGTGCCGGACGTCTCAGACGTTCCACAAAAAACTTCCGGTTCTCCATACCTGTCAGCTGACTTTGTCCTGCTTCTGTCAGATACTCCTGCTGTTCCGGAGTCAGGCTGATATCTCCATATACAGACTTAAGCTGCCCTTCCGAAAAAAGCAATCTGCCTCCTGAATCCGGGCCTTCCACAACTGTTGCCAGAAAATTATTTTTCTTTTCCTGATTTTCTCTCAGTGTTCTGTATAATCCAAAAAGGTTCATTTTTTCCTCCTGAAGAATTACTCCTGAATTCAAATTTACTCAATGATCCAGTCTACATCCACATCTGTAAAAGAACGTATTGTTGGAAAATATCGTTTCTCTTCTGGTTCTTTTTCTTGGGTGTACCAGATTCCTTTCATGCCATTTTCCCATGCTCCTTCGATGTCTTTCTTTATATTATCACCGATGAATGCACACTGCTCTGCCGGAACACCGGCTTTTTCGGCACAGATATCAAAGAAATGATAATGTGGTTTCTCTATGCCGGCTTCTTCGCTGGTAACCATAAAGTCGATATAAGGAGCGACACCAAGTGCTTCCAGCTTCTGATACTGGATATCGGCAGTCATATCTGTTCCGATACCAATGCGGATATTTCGTTCTTTTAATTTTTGTATCAGTTCCAGTACTCCGGGGGAAGGTTTGGAATGGCGGATAAGAGTATCCCAGTATGCATGGTACATATTTCTGGCATGTGGAAACAATGGTTTATTCATCAGCTCCAGCATACACTGGGTACGGATAAGACGGTTGTGTATGGCAGCAGTATCTGTGCCGATTCGGTCTGACATGATCCTGGCTGCTTTTCTGTAGCAGCTATGCATTTCTTCTTCGGATATTCCCAGTTCTTTTTTGCAGTAATCTGCCAGTGCTTTCATTCCGTGGACATGGTTGTCATCGTAACTGTATAAGGTATTATCTATATCAAAAATAACTGCTTTTATCATTGGTAAACTCCTCGTTTCTATTCTGTGCCTTACCTTTTGCTTCTTCTTATATTACACTATATATTTCTTTTTTGCTATCAAAAAGATCTATTATAAAAAGTCAATAAACAGTTTTCTTTTGGTAGTGGTACATAAAAAGGCAGGTTCAGATTGCTCCTCCCCTGCCATTTCTCATATCTTCTTCTGTTTCTTTTGCTTCCGTAATTTCTACAATGCTTTATGGTACAATTCCACGATATCCTGTTTCCTGGATGCTCTTGGATTCACTGCGATGTTTCCACTCTTCGGAGCAGAAGTAAGAAGTTCCGGATCCAGCTTACTCCAGAATATGTTCCCTTCCCATGGAGATGATTGTTCTTACATGGTCATCAGCCAGGGAATAAAAAATTGATTTTCCTTCTCGTCTGTTTTTTACCAGTTTGTTCTGTTTCAGAATGCGAAGCTGGTGGGATACTGCCGACTGTGTCATATTGAGGGCTTTTGCCAGATCGCACACACATACTTCTGCTTCAAAAAGTACAAACAGGATGCGGATACGGGTAGAATCTGCAAAAACCTTGAATAGATCTGCCAGATCATATAATTCTTCCTCATCAGGCATGGTCTCATTGACGATCTTTAACAGATCCTCATGTATCTCCAGGCATTCACAGCCCATTTCTTCATTCTCCTCTGCCATATCTGTCTCTCTTTCTTATAATTTCTTTACAAACAGTGTACGGATAGCATTCAATACTGCAAGCACCATAACACCTACATCTGCAAAAATAGCGATCCACATGTTTGCAATACCTGCGGCACCAAGGATCAGGCAAATTACCTTAACACCAATAGCAAAGTAGATATTCTCATAAACAATACGCATACATTTCTTGGCGATCTTGATCGCTTTGACAATCTTCACCGGATCATCATCCATCAGCACTACGTCTGCTGCTTCAATGGCAGCGTCAGAACCTAGGGCACCCATGGCAATACCTACATCTGCTCTGGAGAGTACCGGTGCATCGTTGATTCCGTCACCTACGAAAGCAAGTTTTTCTTTTTCGGATTTCTTATGGAGCAATTCTTCTACCTTGGATACTTTATCTGCCGGAAGAAGCTCACTGTAAACCTTATCGACACCAAGGCTTTTTGACACCTGCTGTGCTACCTTGTCAATGTCACCTGTCAGCATTACCGTTTCCTTGATACCGATTTTTTTCAAGTTGTAAATAGCTTCTTTTGAAGTATCTTTCACCACATCAGAGATCAGAATATGACCTTCATATACACCATTAACTGCTACATGGATCACTGTACCAACCTGATGGCAGTCTACTGCTTCTACGCCGATACGTTTCATCAGTTTGGTATTTCCTACAGCAACAGAAACGCCGTCTACTTTTGCAATAATACCGTTACCACTGATCTCTTCTACATTGGTTACACGATTCTGATCGATTTCTTTGCCATAGGCTGCTTTCAGACTGCGACTGATAGGATGTGTGGAAAAACTTTCTGCAAGTGCTGCATATTCCAGGATCTTTGCTTCTTCCATATGGTTATGATGAACACCACTTACTTCAAATACACCTTTTGTAAGAGTTCCTGTCTTGTCAAATACAACATATTTTACTTCGGAAAGTGTTTCCAGATAGTTGGAACCTTTTACCAGGACACCTGCATTGCTGGCACCACCGATTCCCGCAAAGAAGCTCAGAGGAATACTGATGACCAGGGCACACGGGCAGCTGATTACAAGGAAAGTAAGGGCTCTGTAGATCCACTGTCCCCACATTGCCGGATTATGAAGGACAAACAGATTTGTCAATGGAGGAAGAATGGCCAATGCCAGCGCTCCATAGCAGACTGCTGGTGTATAATAGCGGGCAAATTTGGAAATAAAGTGTTCGGATCTGGACTTGCGTGAGCTGGAATTCTCTACCAGTTCCAGGATCTTGGATACGGTAGATTCACCAAATTCCTTCGTTGTTTTTATTTTCAGTACACCTGTCATGTTGATACATCCACTGATGATCTCATCTCCAGGACCTGCATTCCTCGGAAGGCTCTCACCTGTAAGGGCACTGGTATTCAGAGTTGTATTTCCTTCCAGGACCACACCATCAATGGGAACCTTTTCTCCAGGCTGTACAATGATCACTGAACCGATCTCTACTTCATCAGGATCTACTTTTTCCAGTTTTCCGTCGATTTCCATATTGGCATAATCCGGACGAATATCCATCAGTTCGCTGATATTGCGGCGGCTTTTGCCAACTGCATAACTCTGGAAAAGTTCTCCGATCTGATAAAAAAGCATAACTGCGGTGCCTTCTTTGTAATCCTTCAACAGGATGGCGCCGATGGTAGCAACTGCCATCAGGAAGTTTTCGTCAAATACCTGTTTATTACGGATTCCTTTAAATGCTTTTTTGATAATGTCATAACCGATCACCACATAAGGGATCATATAAAGTGCAAATTCCAGATATCCTTCTACAGGAAGAAATGACAGCACTACGATCAGCACACATGCCACAATGATCCGGATCAACATTTTTTTCTGTTTTTTGTTCATAGCCTCTTTCCTCCATCTGCCGTCCTGTATATTCAAAGAGTATCCTGTTGTTAAGCACAGACAGAATACTCTTTCAGGGAACTGCTTATAAGTAAATCTCGCAGTCGTCTTCTACTTTCTTACAGTTCTTCAGGACTTCCTGCATAACTGCCTTCGGCTCCTGTCCATCTTCAAACT
>OLRG01001337.1_pt1 | contig 20241 bp, 19 predicted proteins | sample 1672331 | NCBI WGS metagenome assembly OLRG01 (sample SAMEA3136672, study PRJEB25190) | human gut metagenome
CAATGGGGCAGATCGGGAACAGTGGCGGCCAGAAGTTCTGGAGCTGGTATGGATTCGACAGCAGGGTAGAATGGTGTGCCTGTTTTGTAAGTTGGTGTGCGGATCAGAGTGGTCTGATAGAGAGTGGGAATGTTCCAAAATTCTCCTTATGCAGTGATGGTGTTACCTGGTTTCAGGGAAAGAATAAATGGCAGAGCGGTGGAACAACCCCATTAGCCGGAATGATTATTTTCTTCGATTGGGATCACGATGGAACATCAGACCACGTAGGAATTGTAGAAAAATGCGAAGGTGGACGAGTGTACACAATAGAAGGAAACTCCAGTGATCAGGTACGGCAGAGAAACTATGCAGTAGATTATGGAGCTATTATGGGGTATGGGAGGAGTTGGTAAAAAGTTATATGATTGTTAATGTGTTTGAAAAGTAGAAAATAAAATATCATTAAAGGAGAAATATTCATTAGTAAAACAAAAGTAGGATTAACCTTAAAGAAAATGTGGATTAATCCTACTTTTTAATCGATACAATGTAAAATAATATTATGCTGGTAACCAATCAGTCAGCCATTTTTCATAAGTAATTGACCATAGTCTTCGTTGCTTTTTGCCCTTATATGTACGATACTTCCAAGTGACTTGTTCTACTCTGGCATTAGATATACTTTGAGAAGAATAATTATTTGAAAGAGTATCGGCAAATACAGGCATCGTATATGCTTGTAGCAGAAATGCACTACCTAGGATACACGGACACACCTTTAAAATAAATTTTTTGATTTTTTTCAGTTGCATAATTATTGACTCCTTTCTATAATTTCATATTTTGAATATTTTGGTGTTTTGATATCAGTTGAATTTAATGTTTTTGAAAATTTTCCATTAACATATAATTCATATTGGTCATCTGATACATGTAAGATTAAAGTTGGTGTATTTGTAGTATCTACAGTTTCAGCTGGTTGCAATATTATAAAATAAGAACCTATAAATAATAAAAGAGATAAGACATAATAACAAAATATCAGTTTTTTATTTCGGTGATTATTATCTAAAATTATTTCAAATCGTTGTCGAGTTAACGAATAAGCAGAATAATTTACAAAAGAAGCTGTCATATAATTGTGGGAATTTGAAATTATAGAGGCTCTTTTTTGTTTTAATACCTTTAACAAAGTTTCAAGGTAATAAGTCTGTTGTTGTTTTGAATAGCGTTCTATTAACTTGGCATCACATCTCAGTTCTAACATTTGGTCAATATCTTTACGCAAAATATACATAAGAGGATTCCACCAAAATATTGCAGAGATCAAAAGTAACAAGACTTTAATAAAAGTATCATGCAGTTTTATATGTTCTATTTCATGTGCTAAAATAAACTTCCATTCTTCGGAAGAAAGGGAAAAATCGGGAACATACAAATGGCATGTACGAAATCCCCAAACTTTTGGAATATCTATGGTGGTAGATACCTTTATAATAATTTTGCGGTTAGAATATTGAGAAATCAAATTTTCTATAACAGGAAGATTGATGGATTCTAGTTTGTTTAATTTGTGAATTTCAAATAAAGAAATAAATAAATAGTAAAATCCAAATAAAAAAAATCCTAATAACCAAATGATCAATAATAACTGATATAAAGTAAAATCGTTAAAAAGTTGAAAAGTAAAAAATGGCTTCAAAAAACGGTAAATTTTGTGTATATCAATAATTTTGGCATAATATAAATCTATGGGGAAAAGCAATCTTAAAAAAGCTAATAGTGTTGATATTAAAAGTAAATTGACACTATATTTAACAATAAAAGCTGTATTTTTCCTTTTTACAATTATAATTATTGTAGCAAAATTAAATAAAATCAAACTACTGAGAATAGAAAAAATGCTTACATTAAAATGTCCCATAATATTATTTCCTTGATTTGATTAATTGCTCCAGTGCCTCCAATTCTTCGTCGGTAAAAACATTTTCACGTATTAATTGTGAAAAGATTTTATAAGGTTCAGCTTTTTGTGAAATATTCATTAATAAATTTGAAAAATAGGAACGTCCTTTTTCTGTTGGAGCAAAAGTCCTTCCAAATCCTTTTCCTGTTCGGATGAAACCGGCTTCATAGATAGCTCCCTTTTCTAATAAACTATTTAATAAAATGTGAATTGATCCATCTTTCCAACATTTGCTGCTTGATGAATGTTCTATAATTCCAGATTTAGATAAAGGTGTATTTGCATCTAATAAGATTTCTAAAATATTGGATTCACTTTTTGTTAAATTCATATAAGCACCTCCTTAAATGTTAAATTATATATTGATTATATAATGAAGTAATAAAAAAAACAATAATAATAAATAATAAGAAAAAGAAATAATAAAAATATTATTCGTTGAAAATATTGACATTGCATAATAATAATTGTATTATATGCACAAAAGAATATGGATTTTGCATAATAATGTGTGAAATGTAACGAATGTTGATGTAGAAGCATGAGTTTTATATATAACTGTTTAGCGAAGAGTAAAGTTACAGAGAATATATTGGGATATACTAAAAGGAGAGGGCGATAAATGGAGAACAAAAGATATAGTGTTGGAAAGATGATGGAAGAATGGGGTGCTGGAAAAGCGCAGACATTAACATTTGTTGTTACAAATGATTGTAATTTACGTTGTAAGTATTGTTATGTTACACATAAAGAAAAAGGAAAGATTATGTCTTTACAAACAGCAAAAAAGTTTATCGATTTAGTTTTAATGGATGAAGAAAGAAGAAAGTGCGAGGCGGTAATTTTAGATTTCATAGGTGGTGAACCATTGTTGGAAGCTCAATTGATTGAACAAATTTGTGATTATTTTAAAATTCGTACATATGAGCTGAAATGTTCTTGGTATTGGAATTATCGGATAAATATTACAACAAATGGAGTTAATTATAATGATAATGCTGTACAAAGATTGATTAAGAAAAATAGCGGGAAAATATATATAGGAATAACATTAGATGGCACACAAAGGAAACATGATTTGCAAAGGGTATTTCCAGATGGAAGTGGTTCTTATAGTATAATTGAAAAAAATATTTCGCTATGGATGAAACAATTTGAAGCAAGTACGAAAGTTACATTTGCAAGTGAAGATTTGAAATATTTGAAGGAAAGCATTATTCATTTATGGAATATGGGAATTAAGAATGTTTCAGCTAATGTTGTTTATGAAAATGTTTGGAAAGAAGATGATGATATAATATTTGAAAAGCAATTGAAGAACTTGGCTGAATATATTATAGAAAATGATCTTTATAATAAATATTACTGCAGTTTGTTTTTGGATTATATAGGAATGCCATATACAGACGAAGAAAAAAATAATACAAGCTGTGGAGCTGGCAAGATGCTATCAGTAAGCCCAGAAGGAAATATTTATCCATGCATGAGGTTTTATGATTATTCATTAAATAAAAAAAGAGGATATGTTATTGGGAATGTAGAGGAAGGAATCGACTATGAAAAGGTGAGAGTTTTTCAACTTGCTATGTACAAATATCAGTGTGATGATGAATGCTTGAATTGTCCGGTAGCTAAAGGATGTGAATTTTGTCAAGGGTTTAGTTATGATGAGTCAGAAAGTGGAACTAATTTTTTTAAAACGAAATATATATGTAAAATGCACAAAGCTAGAGTAAGAGCTAATAATTACTATTTTGCGGAATTATTTCATAAAAAGGGAATTAGAAGAGAAAATTTTATATGGAAAAAAGATTTATTATTTTTACTAAATGATAAATATGAATCAGGTTGTTCTTATTATAATAATCAAAGCAAAAAAAACAAAGTAATGGAAAAAGAAACTATTTTGGAAGGATTGAAATATGCAGAAAAAAATTTTTTACATCCAATATTTATACATGGTAAAGAAGATACAGGATACTTATTAGATGATTATGAAGAAATAGAAATAATGCATTTGATTCCGATTGAACTTTATTTGAAAGGATATCATTTTTGGGAATATCAAATAATTGTTGAGTTTAAAAACATTAAGTTATGTGAAAAAATTACCGAGCAAGATAGCATTATTTTTAATATATCGGAGAAGAATATAAACGAATTATTTTTATGTGTGGAATATTTGTTAAAGAAAAGTAAGCGAATTAATGTAAATATTCAAAATATGTCTAAGGAATTTGATATTCAAATATATGAGAAGGAATTAAAAAAGTGTGCAGAAAAGATAATTGAAATATATCAAATAACAGGTGTATTAAAGGAAATAAATATATTAACAGATGTTATGTTTATAAATAATCATGAAAGTTGTGGCGCAGGGGATAAACAATATACGTTAGCACCAAATGGGAAGTTGTATATTTGTCCTGCTTTTTATTCAGAAGGATTAAAATCATGTGGAAATATGAAAGAAGGTATACATATTAGAGATGAACGGTTATACAAAGAACAATATATGCCACTTTGCAATAAATGTAAAGCTTATCAATGTGAAAATTGTAAGTATATTAACAAAATATATACAAATGAAATAAATGTTTCACCATCTTTTCAATGTAAAAAAGCTAATATAGAAAAAAATATAGCTGCGTTATTAAGACAAGCATTAAATTTAGAAAAAATACAAAATGTGAAAACTAATAGTATTGTTGATCCTATAGAATATTATAAAAAAAATTATTGATATGAAAATGTTAGAGGTTGTAAAAAATGAAAGTATTGGCAAAAATCACATTAGAAGAAGCAGATGATATAATTCAATTGATTGAAAAAAAGAATGCTTTAAATAACTTAGCATTATTACTTGAAAAGAAAGAAGGAAAAAAAGAACTTTTAAAAGAATGTAATGCTGAGAAAGACATGGTATATAAGCAATATCAAAAATGGTGGACTTATATATTAAATAAATATAAATTACATAACTATCCGATAGAGTCTATTTATGTAGACGCTTATGAAAGAATAGTCAAGCTGAATTGAGTTATATGTTTTATATAACTATTTATAAATAACTAATCACGAAAGGAGGAAACAAAATGGGAAGATATGATTCTAAACTTAAAAAAAGTGAAAATAGTGCAGTACCGACAAGCGTATGTGTTGGTTGCCAAAGTTCGTGCTTTTTGACAAGTTGCAAAGGGACATGTTCGTTAAACTGTAAGGGTACAGCGAGTTCAAGACCAGCTTCTAATGTAGAAAGTAAGTAAAGGAGATGAGGAACTGTTGAAGTAATTTCAACAGTTCCTCTTGTAAAAATCAATGTTATATAAAATTATTTTAAAAAATTATAAAAGTAATATTCGAACATATATCCTTTTTTTTGTAAGCAATATATTGACAATTTCGATTCTTTTTTTGTTTTGGGGTATTAATGATATTATAAAAATGTCAATTACAGATAGAATAACAGCTTTAACATTAAAGACCGATTTTTCTATTGCGGCAAGTATTATAACGATTGTAACAGCTGTATTGTTAATTTTTTCAATGAAATATTATATACAATTGAGAAGTAAAGATTATGGAATGTATATTGTTTTGGGAATGAAAAAAAATATTGTATTATTAATGATGATGACAGAATATATTGCGGGATATATTTTGTCGATCTTTTTAGGAGTTTTTTTAGGAAAACTTTTTTTTGTTGGTATTCAAAAAATTATTTATTCTTTATATCCCCAATATATACGGATATGTAAAATTCAGATAAATGTATATCGTAATGTATGCATTATGAGTGTGGGTATAATGATTGTAGTGGCAATTATCTTATTAATATGGATGGATAATAAAAATATAAGTTATTTTTTGGAAACAGAAGATGTAAAAGAACAAAGACCTGTGAGTACAAAGTGGATGCTTATGGTTAATGTCGGGGTGTTGCTTCTTGTGATTGGAGAAATTCTGTTTCAAGGGTCAGATGAAAATTATACATATTCGCATTTGATTTGGCTGTTAGGAATAATTATAATCGTTTCTTTCTCAGGTGGTATTATATTACAAATATTACGTAAAAAAGAAAAAGCATATTTTTCGCATATATTATCAATTAATCAATTATATAGCAAGTATCAAAACAATTTATTGATTTTGATTATTTTAATTGCTATTCACTTTTTTTCTTTTACATATTTGAGCGTACAGATGGCAGAGACGCTTCCTTTAAATAAATATAAAAAAAACTATCATTATGATATGATTTGGATGACAAATAGCAAAAATCAATATCAGGCAGAAAATATATGTAAGAAATATAAAGGAAAACTTATATCAATACCAGCATTAAGAGTTGTAACATATTATGATGCACAAAATATAGGAATATCAGAAAGTAGTTATAAAAGATTGACTGGCAAAAAAAATAATCTTAAAGGAAAAGAAATTGTATTGGAAATTCAAAGTAAAAATAAGAAAGAAAAAATAGAAGATAATGCATATGAAAAAATATACAAATTACTTTATATGACACAGGATATTGGCAAGGAACAAGATGAAGATAGAAATGCCGCTTTAAAAGATGAAGAAAAAGTATTTAAGATTAAATCGATGTATACAGGAAATTCTATTGGAAAATATTCGACAGATGGTTGGCATGAAAATGTTATTATTTTTTCGGATAAATTTTTTGATAAAAAATGGAATGACGTAAAGAATAAAAAAACAGAGATAGCATGGATTAATTTGTATGATATTCCAAAAGAAAAACGTGAAGAAGCATATAATGAATTAAAAGATTTTGATAAAGAAAGTGGAGTAGAGAATAAAATACCAACAATGATTGAAAATAATTATTATAGTACAGAACTGTTTGTAAAGGGGGAGAAAGTACGAGAACTTTTCAACTTTGGGAGCAAAATGTTTTTGATGATACTATTATCAATGTGTGGATTTTTTGTCATCGGCTTAAAAAATCTTACTGAAAAAAAAGTGTACATTCGTAAATGTGAGTTTTTAAGATGCTTAGGTATGAAGTCACGGGATAGAGAAAGAATAGTACGAATAGAAGTTAAATTGCTCTCTGAGATTGCAATTTTTATGGATTTTTTTATGGGAATTGTATATGTATTTTCTTATATAAAAAAGGAAATGAAAACAGGTAATTATATAAATATAAGATTTTGGAAATATTGGATTTTTATTCAAGTTATATATATAGGAATTAACTTGGTTTTAGTACAGGGATTTGCTTTTTATATGTCAAATAAAATAGATAGAGAATAATATTTGTAGTATTGTTGTTGGAAATGACAGGGGGGAAGGCATCCGTGTGATTTCACTTTGAGTAGATAGTCATTATGGATGAAACAATCTTTTGGGTATGTAGAAGATACTTCTTTTTAATAAAGTATAGATAGCGTGTTGATGTAGATAGGAGTTAAAAATGTATTGAATTTTGAGGAATATCTGATTAACATAGGATGTCGATTAGATTTTCAATCGGGCAGTTGCATTATGGTTTGGAAATATCCAAAAAACTCAAGATTGCAGAAGCAGACGACTTTTGGTTGTTCTGTATCATAAGAGTTTTAGTAAGTACATAAGTGTTGATCTTATCTGTCTTGGTTTTACAAATTCTATTTTTCACAGATGAAGGTAGTGGTAATATACTTTAGTTGAGTAGTCAAGCTACAAAGAGAAGTCAAAAGTCCATAGTAGCTGAATTGTATAGGGGCACAATATAAAAAGAAAGGAAACATATGATGATTAATTTTCTAATTATCATATAAGGGGTAAAATGAAGATATTAATTGTAAAAAATTTGGTTAGAAATTATAGAAAAGCCTATTTTAAAGAAAGTGAAGAAGACATAAAGGTCTTAAAAAAAATCAGTTTTTATGTGTCTGAGGGAGAATTTGTTGGGATCATGGGAAAATCAGGATGCGGAAAAACTACATTGTTAAAAACGTTAGGAATGATAGATAAGCCGACAGATGGAGAAATATATTTCTTGGGTGAAGATACTAGTAAGTTATACGGAGATAAACTCGCGGATATTAGAAATGAAAAAATTGGATTTATTTTTCAGGATTTTTATTTAATGGATAGTTTATCTGTAGAGGAAAATATTATGCTGCCAATGATTATCGGGAAAAAAGAAATACATAATATGAAAAAATTAGCGAGAAAGTATGCAGAACAGTTCCAAATTGGTCATCTTTTAAATAAAAATCCGTATGAACTATCTGGTGGAGAAAAACAAAGGGTTGCTATTTGCAGAGCATTAATTAATAATCCAGAGTTGATTTTGGCCGATGAACCGACCGGGAATTTGGATTCAAAATCAGGGAAAATAGTAATAGATGCTTTGAATAAAATTTCTGCTGAATATCATAAAACGATTGTTATGGTAACGCATGATCCACAGATGGCAAGTTATTGTAATCGTATTATTTTATTGAAAGATGGAAAAATTCTTGAAGAAATAGAAAAAGATAAAAGTAATGAAGAATTTTACCAAATGATACTTTCAAAAATGGCGGAACTGTAAGTATGAATAAAGAAATATATCAAAGATATTTCAAAAAAAATAAGAATGGCCTTAGTTTATTAATATTAACGATAGGAATAGGGACTATTGTAAGCGGAATAAATCCATATATATATGGAAAAATTATAGATAGCATATCGGAAAAAAATATTTATTCTTTAAAAAGATGGCTACTATTTTTTGGAATCGTTCTAATAGCAACGACGATTTTAGAGGCGATCGAGTCAGTGATAGGAAATCAGCTTACGAATATAACAGAAAATCAAATGAAATTTGATTTATTTAAACAAATTACTTTTATACAGTGTAAAAAATTAGATACATATGAAGAAGGAGAATTATTAAATAAAATAGAATTTGATACGGAAAATATTGTTAGTTATTATTTGGATTGCATCACAAGTATCTTGATGATTGTTTTTAATTTAGGAATTTCCATATATTTTATTTTAAATATTTCAAAAAAATTATCTACTGTAACTTTCATGACGGTGCCAGTATTATATTTTATAAATTTTCTTTTTCGTAAAAAAGTTTATGTAATAACTCAAAAAATAAGACAATATACGGATAAATATTATAGTTTTTTAAACAATAGTTTGTCTGAGATAATTCCAATAAAAGCGTTTGGTTTGGAAAAGGATATATCACAACGTTATAAAGAATGTTTAAAAGAGAAATACAACTTATTTTTGAAAAGTGTAGTTCTTTCTAAAGTGATAGGGGTTATAAGAGGAGGATTGGGACATATAATTAATGTTACAATTCTACTAGTGGCAGGAGTGTCAATTATTGCAGGACATATGACTATAGGGATGCTGGTTTCGTTTAGTTCATATATGGAAAAATTTTTAGAAGCGTTTTCAAAGATTATGGAACTGAATTTAAACAAGCAAGAAGTGATAGTATCTTATGAACGAATTAAAGCAATATTGGACTCAGAGCAAGAAGATGATAGAGGAATTATAATAAAAGGAGGTATAAAAGAAATTCAATTTCAACAAGTTGTATTTGGATATAATGAAAACTTAGTATTAAAAAAAATAAATTTATCGATTGAAAAGCACGGATTATATTCAATAGTAGGAAATAATGGATGTGGAAAAAGTACACTATTTAAATTATTAGAGTGTTTTTATGAGTGTGAGGATGGAAAAATAGAAATAAATCAAATACCAATAAATATGTATTCTGTATCAGATTTAAGAAATCATATAGTTTATATAGCAAAGAAACCATTTTTCTTACAAGGGACGGTTATGGATAATTTGAAATTAGGACAAGATGAAATATCAGATTTAGAAGTAATAGAGGCATGTAAAAAGGTGGGAATACATAACGATATACAGAATTTAAAAAATGGATATTATGAGTTGATTGAACAAGGGGGAGAAAATTTTTCAAGTGGACAAAAGCAAAAACTTGGCTTTGCGAGAGTACTACTTAAGAAGGCTGATGTAATTCTTTTAGACGAAGTTACATCAGACTTGGATGGAAAAACGGAAAGACAAATTTGCAATCTGATAGAAGAAATTGCCAAAAAGGCAATTGTATTAAATATAGCGCATAAACCAGAGAGTATACGGAGGAGTAAAAAAATATTTTTGATTAAAGATGGAAAAGTAATGGCTGAAGGAACGCATAGAATGTTGATAGAAAATTGTAAAGATTATAAAAAAATGTTTAGTGATGATATCTATTGTTAGAAAGATATTTTTCAATATGAGAAATAAATGATAACCATTTCGCCGCTGCGATTTCTTCCGACGGTGAAATTATCATTGAGCCGTTCAAATTCACTAATGACGCTGATGGTTTCCAACTGCTGGTCTCTAAATTCGAATCTTTCGATAAGAACAGCCTCATCATCGGTCTTGAGTCAACGGCACACTACGGTGACAACCTTGTTCGATACCTTGTTACGGAGCTTTATCAAGTGTGTGTGTTGAACCCCATCAAAACCTGTCAGATGCGAAAAAATAACATTCGCAAAACTAAGACAGATAAGGTCGACACTTATGTGATTGCTAAAACTCTTATGATGCAAGACAACCTGAGATTCGTCAGGTTCTTTGATCTCGATATGATGGATCTGAAGGCTTTGGGACGTTTCCGGCAGAAAACCATAAAGCAACGTACCCGGTTGAAAATCCAACCGACAACCTATGTTGATCAGGTATTCCCGGAAATTCAATACTTTTTCAAATCCGGTCTGCATCAGCACGCTGTCTATGCTTTATTAAAAGAAGCACCTTCTCCAAAAGAGATTGCTTCCATGCATATGACTCATCTGGAAAATCTGCTCAAAGTGAACTCACACGGACACTTTACCAAAGAGCAGGCCAAGGAATTAAGAGTTCTCGCACAGAAGTCTGTCGGTGCAAACGACAGCGCTATATCTATTCAGATAACTCAGACAATCCAACAAATCGAGTTACTGGATAGCCAATTAAATAAGATTGAAGCTAAGATGATCGAAATCATGAAATACACGGATTCTGTCATCATGACCATTCCTGGTATCGGATATATCAATGGTGGAATGATTCTTGGTGAAATAGGTGATATTCACCGTTTCTCCAATCCTAATAAACTGCTTGCATTTGCAGGTCTGGATCCTTCTGTTTATCAGTCTGGTAACTTTCAAGCTAAAACAACAAGAATGTCCAAACGTGGCTCTCGTGTATTACGATACGCTCTTGTAAATGCAGCTTGGAACGTTGTTAGAAACAACGCAACCTTCAAGGCTTATTATGATGCCAAGAGGGCTGAAGGCCGGTCTCACTACAATGCACTTGGGCACTGTGCCGGCAAGCTTGTCAGAGTCATCTGGAAGATGCTCACTGACGAAGTAGAATTTAACCTCGAATAAGAGGTCTGTATACCAATATCGATAGATTTTGAAAAAGCACCCTAAGGGAGCTCTATTAAAGTTACCCTTTTTTACCACCGATATGAAAAAGAATTTTTTTGCTAGTTTATGGTTGACTTTTCATAGCTGGTCTCCTCGTTTTATTTTTGATTTTCTAAGAGTATATCGTACATTAATTTTGGTATATCGTAAATGCTTGGTTGAAAGATGTGAGGAAAGTAGTTGCTACTTTAATGGAAATATGATTGTGATGGGTAAAAATATATAATTATAGAATGATAAAAATATCATAATATAATATTGACATTATGCCATAGAAAACGTATAATTCAGAAAAAGATATGTAGATATTGAACAAAGTAGGGATTAGAAATGGAATCACAAAAAATAAATATTAGTATTGTAAAAGAATTTTTCTCTACTATTAAAAAAAGTTGCAAATTGATTCAAAAATGTAGTTGTTTTTTTGTGTTTGTGAATTTATGCATTGCGTGTATACAAGGAATAATCCCTGGAATTACAATTGTAGTATTTCAAAGAATTATTAATTCTTTACAACAAAATATTGATACAGTGGAACATATAATTTTTCTTATATTATTTTATGTTGGACTTAATATTATAAATGAATTGATTTCAACGCTATATTCATTTTATAACGAAAAATTTAATTTGGAATTTTCACAATATGTCAATATGCTAATGTTGGAAAAATCTGCAAAATTAGAATTAAAAGATTATGAGAATTCGGAAACATATAACATTATAAATAGAGCCCAATCACAAAATGGAACAAGTATTTTAACATTTATAACAGGGATAATAGAGATTTTTAAACAGATAATTAGTGTAATTACCACATCAATTATTCTTGTTAGATTTTGTTGGTGGATGTTGCCGTTGATTTTTGGAATATCAATAGTAAGAAGTATGGTTACTGTATATACAGATCGTGAGTGGTATAAATTAAGGGTATCCAGAACAAATGATGAACGAACAAATAGATATATAAATTATTTGCTTTTGACAGGAATAGCGTTTAAAGAAATTTTGTTATATGGATTATCGAATTATTTTTTTATGAAATACAAAAATATATCGGACAAAATAAAAAAACAAGATAAAGACATGCAAAAGAAAATTGCAATTTATGACATCCTTTTTGATATTGGTAGTTGGGTGAGTATGGGAGGGTTATTTGGGTATGTAATGTATTTGGGGGTAACGGGAAGATTATTGATTGGTGATATTACAGCATATATAGAATGCATAGAAAATATTAAAAGTGGGTCGAATGAGATATTTGATAATATAGGAAACATGCTAGAGCAATCTATGTATATTGGATTCCTTTTTGAATTTTTGGAAATTCCTGAATTTAAAGAGAATGAAGAATTTGATGTTGGTGAAATTTATAAAATAGAAATTAAGGATGTATCTTTTAAATATAATACAACGTATGTATTGAAAAACATAAATATGACATTGAATAAAGGAGATTCAATAGCGTTAGTAGGAGAAAATGGATCGGGGAAAAGCACTTTAATTAAACTTATAATGGGATTTTATAGAGAATATGAAGGAACAATTAAAATTAATGGTATAGATATAAAAAAAATTAATAAAACAGGCTACTATCAAAAAATAGGATGTGTATTTCAGGATTATACTAAATTTGAAGATTCCATACGAAACAACATAAGGTTTGGAAATATTGAAACAGAAAATAATAAAAAAAGTATTGAAAGTATGTTGGAAATAACGCATATGAAAGAAAGAGTCGATGAAATTGGTGGGTTAGATACAATCGTAGGAAAGTGGTTTGGTAAAGAAGATCTTTCTATAGGAGAGTGGCAAAGAATATCAATTGCTAGAGCTGCATTTAAGCAAGCAAATTTGTATATTTTAGATGAACCAGATGCATCGTTAGATATTTTTAGACAAGAAGAATTAATTGAGACATATAAAAATACATTTAAAAGTGCAATAAGGATATTTATTACTCATAAAGTCAATTATGCAAAAGAAATGGGTGAAAAGATTTATGTTCTTGAAAAAGGAGAAATATTAGAATCGGGTAGCCATACAGAACTACTAAACGACAAGGGAAAGTATTACAAAATGTTTAATGCATGCCAAAGAAAATGAAATAGGGGGCGCGAAACATGAAAGAAAAATATTTTATTCATTTGTTAGATACACCTGTAGGAAAATATATATATGATGTTAATACAAATAGTATTATTGAAACTAGAGAAGAAACATTTGAATATTTGAAATGTGGTAAAAAAAATACAAATCAAGTGGATAGAGATATTCAAAAAATGATAAAACAAGGTTATTTAAAAACTACTAGAGTTGAAAAAGCAAAAAATCCATGTATAGATTATATAGAAGATTTTTTGAATAACAGAGTCGCCTACTTAGTGTTACAAGTAACTCAGGGGTGTAATTTGCGATGTGAATATTGTGTATATTCAGGTGGATATGACACAAGAACACATACAAATAAAAGAATGAATTATAAAACAGCAATAAAAGCTATAGATTTTTTGATTGAACATTCGAAAGATGAGGATACTTTATATTTGGGATTTTATGGAGGTGAACCGCTATTAGAATTTGAATTAATAAAAATGTGTGTTAAATATATTAATAAAAATGCTTTTGGGAAAAAAGTAGAGTTTAATATTACAACAAATGCCACATTATTGACTGAAAATATTGTAGATTTTCTTGTGGAAAATAATTTTCAGATTTTAGTGAGTTTGGATGGTCCAAAAGAAACGCATGATTTGAGTAGAAAATTTGCAGGAAGTGATGAAGGATGTTTTGATAAATTAATGGATAATTTGAAGCTTTTTCAGTCAAAATATCCGGAGTTTTATAAAAACAGAGTATCTTTTAATTCTGTTATATTGCCAGACAAGCATTTGAAATCTATAGAAGAATTTTTCTCAACCAATTCTTTGGTTAAAGAAAATGCGATTACATCTTCGGTAGTAAGTGATGTTTATTCTAAATCCACCATTAAGATTGATGAAAAATATGTGATTGATGAGCAATATGGAGAATTTATATTATTTTTGTCTAAACTTGGATGGTTTAAAAATAAGCAGGTATTAAATATAGCAGAACAGAATTTTAGAAATATTGAAGAGTTGGCAGATAATTTAATAAAATATAAACGATGTGAATTGCCTAAAGAATGGCAGCATGGAGGACCATGCGTTCCGGGAATGAAGCGCCTTTTTGTTAATGTAGAAGGGAAAATGTGCCCGTGTGAGAAGGTCTCAGAAATTGCTGACGAAAATGTAATAGGTCGTATTGATAAGGGATTTGATATGAATAAAGTTTTGGCAATTTTGAATCAGGGAAATAAGTATTTTGAAAAATGTAAAGATTGTTGGATTTTTTCTTTGTGTGGTGTATGTGCGTTGAATAGTGATATGGTAAATAACGGTTATTGTGAATTGCAAAAAAAAGATATTGAACGACGAATGATAAATTATATTAAGAAAGTTCGGACTTGAATTTGTATAAAATAATATGGAAAGAAGTAGTAGTTATATGAAAAAAATATATTTTCCGTTTGATGAAAGTTTTATATCTGTTTTAAAAAATGTAGTAAAAAAAGAAGCAATCGAGGATATAGAATTGATTAGTCCCAAGGGATGGGGATTGGAAGGAAAGCATGTAAATATTGATAAAAATACATATATAGTAAGAAGTGAATATGTGGAAGAATTGTCAGAGGTGCATTTGATAGATTCGAGACTTGATATTTCAATTGAAGATATACTTGTAGCACTTAAACAAATTAATATAGGAAGATTGATTATACACAGACATCTTACATATAAAGAAAAAGAACTATTAGAGACACAATTAGGAGTTTTCCTCAAAAAAATTAATAAGGAAATTATTGGAAATTTAGTTGATAAAGAAGAAATTTTATTTGATATAAATATACCAATAGTGTTAGTAACAGGTATCTCAGAATATACGAATAAATTTGATGTCCAAATAGATATGTATTCTCGTTTTAAAAAAGAAGGATATTCGGTAGGATGGATAGGTAGTAGAAAAGAAGCAGTATTGTGTGGAGGAGAGAGTATTCCCGAATGGTTGTATGGAACTCAATTATCATTTAAAGACAAAATTGTATATTTCAATCATTATGTAAAAGAGTATATAGAAAAAAATAAGAATGAAGTATTGATAATTGGCGTCCCAGGAGAAGTATGTATAAATGATAATTACTTTATTGGACATGCAGGAGAATTGGCGGCGATTATTTCGCAAGCAGTAAATGCATCAGCAACAATATTATGTATGATGTTTGATGAGAATATAGAAAAGAAAACAAAGATATGGGGAAACTATATAGAAGAAAGATTAGGTGTTCAGATAAAATATTTCGCAATAACAAATAGGTTATATGATAATAATGAATCAGATGTAGTACGAAAAATCAAATATACTACATTAAGTAATCAAACTATACATAAAATGGCTAAAATTTTTGATGGCGTATATATGATTTCATTAGACAAAGAAAAGGATAGGATGTTTAATGCACTTATAACTGATCTATCGGAGGAAGAAAATGAATTGTGAAATACAAATTGAACAAATTTTATTGAAAATTACTGGTGTTGATTTTGAAAAAAATCGTGAATTAAAAAATAAGCCTTTCTTTGGGAAAAAATTGCATATCAATCCATTATATATGGTATTAGTGCTAATGGAAATAGAAAAAGAATTTAATATTCATTTTCCAGAGGATGAAATACTGAAGGGCAATTTTAATACATTTAATAGTATAGTGACACTATTAAATGAGATTATGAATAAAGGGTAAAGGAAAGGAGGTGAGGAGAATGAAAAAGCAATTATTTGCAAAGCAAAGCCTTAATACATTGAGCAATATTGGAAATGGTGAAGCAAGAAGTATGTGTGGATGTATGCAGTGTTCTTGTAAAAAGAATTCAAGACCAAAAGCATCTATTAATAATGCTTTTTTGTCTGTGGCTAATATTCAAGGCGCTTAATTAAAAAAAAGAATAAGTGTAATGATAAATATCATTACACTTATTTCTTTTTTGGGGAGTTATAAATAAAGGAGTGTAGAGATAAAGAAATGCTGAAAAAAATATTTTTAAAATTACTTTGGGAGAGAAAAAATGATTATATAAGAGTTATTCTAAGTGGAATATTTTGCATATCGGTAATATTTTTTTCTGCCGCAGTTGGAAGCTGTCTTGTATATATATCGGTAGGGAAAAAGGCATCGCTGACGGAATTAATAATGGAAGTTGAGAAGAATTTTATCATACCATATGTTTTGTTGATTTTTCTTATGATTCTGATTATATTAAGCTATATTCGTAAGAGAGCTCATGATTACGCGATGCTTAATATACTAGGAATGAAAAAAAAACACCGCTATATGTATATAGGCTGTGAATATTTGGGGATTATTCTTGGATCAATTGTAGGAGGACTGATTCTTGGAGAAGTAGAGTCGCTAATTCTTAAAAGATTCATGGAGAATATTTTTAATGATTTAGTAGATAATATATTTTTAGGATTTACTCCAATAATACTTACTTTGATTATTAGTATTGTAATGTTTGGAATAGGATTTTGCTTCTGTGATCAATATATTGCATGCATGGGAATTGAGAATATTACATCCGCTGGAAAAGTAAGTGGAAAAAATAAAGTAAATTCACCGTGGTTTACTATTGGTGGAGTTGCAATATTTATAATTACGTTAATTTCAATTGTTACATATTGGGGACAAATAGGATACACTATTCCGGCAGCTTTGGGAATGATAGCAATGGCAATTCTTATACTATTTGGTGGGGGATATTACCTGGAAAGATTAAGAAGAAAAAAGAAAAAGTATTTTAAGAAAATCCTTTGGTTAAATAATTGGTATCATATGTTTTATAGTCATGCAAATTTTAGCTATATTGCTAGTGCGTTTCTGCTTATTATTTTGTTTGGATTTAATATAGTATTAGTTGATAATCTTCCGGTAAGTCAGTCGGAAAATTATCCTTATGATTTGGTGTGGGGAGCGAATGAGAAAGATAGATTATTTATAAAAAAAATAAGTGAGAAATATGATGTTCAGACAGAACTTATTCCATGTATTAGGGTTACCTCAGGAAATTGTGCGGAACATATAGGGATTTCTGCAGCAGAGTATAAAAGACTTACAGGAGAAAATGTTGATTTAAAAAATAAAGAAATATATATTGTGTATCAATGGGATCGTAGTGAATATGGGACAATAGGATTGGATTTTGGGAAATTACATCCGAGATTATATATGGGGTGTGCAACTCCAAACATCTGGGTTTACACACAAAAAACGTTGCCAGGAAATAAATTCACAAGGGATTATGAAGTAAAAGGAGTGACTAGAAAAATAATTACAGGAAATTTTAAAACAAGAGTATTAAGCACAAGCAATATGAACACAGATGTTTTTGAAGATATTATTGTATTTTCGGATAAGGAATATAAGCGAATTAGTAATAAAGCTGAAGGCTCGAATCTCACAGTACTTATGAATACACCTAAAAGGCATAGTGCTGTTTTAAAAAAAGTATCTGAATATGCTGAAAAGCATTCGCAGGTTAATTTTTTTGATTATCGAGGAGGAAATCTGATATATGATAGAAAACAATGTTTAATAGAAGATCGGGAGAGAAAAATGTTAAACGTAACTGCTACGCTGATTGATATGATTGTACTATTTATAAGTGTTATTTTTATATTACTAGAGAAAGCAGCAAGTGATTATGAAATATTAGAATGGAAATATCTTTTTTATTATCGTACAGGAATGCCTAAGAAAAAACGAAAAAAAAATATGATTAAAGAGGTAACAGCTATTACAAAAGTAGGACTATTAGTTAGCATACCAGTAGTTACTACAATGATGTTTGTAAAAATATTTTATAAGCAAATGCCAGTACATTGGACATATATTTATCTAGTAGAAGCTACCGTAATGGTTATGGGTGTTGCGAGTATTATCATGATAATTATGCGATTTATTGCAGGAAGAATGTTTAAACGTAGTGAAAGGAACAGTGAAGATGAATAAAGATAATATATTAAAAATTATTAATCTGGAAAGAAGTTATTCAACAGTCTTGCCGGGTGGTGAAAAGAAAGAGTATTCAGTTTTAAAAGGAATTTCATTTCAGGTAAGACGTGGAGAGTTCATTAGCATAATGGGAAGCTCAGGCTGTGGGAAAACTACACTTTTAAAAACTATTGGGATGTTAAATAAACCAAATGGAGGGAAAATATTATATAACGGTGAAGATACAACAGAGATTTATGGAGATCATCTGGCTAAAATTCGTCGTACGCAACTCGCATTTATTTTTCAGGATTTTTATTTGATGGACAGCCTTACTGTACGTGAAAATATTATGTTACCGTTAATATTGAATGAAGATGATCCGGAGGAAAGTTCCAAAGTAGCAGAGAAAGTAGCAGAAAAACTTGGGATTAAGGCACTTTTAGAAAAAAAACCTTATGAATTATCTGGTGGAGAAAAACAAAGAACGGCTATTTGTAGAGCAATGGCAGAAAATCCAGAATTGATTTTAGCGGATGAGCCAACTGGTAATCTTGATTCTAATTCGTCCAAACAGGTTATTAGTACATTATCATACATTAATCAAAAATTGGGGAAAACGATAGTAATGGTTACGCATGATCCTAAAATGGCAAGTTATTGTGATAGGATAATACTATTAAAGGATGGAAGAATATTAGATACGCTTGTAAAAGAAGAAAATAATAATGAAATATTTTATCAGAATGTGTTACGACAAATGGTGAGGATATAAAATGATTAAAGAATTATATAAGTGCTATGTATAGTAATAAATTATAAATAATATTGAGGAATGATTGAAAGAAAAAGTTGATTTTATAAAAAGGATAATAGAGTCATTGTTTAAGACGAAGTTTTATTAGAGTTGAATAGATAGAAAAATGGGATAAAAGTAGATTGATAAAAAACAAGGAGCAATTCAATTAAGGATATAATTAATTTGGATTGAAGTTTGTATATCATTAGTATAATTATTTGAGAGGGAAGACAGCGTAATAGGAGAAGTAGTATTTGTATCAATGAATTTGACTGAAAAAACAAAAAGGTAAAAAGAAGAAGTGTTGTAATCGAACAGATTGCAACATTTTTTTTTCGATGTTTTTCGAAAATGGTAGTTTGTCATGCATCCGGTCACCGCCATGCTCCGATTTGATTTCTATACAAAAATCAGATCGGAGGAAAGATAATGGCTTATAACAAAGCGAGTGAAGAACGAAAATGGCGTTATTGGAAGGAACAGGAAGAAAAGAAACTGCGTGAACTGGGAATGGACGAGGAAAAGATTCGGAAATTAAGACAGATGGACTGGGAAGATTTTCTGGAAGAACGCAGATACCGGGAACGGTTGGAAGAAACGATGCAGGAGATTGATACAGGAAACCCAGAGGACGGTGAACCGTTTGCAATGGATGTCCGGGAACTCTTAGATCATGTGGGAGATAGACGGTTGTATGAAGTGTTAAAGGATACGGAGCATCAGACACTGGAGATACTTTTGCTTAGTACATGGGGATATTCGATTAAGGAAATCGCAAATATTATGGGTCTTCCGAAGGATACCGTTTATACGAAAAGAAAGATTTTGCGGAAAAAATTGAAAAATTTTAAATTTTGAGACAAAAATGACGAATTTCGTCGGCTATTTAATAGGCAGGTAAATTTTGCTAGTGTACTTTGACAATCCTATACCAGCATTACAGGTACGTTCCCGTAAGTAGAAG
>OLRG01001340.1_pt1 | contig 20217 bp, 20 predicted proteins | sample 1672331 | NCBI WGS metagenome assembly OLRG01 (sample SAMEA3136672, study PRJEB25190) | human gut metagenome
TTGATTTTACTGACTTTCTTCAATGTAACCTTATTATAACGTCCTCCCCCCATCCTACACTTTCATTTGGATATCTGTCAAATCCAGGCAAAGGTTTTGTACCTCTTCTCAGATAAGCCTTCACTTTTTCGCCCCATAGAAATGGATCATTTTTCCTCACAATTCCCCATTCCATCAGGAGTGCCGCTGAGCCGGTAACAAAAGGTGTAGAAAATGAAGTACCTGTTACACTGACATAGCTGCCTTCTGGTGCCGGCGCAGTAATAGCAACTCCCGGTGCAACAAGATCTGGCTTAGGATACGGCAACCCGCCACCTCCCCGTCCGGAAAAATCCGCATAGGCATTCAGCCGGGAATCGTAAGCACCAACAGTTATCACTTTTGCAGCTGTTGAAGGAATGGTCAGAGTTTCTGTTGCAACAGGTCTGTAAAAACCAGTCACCGGACTCAGAACATTTCCTCCGGGAAGCCACAGATTATAGGTTCCTTCTTTAATACGTCTGCCATACAGATGGATTTTCCAGATTCCACTGGTCAGATAAGTGCCTGTGGGGATAAAATCAAAGTAAATCTCCTGGGTTACCTGAAAAGGTCCCGGTTTTCCATAATAAAGCAAAAGATCCGTTTCTCCGGTGTGATATCTCTGTGTTCCGATTTTTTCTGAAAGTACCCCCAAATGTTCACCAGCTGGTGTTTCTATAGAAATTTCAATCTCATCTGCATAGGCTTTCCAAAGCTGCAGATTAAGTGTGGATTCATATGATCCGATTCCCATTTCGACGGTCACAGATCCGCCCTGTGTCACTTGCCCTGCTGTATGAATCCTGTCAGTTCCATTATTCCCACTTCCTACGCAGATTACAGAACGTCCCACATTTGCCACATTGCTGATATAGGTTTCCAGCAGGGAGTCTCCCTGATGTGTTCATTATAACTAGGGGAAAATTACTGTAAAAAAATTTGCAGTCTTTACACTGCCTGTTTTTCTACCGGATAAGGCGACTGATACTTAAATACAATATCAATGCTCTTATCTCCATTCACAACAATTTTTTCAATCAATTCTGTCACAATTTCTCTTGTCACTTCGGATAATGTTCCATACTTGATAAATTTCTCTATCCAGTTTTCATAAGATTCTTCTGCCTCTCCAAAGCTGTCTTTCTCTTGTTCTGCCAACTGAATCTTCGCCCTGATATCTTTATCCTGCTTTTCATATTCTGCCTTATAGGAGAGATATTCTTCTTTATCCAGAACACCATCTACATAATTTTCGTAAGTTTTCTTTTTATACTTTTGGACAGCCGCAAGTTCTTTTTGTAACCGTTCAATCTGCTGGTCTGCTTCTGCACATCGTCTCTGCACCTCCTTCTTCCTATCTGCTACTTTTAATATTTCATCCTTATCACTTTCTTTCAGTGCCAGTTCCGCTTGTCTTTGGATTTCATTTTTTACAATAGAATCCAATACTTCTTTTTTAATGAAATGAGAATAACAAACTGTGTTTCCTTTTTTGTGATAGGTACCGCACTCATAACCGTCCCGACAAGTAACCCTCTGGAAATTATATCCGCAATCTCCACAAACAATAATTCCTGCGTATGGATTTACCTTTCTCACTTCGCTATTAAATCCCGGTGTCCGTGTTCTTTTCTTCATAAGTTCCTGTACCTGCTCAAAAGTATCTTTGCTAATAATTGCTTCGTGCATTCCTTCCACAATATACTGCTGTTCCTCTGGAATATATTGATACTTTTCCACTTTATAGGATATCTTTTCTGATTTATGCTGTACCATAGCCCCTGTATAAACTCTGTTTCGCAAAATTACATTGATCGTAGGATATGCCCAGCCCTTTGCACCCGCTTTTTCTAATGCATTGGCATATTTCAATCCCTGCACCTTTCTCTTATACTCTGACGGTGTCAGAATTCCTTCCTGATTCAGTTTCTTTGCAATACCATCCCTGGAATATCCTTCCAAACTCATATAAAAGATTCTCCGTACCACTTTAGCTGCTTCTTCATCTACAAGAAAATGATGCTTATCTGCCGGATCTTTTACATATCCATATGGGGCAAACCCAGACATAAACTGTCCCCGTTTCTTCTGGGCGGTCAATGCACCTCTGATTTTCTTAGATATATCACGACTATACATATCATTAAACAACGTCTTAAACTGTGCCAATTCTTCATTACTGTGATGAACAGAATCCACGCCATCCAAAATTGCAATATAACGCACACCCAAAGATGGAAAAACACGCTCAATATAGTTACTGGTTTCAATATGTTCACGCCCAAGCCGGGAAATATCTTTCGTAATAACGCCTTGAATTTTCCCTTTGTAGATATCCTCCATCATCCGCTGAAATTCCGGTCTATTCGCAAAATAAAGCCCCGAATAACCGTCATCAATATAAATATCTGCGATTTCCAGATCCTCTGATTTAGTCACATACTCACGAATCAGTTTCATCTGATTTTCAATACTCTCACTAACTTTATTCTCTCCATCATCCTTCGACAGACGACAATATACACCCATCTGATACATCATATCACCCCATCTTTCTCAAGTATTCTATCTGGTGAACTCTCTACTGAAGCAAACTTAAAATATATATCTATTTTCTGCTCTGGATATACATAAATTTTATCAACTAACTCCACAAGCGCTTCTCTGGTAAGCTGCTTTACCGTTATTCTTCTGCGATTAAAGTGCTCCAACCATATCTTTGTTTCATTGACCGCCGCCCGCTGCCTTTGCTCTTCATGGTTCAGTTCTGATAATTCTTTTTGATATTTCTGATTCTCTGTTTCATACATCTGTTTTAATTCCAGATATTCCTCTTTGGAAAGTACTTCATCCATAAACTGTTCATATGCTCGTTTCCGGTATTCCAGATTTCTTTCTATTTTTGCCTGCAATTTTGCAATTTTACCATCCAGTTCCGGCTGTTTCTGTCTGATCTGAGTTTCCAGATTCTTCATATCCATCTTCATCTGTTTCAATTGCTGGTTGATTGCAAATACAACCAGTTCATCCAGCTTTTCAAATGTAATATGATTCAGCTCACAGTAATTCTGCCCCTGCTTCTGATGAAAACCACACATATATCCGTCATAGTCTTTATGAGATGCCAGATAACGTTTTCGCATGGCTGTTTTACATTTCCCACAAAAGAGCAGTCCCACATATTTATGTGGTTCATTGTTTTTATCAAAATAGGAAACTCTGCGCCCCTTTCTTATTTGCTGAACCCTATCAAACTCTTCTTTAGAAATGATTGCCTCATGTGCATCCGGCACCAGCTCCATTTCTTCCAGGGGAATTGCCTTTTTGTATTTCAGCTTATAAGACGGTCTTTCATGTTTCCGAATCACAACCGCCCCAGTATAGACCGGATTCTTTAAAATTCCACTTACAGTAGACGATGTCCACAGACCTTTTCCCGAATCCCATACATAATTGGTTTTTAAAACTTCCTTTTTATATTTTGCGGGACAAGGGATTTCATCTTCATTCAAAGTCCTGCAAATAACCGTACAGCCAAATCCATTTTGATACATTCTGTAAATTCTTCGAACAACCTCGGCTGCATAAGGATCAATTTCCAGATGATTATGAATTGTTTTACTTTTCACATATCCAAAGGGGGGCTGTTTCGGAGTATATTCGCCCATACTTCTTTTGGTCTGAATCGTTGTCTTAATCTTTCTGGATGTATCTCTCAAATACATATCATTCAGCAAAGTTTTTATTTCTAACATTTCATCATAAGTTCCAACGGCTGAATCATAATTATCCAGAATCGAAACAATCCGAATCTGTTTCTCCGGGAAATATTTGCCTAGATAATAGTTGGTATCAATATGTTCTCTTCCAAGTCGAGATACGTCCTTAAAAATCACCATATTGATAACACCAAGCTCAATATCTGCCAGCATCCTCCGAAATTCAGTTCTTTCAAAATTACTTCCAGAAGCCCCATCGTCTACATAAACTTTTTTCTCTGCAATATCTTTATTCTCTGCAATATAATCTCTTGCCATCTGAATCTGAGAGTGAATACTATTGCTGTATTCACCCTCTTTATTTTGCTCTTCAATGGAAATTCGGCAATAAATTCCTGCCTGATACATTCTATCCCTCTTTTCATCGGTCTTGCGTAGTCATTGTCTTTAATTGTCTTTATTTTACAACAAGAACTTAAGAAAATCAACCTGCAATTTTTCGTTCAGTAAGATTCTGAATGCACTGGATCAATGTCTTTTCCCCATTAAAATGCACTCGAATCTGATATCCTGCATGTTCATAGCTTACATTCTCTTTTTGGATTTCTTTTTTTGTATCCAGAACTTCTACAGAATCAAATAACGTATTCATGCTATATGCCTCCTTCAGCATACAGTTCTCTCTACATCCTATGCCGGCAGGATTGTACAAAAGTTCTGTATGAATTGAATTCGGCTTTCGAAAGCCTGATTACATTCTAAAATTATTCTGCACCAATCACATTGAATTGAAATTGACCGCAGATTGAGTTTTTAAGATTCATTTTCTTCCTATACAGTATCAATTCCTATTGTCCGGAACATTTGTTCGTGTTATAATAAAAAGACTTTAAGAATATAAAACACGAAAACCAAAGGAGGGATTTCTGTTGGAACGATGTGATTTTTCTTCTATTAGCACATGCCTAAAAAATCAAATCAGTGAAAGCAATCAGATGAACCAACCTGATTTTTTATACGAATTATTTGAAGATTTTATGAATGATCCGATAAATGAAGATTTTTCTATGGATAATGGTCTAATTTGCCGCTGGATAACCGGACAAGCAAAAATCAGTCCCAAAATAACCTCATATTATGCAAAACCCAGCAATCAGAAAAAACTGGCAACAACCATTCAGCGGAACTTACTTCCCTTAATGGCAGACTGCAACATGGTTATACAGGACATTTACACGTTATTCATACAGGACGATACGATTTCGGATACAAAAAAGCAGGAACTTGTATCTCTATATAAACCTTCTGATTCAAGGCTGTTGTTTTTAGCAAAAGTACTTTCTTTTGGTATGGAACGGCAATTTATTAAACGTGATACAAGAAATCAAAAACTGATTGCAGGAGGTGTTCTATCTCCGATTGTTCTGGATTACATTATGGACAGCGAAGTCCCAAAACCATGCCGTCATTTTCTAGGAAGAGAAGAAGAACTGGATGAACTCCATACTTTGTTTGAAGAGAACCGACATATATTTCTTTATGGAATTGCCGGAATTGGAAAAAGCGAGCTTGCTAAAGCCTATGCAAAGCAATACAGAAAACAGTACACCAATATTCTCTATATGGAATACACCGGTAATCTATATCAAGATATTGTAGACATGGATTTTATTGATGATCCACCAGAAATCAGTGAGCAGGAACGTTTTCAAAGACATAACCGTTTCTTACGCTCTTTGAAATCTGATACACTGCTGATCATAGACAATTTTAATGTCACATCCACACAGGACAGTTGCCTGTCAGTCGTATTAAAATACCGTTGCCGGGTTTTATTTACAACCAGAAGCCAACTGTCTGAATACTGTAGTTTTCAATTAAAAGAACTGAAAGATATACCCACTCTTTTTCAACTGACATCTGTATTTTATTCAGAAGCAGAGGAAAACCGGGCAATCGTAGAAAAAATCATAGAAACTGTACACTACCATACTTTTGCTGTCGAACTGGCAGCCAAACTTCTGGAAAATGGAATTTTAACTCCAGAGCAATTATTGATAAAACTTCAAGAGGAAAAGGCTTCTCTTCATAATGAAGATAAGATTAAAGTAATGAAAGATGGTCAGAGCAAAAAAGCCACCTATTACAACCATATCCATACCCTGTTTTCGTTATACTCCTTATCACGGAAACAGCAGGATATTATGTGCAATATGTGTTTTATGCCTTCATCTGGTATTTCTGCCCGTATATTTTCCAAATGGCTGGAGCTGCCTACTTTAAATGACGTGAATGATCTGATCGAGACAGGTTTTGTACAGTCAAGTCTCCGGCATACTATTTCTCTGCATCCAATGATTCAGGAAATTGCAGTTTCCGAGACCGCACCTTCTGTTACAAGCTGCCACACGTTATTGGATTCTCTGCAAAAAATATGTTTGATGCATGGCATTGAAGTTAGCTATTATAAAAAATTATTTCAAACAGTAGAAAACATCATGCTTTTCATTGAAAAGGACGATATTCCCCAATACCTGTTATTTTTAGAAGATGTTTTTCCATATATGGAGAAGTACCACTATCAAAAGGGTATGAAAAAAATCATCCAGGAACTACAGCATTTTATAAAAGCAAATACTTACGGGACTGCATCTGACCGTGCCTTACTATTGGATTATCAGGCAACTCTGGAACCCAAAACAGAAAAAGCGATAAAATTAGAAAAAGAAGCACTTGCTCAAATAAAAGAAACCACAAAAGAAAATGCCCACCTGGTTTCCAACCTCCATTCCAATCTTGGAGGGCTTTACCGAATCAACGGACAACTTGATCTCGCTAAAAGGCACATGAAAATGGGTATCTCTCTTTTACAACAATACCAGCTTCTTTATACTAATGACAGTATTCCTCAGATTAATAATTATGCTGTCCTCTTAATTGAAATACAAGAACCTGACCTTGCCCTGTCTGCTCTTCAGAAATTAGCACAGATTATCAAAGAATATAATTCAAACCACTGTTTGGATTATGCCCAGGTACAGGAATCCCTTGGAAGTATCTGCCTGATCACTGCAAATATTTCGCAAGCGAAAACCCATTTTAAAAAAGCCTTGAAAATTTATGAGGATATATGGGCAGACGAACCCGAATTGATTGAAGAAAAATATCAAGCAATTCAAGAATTGTATCCACAAGCTGGAATTGCTCTGGCAAAAAGTATTCTTCTCACCAAGCACTAACGGTTCCTACAAACACTTGTAAAATATATTGCCTCAATAATGTAAACGCCTAGTTTTGAGATACACTCCAAGACTAGGCGCTTGTCCATTTCCATTTTTTCTTAGACATGGAGCGTTTACATAAGGATCACTTTTCTTTTTTTGACACTTTTCGCTCCTCCTATCTCAAATTTTTTATAGTCTAGGTATATTGCCTTCATCAATGCCTGAGAACTTGTAAATATGCTCCTCTGCTTGTTCAATCTGCGATACATTACAATCATCTCGTCATCAACCTACTGTTTGATACAATATGTCAAATGCATAGTGGCTCAGTTCTATTAGAAATTTATATCTCTAACTCCGCACCAATTCTAAAATTCCTTTTGAAAGGCGATATACTTTATCAACACTTTCCAGTTCTTTATACTTATGCGTAATAAAAACGATAGTCTTATTTTTTAATTCACTATGTAATAACTCACGTAAAGCTTCATTTGATTCAACATCAAATCCTTCTGTAGCCTCATCCATAAGTAAAATGTCTGCATTTTTCAGCAGAGCCCTAGCTACAGCTATCTTTTGTCTTTCTCCTCCAGAAAGTTTTGCACCATCTTGTCCAATTTTTTGTCCAAATCCATGATCCAATTTTTCAATAAAACCTAAAGCACCACTTTTTCTACATGCTTCAACAACTGCATCTCTTGACGCCTTTCCATCGATATTAACATTCTCCTCTATAGTCCCTTGGAATAGATATGGTCTTTGGCTTATAACCGCAATTCTATTTCTCATATCTTGTATATCCATCAATTCCACAGGAGCTCCATACAATTTTATTATTCCTTTTTGTGGCCGGTAGAATCCCGCCAAAAGGTTCAAAAGTGTTGATTTGCCACTTCCATTTTCTCCTACGATCGCAATTCGTTCCCCTTTTTTTACACATAGTGAAATACCATTTAAAATAGGGTGTCCTGGTTCATAACCAAAGACAAGATTTTTTACTTCAAAAACCATATCCCTATCTTGATAAATTTTCTCAGGTTTCATTTCACATAATTTCATTTCCAATTCTTCCGGTTGTCCCCATAACTCAAAAAGACGTTTTGCCGATGGCTCAATTTGCGCAAAATAATATTTAATGTTTATCAATGCTGAAATTGGATTTACAACATATGCACTATATGTAATAAAAGCAAATGCTCCGCCTATAGTGAATTCTCCTTTTATTATAAAAAGCCCACTTAATATATATAATAACGCATTTACAACCGTGTCTATTACTACAACACTGACAGTACTATATTCATCTAGCATTGCGTTCTTTTTATATGAATCCATCAAATCTTTTTGCAGACCTTCAAATTGAGATTTTTTTACCTGAAACAGATTCCAGAGCTTCATTTCATGAATTCCATTTATACACTCGGCAAACCAACTCATAAACTTTCGTTTATCCTCAATCCACTGTTCAAACACTTCCCGTTTCTTGTTTGCACAATAGGACACTATTATAAATTTCAGTGGAATAATTGCTTCTATCAATATTGCTAATTTCCAGTCTAATAAGGACAGCCCAACTACTCCTCCTATTATTTGGAGAATTGATGATATAGAAAACTGAGTAATCTGATCCACAACAGATGACACATTATCAATATCCATACCAATTGTATTTATAATCTCTGCACTTCCTCTTTCAGCAAAATACTGTATTTTCATCCTATTGATTTTCCAGTAAGTCTTTTTATAGAGAGAATGTGTAAACTGATTATGTACATTTGAAAATAATTTTGTTTGGATTATATTTAACTCTTGCTGGGTTAAAGAAATTATTATTAATATAACAGAAAATAAAAGAATGTATTTCATGTTTTTCTGCAATATACCACAATCTGTTATTTGTCTTATAAGCAGTGGGTGTATAAACGTTATGAATGATGAACCCAAAAGGCAACAGATAATCCCTGGAAAATACTTTTTATATTCACACAACATTTTACAAATTCGATACCATGTTTTCCCATTTTCTCTCATATCCAATTGCCATCCTCACTATTCGTTAAGCAAAATATTGACAAACAAGCTCATATATATCCTCTATATTGTAAGTTATTCCTATTCGATCTTCTGCATACAATTCATACATATTATTTTTACGCACAATATACATATCTATATCTGATGCCTTACTACTTTCAAATATTTCTTCCTCTTGATTCAAAAGAATAATATCAGGTTCATAAGCTATATATACTGTATAAAGGATATCGTTCAATGACTCATTGGAATCGTCATAATATTCTAAAGGAATTACATTTTCATCTAAAGGATTTTTCTGCAGATTTATTGCGTAATAACCGTTCTGACTAAACATCACTTTTAGCTGTATCATTTCCTCGTAATCTAAATCAATACCGGCAATTACCGGTATCTCTATATTGGTTTTATCCCTTATTACATTTTCTAGTATATCCGGATAATCAGATTTATGCGTTGCTATAGTCATCAAAAAGTCCATAACATCATCAAATCCTGCTGTGGGCTTTCTGTTTAAATATGTAGCAATATGTCCAGTGACAACAGGAGCCGCATAACTATTGGCTTGATTTACGATCCCATTCCACGAAAAATTTGCTATAATAGAATTCTCAATATTATAACCTTTTTGTTCTTGAAACAGAATTTGACCATTTCCCAAAAGACCATAACGATCCTGCCTGACACCAAAAACACCTGGATATGCAGCTGGATAAGTCTTTATATTTCTGTTATGATATGCTGCTACTATAATCGCATCAGCATCAAGTAATCTTTTTATTTGAATCCATAAGGGTTTAATATCAAAATAATTGATTGTTCCAAGACTCATGTGAATTAACTTTATTTTATTTTGAATACACCATTCCAAAGCTTCCAGCAAAACTGTGATCTGTGTTGTTCCTGCAGAGTCAGTCACATTCAAGTCCCATAATTCTATATCACTACATATGCTTGTGATAATTCCGACGCATACAGCGCCATGGAATGATTTATCGTCTTTATACTCACTTGGATCGCATTTAGAAGCCAAAAAAGATTTATGAACAATCCTTTGATTCCTGTTATTTCTCATATGATAAGGTATACCGTTATCAATCAATGCGAGCTTAATCATTTGCACTATTCCTATTCTTACCTGTTATATATCCAAGCCAAATATCGCATATTTATTATTCTCATGATAAACCTTGTAATTCTATGGTCAATAAAAATTCAAGTGTCGCTGAACCCTAATATGCTTCTCCAATCACACTGCCATCATAAGCATTGATCACATAAGAAAGCTCCTGTAGAGAATTTCCACCAATACTTTCCCTGACAGTAAAAATCCATGCTGGAACCAACCATGCGTGTTTCGGCTCCTGATAGGCTGTGGTATAAGTATACTGCAATTTTGCGTTTACCACATCATACTCCAGTGCGGTAGTGTCGTTGGCAGACTGGCCTTTTCCGGAATACCAATAAAAAATCTGATCTGTCAGCTTTGCCTGTATTTTTTCAAAAGGCAGAAGCTTTGTATTTTCCGTCACCGTACAGACTTCTTCCGATATCCCATCCCATTTAAAATATTTAATTCCTTCCTCTGTTATCAGAATAGAGATTGTTTCTACCTGGAACGGAGGCACATAACTATCCACTGTTTCTTCCGCAACCACGCCATCAGGAACTGAAGTAATACCCTCTACACTTTTCGAAAAACAATACAGATATCCCGGTAATCCTCTATCCAGATCTCCCTGCCACAAAGCATCACTACCAAGTCCCAGACCATTGCGCTCTGAACATGCGCCATTCGGGAACCACACGGTACGATCAGAATCTACAAGGCCCATTCCATCGATACCTAAATCCTCTAAAACTTGTTCTGCCTGTTCCTTTCCATCTTCCTCTGTAAAGGTGATCTTGTCCATGCACTTTCGATACGCATCTGCCAGTTCATGAAATTTCTCTGTATAGCCGTTGGTATCCATGCCAAAGCTACTGTAATACTCACTCTGCATTTCCTCAGTTTCTATTGTTTCTTCTTCTATAAAATTAGAACCCTCCATCCAGAGAAAACTACTGTCATTGTCAATTTCCTGATTATACCGCTCTGCTTCTATATATGCCTTCCTGTCCTCGCCCACATCTGCAGTAAAATAATCCTCTGTATCTGTGTTTTCCAATTCAGTACTCATCCAACTCCGTGCCGCTTCCACACCGTGATCCTCTGTTTTTTTTTGAAATTTTATCTCCATCTTTTCCGGTGCAGACGCTTCATCCGGTGCAAGCTCCATCCCCTCTCGGGTTGCGTTTTGAATCCCTGCAATCGATGTAGAATATGCTGATTGCAAGTAACTTCCTTCCTTGCTGGAAATCCTGTCTAACACTTCCTGATACGCATCCTTTGTCACCATCTGTGGCATATATAGTTCCTCACCGTCCGTAAAATAATCAATCAATCCATTCAGTTCTTCCTGCGTTAACTCGTGATTTTGCATCTCTATGACTGGAAGATTGCCAATGCTTTGTTCGCCCAACTTAATATCTGCCTGGATAACCACACGGTCGTTGCTTTTCTTTTCTTCAAATTTCCAATGCGTTGGAACATTTGTCTCTCTCTTTTCTCCTTTTTTAAGAGGTTCACAGACAGCCGCCTCGCTAATCCCATCCACTTTGCTGACTACCGAACTCTCCTCTGGTGTTTCCTGACAGCTGGAAAGAATAATACACAACGCACCTACCATAATTGCTAGAACACTTTTTTTCATTTTTCCTCCATATATCTTATAGAATTGTCGCTTTTTCACGAAACTTCAATTATAAACTCTTTAACTTATAAATACCTTCCTGACACTATTAACGTTTTCGTATATTTTTTAGAAACAGACTACCTTATTTATTTTAATGTATAAGGCAGTCTGTTCTATGTACTAGTAACTATAACTTGTTAGTACATTACGCTATTGTCATTACTAATAACCACTCTTGAAGCATCCGCATTATGCTGAGATAACCAAGTCGCAGCACAATATGAACATGGGCAACCACATCCACAAACGCACCCAAAAGACTCAATCGTGTTCCTGTTTTTCTTCATATTTTTGTTGAGTTTCTTCATACGGTTCTCCTCCTTTCTGTTAAAATAATATCAATATTTCCGCTTCATTGGTGCCAAGAGAAACAGATATATGATATTTCATATTATAATTTCCGGATATAGAATAAACTAATTCAAAATGCTACTTTTCGTATGTGATTTAATTTATCGCATATTGTTTGCAAATTAAACTCATCCACTTTTATATCATCCAGCAATTTTATAATCGGCAAATTATATGTATTCTCTAATTCCATTATCACATATATCCAGCACTCTTCTACTACAGGCAAATCCAATAGATTCTGTTCTGAATTTTCTACTTTTATCATTGTGTATTTCAATATCACATTTTTAATTAGCTCTTCCATCCTATCTCCTCACTTATATTACAAAAATATTATTTGCAAGTTCTTCCAAAATTTTCAAAATTTCTTTTTCAATTTTAGTATCATCAAATATATCAAGGACTTGATATTCAGAATTTTCAGGTATCGCTGGTTTTTCATTCATATCCTCCATGGTATAATACCGTATCTTTTTCCATTCATGATCCGCCTTATAAAATTGTCGTGAAAGAATATATTCTTTCACTGGTGTATTATATTTTCTTAGAACAAAATCGCTTATATTTTTTAATACAGTATAATTCAAATCAGTATACCTATACAAAGCCAAAAAGCCTATATCTACATCCAATGCGTTTGAAATAATCAGAGGTAACTCGCCAAAATAATTTGTTTCATATTTTTCAAATTCCGAAACACCACCAGGGCAACCCACAAGAATCACATCGTACTCCTGTTGTTTTACTTTTGTATGTATCCAATGATTTAAAGCAATAATCTTTTCTGGATAAGACATGAATTTTGAATATAGAAAGCCAGGAAGATTTTCCATTCCTAAAAATCCACCGAGAACGTTAGAGCAAAGTGCCAGTACACGATACCCCTGTTTTTCAATCACCTTTTTAATCTTCACTTGCAATTGGAATTTATCGCAATTTTCGCCCAATCCCATGACTGATATTACCGGAATATCTATTTCTTTTTTATTTGGCGAAACAACTTCATCTGACAATTCACTTTCCTGTAATATACATACTTTATCTCTGTCAATTTGAATCTTATCTAGCAGTGCTAAACCAGCATAAATCTTTTTCCCTGAGTCTAATGCCATTTGCACTCTTTTTTGGTATCCGTCATAACTATATCCCATTGTATTTTCTGAAAAAACAATAGCATCAGCTCGAGTAAGACATTCTTCAAATTCTGTACTACAATATATCGAACTCTTCTTTTGTAATAGTTCAAGCCTACTCCTATCTTCTATATAGCTGGATACCGAACCACCTGATATAATTTGTTTTCTTTCAATCCCTTGATAAGTATTTCTGTGTCATTATTTAATGGAAACACAACTAATTTTTCCATATGCACTCCTTTATTTTAATACTTGCAAATTTTCATTTCCTTTATATCCAAACTCAACAAGTATACACAATTTATATAGCAATAAAAGTGTACTTTCTTTTGAGTTTTCACATTGCTGTAGCAACATATTTTCTGTTAATATCTGATTATCTTTTGGAATTTGCGCCAAACAATATGCACACATTCTCAAATTCCAACATCCTAAACATTTTTCTTTAATCATCTTACCATGGTTAAGTAGGAAACTCATTTTATCAAAATCAAATCCCGAATCCAAACTTCCGATGCACATTTCTGAATCTTCTTCCGAAACTCTTTCACATGGAAAAAATTCACCTTTTGTATCCACAAATAGTCTTCTAACTGCAGGAATGCATGGACCACCATGATGTGTTTTTTTGCCTTCAGCAACATGACTATGTAGCTGTTCATATAATAACTCAATATCTTGCAGTTCTCTTCGCAACAATCGACTTTGTGCATCCCATTTTCGCTTCTCTAATACAGATAAAATCATCTTTATATATGCTAGTCGATGTACTCTGAAATTTTTTTGTGTTATGCGCGACAATGTCTCATCTTTTAAACCAACTGGATTTACATAATTGAAATTCACTGTCCCTGCTTCAAACAGCTCTTCTTCCGAATAAAATCGATATATATTTTCAAGATCTGATGAAGAACTAATAACACAATTAAACAAAACTTTTGAATAGTACTCTTCATTGTAAGCTTTCAGTCTACTCAAATTTTCTAAAATAATGTCAAATGAACCTTTTCCTGTTTTAAATCTTCGATTTATATCGTGACTTTTCTTATCACCATCAAGGCTAATCATAAGATTAAACTCATATTTTACCAAAAATTCTATGACATCTTCTGTCATTAAAGTCCCATTAGTCGTCATAGTAAAAAGAATTTTTTTATCCCCTTTACGTTGTAAAATATAGGAAACACATTTCTTAATCAATTCAAATTCCAGAAGAGGCTCACCCCCATAAAATGATAATGCAAGTTGATCCGCTTTTTCGCTTCTTTTCAAATAAAAGTCTATTGCTTTTTTGGCTGTCTCGAAATCCATCCTATTTGACGTATGGGAACGATTATAGTAGTTTCCAGAATATGCACAATATTTGCATCTCAAATTACACTGCTGAGTTACCTGCAAAATCAGATTGCCCATATAATGTTCTGCCAACAAATGTAAGTTTTCTGTCTCAGGATGCTCAATTTCTTCTATCGCAGTCTCACGCAATAATCCGCTTTTCACAAACCGTCTTAACACTCCATCAGGAACCAATTTTGTCTTTTCCACAGTTTTTAATATCTGATATTCTTCATCATTCACCATAACTACAGAATCCAAAGAACGATCATAAAAATATTTCTGCATTGGTGTTTGAATGCATTTAATTAATACCTTTCCCATATTCTTTCCCCCGTATTTTTATTTTATCTGCGTCAGGACACCTGCATCCATCTCACAGATCGTATCGCAGAGCCATTCGATCTCCAGCATGTTATGTGCTGCGATAAGAATAGTCTTCCCTCGTTCCTTTAATCCCCGCAAAAGCTCGCAGACCTCTCCTGCCCCCTGCTTGTCCAGACCATTAAAAGGCTCGTCCAATATCAAAAGCTCCGGATCTTCCATGATTGCCTGTGCGATACCAAGACGTTCACGCATTCCAAGAGAATACTGTCCTACCTTCTTTTTAGACAGAGGATCAAGCCCTAGGGCACGCATCGTCGCCCTCACATCGTCATCGGAAATACGGTGTTTCAGAGACGCCAGTCTCTTTAAATTCGCAAAACCGCTGAGATCCAGAAAGAAGCCAGGGTTTTCAATGATAATGCCTACGGAATCTGGAAAGTCCAGCTCCTTCCCGATCTGTTTTCCCCCTACGAGCACTGTGCCGCTCTCAGGTTGTAAAAATCCACAGATGCATTTAAACATTACGGTTTTCCCTGAACCGTTAAACCCCATAATCCCATGAATCTTCCCTTTTTCAAAATCATGGGTAATGTTCTTTAATACTTTTTCTTTTTGAAAGGATTTTGTCAGTCCCTTCAACCTGATTGCATATTCCATTTTGCCCTCCATTTATTCGTTTGTCTGCGTAAAAGAGAAATTATAGCCCTTAATTCGGACGGCTGACAAGCCGATCAGCGCTATGATTAATATTGCAAATATGAACATGCTCATCCCGATCCCTGGCAGGTAATCATAACCAAAGCTGTGCATGGGAAAGGTAGCTTGGTTCAACGGAGACAGCCAGCCGCAGAACACGTTCGCCCTATATTCCTGACTTTCTGTAAAATGAAACAGTTTCCGGAAAACATCTGGGTTCAGCAGGAGCCCATACAGACTGACTGCAAAAGCACCGATCACCCCTGCCATATTTCCCGCAGCCAGATTTAAAAACAACATGAGAACTGCGATAAAAAGAGTATATAAAAGTACAAGTCCAAACACTATTGCTGCGCACATATAAGGAGTTGAGCTTTCCATTGTTTTTATGGAAACAGGAACGGTTATGCTCTCCCCACCGCCATAGCCCAACATTGCCGCTGTTTCGCTCCACACATTTCCCGTAAAGGAAAAGGGAGCTCCCATAATTCCAAGCATCACAGCCAAAAAAATATTATAGATCACAGTCGCCAGGATCACATAGATAATCTGACCCGCAAGCCATATCTTCCGTTTTGTGCGTACAAGCCAATACGGAGTTGCCTGACTGATAAATGGCATGTCCGCAAAGAGCAGGATTAAAAGCAGGGAGGACAGCATAACAGAGGATGCATCCCCATATGTCCAAATAAACGGCTCGAATACCTGAAGGATTGTCTCATATTTTATCGCATGGGAAATAATCTGATCCGACAGCATCAGACATAATATAGCTGCCAAAATAAAGGTCATCCAGATCCTCGGACTTTTTTTCCATCCATAGAAATTCTGGCCTGCAATCCAAAAAGCCTGTTTAATATCACGCATACCGCAACCTTCTTTCTATTGCGCACATAAAGATCAGTGCCGTTAAAAAACTTCCAACCGCTAATATAGCAATGCAGAAGATATCATTGTAGTAAATAGACGCCGCCCAATAGCGGGGACTCAGAAAGAATGCTTTTTGATAGTAACGCTCCTGAAATACGGTCAGGACATAATAAAGAATAAAAGGAACGGCATAGGACATATAGCGATTTTTTGTTATGACAGCCGACGTACCGCCAATTAGCGCCCAAAAAGCGCCATTTAAAAACAATCTCAGAAAGCTTACCGCCGTTCTGCCCACAAGCACTGCCATCTCATAATTTCCGTCAATCAGAGAAGGATACTGACCGAACCTCAGTATACAGATTACAAGAAGGAACACCATGGCTAAAAAAGCTGTCAAACCTCCGGAGACCAACAATCCTGCTGCTTTTCCTACGAGATACTGTTTTCTCCCTGAACGGATATAACTGAACAGAAAAAAACGACTGTGCAGCTCAGCCTCCGTATTCTCTCCACCCGCAAAAGCAACGGCAATGGGAACAAACAGAAGCATATTAACGCTGTTCATACAATAGGTGTATGCTACGAACCAGCCTGGTCCTTCTGCAGATCCGCCTGCATTTATGATCTTCTGCAACATCTCATGCTCAGACATCAGGGTAGCCGAAACGATTAGAAAAATCCCCAAAATAAAGCGAATGCTTCGAATATTGTTTTTTATGTCCGTTGCCAACACATTTCTCATACGCTTTTCTCCTCACTTCAAACAGCTATAGACTTGATTTTTTTATTTTTATAAAATCCTAGTTTTTTGCAATAATATCACTATTTGTATAAAACTACACTCCTTATCAAACAACAGTTAAGGACTTGCAAAAACTGTTGTTCCTACTGAAAGCATTGCAACAGCTGTAAAAATTGATAATATTTTAAATTTTCTATTATTCTAAGTTCTACAAATACATAAGCCGCCAGTTAAGTACGATTAGTTTTATTATAATTCAATAAATTCCATCCAACTTTCCACATTTTATTGTACAATTTTACCATTTATATAATAACATGTCAACATTTAATGAACGTTTATAACAAAAAAATGCAGGGCTATAAAAAACTAAAGAAATTGCTCTATTTTACAAAATTATATCCTATTTTTCAATTCCAACTCAATTTTCCCTCAATGTCTTTTTCCTCCAACTTTCGTATGCTTATCTCACAGCAAAGCAGTACCACACCGGTACAGCCTGCTGAATTAATCAATACGAAAATGGAGGTGTTTTTTATGCGAGAACTCAGAAACACAAAAATCATTGCTGTAGATCACGGCTACGGCAACATGAAAACAGCAAATACCGTCACACCAACCGGAATCAAAGCCTATGAAACAGAACCCATCTTCACCGGGAATATTCTGGAATATAACGGCATTTACTACCGGATTGGCGAAGGACACAAAGAATTTATCCCAGATAAAGCTATGGACGAAGAATATTATCTTCTAACTCTCATGGCGATTGCAAGGGAACTGAATGTCTTTTCCATCCGTGAAGCAGACGTTCATCTGGCTGCCGGGCTTCCTCTGACATGGATCAGAAACCAGAGAGAAGATTTCCGTTCCTATCTGCTCCAGAATCCAGAAGTCCATTACCGATTTAACAGCAAAGAGTATCATCTCCGTTTTGTGGGATGCAGCCTTTACCCGCAGGGATATCCGGCTATCGTAAACCGACTTGGAGATTTCAAGGGGACAAATCTTCTTGCAGATATCGGCAACGGAACCATGAACATTCTGTATATCAATAATAAGAAAGCACAGGAAAGCCGGTGCTGGACAGAAAAGTTTGGCGTAAACCAATGCATGATTGCCGCTAAAAACGCTGTTCTGGACAACTTCGGAGTAAAGATTGAAGAATCTACCGTAGAGCAGATTCTGCGGTTTGGAACCGCTGACATTTCAGCGTCTTATCTGGATTGTATTACTGCTGTTGCCAGACAGTATGTCACAGATATTTTTGCCACGCTCCGCAAATATGAATACAATCCTGGCCTGATGCGCCTGTATGTGGTCGGAGGCGGTGGATGCCTGATCCGTAACTTTGGAGCGTATGACAAATCACGAGTTACCATCCTTGATGATATCTGTGCCACTGCCAAAGGTTATGAATCTCTGGCTTATATGAGCCTGAAAAGGAGGGGATAAGCCATGCAGAACCATATCCGCAACACAAACCTGCGATTTAATCTGGACAAAGACCAGCAGCGGAGAGCCTGGGAATATTTACAGACGATGGACAGACAGAATTTTAAATCTTACAGCCAGGTAATCTCCCTTGCACTGGTCGATTATTTTGACCGCTACTACCGCACTCAGGCTGATCCCTATCTGGAAACAAGGGAACGGGAAGAACTTTTTGTGAAACAGATTGTAGAAGCAGTAGAACACAGCCTGAAACAGTCATTGCCGATTTTTCTGTCCGGGCTGACTGCAGGCATGTTGGAAAGGGAATCCCCCATCAGGATGCCCTTTCCAGCTCCTGAAAAAGAACAGCCGGATCGTGATATAGACTGGGATTTTCTTGGAGAATAAACCATTGTGATTGGAGGTGAACACATGACGGACTTTCTGACAGCAGACACAAGCCTGCCATCTTATATGATGTTTCCCCGTTTTCTTCTGGACATGGAAATAAACGAAACTGCCAAAATGCTTTATATGATCCTGCTCGACCGTGCAAGGCTTTCCCAGAAAAATGAGGGCTGGTCAGATACAAATGGTCATGTGTTCCTCTACTTTACGATTGAAGCACTGGCAGAAGTTCTCCACAAAAGCCAGATGACGGTGAAAACTGCTCTGGCAGTACTGGAAAAACAAGAGCTTATCTTCCGAAAACGGCAGGGACCCGGACACCCTAATCGGATCTATGTAAAAATCCCGAAAGAAACCCTCAGCAATACAGACAGAATTCTTTCCTCAAGACAGACAGAAAACTGTCCTATTGACAGACAGGATTCTTTCCCTGATACAGACAGAAAACTGTCCAGTAATAAGAAAGAGATAAAAAAGAACCATTTAACAATAAGAGGGAGTAAAGAGCCACGCTCACCCTATGGAACATTTCAAAATGTTTTTCTGTCAGAGACGGAGCTGGAAAATATCCGGCAGACAATCCCTGACTGGCAGGACTATATGGAACGCTTATCCGGTTATATGGCTTCTACCGGAAAGCAATACCAAAACCATGCAGCTACCATCATCCGTTGGGCAAGACAGGATCATCCTGTTTCCCGGCAACGAAATTATGAAAGTGAGGAATACGAAACATTATGACAACATTTACAGAAAAACCAACAGCTATCACACCAAACAGAGAGCTTCAGTCTGATGAATATTTTAACGAAACAAATCACCTGATCTACTGTTCCAAATGCAATACGCCAAGACAGTGCAGGCATGAATTACAGGGAAAGGTTCTTATTCCTTCCATCCGCTGTAAGTGCCAGCAGGAGATCTTTGAACAGGAGGAAGCCCAGAGAAAACTTCATGAAAAGCAAATGGAAATAGAGCATCTCAAAACCAGCGGCTTACAGGACAAATCACTTTATGACTACACCTTTGCCAAAGATAACGGCAGCAATCCGGAAATGAAACTTGCACACAATTATGTAAGTAACTGGGAAGAGATGAAAGCAAACGCTTCCGGACTTC
>OLRG01001351.1_pt1 | contig 20072 bp, 14 predicted proteins | sample 1672331 | NCBI WGS metagenome assembly OLRG01 (sample SAMEA3136672, study PRJEB25190) | human gut metagenome
CGCGCACGCTCGCCCAATCAGCCTGCTTACGCTGCCTGTGCCTGCGCCGCCGCGAGCATATCGTCAATGCTCACGCCGTAGCCCTTGGCGGGGTCGGAGAGCAGCACGTGCGTCACCGCGCCGACAAGTCTGCCGTCCTGCAGGATGGGGCTGCCGCTCATGCCCTGCACGATGCCGCCGGTCGCCGAGAGCAGCGCAGGGTCTGTGACGGTGATGGCAAAGCGCGTGCTCGCTCCGTCGTGATAGACCCGCGTGATGTTCACGGTGTACGCCTGCACGGTGTCGCCCGCGACCGTGGACAGGATGGTCGCGCTGCCGGTCCTGACGGCGCTTGCGGGCGCGGTCTCGACAGGCGTGCCGTCCGGCGGCGTGTCGAGCGTGCCGAAGATACCGAACAGGCCGTTGCGCTCGATCGCACCGATGCGGTCGGCGGCATCGAAGCTGCCGACCAGCTCACCGGCCGTACCGTGCCCGCCCGGACGCACATCCGCAACGACGGCCGAGAGCACGCTGCCGTCACGCAGCGGCATGAGCGCACCGCTCGTCTCGTCCGCGATGCCGTGGCCGAGCGCGCCATAGCGCCCCGTGGCCGGATCGTAGTACGTGAGCGTACCGACGCCGGTCACACCGTCGCGCAGCCAGAGCCCAAGCTGCCGCGTGCCGTCGGGCATGACGGCGGGCGTGACCGCAGCCGTGATCTCGGCACCGCCGCGCCGGACGGTCACGCTCACGGTGTCCCCCGCTGCGTCGAGCGCCGCCAGAAAGTCCGCCGACGACACGATCTCCTGCCCGTCCATGCGGCAGATCACATCGCCGGGGCGCAGTCCCGCGTCCTTTGCGGGCGTACACGTACCGTCGGGCGTGTCCACCTCGGCCAGATCCGCCACGAGCACGCCTGCCGTGGTCATCTGGATGCCGACCGCCTGACCGAGCGGCACAAGTGACGCCGCCTGCGCAGCCATGCCCATACAAAGCGCAAACGCGAGCGCAAGCAGGGCCGTGCGGCACAGTCTCCTTGGTTTTGTCTGCAAAAAATCCCCCCCTTTTTGCGTGCAGTATCAGTATGCCGGCTTTCGGACAAAATAGCGGCGGAACATTCTTGCTCGTTTGCCTGTGCGGGCGCAAATGCCTGCGGCGGCGCGCATACGATGTACGGAACCAGCTTTGGTAATTCGATGCATCGGAGGAATTTTCATGACACAGACCCTGAAAGCGGGCGACCGCGGCGCACTCGTGGCGCTGCTGCAGCTCGCGCTCGAACGCGCGGGACAGATGCCGGGCGCGCTCGACGGCATCTTCGGCGCGCAGACCGCGGCGGCCGTGCGCGCGTTTCAGGCGGCGAACGCCCTCGTGCCGGACGGCATCGCGGGCGCACAGACGCACCGCGCGCTGCTGCCGTATTACACGGGCTTCGTTTTGCGCACCGTGCGCGCGGGCGACACATTCTCCGCCCTCGCACAGCAGTACGGCACGAGCGTGGAGGCCATTCGGCTGGCCAACCCCTACCTTGACCCGGAGCGTCTGCCGATCGGCCGGACGGTGACTGTGCCGCTGCCGTTTCCGGTCACGCCGGTGCGCATCCCGTATTCCTCGGCACTCATCGGCTATGTGGTGCGCGGACTGGCTGCGCGCTATCCCACGCTTGCGATCGGGGAATTCGGGCGCAGCGTGCTTGGAAAGCCGCTGTGGTATCTGACGCTCGGCAGCGGCGAAAAATGCGTGTTTTATAACGCCGCGCACCACGCCAACGAGTGGATCACGACGCCGCTGCTGCTCACGTTCTGCGAGCAGCTCTGCGCCCGGCTTGGCGACGGCGGTGAGCTTGGCGGACAGGACATCCGCGCGCTGCTGCGGCAGGTCACGCTCGTGCTCGCTCCGGCGGTCGACCCGGACGGCATCGACCTTGTGACCGGCGCACTCAGCCGCGAGCGCACCGATGCCGCGCACACGCTCGCGCAGAATTACCCCGCCATCCCCTTCCCGTCCGGCTGGAAGGCGAACATCCGCGGCGTCGACCTCAACCTCCAGTACCCCGCCGGATGGAGCACCGCGCGCGAGATCAAATTCGCCGCGGGCTACACGCGCCCCGGACCGCGCGACTATGTCGGTCCGGTGCCGCTGACAGCGCCGGAGAGTCTCGCCATGTACGGCTTCACCCGCGCGCTCGACCCGCAGCTCACCCTGTCGTACCACACGCAGGGGCGCGTGATCTACTGGCAGTACGACGGCTATGACGTGCCCGGCAGCAAGGCCATCGCCGAGCGCTTTGCCGCCGCGAGCGGCTATGCCGTGGCCGAGACGCCCTACGCCTCCGGCCACGCGGGCTACAAGGACTGGTTCCTTCAGGACTTCCGCCGCCCCGGCTTCACGATCGAGGCGGGCAGCGGCGAAAATCCCCTGCCGCTCAGTCAGTTTCCGGACATCTGGTCGGATAATCTCGGCATCCTCCTCGGCGGAATGGCCGCCGTTTTGTGACGCATGTGAGGCCTTGCATCAGAACCTACACATGACAAAGTTTGCACGTTTTTCGGAAAAATATGTGTGCTGGCGGTCGCACAGAAAGCAAAAGCGCACCAGAACGCAAAAAACGCCGTCTCCCTGTCGGGAGACGGTGTTTTCATCATTTGCTCACGTGCCGCTCTCAGACTGCGGCACCGGCGCGGTGACCTCCGTGCGCGTGACACCCTTGGAGAACGTCAGGCTCTTGAGGATGGTCGAAAAATCGTTGGACATGCTGCGGTAGAGATCCGCATTTTCGTTGGCAAACTGCACATCGGTCGGCAGCTCGGCAATGAGGTTGTAGTTCGCCCCGTCGACCGTCAGGCCGCAGATGGCCTGATACTCCGGCAGTTCGGTATAGTCATAATCGGTGGGAAAGACCTCGAGCATAAACAAAAAGCCGCCGAGCCCGTTGTCATGATCGGTCTTTTCGTAAAAGCCGACGTAATAGCCGCCGTCGTTCGCGCCGCACTCGGTCACGTAATGATCGCCCCAGCTGGCAGGCAGCGTGATGGAAAAATACCCGCCCTTACCGTTGTCATACGTCGGGCAGAGCGTGATGTCCTTCGCCTCGGCCTGTGCATCTGCCGCCTTCTGGCCGCCGCAGGCAGTCAGCGCCAGCGCCAGTGCCAATATGAGCACCGCAATGCTTCGTTTCATGCAGATTGCTCCTTTCCGTGTCTTGTATAGAGAATAGTATACGCCATCGGCCGGCACGTGTAAAGCCCCGCGCGGCGCGGCGCACGACGTGCAAAAAGAAGCACGCCAGAAATATCTGACGTGCTCCTGCGAAAAAGGTTCCGGATTTTTTATGCGGCGGCGGGCTTGCCGTGCTTGCGCATGACGATCTGCAGCACAACGACGATCACGATCGCCGCGATACCGACAAGGTCGGTCATAAGCCTGGGGTCGATCAGGCACAGGCCGCCTGCGGCAAGCAGGATGCGCTGCCACCAAGGTGCGCGTGTGACGACATAGCCCTCGAGCGCGGCGGCGATGCCGAAGATGCCGAGGCAGGACGTGATGATGACCTGAACTGCGGCGAGCACGCCCTGATCCATGAGCAGCATGGACGGGTTCATCGCAAACATGTACGGCACGATGAACGCCGCAATGGCAAGCTTCGTCGCATTGATGCCTGTCTTCATGGGGTCGGACTTGGCGATGGCAGAGCCAGCATAGGCAGCCAGCGCGACCGGCGGCGTGATGTCGGCGACGATGCCGAAGTAGAACACGAAGAAGTGCGCCGCGATCTTCGGAATGCCGAGCGTGATGAGGATCGGCGCGCAGGTCGAGGCCATGATGCAGTAGTTTGCAGTCGTGGGCACACCCATGCCGAGCACGATGCAGCAGAGCATGGTCAAAAACAGCGCCAGCAGCAGCGAGAGCGTCGGGTTCGGGATCTTGCTGCTCAGAGCGACGACGCCGCTGATGAGTTTGGACGCCAGACCCGTGACGGTGATGCAGCCTGCGATCATGCCGGCCATGGAGCAGGCCACGGCGACCGTGATGCTGCCCTTGCCGCCGGCCTCAAGCGCCTCGAGGATCATCAGGCCGGTCTTTTTGACGGCGATGCCGGCGGCGCTGCCGGTCTTGGTCTCCTTTGCCTCGGCCGCAGCGTCGCGGATCGTACCGACAAGGCTCACGGCGATGGAGATGAGGATGGCGATGGAGGCCGCATACTGCAGCGAGCGGATGTTTGCCGTGACCACCCAGATCAAGAACACGAGCGGCAGCAGCAGATAGACATTACGCATGAGGTACTTGAAGCGGGGCAGCTCCGAGCGCGGGATGCCGCGCAGACCGAGCTTCTTGGCCTCCAGATGCACGGAGATGAAGATGCCGCCGAAGTACAGCACGGCGGGCAGGATCGCCCAGAGGGTGACCTGACCGTAGGTGACATTCATGTATTCGGCCATCAGGAACGCGGCCGCGCCCATGATGGGCGGCATGATCTGGCCGCCGGTGGAGGCCGCCGCCTCGACCGCGCCGGCGAATTCGGGCTTGTAGCCGGTGCGCTTCATCATCGGGATCGTGACCGAGCCCGTGGTGACGGTGTTGCCGACGGAAGAGCCGGACACCATGCCGCACAGTGCAGACGAGATGACCGCGACCTTGGCCGGGCCGCCGGAGGTCCAACCGGCAATGGCATTGGCGAGATCAATGAAGAAGCTGGAGATGCCGGTGCGCTCCAGAAATGCGCCGAAGATGATGAACACCGCGATAAACTTCGCACACACCTGCACGGGCGTGCTCAGCACGCCGGACGTGCCGAAAAAGAGCGTGTAGATCACGCGGCCGAGCACCTGATCAAACGTCTGGCCGCCCTTGAGCATACTCACGAACGTGTATACAAGCAGTGCGCCGACGACCACAAGGATCGGTACGCCGACACAGCGGCGGCAGAGCTCGGCAAGCGTCAGAATGCCGGCCACGCCGACGGCGATGAGAAACGGCGTCATCTTGGCGGCGCTGGTGAGCGTCTTGATGAGCGTATCGTAGTTAAAGCAGTAGTAGAAAAATGCAGCCGCACCGATGACCATGATGACGATGTCATACCACGGCAGGCGATTGACGTGCACGTGCTTCTTGCTGGCGGGGTAGGTCAGATAGCCCATGATGATGATCAGGCCGAGGAATGCCGTCAGGCGCACCTCGAGCGCGGCGGTGCTGAACAGGGTCGACCAGATGCAGTAGACCGAGAACAGCGCCATGACGACGGAAATGACGATCTTGGGCTTGCCCGCCCAGATGCGGGTGGCAGACTCGCGGTCATACTTGCGCATGACGGCGTCCATATCCTCCTGCAGAGAAGCGGCTTCCGCAGCGGCTGCGGTCTTTTTGGTGTCAGACATATAAGAGGAAACCTCCGTTCCGGGTAGAATGGAAAAACTACGGCGTCAGGGGTACTGACGCCGTAGCGAACATTTACGGGATGCGGCGCATCACCGGGTCAGGCATCAATAGGTGCCGGCCTTGATGGTGGCGGCGGTGTAGTACGGGGACGCGGACAGCAGGGACTGCACGTGGCTGTCGTCGAGGCTGACAAGGTAGACATTACCGGCGGTGGCGAGGTCGGTGATGGCCGTGGTGGGCGCACCGGCGACGATGAACGCGGCGTCGATCTTGCCGTCCTTCAGGCTCTCGGCGCTGTCGCCGAAGCTCTGGTACACAGCGGAGATATCGCTCTCCTTGAGGTCATAGGCGTTGAGCACGTCAATGGCGTTGAAGTACACGCCGGAGCCGGCTGCGCCGATGGAGACCTTCTTGCCGGCGAGGTCGGCAACGGTCTTGATGTCAGGGTTGGTGGTGACAATCTGCACCTGCTCCTGATACAGCTGGGCAACGACGGAGAAGCCGGTGACCGGGCTCTCGAACAGGCGCTGGCCGTTGTAGGCATAGTTCATAACGTCGCTCTGCACGAAGGCGATCTGGACGTTGCCGTTGGTCAGGTCCTCAACGTTGGCCTGAGAGCCGCCGGAGGTGAGCGCCGTGACCTTGCAGTCGGAGTTGGTGGAGACGTAGTTGGCCAGCACGCTGCCGAAGCCGTAGTACGTGCCGGTGTCGCCGCCGGTACCGAAGCTGAGCGCAGCGGCGGTGCCGGTGCCGGTGCCGGCGCCGTCCTTGACCGCGTCAACCTTGAGGCCCTTCTCCTCAAAATACTTGGCAGCGCCGGGGTGATACGGCACGCCCTTGACCGAGGCGGCAGCCTCGAGGTTCAGCTCTGCGCCCTTGCCGTGCTGAGCGGCGATGGCGTCAAGGTTATTGAAGATGGTGGACACGAACGCATAGATCTGGTCGGTCGGAACATCGTCACGCGCGATGACGACTGCGCCGACGGAGACGGTGCTGGTGTCGACCTTGGCCGTGGAACCGGAATCGTCTTTTTTGTTGGTGTTGCCGCCGCCGCAGGCGCACAGCGCAAACACCATGACGAGGGCCAGAGCCAGCGCCACGATTTTGTTGAACTTCATAATAGTTTCTCTCCTTTTTGAAATTTTCCTCTTCAGAAGATTCAATATGCGTTCATTATACCTGCGCGGAGCGTAAATTTCAAGCAAAAAATGAAACTTTGGCACGCTCGATGTGCAAAATCTTTCACGCATTAGTGAAATTATGATACAAATCGCCACATCTTGCGCCTTTTGGGCAGATTTTCCCTCATCGGGTACAAGATACCTTTTCCATACAGAAAAAAGTCCGGTCTGTGCAGTTTTTGCACAGACCGGACTCGGGGTTGTATGCACTTATTCGTCCTTGTCGGAAGCCGGATCGGGCTGCACGAGCACACGCTCGACGCGGCGGCCGTCCATGGCCAGGACTGTGACGGTGAGATTTTCGTACCGGAAGCTGTCGCCCGGCTTCGGGAACGTGCCGAAGCGCTCGAGCGTCCAGCCGCCGACGGTGGCGCTGTCGGCATCGTCCAGGGCGTCCTCATTCCAGCCGAGCAGCTCAAGAAAGTCCGAGATCGTCATGTCGCCGTCGAGCTCATACCCGCCGTCGGAGCGTGCAACGACCTCGCGCTCGACCTCGTCGGTCTCATCCCAGATGTCGCCGACGAGCTCCTCGAGCACGTCCTCCATCGTGATGACGCCGAGCGTGCCGCCGTATTCGTCCGTGACGACGGCGAGGTGCTTCTGCTCGCGGCGGAGCTTTGCCAGCACGTCGGGCAGGCGCGTGGTCTTGTAGACAAAGCACGGCGGGATGAGCTGCGCGCGCAGATCCTCCGGCCGGCCGTCCATCATGGCCTTGAAAAAGCGGTTGAGGTACAAAAATCCGATGATATTGTCCACACTGTCGGAGTAGACCGGCAGGCGGGAATACGTCGATTCGTCGATGACGCGCAGGATCTCGTCCCAGTCGTCGTCGATGTCGATGGCGACCATGTCGACGCGGGCGGTCATGGCCTCGCTCGCGCTGATGTCGGAAAAGTCGAGCGCGGAGCGCAGCAGCTCGCTGCGATCCTCGTCGAGCACGTCCTCGTCCTCGGCAGTCTCGATGATCGACTGCAGCTCCTGCGAGGCAGCCTCCTCCGGGTCGCCGTCACCGGTGTCGCCGCGCAGCGGGCGCGTGATCAGGTGCACGAGACCGACCACAAGCCAGATCACGGGATAGAGCACGATCGACAGCGCGCGGATGACATAGGCATTGCGCAGGGCGATGCCGTTGGCGTTTTGCTTGGCGACGATCTTCGGCATCGTCTCGCCGAAGATGATGACCAGCAGCGTCAGCACGACCGTGGACACCCACGTCCACTGTTCGCCCGCGAGCAGGATCACGATCACGGAACCGAGCGACGACGAGGCGATGTTGACCAGATTGTTGCCGATGAGAATGGCACTCAGGGCACGGTCATAGTGGTCGAGGATGCCGACGGCTGCCCTGGCACGGCGGCTGCCGTCCTCAGCGGCGTTTTCCAGCCGCAGACGGTTGGCCGACGAATAGGACATCTCCGACGCGGAGAAGAACGCGGACAGCGCGATCAGCACGACGAGCGCAACAAAATACCACACGATGCTCATGCCGGCTCGCCCCCTTTCTCCGGGGCGGCCTCAGCGGCCGCAGCCTCGTCCGGTTCCTCCGGCAGCAGGCGCACGATGAGCTTGACGATGCGCTTCTGGCGCATATCGGAGATGCGCACGTCGAGCCTGTGATAGCGGAAGCCCTCCCGCTCGCGCGGGATGTAGGAAAACTGCTCGTATGTCCACTCGCCGAGCAGCTTGTAGCACAGCTCCTCGTCGTCCTCGGGGTCGGTGTAGTCGAGGCGGTCAAACACCTCGCCGACGGTCATCTCGGCATCGACCTCATAGCGGCCGCCGCCGAGCGGCACAAACGACTCCTCAACGACATCGTCCTCGTCCCAGATCTCGCCGACGAGCTCCTCAACGATGTCCTCCACGGTGACGATGCCGAGCGTGCCGCCGTAGTTATCGGTGACGATGGCGAGATTTGCCTTGCGGCGGCTGAGCTCGGGCAGCACCTCGGCGATGAGCGTGCTCTGGTGCACGAACACCGGCTCGTCGAGCAGCGGACGGATGTCCACAGCCTTGCCGCCGGCTTTGATGCAAGCCTTGATGTATTTGCGGATCTGCAGGATGCCGATAACATTGTCCACGCTGTCGGCGTACACGGGCAGGCGGCTGTGGCGCTGCTCGCGCACGTAGGCAAGGATCTCCTCTGGCGGGTCGTCCACATCCACGGCGGCGACATCGACACGCGCCGTGATGACGCTCTCGACCGGCACCTCGGCAAACGAGAGTGCCGAGCTCATGAGCTCGCCGCGCTCGGCGGTCAGCTCTCCGTCGTCGGTCATGTTCTCGATAATATCGGCCAGCTCATCCTCCGTCACGGTCACGGCGGGCTCGCCGCGGATACAGCGGGCGGCGGCGTTGCCGATGGCGGTGAGCATCACGGACAGGGGATGAAAGAGCACCATGAAAAACCGCAGCGAACGTGCCGTGGCCATGGCCAGACGCTCTGCGTATTTCTTGGCGATGCTTTTCGGCAGCATCTCCCCGGCGAAGAACACGACCACGGTCGTGACCAGCGTCGCGGCGGTGACTGCCCACATGCCCCACACCCGCTGCACGGCCACGGTCACGATCGTCGCGATCGTCAGGTGCAGGATGTTCGTGCCGATCAGCAGCGTCGTGATCGCCTGATCGAAGTGATCGAGCACATACAGCGCCTGACCGGCGCGGCGGTTGCCGTGGTCAGCGGCGGCTTTGAGCCGGATGCGGCTCGCGGATGAAAAGGCTGTCTCCATGATGGCGAAATAGGCCGCACCAAGGAGCAGCACGATGATAACAGGCAAAAGATTCCATAAATCCTGCTTAGGGCCAGCGTCCATTGCGGATCATCACACTCCTGAGTTGTCTCCCCGCCCGGTGCCTATCCGGGGGCGGGAAATAAATTAGCGATTAGTATACCATATAATGCCCGCCGCGTCAACGCGTTTTCTCCTCCGTGACGGCGACGTTTCCCTGCCCCGCAAGGGATCGCAGCTCCTCGACGAGCGCAGGATGCACGCAGCAGCGCGCAGCGGCGCGCTTGCCTGTGTCCTCAAAAACGAGCACGAGCTGCTCGTCACCGGGGAACATTTGCAGGATCAGCTCGATGCGCCTGACGGCCGGGTGCTCCTTATCCGGCAGCCGCACCCAGAGCCGGTGCCGCGGCGGTGCCTCGGGCCGGGGCGGCGGGTCGCGGCGCGGCGGCATGCGCAGTGTCTCAAGTCCCTGCTCGCTGAGCGGCAGGACCTGATCCGCCACGAGCTGAGGGTCGGATTCGTCGCGCGTCGAGATGCGCCCCGAAACGAACAGCGCAGGCGTCTCCTGCGCGAGCAGGTCGCGGCAGGCATCGAACGCAGGCGAAAAGACGATGACCTCCATGCTGCCGCTGTCGTCCTCGAGCTGGAGGTAGGCCATGCGCGTATTCTTGCGCGTGGCGCGCTCGCGGCTCGCGGTACAGATGCCGGCGATGACCACACGCTGCCCGTCACGGTAGCGGTGCGGGGCGGCATCCGGCGCGTGAAAGCTCGCCAGAATGTCGCCCATGGGCGCGGCCTTCGCCTGCTGCGCAAGGGAGCGGTACGCATCCATCGGGTGGCCGGTGAGATAGAGACCGGTGGTCTCGCGCTCCATGGCCATGAGCTCGGCGCGGGTGAACTCCTCCACGTCCGGCAGCACGAGCTGTGTCGTGTCGGCGGGCTCTCCCCCGTCATCCGGCGTGCTGAAGAGGTTCATCTGGCCGGTGAGGTTCATGCGGCTCTCGCTCGCGGCACCGCCCAGCACGCGGTCGACCGACTGCATGAGCGCCTTGCGCTTATAGCCCATGCGGTCAAAGCAGCCGGCGCGGATGAGGCTCTCGGCGGCACGGCGGTTGAGATCGTGTCCGTTCATGCGGCGGCAGAATTCGTCAAACGCCGTGAACGGTCCGCCGATCTCCCGCTCGCGCATGAGCGCCTGAATGAGTCCGCGCCCCACGCCCTTGATGGCCACGAGGCCAAAGCGCAGGTCGCCGTTTTCCACGGTGAAGTCGGCGTCGGACGCGTTGATGTCCGGCGGCAGCAGGCGGATGCCCAGCTCGCGGCACTCGGCGATGTACTCCGTGACCTTCGGTGTGTTGTCGAGCACGGAGGTCAGCAGCGCCGCCATGTATTCGTGCGGGTAGTTGCGCTTCATATACGCCGTGCGGTAGGACACGATGGCATAGGACACCGCGTGCGCCTTGTTGAATGCATAGCTTGCAAAGGCAAGGATCTCGTCATAGATCGCGTTGGCGGTCTGCTCGGGCACGCCGTTGGCCACCGCGCCGGGAATGCTCCGCGCCGGGTCGCCGTGCACGAAGGCAGCGCGCTCGGCCGTGATGACGGCCTCTTTTTTCTTCGACATGGCGCGGCGGATCATATCCGCCTGACCGAGCGAGAACCCGGCCAGCTGCCGGAAGATCTCGATGACCTGCTCCTGATAGACGATGCAGCCGTAGGTCACGGCGAGGATCGGCTCGAGCAGGGGGTGCTGATAGGTGATGCGCTCCGGATGCGCCGAGCAGGCGAGAAAGCGCGGGATGCTCTCCATCGGGCCGGGGCGGTAGAGCGCGATGACGGCGGTGATGTCCTCGATGCTGCGCGGGCGCAGACCCATGCACACGGAGGTGATGCCCGCGCTCTCGAGCTGAAACACGCCGACGGTGCGCCCGGCGGCAAGCATATCAAACGTCTTCTTATCGTCGAGCGGGATGCGCTCGACCTGAAAATCCGGAACGCGGCGGCGCACGCGGCGCGCCGCGTCCTCGAGCACGGTGAGGTTGCGCAGACCGAGAAAGTCCATCTTCAGCAGACCGAGCTCCTCGAGCGTCGTCATCTGATACTGGCACACGAGCGCGCCGTCATTGCTCGCCAGCGGCACATAGGCGTACACCGGCTGCTCGGTGATGACCACGCCCGCCGCGTGCGTTGACGCGTGGCGCGGCATACCCTCGATGGCGCGGGCGGTGTCGATGAGCCGGTGCAGCCGCTCGTCGCCGTCATACATTGCGCGCAGAGGCTTCGACTGCTGCAGCGCCTCGTCGAGCGTGGTGTTGATGCCGCCGGGGATGGCCTTGGCCACGGCGTCGGTCTCGGCATAGGTCAGGTTCATGACCCTGCCGACATCGCGCACGGCGGCGCGCGCCGCCATCGTGCCGAAGGTGACGATCTGCGCCACGTGGTCGGCGCCGTATTTGCGGATGACGTAGTCGATCACTTCCCCGCGCCGCTGCACGCAGAAGTCCACGTCGATATCCGGCATGCTCACACGCTCGGGGTTGAGAAAGCGCTCGAAGTAGAGGTTATACTGCACGGGGTCGACGTCCGTGATGCCGAGGCAGTAGGACACGACGCTCCCGGCGGCGCTCCCGCGCCCGGGACCGACGGGGATGCGCTGGCGCTTGGCGTAGCCGATGAAATCGCTGACAATGAGAAAATAGTCCACAAAGCCCATGCGCCGGATCATATCGAGCTCATACTCCATGCGCCCGTGCACCTCCGGCCGGTCGCCGTAGCGGCGGGTAAAGCCGCGCTCACACAGCTTCGTGAGATAGGCGTCGGAGTCCGTCTCCCCCTCCGGGAGCAGGAAGCGCGGCAGGTGATAGTGCCCGAAGGTAAAATCGAACCGGCAGCGGTCCGCGATGCGCTGCGTGTTTTCCACGGCGTCCGGATATTCGTCAAAGAGCGCGCGCATTTCCGCCTCGCTCTTGAGGTAGAACTCGTCGTTCGGGAAGCGCAGGCGCTCGGGGCTGTCGAGCGTCTGCCCGGTCTGGATGCACAGCAGCACGTCCTGATCGTAGGCATCCTGCTTTCTGATATAGTGCACGTCGTTCGTCGCCGCAAGCGGGATGCCCGTCTCCCGGTGGATGCGCAGCAGCGCCGCGCGCACGCGCGCCTCGTCGGTCATGCGGTGGTTTTGCAGCTCAAGGTAGAAGTTTCCCTCGCCGAACAGCGCCTGCAGCTCCACGGCGCGCGCCTTGGCAGCGTCATAATCGCCGCGCAGGATCGCGCGCGGAATGTCGCCCGCGACGCAGCCGCTCAGACAGATGAGCCCCTCGGCGTGCGCACGCAGCAGCGGCCAGTCGATGCGCGGCTTGCCGTAAAACCCGCGCTCGAACGCCGCCGACACAAGATAGCAGAGGTTGTGGTAACCAGTCTCGTCGCGGCAGAGCAGCACGAGGTGCGTGTACGCATCGTCCACACCGTGGACGCGGTCGGTCATGCCGCGCGGGGCGACATAGACCTCGCAGCCGATGATTGGCCGGATGCCGGCGGCCACGGCCGCCTTGTAAAAAGCGACCGCGCCGTACATGACACCGTGGTCGGTGATCGCCAGCGCGGTCTGACCCAGCTCTTTGGCGCGCTCGACGAGCGGCCCGATGCGGCAGGCGCCGTCGAGCAGGCTGTATTCACTATGTACGTGCAGATGTGCAAACCCCATCGTGCGTTCCTTTCAGTCGTCCATGTGAAATTCCATGAGTTTTTTCAGCCGGTAATTCAGGCAGCTCTTCGTCACCGGCGGATACGAGAGCATGGCGAGGTCGGCAAGGCTGGCCTCGGGATTGGCAATGCGCAGCAGTGCCGCGCTCTGCAGCTTTTCCGGCAGCACGTCGAGCCCGTAATCGCGCTCGATGCGGCGGATGGCATCGATCTGCTCCTGCGCCGCGGCGACGACCTTGTCGGCGTTGGCGGTGTCGCAGTTGACCTTGCGGTTGATGGAGTTGTTCATGGACTTCTCCACCTTGGCGGACATGATGTCCATGGCGGCGCAGGGCGCACCGATCTTGGTCAGAAAGTCCTCGATGGCCTCGGACTTTTTAAAATAGAGCACGGTGTTGGCGCCGCGGTCGATGCTGCGCGCGGCAAAGCCCAGCTCCGTGAGCAGGGCGGCCGCCTCGCGGCTGACGCTCGCGTGCGCCGTGATGAGCTCAAGGTGGTAGTTCTTGCTCGGGTCTGTGACGCTGCCGCCGGCGAGAAACGCGCCCCGCAGAAACGACGCCCTGCAGCAGTCGCTCTCCAGCACGCCGAGGTTGATGTGGTGCGCGACCGTGCGCGACAGATCCGCGCCGAAGGCGGCGAACACCGTCTCGATGGCAGCGCGGTCGGTGATGGTCAGCACATGGCGGCCGCCGGCCTTTTCCGTGACCGGGAGCACAAAATGCGCGCCGAATGCGCGCCGGAACAGCTTCGGCAGCCGCTCGGCAAAGGCGTCGCACGCTGTCACGATGCGGATCTCCCGCGTCGTGAACGTGTGGCAGTACAGCAGCACGCCGTAGGCCTCGGCCACGGCGCAGCAATGGCGGCTGAGCGGCACGCGGCACAGCTCGTTTTTCACGTCATTTGCAAAGGACATGATGCGCCTCCGCTCAGGTTCTCGGGAAGTCCCGGTTGCGCAGACGGACGTTCGCGTCGCGCGCGGCGAGATAATCCGTCAGCGCCTTGGCCACGGCCACGCTGCGGTGCTGGCCGCCGGTGCAGCCGATGCCGATCGTGAGCGCATAGCGTCCCTCGGCAGCGTACTGCGGCAGGAGAAAGTCGATCATGCCGGTGAGCTTTTCGAGAAAGCGCTGCGCCACGTCGCTGCGCAGGACATATGCCTGCACCTCGGCATCCATGCCGCTGAGCGGCCGGAGCTTTTCCACATAAAACGGGTTCGGCAGAAAGCGCACGTCAAACACCAGATCGGCATCGATCGGGATGCCGTACTTGAAGCCAAAGGCCACGACGTTGATGAGGATATCGCGCCGCGTGCCGCCGTCGACAAAGATCTCGCAGATGCGCTTTTGCAGCATCGAGAGCGTGAGGCCCGTGGTGTTGATAACATAGTCCGCGCGCTCGCGCACGGGGGCGAGCAGCTCGCTCTCGCGGCGCACGGCCTCCGGCAGGGAGCAGCGGCTCTCGGCCTGCAGCGGGTGCGGGCGGCGCGACTCCTTATAGCGGCGCACGATGGCGCTCTCCGACGCCTCAACGAACAGAATGCGGTAATCCACGCCCATGTCCGCAAGCTCGCCAAGCGCGTCAAAGAGCTCGGTAAAGCTCTCCTGACTGCGGATATCCGTCACGAGCGCGACCTTTTCATACCGGCCGCGCGTGGCGAGACAGAGCTCGGCAAACTTCGTCAGCAGCGCCGTGGGCATATTGTCCACGCAGTAAAAATCCAGATCCTCCAGCACGTCGGCCGCGCGGCTCTTGCCGCCGCCGGACAGCCCCGATACGATCAGAAATTCCATCCCATCACCCCCGGATGATCTTCACTTCCGGCTCGAGCTCCACGCCGGACGTGCGCAGCACCGCGCTGCGGACATCGTCCATAAGCCGCAGCACATCGTCAAACGTGGCGCCGCCGCGGTTGACGACAAAGCCCGCGTGCTTTTCGCTCACCTGTGCGCCGCCGACCGTGTAGCCCTTGAGCCCGGCCTGATCGATGAGTGCGGCGGCATAGCCACCCACCGGGCGCTTGAACGTGCTGCCGGCGCTCGGCAGGTCGAGCGGCTGTCTGCTGCGGCGGCGCCCGCTCAGGTCGCGCATACGCGCCTGAATGTCCGCCGGGTCGCCCGGCGTGAGCGCAAGCGTACTGCCGAGCAGGACGCAGTCCGTGTCGGAAAATGCGCTGCGGCGGTAGCCGAACGCGTGCTCCGCGCCCACGGCCTCGCGCAGGTTCAGCTCCCCATCGAGGTAGCGCGTCGAGACGACAACGTCCTTCATCTCGCCGCTGTAGGCACCGGCGTTCATCGACACCGCGCCGCCCAGTGACCCGGGGATGCCGTGCGCAAACTCCAGCCCCGCAAGACCGCAGCCGAGTGCCGCCTGCGCCAGCCGCGCCAGCGGGATGCCCGCGCCCGCGCTCAGATGCGCCGCATCCGGCTGCGTGACGGCGGCCATATTGTCGCCCATCTGCACGACGATGCGCTCGAGCGCGCCGTCAGTGATGAGCAGGTTCGTGCCGTTGCCGATGATGAGCGGCTGCGCGCCGCCCTCGCGCACGATGCGGCACACGGCCGCCGTCTCCTCCGCGGACGCGGGACGGACCAGCGCACGCGCCGGTCCGCCGATGCGAAACGAGCAGTGCGCGCGCATCGGTTCGTGTTCCAATATCTCCAGTCCCGGACACTGCGCACGCAGCGCCCGGACGATGAGATCCAAATTTGCCATAGTGTTCGTTCTGTCCTTTCCGGGTCAAAATCCGATGCCGAGGTCGATGCCGCGGTCATGCTCGGCGGCGAGCTTCTGCGCCGCGTTATAGCCCATGCCCTTCTGGCGGTTGTTCATCGCGGCAAGCTCGAGGATCACGGCGAGGTTGCGTCCCGGGCCGACCGGGATCGTCACGCACGGCACGCGCACGTTGAGGATCTCGCAATACTCCGTCGTCAGTCCCAAGCGGTCATAGGCCCTGCCGTCCTCCCACGGCTCGAGCTGCACGACAAGATCCACACGCGACTCGGGTTTGACCGCACCGACGCCGTAGATCTGCCGCGCGTCGATCACACCGATGCCGCGCAGCTCCATATAATAGCGGATCATCTCGGGCGCAGAGCCCATGAGTGTCGTGCGGTTGATGCGCTTGATCTCCACGGCATCGTCCGCGACGAGCCGGTGACCGCGCTTGATGAGCTCGAGCGCCGTCTCGCTCTTGCCGACGCCGCTGTCGCCCGTGATGAGCACGCCCTCACCGAACACCTCGACGAGCACGCCGTGCTGCGTCAGGCGCGGGGCGAGATAGCTCGAGAGCGAGGCGATGAGGTCGGCCATGAATTCCGAGGTGTCCTTGCGCACGAGAAAGAGGTTGCGGTCATACTTTTCCGCCATCTCCAGGCACTCCGGAAACGGGTCCATGCCGTGGCAGATGACGAGGCCGATGATGTTGTAGCGCATGAACGTCTCAAAGCGCTCGCGCCGCTGTGCAGGTGTGAGCGTCTCGAGAAACGTGCTCTCGACGCGGCCGATGATCTGCAGGCGCTCGGGGTCAAAATAGTTATAGAAGCCGGCGAGCTGCAGCCCCGGCCGGTTGACGTCGGCCGTGCTGATCGCGCGCGTGGCGTAATCGGCGGCGGTGTGCAGGACGGTCAGTCCCTGCTCGGTGACGATCTTTTGCAGCGGTACGGTATAACGCGGTGCGCCCATAGTGCGCATCTCCTTTCTGACAACGCCGCGCACGGCGGCGGAAACCTGTGATCCTATGGGCGGAGCGTCTGCTCCCCCGTATTCTATTGTAGCGAACATAACGGCATTTGGCAACGGCTTTTGCGCCGCGGCTGGGTTTTTTTCCGGCCGCACAGCAGAAAATGCGCAGAAAATGTGAAAATCATCTTGCAATCGGCCATCGTTTCTGCTATTATGAGAAAGCTGTTCTCGCAGATATTAGAGAAGGAGGTGCTTCAACCAATGGCAAAATGTCAGTTTTGCGACAAGGGCGTGAGCTTCGGCATTCAGGTGAGCCACTCTCACCGCCGTTCCAACCGCACTTGGAAACCCAATGTGAAGCGCGTCAAGGCCATCGTGGACGGCAAACCCCAGCACGTCTACGCATGCACCCGCTGCCTCCGCAGCGGCAAGGTCACCCGCGCTGTGTGAATTGCAATCATTGCACCGAACAAGGCTCGCCCGATTGGGCGAGCCTTTTTCGCGTCTTGGGGCAGTTTGTGCCGCTGCGCACGCGGCCGGTTTCCCCCGCCCCGGCGCGCGGCCGGGCGAGCGCAGAGCGCTTTTCTCCGGGGGTGCAGTCTGCTCGGAAAAGCGCAGACCGGAACGCGGCATTTAAAAAAGAATGCGCCCACGCGTGTGTGTCGCGCAGGCGCCGCAGAGCAAGCAAAAGTTTGTGTGTGTGGGGTAAAGTTGTAAATAACCGGTAAACAACCTTAAGAGGAAAGCGTGCTCTGTCTGACGAAAATCTAATTTGTTTCCGTTCTGCCGTAATAATGCGCCAGCTTTCGTTTTTAATGCAAAGAAAGAAAAAATTTTTGAGAAAATTTTTTCTGCCCCGAACAGCCGCAGCAGCACCGGAAACGGGTTGCCGTTTTCCGGCGCGCATGATATCCTTTTTATGTCCGCACCGGACAGAGGGAGGCACGCTATGAAAGATACTCTGGTCGTCAAAAAGGCGACGCCGCTCGGCGCGCGCGTCTGGACAAGTCTGCTGGTGTTCGGCTTCATCGGGCAGATCGCCTGGATGGTCGAAAACGTCTACTTCTCCACCTACATTCAGAAAAATATCACGGCCGCCGGCTGGGCGACCTCCGCGACCGTCGCCGCCAGCGCCATCGCCGCCGCGCTCGCGACGATCTTCAGCGCCGCGTGGTCAGACCGCGTGGGCAAGCGCCGCGCCTTCGTCTGCTGGGGCTACATCCTCTGGGGCATTACGACGGCGGCGTTCGCGCTCTTCGGCAACGGGCAGGTCGGCGGCAGCGTCGGTCTCGCGGTGACGCTCTTCGTCGTCATGGACTGTGTCATGTCCGCCATCGGCAGTACGGCCAACGACTCGGCCTTTTCCGCCTGGGTCACGGACGTGACCGATGTCACGAACCGCGGCGTCGTGGACATCGTGCTGAGCATCCTGCCCATCGTCGCGCTCATCGTCATCTTCGCGGGCTTTGACGGCATGACCGTGCACGGCAACTGGACGGGCTTCTTCCTCATGCTCGGCGGCCTGACGAGTGCGGCCGGTGTGCTCGGCCTGTGCATCTTCCGCGACAGCCCCGCCCTGCGCCCCGTGCAGGGCGACACGTACCTGCGCGACGTGCTCTACGCCTTCCGCCCGGCGAACATCCGCGCCAACAAGATGATCTACGTCTGCTTTCTCGGCATGATGTTCTCGGGCCTTGCCATGCAGCTCTGGCAGCCGTACATGATCTCACTCGTCGAGGTCACGCTCGGCATCGACAACTACATCCTGCCCATCGGCATCGTTGTGCTCGCCTCGGCAGTGCTGTCCGTGCTCGCGGGCAAGGCCATGGACCGCTTCGGCAAGGAGAAATTCTATTACCCCGTGGCCGCCATGCAGGTGCTCGGCGGGTTGATCGCCTACAGCATCAAATTCCTCGGCCACGCCATGCCGCTGCTGTGTGTCGGCGGCACGTGCATCATGGCCGGAAACCTCGCCATGGCGGGCCTGTTCACCGCCTCGTCGCGCGACTACACGCCCGTCGGACGCGCCGGTGCGTCACAGAGTGTGAAGATGGTCATCTACATCATGCTGCCCATGGTGCTTGCGAGCATCATCGACCCGCTCATCATCCGGGCTGTCGCGCTCGAGCCGACGGCGGCCATCCTCGCCAAATACCCGAGCTACGCCGGCAGCTACCTCTACCCGTATGAGCTGTTTCTGGCCGCGGCCGTGAGCGCGGTGTTCATCCTCATCCCCGCGTACTTTGTCCGCCGGGACGCCGGACGCATCCGCCGCGAGAAGCTCGCCGCGCTGGAAAAATGACGCCATGCATGCCGTGAGGAAAGGAAGCGCTCGGAAGCCAATGAAAATGAAAAGATACAAATGTGTTCCGACGGCGTTCGCTGGACTGGGTGCAGAAATGCTTGTGATTCTGCTGTGGGCAATCACGGTGTTCGGTAGTGGATGGCGCGAGTGGAGCAAAGGTATTTATCTGCTGTTTGCGATTTTTATGTGGGGCGCCTGTCTATGGAGTGCGATTTGGTTCCTTCGCATGTGTCATTACATGTATTTGTATCCGGATCATCTGGTTTGCAAGTGTCCCTTTCGTAAACGTTTTGTTTTGTGTTGTACTATGATCGCTGCATCGTCGGCATGGATTATGCAACGACAACCGGAACAACTCGCTGGTGGATTTACTTGAGTTACGGGCCACTGCCGAAGTATAAGGGCAAGAGTCCAGCAAATCGCATCAATTCTCTCAGGACAAAGCCTGGGTTTGTGCGCATCCAGTTTTATGAGGAAGTGTATGAGGCGTTGCTTCAGGTACTCCCCAAGCATCAGAAAGTCTGCCTGCAATCCGCGTATAATTTGCATTGCAGGGACGAACAGCAGAAGAACATAATTGTAGGTGAAGTGTGTGACGATACAGGAAATTAAGATGTATTTGCAGCAACATACTTTCCTTGTGTTTTGTTATCGATCTGAATTCTACACACTTGAAAGGCGCCAATCTTTATTCGGCTTCCAGTATCGTTTTGTGACCACAGATGCGATGCCTCAGCAGCGGAACTCGTTGGAAGAATTATGCGAGCAAGTTTGTGTTGATGGCACACTGTTGATGAATGTCATTCAACAAGCCGCAATACCAGAGTGGAGTGACCCGGTTTGGGAGACATATGAGGCGGTCAGGCATAACGCGACCGTGCACGGGAGAGAAATCCATTTTTCGTATCGCGGAAGGGATTATTGGATTTCACACACAAAGGAAGGCCGTTCGTATTTGAGCGACGTTTTTGACAATACGCAGGCATTTGGCTCTTGTCGAGAGTTGTTTGAAAATGCACGTATCAATGGAAATACGCTTAAGGATATATGGGAAGAGACGATTGTAGATGCTTGCTAAGGCTGGCAGCATATTGTTTCTTATGTAGCTGCTTCTGCGGGCGG